>Ga0307411_10000970_pt1 | contig 10997 bp, 9 predicted proteins | sample DK1Ometagenome_2_FD_203712 | JGI IMG/M metagenome (GOLD analysis project Ga0307411, IMG submission 203712) | Maize rhizosphere microbial communities from greenhouse at UC Davis, California, United States - DK15-O-1 | ecosystem: Host-associated > Plants > Roots > Rhizosphere > Soil | place: USA...
GGGCAGGCTCCGGCTCAGCCGTTTGGGCGGCATTTCGAATGATGCGTTCTACGATCACCTGCGAGGCGGACCCTGCCCGTGGGTACAACGGCCCGCTGTCGCACCCCGCCCGGATTTGCGACATGTTGGTATGACCATTGCATATTGCTATGATAGAAGGCCTCCCCCTGAGGCTCAAGCCCCTGAAGCATGAGTATTTCCAGGGGCGCGTGAGTTTTCGTATCGCCTCGGCGGCGCAACTCGGCCGCCCCGTGCTATCGGTACATGATTTACTGTCAGGCCAACAACCTTGTACAAGATCGCCTCGAGAGAGCGCGGACTGTGTGGAATCTCGACTAAGGCATACGCAATGGATCAAACTGCCGCCAAAGCACCCGCAATGTTTCAACCCATACCGGCGCAGCGGGCGTTTGAAGTTGTCTGCGAAAGGATTCGCGAACTTGTCGCGAGTGGCAGATTAAAGAAAGGGGATAAGCTGCCTCCTGAGCGTGAGTTGGCGATTCAGCTTGGCGTCAGCCGTCTTGCAATACGCGAAGCCTTCAGAAGCCTTGAGAACGCAGGCCTCATAGCCTTGCAGAGGGGGCCAAAAGGCGGCGCGTTTATTCAGGCCAGTTCCGATCGCAAGATGACGGAGTTGATGCAGGACATGCTCAATCTGGGAACGATCACGCTAAGCGAGCTGACTGAAGCACGTATATTCATACTCGCTTCGGTTGCACGCTTGGCATGTGAACGAGCCACAACCCAAGACCTAGAGCAAATCGAAGAGAACGTAAGACTTAACGAGGTGGCGCTTAAATCCGGAAGTCGGGAAATTCGGTTGCAGCATGCCACCGACTTCTATGAACTGCTGGCGTCAGCCACAAAAAACAAGGTTATGACGGTTGTCGTCCGATCCCTGACAGACGTGATAAGAGTTATCTTGCAGCGCATCGAAATATATCCGACGCAAGATCTAGCGTTGTCAAGAAGGCGGTTCCTTGAAGCGCTTCAGGCTCGGAATGGGGATCAGGCAGCTCAAGAAATGCACACTCACCTTCGCAAGCTGCACGAACACATCGTTAGGCATGCCGTGGAGCAAAAGCAATCACCCGATTTGACGAGCTTATAGGCCCCAGCAATGCGCCACTTGCCAAGTGCCACCAAGCGAAAATTAAAGAATACTCCGCGCGATAATCTCTTTCATGATCTCGTTTGAGCCCCCGTAAATCGGCCCAACGCGTACGTTTGCATACATTCTTGCGATCGGATAATCCATGATATAGCCGTTTCCTCCATGCAGTTGGAGGCATTCGTTGACTATCTCATTGCACCGCTGCGTGCTCCACCATTTCGCCATTGCCGCCTCAGAAGCGTCAAGATCACCATCTAGGCACCTGACTAAGCAATTGTCCAAAAACACCCGTGCAACCTTGGCCTGCGTTGCACATTCGGCGAGCTTGAATCGCGTGTTTTGGAGCTGCGACAGGGATTGTCCGAAGACCTTTCGACTCTTGACGTAGTCGATGGTCATCGCCACAGCTCGTTCCATTTGCGCCACGGCATTCATGGCTATGTACAGTCGCTCCGCTGGCAATTGCGCCATCAACTGCGAAAAACCCTTGTTCTCCTCGGTGCCAAGAAGATTTTTCAACGGCACCTTTACGTCATCGAAGAAAAGTTCTGCAGTATCGGAGCCTTTATTTCCTAATTTCTCCAATACGCGGCCTTTGCGATAGCCCTCTAGGTTGTTAGTTTCTAAAACTATTATGGACAATCCCCGCGCGCCCTTTGCTTCGGGATCGGTACGCGCGACCACGAATACCAAGTCTGCGTGATAACCATTCGTGATAAACGTCTTGGAACCGTTGACTACATAGTGTTCGTCTTGGCGCCGTGCCCGTGTCTTAATCGCTTGAAGATCGGAGCCCGCATCCGGCTCGGACATAGCGATTGCACCAACCAACTCCCCCGAGGCCATACCAGGCAGCCAACGGCGCTTCTGCTCCTCTGTTCCGTAGTGCAGCAAGTAGTGGGCAACGATACCGCTGTGTACCGTGTTGCTGAAGCTTCCTATCAGTGCTCGCGACTGTTCGCTAAAAATAACAATGTCATGCGCTAGGCTTCCTCCGCCTCCGCCGTATTCCTCAGGAATGCTCGCACAAAGCAAACCCATCGCGCCTGCTTCGTTCCAGGCACTCCGGTCCATCAACATGTTGTGCGCCCATTCCTCCTCTCGAGGCACGAATTGTTCCTCGAAGAATCGGCGGCTCGCTTCCTGCAGCATTTCCAATTCCGGGGTCAACCAAGGCGACTTGTATTCTTTCATATTTTATCCGAGAAATTGTCACGTATGTGCTATGGCTATTCTTATTCCATAGCGGGCCAGATGATGCAATCCACTGCTAAATTGCCGTGGATCTAAATCTCGGCTACGGGTGGGATAACCGCCATAGTTAGGCGAGACACGCAAGTAAGCTTGCCTGCCTGATCGGAAATATCAATCTTCCACACCTGTGTGGTCCGCCCGATGTGGATCGGCATGGCGCGCCCCGTAACCCAGCCCTCACGTACGGCGCGTAGGTGGTTGGCGTTTATATCCAGACCAACCACGCTGCTCCCCTCGGAGCAACAATGGGCCGCGCCGATCGATCCCAGCGTTTCGGCCAGCACGACTGACACGCCTCCATGCAGCAGGCCCATCGGCTGGCATGTTTGCCTAGTCACCGGGAGCCGTGCAGTGAGAAAATCTTCCCCCACCTCCATAAACTCTATTCCCAGATGGGTTATTGCGGTATTAGCCGCGCGCCGGGTAAGAGAAGCGACCGAAACCGGTTTTTTCCAGATCAACATGAAGGATGACAATTGTTAATAAAGCGCTTGTTCGGATGGAAAATTAAAATTGACCACGCTCCTGCTGGCGCTAAAGCAGGGTGTCTCCCGTACTTCGCAATTTAGCCACCATCATTCCGGCAACTGCAGCGTCGATGTCGGTGTCGTCGAACACTGTGTAAAGCTGCATTTCCACCAGGATTCCAAAGGATTCGCTTGACTTTGCCAGCGCACTGCGCCCGAATTGTCAAATTGTCCGGAACGCCTCTTCATGCGGCAAGCGATGAAAGCTTGGGCGGCGTGAGTTAATCTCATGCTCCTGCGTACCAGAACGCAGCTTGGTGCCGGCGAACACACAGCGCTGGCGCCTTGCATTGAACGCCACGCGGAGAAGCTGGGAGCCGGATTGCTGCTCAAGATGAGGAGTACTTTCACTGCCCGGAAGAGACGGCCACGACCTTGCGTGACGGATGGGCGGCCATGGGCGACCGACGTGTCGGTTCGACGATGGCGGCTATTGAGCAGGCAGGTCCTTCTTGTTGCCGAATTGATAGCTGACCGTATCCATGGAGAGGGCTACTTCCCCGACCTGCCCTCATGCTGATGCCGTCGAGTGCCATGTTCGGAGATCAGCTCATAGACTGTCTGAGCACATGTCGGCGCATCGTTTCCTGACCAGGGACGAGGTCGGGATTGCCTTGCGGCAATTGCATCGTTTGCTTTGCTGTTCACGGTGCGATTGCCAGTGCACCAGCGTGTGATAAAGGCGACTCAAACGTGAGATTGTCTGGTGCGACGTGAGTATTCGTCGATTGTGCGCTTGCTTACTCTGCGGAAAATGCGTCGAGCCATGACGCTCAAAACATCCCAATTCCAAACCCTCGCAGATCGACTCGCCGACAAGACGCTGCTGCGGCAGCTCAATCTGATCGATGGCGAATGGCGCAGTGCCGCCTCCGGCGAGCTGCATCCGGTCGTCAATCCCGCAAATGATGACCGGTTGGCGCACGTGCCTGCCTCGGGCGCGCAGGATGCCACCGCGGCCGTTGAAGCGGCGCACCGCGCGCTGCCGGCCTGGTCTGCGCTCACTGCGAAGGAGCGTGCGGCCATCCTGCGCCGTTGGTACGAATTGATCCTTGCGCACCGAGAAGATCTCGGCCTCATCCTTGCCAGCGAGCAGGGCAAGCCATTGGCCGAGGCCATCGGTGAGGTGGTCTATGGCGCGGGCTTCGTCGAGTGGTTCGCGGAAGAAGCCAAGCGCGTGTACGGCGATGTCATCCCGCCGCACGTTCGTGATCGCCGCCTCGTCGTCGTGAAGCAGGCCGTCGGCGTCGCAGCGATGGTCACACCCTGGAACTTCCCCAGCGCCATGATCACCCGCAAGGCGGGGCCCGCCCTGGCGGCTGGATGTACGGTGGTGCTCAAGCCTGCGGAGGACACGCCGTTGTCGGCGTTGGCGCTGGGTGAGCTGGCGCTGCGCGCGGGCGTACCGGCGGGAGTGTTCAACATCGTGACCACGGCAAAGCCGGCACCGGTAGGCGAGGTCTTTACTACGCACCCTGCGGTGCGCAAGCTGTCCTTCACCGGGTCCACACGTGTGGGCAAGCTGCTCATGTCGCAATGTGCAGGAACAGTCAAGAAGGTATCGCTGGAACTGGGCGGCAATGCGGCCTTCATCGTGTTCGATGATGCCGATCTGGACGCCGCGCTGGCGGGCCTGATGGCGGTGAAGTTTCGCAACACGGGACAGACCTGCGTCAGTGCCAATCGCATCTTCGTGCAAGCCGGTGTGTTCGACCGCTTCTGCAATATGCTGAACGAGGCAGTCGCCGGCATGAAGACTGGCGATCCACTCACGCCGGGCATCCAGCAAGGTCCGCTGATCAACCAGGCCGCCCTGGAAAAGGTGCAAGTGCTGGTGGGCGATGCCTTGGCCCGCGGTGCCAAGGTGGAAACCGGCGGCACCGTGCATCAACTCGGTGGGCTCTTCTTTCGGCCGACGGTGCTCTCCGGAATCACGGGCGATATGCGCATGTGCCACGAAGAGATATTTGGGCCGGTGGCACCCCTGCAGCGTTTCGAGCATGAAGCCGAGGTTATCGCCCAAGCCAATGACACGCCTTACGGCCTGGCGGGCTACTTCTACAGCCGGGACGTCGGCCGCGCATGGCGGGTGGCCGAGGCCCTGGAGGTCGGCATGGTGGGTGTGAACGAGGGCGGCATATCCACCGAACTTGCTCCATTCGGAGGCGTGAAGGAATCCGGCATCGGGCGCGAAGGCTCGAAGTACGGGATCGAAGAGTACGTCGAGACGAAGTACATCTGCTTCGGCGGCATCGCTTGAGGCCCGATCGTAGGGGCTATTCTCTCCAGACTTGATGCGCACGAGCTGATCACACTTGCTCGCGGAGACGGAGTGTCGACATCGGTCGGCACTGGATCCGCTCATGCCAATCCGAGGATGTCGAAATGATCCCCGCGTCGGCATCGCGCGACCTTGCAGTGGCGCATCCGAAGGGCAGCTGGAGTCACCCCACGGACGGGGGCGCTGTCTGCCGTTCAAACAATCTCTGCATTCGGCGAGATGGGCGTCCGCCGGTCTTGACGAGTCGATCTCCGGCGGCCCTATTCCGTTCGGTTATGCGGCTCCTCAAGCCTTTCTATTGGACTGCGAAAGAGCCCTGAGCCACGATTCCCTTGTACGCCATCCGGCGTTCAACCTGAGAGGAATCAAATGTCAGAATGGTCGCTTCGCGACAGGGCCTGTGTCGTCGGCGTAGGAACGACGGCCTATGGATCCTTCCCCGAATCGGATGCCTATGGGCTGGGCGCGGACGCGCTCCAGCGTGCCGTTGAAGACGCCGGCCTGAAGCCGGAACAGATCGACGGGCTGATCGTCAGCCGCATCCCATCGTTCGAACGCTTCGCCGAAGTCGCAGGGCTCAATCCGCGCTTCACCATGCAGACGCCTGTGCATGGCCGCTTCGCCTCGATCTCGCTCGAGCTGGCGGCCAACGCGCTTGCCTGCGGCGAGGCCAACTACGTCGCCCTGGTGTATGGAAACAACGGGCGCTCGCAGCGGATGAACTATGGCGGTGGCGACGCCACCTGGTCGCCCTGGGGGATGACCTCGCCGGGCGCGCTGCACGCGATGATGTGGCGCCATCACATGAACCGGTACGGCTCACGTTCCGAAGACCTGGCCCACGTGGCGGTGGCGTTCCGCAAGCACGCCATACTGAACCCGGACGCCGTGATGCGGGAGCCCCTGACCGTGGAGCAGCACCAGGCGGGGCGCTTCATTGCGGATCCGCTGCGGCTGAATGACTATTGCCTGATCAACGACGGTGGCGTGGCCTGGATCATGACCACGCCCGAGCGGGCCCGCGATCTGCGGTGCAAGCCGGTGTTCGTGAGCGGCTATGCCCGCCGCGACACCTACGACAACAGCTCCACCTTCCACCCGGACCTGTGGCATCCGGCCCTGCAGGAGGTTTCCCGGGAGGTGCATGCGCGTTCGGGTATCTCGCGCGACGACCTGAGCGGCTTGATGATCTACGACAACTTCACGCCCACCGTGCTGTTCGCGCTCGAGGGCATGGGCTTCTGCGAGCGCGGCGAGGGCGGCGCGTTCGTGCGTGACGGCATGCTCGAACTCGGGCGCGGCCGCTGGCCCACCAACACCAGCGGCGGCCACCTGTCGGAGTCGTACATGCAGGGCTGGGCATTGATCGCCGAGGCCGTACGTCAGTTGCGCGGCAGCGCGGGCGAGCGGCAGATCCCGGACTGCAAGGCCCTCCAGTACATCTGCGCGACCAACTGCGCCACTTCCATCATCTTCAGGAACTGAGTCCATGAGCGAAACATCGACTCCCTACCGCAAGCCGCTCCCCGTCGTCGACGTCTGGAGCAGGCCCTTCTGGAACGCCTGCCGCGAGCATCGCCTGCTGATGCAGCGCGACAAGGCGACCGGCGAGTTCTGGTTTCCGCCTTCGCCGGTCGCGCCGCGCACGCTCTCCAAGGAATGGGAATGGGCGGAGCTCTCCGGCCTTGGCACCGTCACGTCGTGGGTGGTCTTCCATCAAAAATACTATGCCGGCTTCGCTGACGAGCTGCCGTACAACGTGGCAATGGTCCAGCTGGACGAAGGCCCGTTCATCTTCACCAACCTGGTCGGCATTGCGAACGACGAGATCCGCATCGGCCAACGTGTTCGCGTGACGTTCCGCGACGCCAACGAGCAGGTTTCGATCCCGGTGTTCGAGCCGGTGGGGGAGGACGCTCGATGAGCACGCCGCAAGAACCTGTTCTGCTGGAAGATTGTGGCGACTACGGACTGATCCGGCTGAACCGCCCGGCCCAGCGCAACGCCATGAACAGCGCGGCCCGCAAAGGACTGCTTCAGTGCCTCGAACGGGCTCGCAGCGCACACAAAGTCTTGGTCATCACGGGGCAGGACGGCAGCTTTTGCAGCGGCGTGGACCTGAAGGAAGTCGCATCTGCCACCCAGCGCGAACGGGAGCTGGCTCCGCGCGAGTGGGTGGAGGTGTTGCTGGCGATCCGGCGTCATCCAGCCGTCTTCATCGCGGCCGTCGGAGGCTATGCACTGGGCGGCGGCGTGTCGTTGATCAACGTGTGCGACCTCGCGATTGCCGCACACGAAGCGCAGATCGGCATGCCCGAGCTCGGCTTTGGCATGTATCCCGCAATGGCAGGGCCTTCTACGCAGATGATGCTGCCATCGAAGCGCGCGGCCTGGATGGTGTTGACGGCTGATCGCATCGACGGCCGCACGGCCGCCCAGTGGGGACTGGTGAACGAGAGTGTGCCGTTGCCCGAACTGGAGGGCGCCGCGGACGCTCTGGCGAAACGTATTGCCCGGCACGACGCCATTGCGCTGTCCGAGAGCAAGCGTGCGCTCGAGATGATCCCGAAGCGAATCACCGAACTGGAACCGGCATTCGACTACGCGATGGCCCTCAACGTCGGGATTCGGACGCGCACGACGGCCCAGACCGAAGGCATCGCAGCGTTCAAGGACAAAGCATGACGAAGCCGCTCCAAGGCCGTGTTGTGCTCGAGGCCGTTTCGCCGCGCAGCAGTTGGGGCGTGCGGCTCGCTGCGGCTTTCGCGGGGCGAATCGCTGCCGACCTCGGCGCGCAGGTTGTCTGCCTGCAACCTGCCGGCGAGGCCGCGCTGCCGGATACGAACGCTGCGATCGAAGAGGCCTCGGCCCTCCACTCGTTCCTTTCTGCAGGCAAGAACGTTGTGACAGGCGTCGGGGACGACGCGGCCTCGACACTGGCGCGAGAAATCGCAGGCGGTGCGAATGCCTTGCTCGGGGACGATTGGCTGCGCAATGCCGCGGCCGAAGCGCTAGGCCAGAAGCTGGCTGCCGGTGTCCCGCGCGCTATCGTCCAGGTGGACATGCTGCCTCGCCAACATGCACACGAACCGCCGGCCAGCGAGTTCACCGTCGAAGCCGAGAGTGGCTTGCTGGATCTGGTCGGCGATGCATGTCGCGAGCCCGTGCGCCTTGCAGGCCACCAGGTCGCTTACTCCGCCGGGCTGGCGGCGTATACCGGCATGGTGGCGGCGTTCTGTCGCCGCGGGCCGCAGCCGCCAGTCGTTCGGGTGAGCCTGCTGGAAACGGCACTTTGGCTGAACTGGAAGAACCTGGCAACGGTCTCCATTGGCGAGACGCCTGCCACGCGGTCCGGCCAGGCGATGAGCTGGCCGGTGGTGCGGTGTGCGGACGGCTGGGTGGCGGTGGTCTACCAACCCCACGAGTGGGAGACGCTGCGCGACACGTTGGGTGATCCGCGCCTGCGAGATCCCCGGTTCGGCACCCCCGCGGGCCGTGCTTCGCACGCGTCCGAACTTGCGGCGCTGTTCGAAGGTTCGCTGGCCAGATTGACGCGGGGCGAGGTGAACGCGCTCGCCGCGCGACACCGGCTGCCTCTGGGCGTCGTGCAAAGCGCCGGTGAGCTGGCGGACGATCCGCACTACCGCGCGCGGAGCTTCGTGCGCTCCGTGGCGTCGGATGCAGGCAGCGTGTCCCTGCCGCGCCTTCCAGTTCTCTGGAGTGGTGAGCTGTTCGCGCCGGGGCGAATTCCGGCGCGAGGCATGCAGGAAGAGGAGACTTTGGCATGACCGGTCCTCTCGCAGGCTGCAGGGTCCTGGACCTGGGCATCATCACCGCTGGCGCGGCGACCTCGGCCATGCTCGCCGACCTCGGGGCCGATGTGATCAAGGTGGAATCGCCGGGCTACCACGATCCGTTCCGCCGCTGGAGCGGGCCGGGCGGCGCCGACGATTCGCCATTCTTCCGGTTCACCAACCGCAACAAGCAGGGAATCGGTATCGACATTAAACGGCCTGAGGGCAGGGCGGTGTTCATGCGTCTGGTCGCCCGTTCCGACGTGGTGGTGGAGAACTTCCGGCGCGGCGTGCTGGCCAAGCTAGGCATCGATTACCCGCAACTGCGCGCAGTGCGGCCTTCCATCATCCTGGCCTCACTGTCCAGCCATGGCGAGTTCGGCCCGGACGCCGACCGCGTATCGTTCGGCACGACGCTCGAAGCGATGTCGGGTCTTGCGGCGGAGACAGGCTACGCGGGCGGAACGCCGACGGTGAGCGGCCGCGACCTGAACTATCCCGACCAGGTCGTTGCGATCTTTGCGGCGGGCATGGTGGTCACGGCCTGGCATGCAGCCCAGGGCCGCCAGGGAGTGCACCTGGACCTGTCCCAGCGCGAGCTGACGAGCTTTCTGCTTGGTGAGCGGTTCGTGCAGGGCGCTTCGGGCCAGCCCCGGGGCAATACGGATCCGCTCTATGCGCTCCAGGATTGCTATACGTCTCGGGACAAAGCGTGGATTGCCGTCACCGTGGAGCAGCGGCAGCTTCCGTTGCTGGCCGGACTGGTGGCCGATTCAGCGGTTGGGCGGGTCCACGAGCGCTTGGCGCGGTGGATGGCCACTCGCACGGCCGAAGAGGCCGTCGAAGCACTGGCCGCGCTGGGCATTGCCGCTGCGACCGCGCGGGACGGGAACGAAGCCGCCCAGGGGCGGGGTATCTCCTGGTGGGAAGCCGTCGGGACCCTGCCTGATGGCTCTCTCGCCAAGGGCTTCCCGTTTCAGTTCGAGGATGAGCCGATGCAGTTGACGCGACCCGCGCCCTCGATCGGGCAGGATACTGCGCAAGTCTTGCAGGATCTCGGCGGCTACACGCCGCAGGAGATCTCGGCCCTGCGCAAGGACGGCGTGATCGAATGCGCGGACGCCTGATTCCGTTCGCGTCAGTCTTCGCCGATCCAGGTCGCACCTACCCAGCGGCCTTCTTGGATCAGGGTGCGGGTGAGCGCGTTCAGTTCATTGGCAACAGCGCGAACCGCCAAGGAATTTCTGCGCATCATCGACACGGCAATTCCGGTGCGGCGCTGCAGCTCCTCGTTGGCCAGCGGCGTGAACTTCAGTTGCCCGCTGGCCGCTTCTGCGGCGACGATGTTGATGGGCAGAACCGCATAGCCGAGGTTCAAGTGCAACATCTCCTTCTGCACCCGCGTGTCGTTCGTTTCGGCGATGACGTTGAGCTTGACGCCCTGGGCCTCGCTCGCGTGGTCGAGGATCAGGCGCAGCCCCCGGTAGAAGGTCGGCAGGATCAAGGGCAGACTCACCAGGCGCTGCAGACCCATGGGCTCGCGTCCATGGTCTTCCAAGGCCGGGCCGCCAACCAGGCACAGCTGCTCCGCAAAGAGAGGCTGCATATCCAGCTGGCTCGACTGCTTGTAGTCGGTCAACATCGCGAGGCCGACGTCACCCGATTCCAGCCACTCGCGCAGCCGGTCCGAATAGCTCGTGAATATGCGCAGCAGCAGGTCCGGATGGCTGCTCCGCAACGCGGCCACCAGCGGGGCGGCAATCATTTCGCTCTGACTTGTCAGGAGCCCCAATTCCACGGTGCCGCGCACCGCGCCCGGATTGGCAGCAAGGATGTCCGTGCGTGCGCCGTCGATCTCTCGAAGCGCCCGCCGCGCCCGGTCGATCAGGCGCGCGCCGGCATCCGTGAGGTCCATGCCGCGCGGGGTGCGCTCGAACAGCGTGGTGCCCAGTTCGTCCTCGAGCATGCGCAGCTGGCGCGACAGCGCCGGCTGCACCAGGTGCAGAGTTTCGGAGGCGCGGGTGATG
>Ga0307411_10000971_pt1 | contig 10993 bp, 12 predicted proteins | sample DK1Ometagenome_2_FD_203712 | JGI IMG/M metagenome (GOLD analysis project Ga0307411, IMG submission 203712) | Maize rhizosphere microbial communities from greenhouse at UC Davis, California, United States - DK15-O-1 | ecosystem: Host-associated > Plants > Roots > Rhizosphere > Soil | place: USA...
GCCGTGCAAGTCGTGGGGTGAACCCGGGTGGCCTTCATCAACGTTTCGTCTGTAGCCTCGCGTTTAGGAGGGTGTGAACGGTGTTGCGATTCATCGACGTGCTGAAGACTGCCGTCGTGGCTGTTGTCGCGACTAGCCCAGCGTCGTCGCAAGTCGACCAGTTGGCGCCTCTGATACAGTCGGCCGCCCAACCGGCTTATTCCGCGCCCACCGGCTTCGAAGCGTACAAGCTTTACCTCATGGGCCTGGCTCGCAGCCAGGGCGTCCGCGAAACTACGATCAGGGATAATATTCCGGGTCTGGATCTCAATCGCCGGGCAATGGAGTTGGATCGCGCACAACCTGGTGGGCCGCCGAACAGCAGCTACATTCCGCCGTTCTCACCCTATCAGCGCAGGCACGTGACTCCGGATCTGATCCGCCGAGGCCAGGCACGATATTCGTCTCTCTATGGCAATCTCTCTAGGATTCAGGCTCGCTACGGCGTCGATCCGAGCGTGCTCATGGCCATCTACGGCCATGAAACGAGTTACGGGGCCGTCACGGGCGGATTCGATCTCCTGGAGGCGCTGGCGAGCCTAGCTTACGAAGGGCGTCGTCGGGCGATGTTCGAGACGGAGTTCATCTCCGCCCTCAAACTCATCGACATCGGAATTCCCCGCTGGCGACTGAAGGGCAGCTACGCCGGCGCTACCGGCTACCCGCAATTCATGCCGTCGATCGTCCTGAGGCTTCGCGCGGATGGCGATGGAGATGGTTACGCCGACATCTGGAAAAGCGAGGCGGACGGGCTTGCGTCCATCGCCAACTATCTTCGCAATGCCGGCTGGAAGCCGGGCCTGCCCTGGGGCGTAGCTGCACGCGTCCCGACAAGTCTAAACCGCGCTGCGATCCGTTCCACGCTTCGCTCGCCGAGGTGCGAGAGGGTCTATTCGCGCCACAGCCGCTGGCTGACGGTCGGACAGTGGCGCGCCCTTGGAGTGGTGCCTTACAGCTCGGGTCTTCGCGATACCGACGTTGTGACGCTGATCGAGCCGGACGGCGCAAATGGGTCGGGCTACCTGCTTACGAGCAATTACCGGGCGATCCTCGATTATAATTGCTCGAATTTCTACGCTCTGTCGGTCGGCCTTCTCGCCAACGCGATCACGCGCCGCTGAATCGGCAAAAACAGCCCTCGCGCGCGCCGCGGACGGGCGATAGACAGGCACCTCAACCAATCAGCCAGGATGAAATCCCGAGTCGATGAAGCGCGTCATTCTCCTTGCCACCGCCGCCGCTCTATCCCTGACCAGTGTAGCACCAGCGAAGGCTCCGCCGTTCGAAACGCCGGCCAAGGTCGCTTTTCTGATCGACCTGTCGTCGGGCGCCATCCTGCTGTCCAAGAACGCCGACGTCCGCATGCCGCCGGCTTCCATGGCGAAGATGATGACGACCAACGTCGCCTTCGAGCTGATCAAGAAGGGCGACCTGAAGCTCGACAAAAAGTGCACGGTGCGGCCGGAGACCTGGCAGAAGTGGCATGGGCCGCAGGCCGGCTCGACCATGTTCCTCAGCCCGAACGAGCAGGTCACGGTCGACGAGTTGCTCAAGGGCATCATCACTCTGTCGGGCAATGACGCGTCGGTGGTGCTCGCGGAATGCATCGCCGGGACCGAGGAAGCCTTTGCCAACGTGATGAACGAGAATGCGAAGCGGCTTGGGTTGACCAACAGCCACTTCGGAAACTCCAACGGCTGGCCGGACGAGGGGCGGACCTACGTCACCGCGCGCGACCTCGCGACGCTCGCCCGCGCCGAGATCGAGAATTATCCCGACCTCTACAGGAAGTATTACAGCCTGACCGAGTACACGCACGGCCAGACGCTTGGTTCTGGCGCAGCAATCACTCAGGCGAATCGCAATCCGCTACTCGGCCGCGTGCCCGGCGCGGACGGTCTCAAGACGGGCCACACCGAAGAGGCGGGCTACGGCTTTACCGGTTCCGCCGAGCAGAACGGCCGTCGGCTCATCATGGTCGTCGCGGGGCTCGATAGCTTTACCGGGCGGATCAATGAGTCGGTCCGACTGATGCAATGGGGTTTCAACGCCTGGCAGTCGAAGCCGTTGTTCAAGGCGGGGACCACGGTTGGCTCGGCGCAGGTGCAGATGGGCAGCAGCAGTGAGGTCCCGCTCGTGGCGGGCCGCGACCTGTCGATGACCATTCCAGCGGGCGTCCTGTCCAAGGTCGGCGCGATGAAGATCCGCTATCAGGGGCCGGTCAAGGCGCCGATCGCCAAGGGCGACCATGTCGCCGACCTCGTGGTGTCCATGCCCGACGGTGAGCAGGTGATGCCGCTGGTTGCAGGTGAAGCGGTCGGGGAGGCGGGCTTCTTCGGTCGCGCCTGGATCGGCCTCAAGCAACTTTTCGGAATGGCGTGAGCGCCCAAGGGATAGGAACGCCGCGCTTCATCACGCTCGAAGGCGGGGAGGGGGTCGGCAAGTCGACCCAGGTGAAGGCGCTCCAGGCTGCCCTGGCGGACCGTGGAATTCCATGCACCGTCACCCGTGAGCCCGGCGGAAGCGAGGGCGCCGAAGCAATTCGCGCGCTCCTCCTGGGCGGCGATGACTCTCGCTGGTCGGCGGAAGCCGAAGCCTTGTTGTTCGCGGCAGCTCGGGCCGACCATGTCGAAAAGACGATCCGCCCGGAACTCGAACGAGGTCATTGGGTCCTGAGCGACCGCTTCCTCGATTCATCGCTCGCATACCAGGGTGGCGCACTCGGGCTCGGTTTCGATCGGGTCCGCGATCTCTATCGCTTCGGATGTGGCGCTTTCCTGCCGGATCGAACGCTGGTGCTCGTTCTTGAAGAGGGCGCAGAACGCGCTCGCGCAAGAGACACAGACGGCGCCGACCGCATCGGGGGAAGGTCGGCCGAGTTCTTCCTCAAGGTGGAGGAAGCGTTCCGTACCATCGCGTCGGAAGAACCGGGCCGCGTGAGGCTCGTCAATGCGTCAGGAATTCCACGGGAAGTCACCGCGCGCCTTATCGAGGCCATCGAGGACCTGCTGTGATCCTCGGCCAAGATCGCGCAGTCGAGCAATTCTCCAGCGCCTGGAGACGCGGCGCGCTTCATCACGCCTGGCTGCTCGCGGGGCCCCGCGGCGTGGGCAAGGCCACGTTCGCACGCCAGGCGGCGACGCGCGTACTAGCTGAAGCGGCGGGTCCGGCAGTAACGGCGCCTGGGCTCGAGACTCCCCATGACCACCGCATCGCGAAGCTCGTCGAGGCGGGCAGTCACCCTGACCTGCGGTGGCTTGAGCGGCTCGAGAACGAAAAGACGGGGAATCTCGCCCGCAACATCACGGTGGACCAGGTCCGCTCGCTTGGCGACCTTTTCGACCTCACGCCGGCGCTGTCGCCATGGCGAGCGGTGGTCATCGACTCCATCGACGACCTCGAGAAGTCGGCGGCGAACGCCTTGCTCAAAATGCTCGAGGAGCCGCCAGCGAACTGCCTCTTCCTGCTCGTCAGTCATGCTCCGGGTCGTCTCTTGCCGACCATCCGCTCGCGCTGCCGGCGGCTCGATTTCCAGACGCTCGGGACTGAAGCCATGACGTCAATTCTGGCCAGGTGCTTGCCGAACCTGAAAGAATCAGACCAACTGAAAGCAATCGAGGCGGCCTCCGGTTCGGCGGGACGAGCTATCGCCTTGGCCGAGCTCGACCTGGTGAGCCTTGAGGAGACAGCGCGACAGATTCTCCGAAAGGGCGATCCGACCAATGCACGCCGCTCCGCCCTCGCGAACGAACTCGGCAAGCGCGGTGCCGCCGATCGCTACGCCGCATTCCTTGAGCTGCTTCCCTCTGTCGTCGCGCGCGAGGCTCGCGCTCTTGGAGGAGCTTCGCGCCAACGGGCCGTCGACGCTTACGCCCAGACCAGGGAACTCGTGGCCATCGCGCCTCGGCTTTCCCTCGACCCGGCATCCACCGTGTTTCAACTCGGCGGAATCCTCGCCTCGGTGGCCGACCGGGTTCCTTGAAGCGGCGGGTATCGCCCGCTAACCCCCCAGCACATGGGCGAGCCTTTCTACATCACTACCGCGATCAGCTACCCGAATGGGCCCCCGCACATCGGCCACGCCTATGAGGCGATCGCTGCCGACGTAATTGCCCGCTTCCAGCGCGCCCAGGGGCGCGACGTGCGCTTCCAGACCGGCACCGACGAGCATGGCCTCAAGATGGCCCAGGCAGCGCGCACGGAAGGCGTCGAACCTCGTGCATTCGCCGACAAAATGTCGCAACTTTTCCAAGAGATGTGCGATGCTCTTAACGTCTCGTACGATCGCTTCATCCGCACATCGCAGCCGGATCATTACCGCGCGAGCCAAGCGATCTGGGAGGCGATGGAGGAGAGGGGAGACCTCTATCTCGACCGCTACGAAGGTTGGTACTCGGTCCGCGACGAGGCCTACTACGAACCGGACGAACTCACCAGCGCCGAGGACGGCAGCAAGCTCTCGCCCCAAGGCACTCCGGTCGAGTGGACGGTCGAAGAAAGCTGGTTCTTCCGGCTATCGAAGTACCAGCAGCCCTTGCTCGATCATTATGCGGCCCATCCAGAGTTCATCCAGCCGGAGAGTCGCCGCAACGAGGTGGTTCGCTTCGTCGAGGGCGGGCTCAAGGATTTAAGCATCTCACGCACCAGTTTCGACTGGGGGGTGCCGGTGCCGGGCAGCGACAACCACGTGATGTACGTTTGGCTGGATGCGCTAACCAACTACATCACTGGGCTCGGCTATCCGGACGAGACCGATCTCTGGCGGCGCTTTTGGCCCGCCGACGTCCATCTCATCGGCAAGGATGTCGTCCGATTCCACGCAGTCTATTGGCCGGCATTCCTGATGTCAGCGGGCATCGAGCTTCCCAAGATGGTCTACGGACACGGTTTTCTTCTTAGCCGCGGCGAGAAGATGTCGAAGAGCGTCGGCAACGTCGTCGACCCGCTGGCGCTGGCGAATAGCTTCGGTGTGGACTCGCTGCGTTACTTTCTGATGCGCGAAGTCAGCTTCGGGCAGGACGGAAGCTACAGCGCCGAAGCGATCGTCAACCGCATCAACGCGGAGCTAGCCAACAGTTTCGGCAATCTCGCCCAGCGCACGCTGTCGATGATCTTCAAGAATTTGGACGGTGTCCTTCCAGCGACCGGGGAAACTGCCGAGGACAATGAGTTGCTCGCCAAGGTTGCGAGCGCCTGTGAGGAACTGAAAATCCGTTTCGCGGAATATGCTTTCTCGCAAGGCCTGGAAGCCTGGATGACGGCCGTCTTCGCCTGCAACGCGTACGTCGATGCTCATGCGCCCTGGACCCTGCGCAAGACAGATCCGGATAGGATGGCGGTTGTGCTGGGAACTCTGGTCGCGGCCGTGCGCCAGCTCACCGAGGCAATTGCGCCGGTCGTTCCCGACTCCGCAGCGAAACTCCTGGGCGTGATCGACAATGGGCAGGGCGGTCGACCAATCACCCAACCTCAGCCGCTATTCCCCCGCCTCGAGCTGTCGGTGGACGAGGAGGCAGCGTGAGGCTGATCGATAGCCACTGCCACCTGAACTACGCCGGGCTGGCCGAACGGCAGGAGGAAGTGCTCGCGAACGCGCGGGCGAGGGGCGTCAAAGGCTTCCTCAATATCTCGACCCGGCAGAGCGAGTGGGGCGATGTCCTCGGCGCCGCGGAGCGCAATGCGGACGTCTGGGCGACCGTCGGCGTCCATCCGCACGAGGCGGACGCTCACCCGGACCTCGGCGCTCAGGCGCTCGTCGATGCCGCATCACATCCGCGTGTGATCGCCATCGGCGAGTGCGGACTCGACTACCATTACGATAATTCAGAGCGCGGAGCTCAGCGCGAACGCTTCCACGCACACATCGAAGCCGCGCGCCAGACGGGATTGCCTCTAGTCGTGCACACACGAGATGCGGAGGGCGACACGGCCGAAATCCTCGGCAAGGCCGCGCACGAGGGCGGCGTTTCGGGCGTGCTCCATTGCTTCACCGGTACGGCAGATCTCGCCCGCAAGGCCCTGGATCTAGGCTTCTATATTTCGCTCTCGGGCATTGTGACGTTCAAGAACGCCACCGACCTGCAGGACACGGCGAAGTGGCTGCCCGCGGATCGTATCCTGGTCGAGACGGATTCGCCGTTCCTCGCGCCCGTCCCGCATCGCGGCCAGACGGGTGAGCCGGCCTTCGTTGCCGATACGGCGGCTTTCGTCGCAGACCTGCGCGAGGAAGGGGCCGAAGCTTTTGCGGAAACCACAACCGCCAACTTCTTCCGCCTTTTCAACAGGGCGGCCGCTTGAAAATACGCATTCTCGGGTGCGGGACGTCCTTCGGGGTTCCGCGCATCGGGAATGACTGGGGCGAATGCGACCCGAACGAGCCGCGCAATCGCCGAATGCGCTCCTCCATCCTTTTGGAAAGCGGAGGTAAGCGCCTTCTGGTGGACTGCGGCCCCGACCTGCGAGAGCAATTGCTCGCCGCGGACGTCTCGACCCTCGACGGCGTGATCGTAACCCACGACCATGCCGACCACTGTCACGGCATCGATGAGCTGCGCGCGGTGGAGCAGGTGCTGCGCCGCCCGGTCCCGCTCTATGCCCGAGCCAATGTGCTCGACGGCCTGAAGAAACGCTTCGGTTACATCTTCAGCAGCCGGAGCTTCTACCAGGCTGTCGCCGAGCCCGTGGAGCTCGCGGCCAGTCTCGAATTCGGCGATGCAACCATCCGCTTTGTGGATCAGCCCCACGGCGGGATCACCTCGCTCGGCATGCGAATTGACGAAGGCGGGCGTTCAGGCGTTTATTCCATCGATTTCAACGATCTGAATGATGACATGCGCGCCCTTTACCAAGGCGCCGATGTGTGGATCAGCGATTGTCTCAGCCGTCGTCCGCACCCCACGCACACGCATTTGGATGCGGTCCTTGGCTGGGCGAGGGAAATGAATGTGGGCCTGCTCTTCCTGTCGCATCTCAACAACAGCATGGACTACGCTTCACTGGTCGCCGAATTACCCGATTGGGCGGCGCCCGCGCATGATGGGCTGGAGATCGAGTTACCATGAGCGAGGCGCCGTACTTTCTCTACTACGCAATCGCTGCGGTGTTCGTTGGCAGTTCGCTCATCGCGATGCGCATCCCGATGGGGAAGGCCCTCAAGATGGCCCTCGGCTGGGTCGCTATCTTTGCCCTGGCGTTCCTGGTCTTCGCTTTCCGCGGCGAGTTCTCGGCGCTTGGTCAGCGCATCCGCGCGGAAGCGACAGGAAGCTCAATCGACGACGGCGCAACGGTACGCATACCCGTCGCCGAGGACGGACATTTCTATGTGAACGCGAAGGTGAACGGCCATGAGGTTCGCTTCATGGTCGACAGCGGAGCGTCCGTGACCACGATCTCCAGGACGGCGGCGGTCGCAGCCGGCATGAAAATCGGCTCAAGAAGGGCGATCGTGAACACCGCGAACGGCCCAACATCGGTCAGCCAAAGCCATGCTGCTCGCTTCGACGTCGGCTCGATCGAAAGAACCGATTTTCCGATGGACGTCAGCGAGCAGGAGGACTTGAACCTGCTCGGCATGAACTTCCTCCGTTCACTCCGGAGCTGGCGCGTCGAAAGCAACTACCTGGTGCTGCAGGCATGACCAACAGCCTGATGCTCGGCGGCATTTACCTGCTGATGGCCGTCATGCTGGTTCTCGGCACCTTAATGTCCCGGCGGGAGCCATTAGCGCGACTGATCACGGCCTCGCTGGCCTGGGTGGCCATTTTCGCTGGCGGATTCGTCGTCTTCACCTTTCGAGACGACCTCAGCTACGTCGGGCAGCGGCTGAGAGCAGAAGCGACGGGCGAACCGGTCACCCAAGGCGAAGAAATCCGCATTCCAATGGCAATCGACGGACATTTTTGGGTCGACGGTCGACTGAATGGCAAGGAAGTGAAGTTCCTGGTCGATAGCGGCGCAACGATGACGACGGTCGGCCGTCGAACCGCCGCGAGGGTGGGCATGCAGGTCAGTCCGCAACGCAATCAGATCGTGCGTACCGGAAACGGGCTCATTAGGGTGGCGACCGGGCGAGCGGCCACTTTGAAGGTCGGCACGATCGAGCGCGACGATCTTCCCGTGCACGTCGCGGACGATGAAGACCTGAACGTCATCGGCATGAACTTCCTGTCGTCGCTGCAGAGATGGGGGGTAGAGGGGCGCTGGCTGATCCTCGTTCCCTGACTGTAGCGACAATTTACATAATACATATTATCATACTTACGAATGAAGAGAGAAAGAGGCCCCTTTGAGCCTTCACCGCCTTGTCGAGATCATGAAGCGCCTGCGCGACCCCATAAGCGGTTGCGAATGGGACAGCGTCCAGACTTTCGAGACGATCGCGCCCTACACGATCGAGGAAGCCTACGAGGTCGCCGACGCCATTGCTCGCAGCGACATGGAGGCGCTCGCCGACGAGCTGGGTGATCTTCAGCTCCAGGTTGTTTTCCATTCGCGGATGGCAGAGGAATCCGGACACTTCACGCTGAACGACGTCCTCGACCGCATTTCGGACAAGATGGAACGCCGGCACCCGCACATCTTCGGCGACGCGGAACATGTCGGCCACCATCTCTGGGAAATCATCAAGGCCGAGGAACGCGCCGCCAATCCCGACAAGAGCGCCCTCGCAGGCGTTGCCTTGGCGCTTCCAGCCCTGGAACGGGCCGCAAAGCTGCAGCGCCGAGCGGCCCGCGTAGGCTTCGATTGGCCTGATGAATCGGGACCGCGCTCAAAGATCGACGAAGAACTCGCCGAGCTCGAGCTCGAAACCGAGCATGACCGCAAATTCGAGGAAATGGGCGATTTGCTATTTGCGGTCGTGAACCTCGCACGCCATCTTAACATTGAACCCGAAGCAGCTCTGCGGGAAGCGAACCGGAAATTTGAGCGTCGCTTCCGCGAAATCGAACGAGCCCCAGGCTTTGCCGACCTGTCGCTCGAAGAAAAGGAGGCTCTTTGGGAAAGAGCGAAACAGGCTCAGGCCGATTCCATCGCCTGAAAGCGGGCCCAATTATCAGGTGAAAGCCTGACGTTGACCTCGATCTCGCTCCCATCGGTCCTCTGGTCGAGTACTTCACCTCTCGAATGCAGCCAGGCCAACCTCGCGCCCTCCGCTGCGTCCAGTCGGATCCGGTGAACCTGCGTACCTCGTTGCAGGGTATGCGAGATGGAACTCCTGAGACGATCCAAGCCCCACCCGGTCAAAGCGGAAATCGGGATCACGTCCTCGCGCCGGTCAGCCTCGGAAAGTAGCGCCTGGCGCTCGTCCTCGTTGAGCAAATCGACCTTGTTCCAGGCTTCGAGCCGTGCAGGTCCCTCCCCCTCGCCGATACCGAGTGACGTCAACACGTCCTCCACATCCTCGGCCTGCGCATCGCGGTCCGGGTGCGCCATGTCGCGGACGTGGATGAGCAGGTCCGCGGACGCGACCTCTTCCAACGTGGCGCGGAAGGCGGCGATCAGCTCCGTCGGCAGGTCGGAAACGAAGCCGACCGTGTCCGATAGGATCGCCTTGTCGAAACCCGGGATCTTCACGTTGCGCATCGTTGGATCGAGAGTCGCGAAGAGCATGTCCTCCGCGACCACTTCGTCACCGGTCAAGGTATTGAAAAGCGTCGATTTCCCGGCGTTCGTATAACCCACGAGCGCGACAACGGGCCATGGAGCGCGCTGGCGGCGATCGCGATGCAAGGCACGTGTGCGTTTCACCTGCTCGAGCTCGCGGCGAATCCGCGCCATCCGGTCGCGGATGAGCCGACGGTCGGCCTCGATCTGCGTTTCACCCGGCCCGCCAAGGAAGCCAAAGCCGCCGCGTTGCCGCTCGAGATGGGTCCACGTGCGCACCAAACGGCCCGCCTGGTAGTCGAGGTGCGCAAGCTCGACCTGAAGCCGCCCTTCCGCCGTTGCGGCACGCTCTCCGAAGATCTCGAGGATCAGGCTGGTCCGGTCGATGACCTTGGTCCCGACCTCTTCCTCCAGCGATTTCTGCTGAACAGGCGTCAACGGAGCATCGACGATAAGAAGACCTGCTTCATTCTCTCGCGCCATACCGGCGATCTCCTCGACCTGCCCTTTGCCGAGCAAGGTCGCCGGCCGGAGCTGCCGAAGCCTGAAAGCGCGCTTTGCGACGACGTCGACGCCGATCGCCTCGGCGAGACCCGCGGCCTCTTCAACGCGCGCCTCGGTTGAGCGCCGGGAACCGGCCCCTACTCTCTCGGGGACGACGACCAGGGCGCGCTCGCCCCGCGCAACGTCATTCTCGGGATCGTAGAACGCGTTCACTTTTCGCCTGCTTCCTCTTCGCCGTCGCCAAGCTCAAGGGTATGCGGCGGCTGAAGCGTGGAGATTGCATGCTTGTAGACGAGCTGCAGTTGCTCATCCCTTTCGAGCAGCACAGAAAATTGGTCGAAGCCAGCGACATGCCCCTGAAGCATAACTCCGTTCACCAGAAATACGGTCATGGGCGCCCGCTCTCGAATTGCTGCGACGAGAAAGATGTCTTGCAGGCTGGCTCGAGCACCACCCCCCGCCTTAACGAAGTCCTGAAGTTCGATTTCAGGCGCCCGCAACGGCATGATGGTTGAAATGGAGTGCTTGTAGATGAGTTGCGACGCAGAATCCCTTCTGAGCAGCAAGGAAAATGGGTCAAACCAGGTGATTACACCCTGAAGTTTGACACCTTTCACAAGAAAGATGGTGACCGGCGTCCTCGACTTGCGAGCGCCGTTCAGGAAGTGGTCCTGCAGGCTTAGCGGCTTATCGGCCATTCTTGCGTCGGTTCACTCGTCTCCATCGCGCTTGTCGGCATTGCCTAGGGCCTTGAGCTTCCTGTGCAGCGCCGAGCGCTCCATGCCGATGAACGATGCGGTGCGAGAGATGTTGCCTGAGAAGCGGCGTATCTGGATCTTCAGATACT
>Ga0307411_10000973_pt1 | contig 10988 bp, 11 predicted proteins | sample DK1Ometagenome_2_FD_203712 | JGI IMG/M metagenome (GOLD analysis project Ga0307411, IMG submission 203712) | Maize rhizosphere microbial communities from greenhouse at UC Davis, California, United States - DK15-O-1 | ecosystem: Host-associated > Plants > Roots > Rhizosphere > Soil | place: USA...
TCGCGCAGCGCGGCTTCGCGTCCGATGAACGGATCGCGCTCGGCCGGCAGGCTGTGGCGCACGTCGGCGAGCGGCAGCCAGAGGTCCTGGCGGCGCACGACGCGATAGGCCTTGTCGGTGTCGGGCGGCGGCGCGTGGAAGCGGTCGTCGGCGCTCGCCTCGAACAGCTCGATCGGCGCTTCGAGGCCCTTCAGCCGCCAATGGCCGTGCGCCTGCAGCTTCACCGCGCTGACGCCGAGCGCTGCCTTCGCATCGGCGGTCAGCAACGTCTGTCCGCCCTGGGCCAGCGCCATCACGCGCGCGGTGGTCGGCTTCGCGAGGCCGTCGACCTCGAGCGGCTTCGCGCCGTGCGCGATGTCCTCGTCGGAGTTGGCGCGCGTCGTCACCGGGCCGACGTGCAGGCCGGCGCGCGCCTGCAGCGGCTCGCTCAGGCCGGCGAGCGCGCGCTGGTAGCCGAGCGCGTACTCGATCGCATCGGACGCGCTCCCGAACAGCAGCAGGAAGCCGTCGCTCTTGTCGATCTCGCGGCCGCGGCAGCGCCGCAGCAGATCGCGCGCGACGCGGTCGTGCGCGCTCCACAGCGCGGCGGTGGCCGCGTCGCCGAGGCGCTCGGACAGCGCAGTGCTGCCCACGACATCCGTTTGCAGCAGCGCGAGGACTTCGCTCATGACAGTGGGAGTGGAGCAGACGCGACCGGCGCGCGCAGGCCCGGGTCACTGTAGCGGAACCGGCCCGGTCGCCGGCAGTCGTCAGCGCGGTCGCCGCAGCACGATCGGGCGATCGCCCTGGTCGCCGTTCGACCACAGCTTGCCGTCGAGGCTGCGGCCGTCCGCAGCCGCGGTGACGTGCAGGTTGCCGCTGTCGATCTGGGTGTCGCCGGCACCGTTGTAGACCAACCAGGCGATGTCGACGGTCAGTGGCTGACCGAGGTCGTGGCTGACGGTGCCTTTGCCGCGGTACAGGATGGTGCGCAGCTCGGTGCCGGTCAGGCGCAGCCAGAACGCGCGGTAGTTGGCCCAGCCCTCGCGGTTGTCGATCGGCATCGGCTCGCTCGTCAGCGCGACCTGGTTGTCCTTTTGCATCAGGGTCAGCGCGAACGGCGGGTCGGCGCCGACGGTGGCGATCCAGGTCCCGGGCAGGCCGGTCGCGACCAGCGCGACCGGCGGGCGTGCCGGCGGAGGCACCGCCGCTGGTTGCAGCGCACGCCAGCCGAACACCGCCGCGATTGCCAGCAACGCGATGCCGACTGCGAGCGCCGCGATGCGCAGGGCCCGCGTCGACGACGGCGCGGCCGGATGGCTGCGCGGCATGATGCCGAGCGCCTGCAGGTCGTCGACGAGGCGCTCGAGGTCGCTCTTCCAGTCGTACGCGCGCAGCCGGCGCCAGGTGTATTCGCCGAGTCGATCGAACGGCTTCGGCAGCTCGGCCGCGGACGGCGGCGCGTCGACGCCATCGCAGAGCAACGGGATCAGGTGCGCACCGGCCTCGAGCGCGGCACTGAACTCGCGCCGCACCGGATCGTCGGGATCGGCGATGCGCAGCGCGCCGGTCGCATCGGTCGCGGTGAGCAATTGCGGCGTGATGAGCAGCAACAGCACCGGCTTGGCGCCGAGCGTGCGCTGCACCTCGTCGCGCCAGGCCGAGCCGCCGCGCAGGTCGTCCTTGTCGAGGAACACCTGCTCGTCGCCGAAGCGCGCGCCGAGGTCGCGCGCCAGCGCGGTCGCCTTGTCCTTGCCGTCGGACGTGCGATAGCTGATGAAGATGCGCGCGGTCATCGCGCTGCGTCGGGGATCGGTTCCATCTCGACGATCTTGCGCACGACGAGCCATCCCAGCAACAGCAGCCCTGCGCCGGACGCGACCAGCGCGGTCGCGAAGCCGGCCGCATGGGCGAGCGCACCGAACACCAGCGGTCCGATGCCCTGACCGGCGAACAGCCCGCACGCAAACAGCGCGACGGCCGAGCCCCGCGCCGACGGGGCGATCTCGGTCGCCTCGGTCTGCAGCGAGTTGTGCAGCATGTAGTAGCTGACGCCGCCGATCATCAGCGCGAGCGCGTCGAGCCACCAGAGCGAGAAGACGGCAAGCGCGGCATAACTGGCGGCGGCGGCGAGCGCGCCGAAGATGCACATGCGGCGCACGCCGAGCCACGCGATCACGCGCCGCACCGACAGCGCATAGGCGAGCCCGCCGATGCCGAACGCCCCGAGCACGAACCCGGCCCGGGTCGGTGCGCTCGCGAGGCTGCTGCCGGTGCGCTCGATCAGGATCTGGCCGATGAACGGGAATGCGCCGAAGATCAAGGCGCCCTCGACGACGACTGCCGCATAGAGCCAGACCGCCTTCGGGTTCTCGAAGACGCGGCCGTAGAGCGCAGCGAACGACGGATGCACCGCGCCTTCGGCGAGCGTGGAGCGAGCCGGTCGCGGGATCGCGGTCCAGGCCAGGCCGGCGGCGAGCAACGCAGCCAGCGCGGCGATCGCGAGACCGCTGCGCCAGCCGAACGCGTCGTTGGCGAGACCGGCCAGGGTCGAGCCGAGCATCTGGCCGGTGATGATCGCGACCAGCATGCGACCGATCATGACCTGCCGCTCGCTCATCTCGTAGGCGTCGCCGAGACCGGCGAGGACGAGCGGGATCAGGCCGCCGGCGAAGATGCCGGCGGCGACGCGGGTCGCCAGCAGCAGCTCGAAGCTTGGCGCCAGCGTGCTGACCCACAGCGACAGGGCGAGGCCGGCGATGCAGACCTGGATGCAGCGCGCCTTGCCGAAGCGGTCGCCGAGCGGACCGAGGAACGGCTGCGCCAGCGCGTAAGGCAGCGCATATGCAGTGCTGAGCAATGCGGCGGCAGCCGGCGCCACCGCGAAGTGGTGCGCGATCGGGATGACGAGCGGATCGATGATGCGCAGCGCGAAGCCGCTCGCGAACGCACACACCGCAAAGACGAGAAAGACCGGCAACATCAGGGCCAAGGCCGGGCCCTGCGCCGGCAGATCCTCGGCACTGTAGCGGCTGCACGGCGAGGAGGCGGGCGCAGCGCCGACGGTACACTGCGGGCCTTTCCGCGTCGCGTCGTGTCGATGTCCGCCGTCTCCAGCCACAGCAAGTCCCTGACCTCCTCGTTCGAACTCCGGAATGCGACTTTGGCGCTGGTGGCGCTGGTCCTGAAGACCAACGACCTGACCGTGCTGGCGCATGCGCTGGAGGAGCGCTTCGGGCAGACGCCGCTGTTCGATCACGACCCGGTCGTGATCGACCTGTCGCAGCTCGATCCGGAGGCCGTCGAGATCGACTTCGCCGCACTGGTCGCGCTGCTGCGCTCGCATCGCATGGTGCCGGCCGGGGTCGAGGGCGGCAGCGTCGCGCAGATGGAAGCGGCGCTCGAAGCCGGGCTCGGTGCGACCTCGACGCTCGCCGCCGGAGCACCGCGCGCCGAGCCGGCGGCGCGACGCGACGGCGTGCGCGCCGCGAACGATGCGAAGACGGCGAAGGGCAGCAAAGCCGCGAAGTCGGCCGCCCCTTCATCCGAGCCCGCGCCACCGGTGCCGACGCTCGTGATCGATCGCCCGTTGCGCTCCGGCCAGCAGGTCTACGCGCGCGGCGGCGATCTGGTCGTGATGGCGGCCGTCAACTTCGGCGCCGAGGTGATCGCCGACGGCCACATCCACGTCTACGCGCCGCTGCGCGGACGCGCGATCGCCGGTGCGCGCGGCAATGCCTCAGCGCGCATCTTCAGCACCTGCATGGAGCCGCAGCTGGTCGCGATCGCCGGTACCTACCGCACGACCGAGACCGCGCTTCCGGACGACGTGCTCGGCAAGCCGGCGCAGGTGCGCCTCGACGGCGAGATGCTGGTCGTCGAGGCGCTGCCCGGCTGAGCCTCCGAACGATCACGAACTCGGCGCAGCCCGTCGGCACTCTCGGCTGCGTCACTCTTCATTGAAAAGGATCTGCAACCGATGACCCAAATCGTCGTGGTGACCTCCGGCAAGGGCGGGGTCGGGAAGACGACCACGAGCGCGAGCTTCTCGTCCGGGCTCGCGCTGGCCGGCCACAAGACCGCGGTGATCGACTTCGACGTCGGCCTGCGCAACCTCGACCTGATCATGGGTTGCGAGCGCCGCGTCGTCTACGACCTGATCAACGTGATCCACAAGGAAGCGAACCTGAACCAGGCGCTGATCAAGGACAAGCAGTGCGAGAACCTGTTCGTGCTCGCCGCTTCGCAGACGCGCGACAAGGACGCGTTGACGCAGGAAGGCGTCGAGCGCGTGCTGCAGGAGCTCACCGAGATGGGCTTCGAGTACATCGTCTGCGATTCGCCGGCCGGCATCGAGACCGGCGCGCTGATGGCGATGCATTTCGCCGACGCGGCGCTGATCGTCACGAACCCGGAGGTCTCGTCGGTGCGCGATTCGGATCGCATCCTCGGCATGCTCGGCTCGAAGACGAAGCGCGCGATCGAAGGGCAGGAGCCGGTCAAGGAGCATCTGCTGATCACGCGCTACAACCCGAACCGCGTCGCCGGCGGCCAGATGCTCTCGCTCGAGGACATCCAGGAGATCCTGCGCACGCCGCTGATCGGCGTGATCCCCGAGTCCGAGAAGGTGCTCGACGCGTCGAACCAGGGCGTGCCGGCGGTGCACCTGAAGGACACCGACGTGTCCGAGGCCTACAAGGACGTCGTCGCCCGTTTCCTTGGCGAGGAGCGTCCGATGCGCTTCGTCGATGCCGAGAAGCAGGGCTTCTTCAAGCGCCTGTTCGGCGGGAGGTGAGCGATGTCGCTGCTGTCATTCCTGCTCGGCGAACGCAAGAACACGGCGGGTGTCGCGAAAGAGCGCCTGCAGATCATCCTCGCCCATGAACGCGGCAGCTCCGGTCGCACGGTCAACTACCTGCCGGCGCTGCAGCGCGACCTGGTCGCGGTGATCTCGAAGTACGTCACGGTGCGGCCGGAGGACATCCGGATCCAGCTCGAGCGCAAGGAGAACCTCGAGGTGCTGAAGGTGAAGATCGAGCTGCCGGATCCGGCCGCCGCCGCAGCGGGTCAGTAGGCGCGCCTCGGTGCGGCCCCGGCGGGCCGCGAAGGCGCCGTTCAGCGGACCACGAGCACCGGGATCTTGGTGTGCGTGAGCACCTTCTGCGTCTCGCTGCCGAGGAGCAGCGCCGAGACGCCGCGCCGGCCGTGCGATGCCATCACGAGCAGGTCGCAGTCCATCCGCTTGGCATGCTCGATGATCGACTCCCACGGGTGCAGGCCCTCGACCGTGAGGCCCTGGCACGGCACGCCGGCAGCCTTGCAGGCTTCCGCGACCGCGGCGACGTGACGGGTCGCGATGCGCTCCTGCGCGTCGAAGAATTCCTGCGGCGGCGTCGGCTGCATCTCGGAGATCGCGCCGTACGGGAACGGCTCCTTGACGCAGATCGTGTGGATCTCGGCGTTCACCGACTTCGCGAGCGCGATCGCCGCGTCGATCGCCTGCTGCGTGATGTCGGAGCCGTCGGTCGGAACCAGGATGCGCTTGAACATCGTCGTCTCCCTGGAGAGGTTCGGCGCTGCGGAGGTGCAGCGCCGAACGATCCTGCGCCGCCAAGGTAGGCAGCGGCTTGCGCCGTGTCAAGTCGGCCGGTCGCCGACGCGGAATCAGCCGCCGCGCGCGATCGGCCGGGCCGGATCGGCGGACCACTCGCTCCACGAGCCCGGGTAGAGCGCCGAGCCGGTCAGCCCGGCGTGCTCCATCGCGATCAGGTTGTGGCAGGCGGTGACGCCGGAGCCGCATTGATGCGCCACGGTCGATGCCGGAGCACCGCCGAGCAGCGTCTCGTACTCGCTGCGAAGCTGCGCCGGCGTCTTGAACCGCCCGTCGGCGTCGAGGTTGCTGCGATGGAAGCGGTTCAGCGCACCCGGGATGTGGCCGGCGACGGCGTCGAGCGGCTCTACCTCGCCGCGGAAGCGCTCGGGCGCGCGCGCATCGAGCACGCGCAGGGTGCCGAGCCGGCGCACGATCGTGTCGGCATCGACCGACGTGTTCAGCGGCTCGCGGACCGGGTAGGGCGGCGTGGCCGGTCGCAGCGGGTCCGGCTCGCTGACGACAGTGCCGCCGGCGCGCTGCCATGCCGCGAGGCCGCCGTCGAGCACCTTCACGTCGGCATGGCCGATCCAGCGCAGCATCCACCACAGCCGCGCCGCGTAGACGCCGCCGTGCCGGTCGAGCGCGACGACCGCGGTCGTCGGCGTCACGCCGAGCCGGCCGAGGCGCTCGGCGAAGACGCGCCGCTCGGGCAGCGGATGGCGGCCGTTGGTGCCGGTCTTCGGGCCGGACAGGTCGTCGTCGAGGTGCAGGTAGATCGAGCCGGGCAGGTGTCCGGCCTGCCAGGCGCGCCGGCCGGACTCGACGTCGGCGAGGTCGAAACCGGTGTCGACGACGAGCGGCGGGTCGGCGTCGCGCAGGCGGGCGAGCAGTTGTTCGGCGGAGATCAGCGGGCTCGTGTCGGTGGTCATGATTCGGCGGGTGCGCGACCCGGGTCGTGGGCGACGCTGCGCGAGCGCAGCAGGGTCGCGAACAGGCCGGCGCCGACGATCAGCACCATGCCGAGAAGGGCGAGCCAGGTGACGCGGTCGTCGAACAGCAGCACGCCGTAGGCAAACGAGAACGCGATGCCGAGGTACTGCAGGCTCGCGTTGACCAGCGTGCGGCCGGTGCTGTAGGCCCGGGTCATCATCCATTGCGCGACGGTCGCGAGCACGCCGACCGCGAGGAGTTGCGCCAGGCCGGCCGGCGTGTGCGCATGCAGCCCGCTCCACAGCAGGGTGAGCGCGCCGGCCGCGACGCTGCCGAGCGAGAAGTAGAAGACGATGCGTTCGTCGGGTTCGCCGGCGCGGCCGAGCACCGTGACCTGCAGGTACGCGGTCGCCGCGAACATGCCCGACATCAGGCCCATCACGCCGTGCCATAGCTGCTGCTGGTCGATCGTCGGCCGCAGCACCAGCGCCACGCCGGCGAAGCCGAGCAGCACCGCCGCGACCGCGCGGCCGTCGATGCGCGCCGCGCCGGCACCGATCGCGCCGCCGATCAGGAAGAGCGCCATCCAGACCGACGACATGTAGTTCAAGGTCATCGCGGTCGCGAGCGGCAGGTTGCCGAGGGCGTAGAACCAGAGGCAGAGCGAGACGACACCGGTCGCGCTGCGCCAGAAGTGCATCGCCGGAACCCGGGTTTTGAGCGAGGTGCGGCGCCAGCGCGTGAACGCCACCATCAGCAGCGCACCGGTCAGGCCGCGGTAGAAGACGATCTCGCCGGCCGCGTAGTGCGCGGATGCCAGCTTCACGCAGACGCCCATCGTCGCGAACAGGAACGAGGCGCAGACGATCAGCCAGGGCGCGGACATGCGGCGATTCTCTCCGGCCACAGCGTGACTCGTCGCCGCGCTAACATGCGATGCCTCTGCGGCTGTCGGACCTGGATCCGCCGGTGGGCGGGTGGGCTGCGGCGCGCCGCAGCCGAGAACGCCGCGCGCTACAGCGCCTGCGCGCCCATCTCGCGCCGGTACCACTCGTGGAATTGCTGCATGCCGTCTTCCATCGGACTCTGGTACGGGCCGATTTCGTCGTCGCCGCGCTCCATCAGCGCCCGTCGGCCGGCGTCCATCCGCAGCGCGATCTCGTCGTCCTCGGCGCAGGTCTCCCAGTACGCCGCCTGCTCGGCCTCGACGAACTCGCGCTCGAACGCGGCGATCTCCTCGGGGTAGTAGAACTCGACGACGTTCAGCGTCTTCTGCGGGCCCTTCGGGTGCAGGGTCGAGACGACCAGCACGTGCGGGTACCACTCGACCATCACCGACGGGTAGTAGGTCATCCAGATCGCGCCGTGCTTCGGCGCTTCGCCGTTGCGGTAGGCCAGCACCGCGTCGTGCCACTTCTGGTAGGCCGGCGAGCCGGGCTTCGCGAGCGCGTTCTTCGCGCCGACCGTCTGCACCGAGTAGCGCGAGCCGAATTCCCAGCGCAGGTCCTCGCAGGTCACGAACTGGCCGAGCCCGGGGTGGAACGGCGCGACGTGGTAGTCCTCGAGGTAGACCTCGATGAACGTCTTCCAGTTGTAGTCGCACTCGTGCAGCTGCACCCGGTCGAGCTGGTAGCCGGTGAAGTCGAGGTCGGCCTTCGGGCCGAGCCCGGCGAGGTCGGTCGCGACCTTGCGGCCGCTGCCGTCGGCGGGCGCCTCGAACACCATGCCGTTCCAGGTCTGCACCGGGTAGTTGCGCAGGTTCAGGCACGGGTCGTCGGCGAAGTGCGGCGCGCCGATCAGCTCGCCCTTCAGGTCGTAGGTCCAGCGGTGCAGCGGGCAGACGATCGCGCTGCGGGTGTTGCCGCGGCCGCGCAGCATCACCGCCTGGCGGTGCCGGCAGACGTTCGAGATCAGCTCGACGCCCTGCGGCGTGCGCACCAGCGCGCGGCCCTCGCCTTCCTGCAGCAGCGTGTGGTAGTCGCCGACCTCCGGCACCGAGAGCTCGTGGCCGACGTAGCGCGGGCCCTTGCGGAATACCGTGTCGAGCTCGCGCTGGAACAACTGCGGGTCGAAGTAGCTGCGAACGGACAGCTGCGAGCGGCTGCGCTCGAGCTGGGTAGGGGTCACGCGCAGGTCGGACATGGGCCCAGTTTCTCCACCAAAAAACCGAGGGCGAACCCGTTTTGCCGAGGCGATCGGGGTCCCGTCTGGACAGGGCCGCGGATTGTAGCCGCGGGGTATCGGCCGGCCGGCCCGGGCGGCCCTTTCGCAGTGTCGGCGATCGGCCACGCATCCCGAGACGGCGGACCTGCACCACGTGGGGGGAGCTCGGCTGACTACAATCAGGGTTTGCGTTCGTGATGGAAAAAAATTCAGTCTCCACCCCGTCGAGGGCGCTGCCGGCCAGCTATGAGGAGGCCGTGACGGAGCTCGACGCGCTCGTCGCGACGATGGAAGCCGGCCAGCTGCCGCTCGAGCGCATGCTCGAGAGCTACCGGCGCGGCGCCGAGCTGCTCGGCTTCTGCCGCTCCCGCCTCGAAGCGGTCGAGCAGCAGGTCAAGATCCTCGAGGATGGGCAGCTGAAGCCCTGGACCGCGGCATGACGTCGACGGAGTTCGACGCCTGGGCCGCTGCCGAAGCCGATGCGGTCGAGTCGGCGCTGCATGCCTGGGTGCCTTCGGATGCGCCGGCCGGTCTCGGCCTGGCGATGCGCTACGGCGTGCTCGACGGCGGCAAGCGTGTCCGTCCGCTGCTGGTGCTCGCCGCCGCGCAGGCCGTGCAGGGGCTGCGCGAGGCGGCGCTGCGGGCCGCCTGCGCGGTCGAGCTGATCCACGCGTACTCGCTGGTCCACGACGACATGCCGTGCATGGACAACGACGTGCTGCGGCGCGGCAAGCCGACCGTCCACGTGCAGTTCGGCGATGCGCAGGCGATGCTCGCCGGCGATGCGATGCAGGCGCTCGCGTTCGAGGTCCTGACGCCGTCCGAAGGCGTGCCGCCGGCGCTGCAGGCCCGGCTCTGCGGCCTGCTCGCGCGCTCGGCCGGCCATGCAGGCATGGCGGGCGGGCAGGCGATCGACCTGGCCAGCATCGGCTTGCAGCTCGACGAGCACACGCTGCGCGACATGCACCACCGCAAGACCGGCGCGCTGCTGCAGGCCAGCGTGCTGATGGGCGCGGCCTGCGGCAGCGCGACGCCGAGCCAGTGGGCCGCGCTGTCGGACTACGGCGATGCGCTCGGCCTCGCATTCCAGGTCGTCGACGACATCCTCGACGTGACGCAGGCTTCGGCGACGCTCGGCAAGACCGCCGGCAAGGACCTGAACGACAACAAGCCGACCTACGTGACCGTGCTCGGCCTCGACGCCGCGCGGCGCCACGCCGGCGAGCTGCGCGACAAGGCACAGGCGGCGTTGGCGCGCAGCGGCCTCGCCGATGCGAGCTGCCTGGGACTGCTCGCCGACCGCGTCGTCGAGCGCGAGCATTGAGCATGCTGCACGCGATCGCTTTCGCTGCGTCGGAACGCCGGTTCGGCAGCGCCGCGCACGGCCGGTGAACGAGGAGACGCCGAGATGAAACACGCCCTGCTCGAAACCATCCAGAGCCCGGCCGACCTGCGCCGGCTGTCGCGCCTCGAGCTGCGCCAGCTCGCCGACGAGCTGCGCGACTTCGTCGTGCAGAGCGTCTCGCAGACCGGCGGCCACCTGTCGTCGAACCTCGGCACCGTCGAGCTGACGATCGCGCTGCACGCGGTCTACAACACGCCGTACGACCGCCTGGTCTGGGACGTCGGCCACCAGACCTATCCGCACAAGGTGCTGACCGGCCGGCGCGAGCGGATGTCGACCTTGCGCCAGCTCGGCGGGATCTCGGGCTTCCCGCGCCGCGAGGAGAGCGAGTACGACACGTTCGGTACCGCGCATTCGTCGACCTCGATCTCCGCCGCGCTCGGCATGGCCGTCGCTGCGCGCCTCAAAGGCGAGAACCGCAAGACCGTCGCGATCATCGGCGACGGCGCGATGAGCGCCGGCATGGCGTTCGAGGCGCTCAACAACGGCGGCGTCTCGCACTCCGACATCCTGGTCGTGCTGAACGACAACGACATGTCGATCTCGCCGCCGGTCGGCGCGTTGAACCGCCACCTCGCACGGCTGATGAGCGGCAAGTTCTACGCGACCGCGCGCGACACCGCGAAGACGGTGCTGAAGAACGCGCCGCCGCTGTTCGAGCTGGCGCGCCGGCTCGAGGAGCATGCGAAAGGCATGGTCGTACCGGGCACGATCTTCGAGGAGTTCGGCTTCAACTACGTCGGCCCGATCGACGGCCACGACCTCGACTCGCTGATCCCGACGCTCGAGAACCTGCGCGGCCTGAAGGGCGCCCAGTTCCTCCACGTCGTGACGAAGAAGGGCTACGGCTACAAGCTCGCCGAAGCCGACCCGGTGCTCTACCACGGCCCCGGCAAGTTCAACCCTGCCGAAGGCCTG
>Ga0307411_10000974_pt1 | contig 10988 bp, 9 predicted proteins | sample DK1Ometagenome_2_FD_203712 | JGI IMG/M metagenome (GOLD analysis project Ga0307411, IMG submission 203712) | Maize rhizosphere microbial communities from greenhouse at UC Davis, California, United States - DK15-O-1 | ecosystem: Host-associated > Plants > Roots > Rhizosphere > Soil | place: USA...
GCGGCGCTTCGGGATCGCGCCGTGGTGGACAAGATGACGGAGTTCCTTACCGTCAACCAGCGCACCGAGCCTCCCGAAGAACTGGTGGCGCTCGCCGCAGCCACGACAACACAGCCGCCTCGGCTGACGGCTCTCGACGTTTGCGCGCTGATTTCTGATCATTTGAGCTACGAGCGTGGCTCAACGATGGTCACCGGCGCGGCTCGCGACGTCTGGGCGTTCGGCCATGGTGTCTGTCAGGACTACAGTCACCTAGCCCTCGGGGCCTTGCGTTCCATCGGCCTTCCTGCCCGTTACGTCTCGGGCTACCTGCATCCAGGCAGCGGCGAGCCGAACAAGACAGTAGAAGGTGAGAGCCACTCCTGGATCGAGTGGTGGTGCGGGAGCTGGGTGGCGTACGACCCAACGATGCGCCGGCGGCTGACCGACGGCTACGTCCGGGTCGGTCATGGCCGCGACTATGGCGATGTCGCTCCGTTGCGGGGCACGTACTCCGGCGGCCGCTCGGAGATGTTCGTCACCGTGAAGATGACGGAGCTGGGCTAGGACACCCGACTCGGGTCACTCCGCGTGCTAGGCCGCCTCCTCCTCGTCGAAACCTACGTTCACGTAGCTTTCGCACGCTCTGCATAGGCTGCAACATGTGCAGACCGCGCGCAGCCCACGTGAACCTAGGTTCCGACTCACGATCAGCGGTCGCCGTTCGCGCTCGGGACACAACGGCCGCCCAACACGCTGGGTGCGTAGCGACCTGGTGTTCCCGGATTGAGGCCGGAGGCGACGGTCGGGATAACCGCGTTGGGCCGCTATCTTGGCGGCATGAGCAACTACGGGCAGCAGCCGCCCTACGGGCAGAACCCAGCCAATCCGTACGGGCAGCCGCAACCCGGACAGACACAGCCCGGAGGACCCTACGGTCAGCCGCAGCAGCCGTACGGCCAGCCTTCGGCGGGACGCCAACCGCAGCCGCCCTACCCCGGTCAACAGGGTCCGTACGGTCAGCAGCCAGGGCAGTACCCGCCGCAGCAGCCATACGGCCAGCCCGGTCAGGGCCCATACGGGCAGCAGCCGACCCAATGGACACCGCAGCCGCCCGCACTGAAGCAGCCGGCAGTGGTGCCTCGCGCGCTGCCGGTGGTCACGATGGAGAACGTCCCGGGTCGCGAGATCTCTGACGTGATTGGCGATGTAGTTGGAGTGGTTGCGCGGATGCGCGAGCTGCGGCCTGACTTGCGCGGCGGAAACCCGGTGGACGGCTATGTCGTGATGCTGACCGACTCTCGCCAAGATGCCGTGTCCCGCATGATCGAGATGGCCGTGGCGGCCGGAGCAGATGCTGTCGTCGGACTCAGATTCGATTGCAGCGAGATCACCCAATCGCTCAGCGAGGTCGCGGCATACGGCACCGCGGTGAGACTCGTGCCCGATCGGGAGGACGCCCAGCCCGCGTCCGGCGAGCAGGGCGCTTCGGAAGCCGAAGGCGGTGACCAAATGGGTGAGGATGAGACCATGCGGAACTGGCCGCCGAGCTGGCAGTCCAGTGAGTCGGACCAGCAATCTTCTCGCTCAGAGGATCAGCGGTAAGAATTGCCCTCATGAGCGCTAGTGACAAGCCCAGCCAAAAACAGACACCTGAGGACGAGACCAAGCGCAAATTCCGTGAGGCTCTGGCGGCTAAGCAGGGTCGCAAGGGCGAGGATCACATCGAGAACGGCCCACAGCACGTGCATGGGCACGGTCCGGTTGAGACCAAGCGCAACTTCCGGCGGAAGACGGGCTAACTGCTGGGTTAGGCGAGGGCGCCGGCGGGCTGACGGGCATACCTCACCCGGATGCCCTCGTGATTCGCATCAAACCGAACCTCGGAGAGGTCAGTCACAATCGCGTCTGCGCGGAGTGCCTCCCGCGGTGTCGTAGTCACGACCGCGAGCGTGAAGCAGCCGGCCGCCTGAGCTGCCTCGAGCCCCTTCGGCGCATCCTCGACCACCAGGCACCGCCGCGAGTCCACACCCAGCCGCTGCGCCGCTTGCAGGAAGGGTTCAGGATGCGGCTTGCCGTTGACGACATCGTCGGCGGTGACGAGCACGGTGGGCGGCTCGAGCTGGGCGGCCGTGATCCGTGCTGCGGCCAGGGGCACCGTACATGATGTGGCTATGGCGTTCTTCGCGCCCACTAGGGACGCCAAGGCCTCGGTCGCGCCAGGTAGCACGATGATGTCGTCGAGGTCGGCCAGCTCAAGCTCGGTGATCCGTCGCATGCCGGCCTCGTGCAGGTCTTTCGGCATCAACGCGCGCACGGTGGAGGCTGAGGGAGTGCCGTGATACTTGTTCAAATCGATCGGGGCAAACCCATACTCGCGGGCCCACGTGGCCCATGCTCGCAGCACTGCTGGAGTGGAATCAATGAGCGTTCCATCCAAGTCAAAGATCACAGCCTCGAAGACCTGGTCCTCCAACAGACCCAAACCCACCGTGCACTCCTCACCGATCAGGGAACTAGTGACGCTAACCGCGCGGTGAGACCAGATAATCCAGCTTGCGTCGAATCTCACATTTTATTGTGAATCAGTTGTTGAGTGAGTGCTCACTCACTATGCTGGCTCGGTGCCCCGTGCCGCTCCGCTGCCGCTTGATAAGCGTCGAGCCACGCTTATTGCTGCCACCGAACCGCTACTGGAACGGTTCGGACGTGAGGTGAGCACGCGGCAGATCGCGGAGGCCGCCGGCGTAGCGGAGGGGACGATCTTCCGAGCCTTTGCCACAAAGGAGGCCTTGATTGATGCCGTCATCGAGGATGCCTTCGACAGCCAGCGCACCTGCTACGAGCTGGCTCAGGTTGATCCAGCCCTGAGCCTTGAGGACCGGTTGACTGCTGCGGTGATAATCCTTCAGGAACGGCTGCGGCAGATCTTTGCGCTTTTCGGATCCCTTCGGCTCCGGAAGGAGCCCCATGATCATGACAGCTTCCGCGCCAAGCAGCAGGCGGACTACGAGCTGATCAACGGCGCCATTGCATCCCTGATTAAACCCGACCAAGATCAGCTCCGACTGGATGTGATGGAGGCGGCCAGCGCGCTGCGGACCATCACGTTTTCGATCACGCATCCCATGCTTGGCGACCCGCGTCTCGTCGAGCCCCAGCAAATTGTTGATCTTGTCCTGCATGGCATCTGTCGACACCCACGCAGAGAACGGACATCATGCTGATCCGTCTACTCCGGACATACCTGGCTCAGTACAAGCGCCCAATCGCTGGCCTGCTGATCTTGTCGCTTGCCGGCACCATGGCCGCACTGCTACTGCCCAGCCTCAACGCAGCGATCATCGACGAAGGCGTTGCCAAGGGAGACACCGGCTTCATCTGGCGCACCGGCGGCATGATGCTTGCGGTCAGCCTGCTACAGGTCGGCTGCTCGATCTGGGCGACATACCTGGGTGCCAAGACAGCGATGACCTTCGGTCGTGACGTACGCGCGGGGCTGTTCGAGCGTGTGCTTTCCTTCTCAGCCAGAGAGCTCAACCACTTCGGGGCGCCATCTCTGATCACTCGCAATACCAATGATGTTCAGCAGGTCCAGACGCTCGTGCTGCTGGGCAGCACGATGTTTGTCGCAGCGCCCATCACCATGATCGGCGGTATCATCATGGCACTCCACACCGATATCGGGCTGTCCTGGCTCGTCGCGGTGTCAATGCCGGTGCTGGCGATCTCGATCTTCCTGGTGATCCGGAAGATGAGCCCGTTGTTCCGCGTGCTGCAGAGCCGAATCGACACGGTCAACCGTGTGCTGCGCGAGCAGATCAGCGGCATCCGGGTGGTTCGGGCGTTCGTCCGCGAGCCGTATGAGACGGCGCGCTTCGCACGGGCCAACGCTGAGCTCACCGACACCGCCACTTCGGTGGGACGGTACGTGGCCTCGATCTTCCCGATCGTGATGTTCATCCTGAACGTCTCCAGCGTCGCGGTGCTGTGGTTTGGAGCCCGGCGCGTCGATACGGGCGAGATGCAGATTGGAGCGCTGACGGCCTTCTTGACCTACCTTGTCCAGATCTTGATGTCAGTCATGATGGCGACGTTCCTGCTTATCATCGCGCCGCGGGCTGCCGTCTGCGCTGAGCGGATCCAAGAGGTGCTAGGTACGAACTCCTCGGTCCTGCCTCCGCCGCATCCGGTTACCACACTGCAGGCGTCTGGGGTGGTGGCATTCGACAACACGGACTTCACCTATCCGGGAGCCGATTCGCCAGTGCTATGCAGCATCACTTTCACGGCTGAGCCTGGACAAACTACAGCGATCATCGGCTCAACCGGTGCCGGCAAGTCCACCCTGATCTCGCTGATTCCGCGGCTCTTTGATGCCACGGGCGGGTCAGTCACGGTAGACGGTGTCGAGGTGCGCGAATGCGATCCGGAGCTGCTCTGGAGCCGGATCGGCTTAGTACCGCAGAAGGCACTTCTCTTTTCAGGCACTGTCGCCAGCAACCTTCGGTACGGCAATCCAGACGCCACCGACGAGGAGCTCTGGCACGCACTTCGGGTGGCTCAGGCGGAGGACTTCGTACGCGAGATGCCCGGCCAACTGGATGCACCGATCGGCCAGGGTGGTATCAATGTCTCCGGCGGTCAACGACAGCGGCTATCCATCGCGCGGGCGCTGGTGAAGCGACCGGAGATTTACGTCTTCGATGACTCCTTCTCAGCACTTGATGTTGCCACGGACGCACGGCTGCGTACCGCGTTGAAGCGCGAGACAGCCCAGGCCGCGGTGATCATCGTGGGGCAGCGGGTGGCGACCATAGCCGACGCGGAAAAGATCGTTGTGCTGGAGCATGGCGAGATCGTCGGGACCGGCACACACGAGGAGCTTCTCGCCGATTGTCCGACGTACGCGGAGATCGTCGATTCTCAGCTGAGCGCCGAAGAGGCTGCGGCATGACAAAAGGGCGGGAGCGAAGCGACCACCAGCCCCAGCGGCGAGCTCCGAGCATGAGTAGCAACGGGCAAACAGCTCCGGCAAGCGGTAATGGGCAGACGGTCCGGCAGGCTCCTGAGCGCTCCGCGCCAAAGGCGCCTCAAAGGCCTCAGTATGGCCCGCCGGCTGGCGGCAGCGGCGGCCGCATGTGGGGACAAGCACGGCCGGTGGAGAAGTCGTTGCACTTCTTCCCCTCGCTCAAGCGCCTGCTCGGACACCTTGCGGCGGAGCGGATGATCTTGATTTTGGTCGTGCTCTTGGCGGTCGCCGGCATTGTGATGAACGTTCTCGGACCCAGGATCTTGGGCATGGCCACCGACGTGATCTTCACCGGGATCATCGGCAAGAACCTACCGGGTGGGGAAACCAAAGAGCAGGTCGTTGCTGAGCTGCGGGCCCAGGGCAATAACACTTTCGCCGACATGGTGGAGCGGTTGAATGTGGTGCCCGGGCAAGGCATTGATTTCACTCTGCTGAGCCAGCTCTTGCTCGTGGCGCTGGTTCTGTATCTGATTGCGTCGCTGTTCCTGTGGCTGCAGGGATATCTTCTGAACGGCGCGGTGCAGCGCTCTATCTACACCATGCGTAGCCTGGTCGAGGAGAAGATCAACCGACTGCCGCTCGGTTACTTCGACAAGCAGACCCGCGGCGAGCTGTTGAGCCGGGTGACCAATGACATCGACAATATTTCACAGGCGCTGCAGCAAACGCTGAGCCAGTTGCTCACCTCGGTCCTCACCGTCCTCGGCGTCACGGTGATGATGTTCATCGTCTCGCCGGTGCTCGCACTCATCGCGCTGGTGACCATCCCGGTGTCGATCTTGGTGACAGCGTTCATCGGCACGCGCTCCCAGAAGTTGTTCATTCAGCAGTGGAAGTCCACCGGAGAGCTCAACAGCCACATCGAAGAGGCTTTCACCGGGCAGTCCCTGGTCAAGGTCTTCGGCCGGCAGCGTGAGGTCGAGGCGGTGTTCGGGGAGCGGAACCATACGTTGTACACCGCCAGCTTCGGCGCGCAATTCATCTCTGGTTTGATCATGCCGACGATGTTCTTCATCGGGAACCTGAACTATGTGGCGATCGCTGTCGTTGGAGGGCTTCGGGTGGCCAGCGGCACCATGAATTTGGGCGACGTACAGGCGTTCATTCAGTACACCAGGATGTTCACGCAGCCGTTGACCCAACTAGCCTCGATGGCCAACCTGCTGCAGTCCGGTGTTGCGTCGGCTGAACGGGTCTTCGAGGTACTCGATGAACAAGAGCAGGTTCCGGAGGAAGCCAGCTCACTCAACCCGACCTGCGGCCGCGTGGCGTTCGAGCACGTCTGGTTCTCTTACGATGCCGACACCGCCAAGGGGGACGACCCCCTTGAACCCCCGAAAAAGACCAAAAAGCCGCTGATCACCGATCTGTCCCTGGTGGCCCAGCCGGGGAGCACGGTCGCCATTGTGGGCCCGACCGGAGCCGGCAAGACGACGCTGGTCAACCTGATCATGAGGTTCTATGAGCTGGATCGCGGCCGGATCACCCTTGACGGAGTTGACATTGCTACCGTGCCGCGGGCGGCGTTGCGATCCAACATTGGGATGGTGCTGCAGGACACCTGGCTCTTCCATGGGACCATCCGGGAGAACATTGCATACGGACGGCCGACCGCGACTGAGGAGGAGATTCACGCGGCTGCCGAGGCAACATACGTTGATCGGTTCGTGCACGCACTACCGAACGGCTATGAGACGGTCCTAGACGAGGAAGCCAGCAACATCAGTGCCGGCGAGAAGCAGCTGATCACCATCGCTCGCGCATTTCTCGCCGACCCAGCGCTGCTGATCTTGGATGAGGCGACCAGCTCGGTCGATACCCGCACCGAGGTCCTGGTACAGCGCGCGATGGCCGCGCTGCGCTCGGATCGGACCAGCTTCGTTATCGCCCACCGGCTCTCCACCATCCGGGATGCGAATGTGATCTTGGTGATGGAGGACGGCAAGATCGTGGAGCAAGGTACGCATCACGAGCTGCTGGACGCTCGTGGTCACTACTTCGATCTCTACAACTCCCAGTTCGCTGCGGGCAGAGAAGAGCTGGAGGAGCTACGACCCGCGGTTCCCGTTGGCGCCGGATCGGCGCGTGGTCCGAGACGGTTCTGACCCTCCTTCAGAGCCTCACCGCTGTCAGCATCTCGATTGCGTGGCGCACCATCGCGATGACCTCCTCGGGACGCTCGTTGATTCTGGTCCAGGTGAATCGCAAGACACACCAGCCATCCAAGACGAGCAGGTTTTGGCGCCATCGGTCAGTCTCGAAGACCTCCGCACCGTTGTGATACGACCGGCCATCGATCTCAATCGCCAGCTTGCGTTTGCGAAAGATCACGTCGACATAGAACGTCAAGTCACCGAGGAGCACCGCTCGGTTCGCTTGCCATCCGGTAATGCCCGCAGCGCGCAGCAGGCGATGGAGCGAACGCTCAGCCTCTGACCAGGGCTCGGATCGGGAGTCGAGCAGCAGCTGGCGCCTGGTCGGATTGCCCACTCTGGCAGTTGTGAGCTCCAGGGCACGTTGCAGGTGCGCCAGAGTCGTCGCTCGAGTTCGCAGAGCTTGATCGATGGCCGCGCCGCCAACCGTCGCACACAGATCCAGCGCCGTCAGCGCTGTGGAGGTAAGGCGTAGTCCCGCCCGGTGGAGGACCAGCTCTGCTGGAATCTGGCGTCGGGTGAACTCGTAGCCGTGCTGCGGGCGACGCTGGTGCCTGAGGCTGCAGGTGACGTTGGCCATGCGAATCTCCGGCCAGAATGATGTCCAAGCGGCGGCCGGTCCGATCAGGATCGCATCCGGATCCCAGCGCATCAGCGCAAGAATCCGTGTTTGGACTGACTCGCACGTCTCCGGTGCAGCGTAGACGCCCGGCAAGACCGGCCGAAGGGTGCCATTGCGGACTTGTCGATCGATGGCACCGGTCAATCTGGGATGATCGCGCCTGACGATCACACCGTCGGCCGCCAGGATTCCCTGAATGTCGTTCTGCAAAGCCCCCACACTTACTGAAGGCTTCGATAAGGGCCCCGATGTTAACGCCGGTGGTGAATTCGCTGAAAACTTCACTCCAGGCGAGCTATCGATTCAGGATTTACGCTTGGATGACGTGATGACGAGGCGGCTAGTGTGAAGTTTCCAGCGCGGCGCTCTGGAAACATCGGAAGGTCAGGTTCATCCGAGGCCCGACCGCGTGCGACGTCTTCGGCACCGCATGGGCGTAGTCGCTTTGTGACTCATCCCGCATGACCAGCAGGTCACCGTGGCCGAGGTCCCAGCTCCAGCGCGCGCCGGTACTCCGATGCCGCAGCACGAACCGTCGCCGATCTCCAAGGCTGATTGATGCGATTGTCGGTCGCGGACCCAGTTCTGGCTCGTTATCGCTGTGATAGCCCATTGAGTCGGTGCCATCCCGATAGAAATTGGCAAGGCAGGAGTTGAAGTCAACATCCAGCTCGTCGCGAAGCCGCTCTCGCAGCTCTGCGAGTGCTCCCGGCCAGGGCGCTGGCACGTTCACGATCCCGGAGTAGCGGTAGGCCCCATCTCCCATCCATGCCGTCAGCCGCGGGGTGGGAACGGTCCGGCCGTACAGCGTGATGGTGTGTTGTTCCCAGGCGATTTCATCTCGAAGCAGTGCGAAGAGCTGGTCCGCATCATCAACCCAACGTGGGTAGTAATCGATGCAGTCTGGCGCTTCAAGCATGATCAATAGCTTGCCGTGACTAATGCGTAAGCACTAGCTCGTTGTCCAGCGGCCCGAGTGAGCGCAGGATGGGGAGGTGCACAGCCGGGACGAGCGGGAAGTGGCTCGCGTCACCCGATGGTGGGCGCGGCTCGCGGGCGCTGTCGCCGGCCTCGCCGGTCTGGCGATCGCTGTGCTGGTCGCATGGGTACTCGCACCAGTCGGCTCACCAGTACCCGCAGTCGGAGAGCTGATCATCAACCTGCTGCCGGCGTCGCTGGTGAATTTCGGCAAGGACGCTCTCGGTACCGCGGACAAGCCCGTGCTACTCGCGATCATTGTTGTCGCAGTTCTCATCCTCTGCGCCATCGCCGGCCAGCTCGAGTGGCGGCGCCGCTTCGCCGGCGCCGCAGTGTTTGCTGTCGTGGCAGTGCTCGGCATCATCGGCATCGGCGCTCAGCCAGATGCGACGATCGCCGCGTACGTACCTACGATCGTCGGCTTGCTCTTGGGCTACATGATTTTGAGCGCGCTGATCAGCAAGTTGCAACAGTGGCGATCGGCACGTGCAACCGCCGATGGTGCAGCGCAATCCATCGCGCGACGGAACTTCCTGGCATGGACGATCGTGGTTGGCGCGGCCGCCGCGGTCGCAGCTATCAGCGGCCAGCTGCTCGCCAGTGCATCGTCAGCGGTCGATACCGCACGCCAGAAGCTGAAGCTGCCGACTCCGACGAAACCCCCACCCGGACCGCCAGCGGCAGCTGATTTCCACATCGACGGCCTGTCCTCCTACGTGACGCCAAACGAGGACTTCTATCGGATCGATACCGCACTTCAGGCTCCGATGGTCGATCCCGATACCTGGAGCCTCAGGATCACCGGGATGGTTGAGAACCCGATTCAGATCAACTACGCCGAGCTGACCGCCAAGCCGCTCGTCGAACACATGACCACACTCACCTGTGTCTCCAATGAGATTGGCGGTGACCTCGCCGGCAACGCGCTGTGGCTGGGATATCCCATCCGCGAGCTGCTGGCCGAGGCGAAGCCGCTGGCGGGCGCCGACATGGTCCTCTCGAAGAGCCATGACGGCTGGACTGCCAGTACGCCCCTGACGGCTCTTACTGACCCGAAACGGGAGGCCATCCTGGCGATCGGCATGAATGGTGAGCCGTTGCCCATCGAGCACGGCTTCCCCGTGCGCATGGTCGTCCCAGGCCTGTACGGCTATGTGTCGGCGACCAAGTGGGTGACCTCACTCAAGGTCACCATGTACGCCAAGGAGCAGGCCTATTGGACGCCACTTGGGTGGTCGCCAAAGGCTCCAATCAAGCTGGCATCACGGATCGACGTACCGCGGAAGTCGACAGTCGACGCCGGAACAGTCGTAGTCGCGGGCGTCGCCTGGGCCCAGCACACCGGCGTCTCGGCTGTCGAGATACAGGTCGACCAGAACGGCTGGCGGCCGGCACAGCTCGCCGAGACCGTCGGCCCTGACACGTGGCAGCAGTGGAAATACGAGTGGCCTGCCACCCCGGGTACCCACCGGCTGACCGTTCGAGCCACCGACGCGAACGGAATGCTGCAGACCGCCGCGGAGGCGCCGCCGATGCCTAACGGCGCAACGGGATACCACTCGATCCAGGTCAAAGTCCGCTGACCCAGAAGCTGACATGTCGGCGTGCATTAGGTTCATGATGTGCGCATCGCGGTAGCCCGGGAACTGGCGCCCGGCGAGACCCGTGTTGCGATGGTTCCCGAACTGCTAAGCAGGCTGCTCGCCGCCGGTTACGAGATCGCGGTACAAACGGGAGCCGGTGCGAGTGCCCTCTTCTTCGATGCGGCGTACGAGGCGGCAGGTGCCCTGGTCACCGAGCACCCATTCGACGAGGCGGATGTGGTGCTGAGCGTGCAGCCGCTCGACGCTGCCTGCCTCGCTCCGCTGCCCTCTGGAGCTGCCACGATCTCGTTCTTCCAGTCCGCCGAGCGCCCAGCTGATGTCGCACTTCGCCGCGACCGGAAGCTCACCACCTTCGGGATGGAGTACGTACCGCGCATCTCCCGGGCGCAATCGATGGATGCCCTGAGCTCCCAGGCTTTGGTTGCTGGCTATCGGGGAGCAATCGTTGCCGCCAGCATGCTGGGCCAGTTCTTCCCGCTGAGCATGACGGCCGCTGGTACGGTCCCACCTGCACAGGTGGTTGTGCTGGGCGCAGGCGTCGCAGGCCTTCAGGCCATCGCGACGTGCCGACGTTTGGGTGCTGTAGTCAAGGGCTACGACGTACGCGCCGCCGCGGC
>Ga0307411_10000975_pt1 | contig 10987 bp, 8 predicted proteins | sample DK1Ometagenome_2_FD_203712 | JGI IMG/M metagenome (GOLD analysis project Ga0307411, IMG submission 203712) | Maize rhizosphere microbial communities from greenhouse at UC Davis, California, United States - DK15-O-1 | ecosystem: Host-associated > Plants > Roots > Rhizosphere > Soil | place: USA...
CTTCCTGAACGTCACGTTCAGGAAGGGTCCCCTGATGAACGTCCTAGCCGCAGGGCGTGCCCGCCGCCGTCGCGGCCGAGGCCGCTTCGGTCAGGCGGTGGATGATCCGCTCCAGGGCGGTCAGGTCGTCCCCGTCGAGCGTGTCCAGCAGGCCGCGCATGTGTACGGAGCCCGCTTCCTCCAGGTTCGCGATCAGCTCGCGGCCGCGTTCGGTCGGTTCCACGAGCCGTACCCGGCGATCCTGCGGGTCTTCCCGCCGCGCCACCAAGCCCTGCGCCACCAGGCGGTCGACCAGTCCGGTCACCGTCGCCGAGCCGACGCCGAGCACGCGGGTGAGTTCCTGGCTCGACCGGCTGCCGCCGGTCGACAGGATCAGGAGCACCTTGAGCTGCTGCATGGTCAAGTTCACCTGGAGCAGCGGGTTCGAGTGCGTGGACGCGATCAGTCTCTGGAGCTGCTTCTGGGCGTGCACGACCCGTTCGACCAGCTGACTCTTCTCCGCGTCACGCACCGGGCGACCGTAACAGCTTCACTCGGATGGGTTAATCTTTCGCCTCACGCGAAATATCTGCCCTGGGCTAAACGTCTAGCTGGAGCCGCTGCAATGACCTCGTTGGCCAGATTCAGCCTCGCGAACCGCGCCCTGGTGGCGCTGGTGGCGCTCATCGCCGCTGTGTTCGGGGTCTTCGCGATCCCGTCGCTCAAGCAGGAGCTGCTGCCCTCGCTGGAGTTCCCGGCCGCCGTGGTCATCGCCCCGTTCCCCGGCGCGAACCCGGAACTGGTCGAGGAGCAGGTCGCCAAGCCGATCGAGAACGCGGTCCGCGGGGTCGAGGGCGTCACCGACGTCACGTCGACCTCCCGTGACGGCTCGGCCACCGTGCAGGTCCAGTTCGACTTCGGCCTGCCGGTCGACGACGTCGTCAACGACCTGCAGCAGTCGTTGACCCGGATCCGCGCTCAACTGCCCGAAGGAGTGGACCCGACGGTCATCGCGGGCAGCACCGACAACCTGCCCGCCGTGGTGCTCGCGGTGAGCGCCGACGGCGATCACCGCGAGCTGGCCGACAAGGTCGCCAAGACCGTCGTGCCGGAACTGCAGGCCCTCACCGGTGTCCGCGAGGCGGCGGTGACCGGTGCTCGCAAGGACACCGTCACGATCACGCCGGACCCGGCGAAGCTCGCGGCGACGCGCGTCGCGCCGACGGCCATCCCGGAAGCCTTGCGCGCCAACGGTGTCTCCATTCCCGCGGGCACGCTGACCGCAGCCGACAAGAGCCTGAGCGTCCAGGTCGGCGGCAAGCTGTCCACCTTGGACGAAGTCCGCGAGCTCCGCGTCTCCGGTGCCCGGCTGGGCGACATCGCGGCCGTCGAGCAGACGCCCGCGCCCGCCACGTCGATCACCCGCACCAACGGCAAGGACAGCCTCGGCATCTCGCTGACGCTGGCCCCGGACGGCAACGCCGTCGCCCTCTCGCACGCGGTGCGTGACAAGCTGCCGCAGCTCACCTCCGCGCTCGGCGCGGGCGCGGCGCTGACCATCGTCTTCGACCAGGCGCCGTTCGTGGAGAAGTCCATCGACGGCCTCACCTCCGAGGGCGCGCTCGGCCTGCTGTTCGCGGTGCTGGTGATCCTGATCTTCCTGTTCTCGCTGCGCTCCACGCTGGTCACGGCGGTGTCCATCCCGCTGTCCGTGCTGGTCGCGCTGATCGCGTTGTGGGTCGGCGACTACTCCCTCAACGTCTTGACCCTCGGCGGTCTCACGATCGCCATCGGCCGGGTCGTCGACGACTCGATCGTGGTGCTGGAGAACATCAAACGACATCTGTCCTACGGCGAGGACAAGCGCCGCGCGGTGCTCGACGGCGTCCGCGAGGTGGCGGGCGCGGTGACCGCGTCCACGCTGACGACAGTCGCGGTGTTCCTGCCGATCGCTGTGGTCGGCGGACTGATCGGCCAGCTGTTCTCCGCCTTCGCGATCACCGTCACCGTCGCGCTCCTCGCCTCGCTGCTCGTGTCGCTGACCGTGATCCCGGTGCTCGCGTACTGGTTCCTCAAGCCTTCCGAGGACGAAGGCCCGGAAGCCATCGAACGCGAACGGCGCAACGTCCTGCAGCGCGCGTACGTGCCGGTGCTGCGCTTCGCCACGCGCAGGCGCCTGGTCACCGTGCTGATGGCGGTGCTGGTGTTCTTCGGAACCTTGGCACTGGTGCCCAGCCTGCAGACCAACTTCATCGACAACTCCGGCCAGAACACGCTGAGCCTGAAGCAGGAGATGCCCGTCGGCACGAGCCTCAAGGCGACGGACGACGCGGCCAAGAAGGTCGAGGCGGTGCTCGGCGAGGTCGACGCGGTCGAGACCTACCAGGTGACCATCGGATCGCAGCAGGGCTTCGCCGCGTTCGCCGGCGGCGGCGACGCGCGGACCGCGTCGTTCAACATCACGCTCAAGGACGGCACCGACACGACCGCGGTCGAGTCCGATCTGCGCAAGCGCGCCGAGGCGCTGACCGGCGCGGGCGAGATCATCGTCGGCGCGGGCGGCGGCGGTGGCGGGTTCAACGCGAACTCGGTGCAGGTGGCGGTCACCGCGAGCGACCCGGACGTGCTGCGCGCGGCGTCGGACCAGGTGCGCGACGCGGTGCAGGGCACGGCCGGGCTCACCGACGTGACCAGCGACCTCAGCGAGAGCGTGCCGCGCGTCCAGGTCACCCTCAACCGCGAGGCCGCGGGCAAGGTCGGGCTCACCGACGCCGCTGTCGGCCAGTTCGTGGCGCAGGCTTTCCGCGGCGCCACGATCGCGCAGCTCACCATCGACGGCGAGCAGCAGGACGTCGTGCTGCGCGGCGGTCCGGCGCCGACCGACCTGGACCAGGTGCGCGCGTTGGCACTGCCGGGCGGGCTGCGCCTCGGCGACGTCGCGGAGGTCAAGCAGGTCAACGGTCCGGTCCAGATCAAGCGGGTCGACGGCGACCGCAGCGCGACTGTCGCGGCCACCGCGACCGAGCAGAACATCGGCGCGGTCACGGCGGATCTGAAGACGAAGCTGAGCGGCTTGACGCTCCCGGCAGGTGCCGAGTACTCGATCGGCGGCGTCAGCGCGGACCAGCAGAAGGCGTTCGGCGACCTCGGCCTGGCACTGCTGGTGGCCATCGCGATCGTGTTCATGATCATGGTGATGACGTTCCGCAGCTTCGTGCAGCCGCTGATCCTGCTGGTGTCGATCCCGTTCGCGGCGACCGGCGCGATCGTGCTGCTGCTGGTCACCGACACCGCGCTCGGCGTGCCCGCGCTGATCGGCGTGCTGATGCTCGTCGGCATCGTCGTGACGAACGCGATCGTGCTGATGGACCTGATCAACCAGTACCGGGCACAGGGCATGGGCATCCAGGAAGCCGTGATCGAAGGCGGCCGACGCAGGCTGCGCCCGATCCTGATGACAGCCGCGGCGACGATCTTCGCGTTGGCGCCGATGGCACTGGGCATCACGGGCAGCGGCGGGTTCATCTCGCAACCGCTGGCGGTCGTGGTGATCGGCGGTCTGATCAGCTCGACGCTGCTGACGCTGGTGCTGGTGCCGACGCTCTACACGATGGTCGAGAACACGAAGGAACGCTTCAGCCGCAAGCGCGAGCCGGCGGAGGAGTCGGGGCGGGAACTGGTGCACAGCTAGACCCCGCGCCGTGGCGGTCTGGTGGAGGCCCTCCATCAGACCGCCTTTTCGGTGGAACTGTGCTGGTAGAGGTGGAATGCGGGGGAGACGACCCCCTACCGTCGAGGTCATGCCACACAGAATCTCCACGGTGCGCGGGCGGGAACTAGGCGAAGGAGTGCGCGCCGCGGTCCAGCGCGCCGACCTGAGCGGTCGAGAGTTGGCCGGGCTGGTCGGCTGGGACCCGGCCAAGGTGTCGGACCTGTTGAACGGCAAGGGCGGCACGACCGAGATCGAACTCGCGGTCCTCCTCGGCGCGTGCAAAACGCCGGTAGCCGAACGCGAACACCTCCTGAACCTGTACCGCGAGTCGACCGCCAGGGGTTGGTTGCAGCAACACGGAGGCAAGTGGACGGTCCAACCTGTGCTGCGCACTCTGGTCGAGAACGAGAAGGCCGCCACCGAAATGATCAGCTGGCAGATGAACCTGGTTCACGGCCTGTTGCAGACCCAGGACTACATGCGAGCGGTCATCACGGCGAGTGCCACGGTGCCCAAAGCCGAGGTCGAGGAACGAGTCGCTGCGCGCCTCAAGCGGCAGACGGTCTTGGGCCGACAGTGCCAGTTCGCCCTCTACGTCCACGAGCAGGCTCTGCGGTTGCCCGTGGGTGGTTCCGACGCCATGGCGGAGCAGTTGTACTTCCTGCTGACCATGTCCGTGCGGCCCTACATCTCGCTTCGGATCGTGCCTGAAGACGTGGGTGCTCATGCAGGGTTGGCGGCCAGCTTCACCTTGCTCAAGTTCCACCGTTTCGAACCGGTTGTGTCAGTGGAGAACGAGACCACCAGCCTGTTCGTCGAGGACACGGACTCGATCACCAGCTACGAAAAGGTCCTGAAGTCGATCGGTCGAGTAGCGCTGGGCGAGGAGCAGTCCCGGCAGTTGATCACCGAGATCGTGACTGGTGGGAGTCAGGGTTGGACGGGGATCGCCCTGTGACTTGCTAGCTGGACCACCGCGGCTCCGGCGAGCAGCACCACCGCGCCGACCACCTGCACGACGCCCAGCGCCTCGCCGAGCAGCCACCAGGCGAGCACTGTCGCCACCACCGGTTCCAGCAGGCCGATCACGCTGGCCGCCGAGGACGGCACGTCGCGCAGCGACACCATTCCGGCGAGGTAGGCGAGCGCGGTGCTGAACACGGCCAGCGCACCCATCAGCACCCACGCCGGTCCCAGCTCCGTCTGCGTGGTTCCGTGCAGCGACCACGGCGGGCTGAGCACGCCGAGCACGACCGCGCCGATCAGCATGCCCACGGTCAGCACGCCCAACGGGTCGTGGTTGCTCGCGCCGTGTTCGCCGAGCAGGTAGTAGCCCGCAGTGCCGACGGCCGAGCCGAGGCCGGCGAGGACACCGATCAGGTCGAGTTGGAGCCCGTCCCACACCTCGCCGACCATCGCGAGGCCCACCAGCGCGACCACGATGCCCCACCACACCGCGGTGGGCAGCCTGGTGCCGCGCACGAACCGGATCCACAGGGCGACCAGCAGCGGCGCGGTGAACTCCAGCAGCATCGCGATGCTCACCGGGATGCGCGACGCCGCGACGAAGAACAACAGCGGCGTGGCGACCACACCGAGCAGCCCGTACCCGCCGAGCAGGCCGATCTCGCCGCGCCCGAACCGCAGCGCGCGTGGTCGAAGAACCAGGACAACGGCCAGCAGGATCGCCGCGGCGATCGCGATGCGCGTGCTGGTGACCTGCAACGGCCCTGTGCCCGCGTCCATGACCGGCTTGGCGAGCACTCCCGAGCCACCGAAGGCGATCGAGGACAACACCGCCAGCGCGGTGCCCCTCGCGACGGGAGTGATCACTCGGCCAGTGTGCGCCAGGGACTGCTGCCGGTCGTGGGACGGGTCGGGTCGTGGAACTTCGGCACGTCCGGCTCATCGAGCCGCAACGGCACCAGACCCGCCGTGATGGCCCGCATGATCCGTTCGTGCGCCCGCCGCGCGTCGCCCGGCTTCCCGTCGGAGAGGTCGGACAGGTCGACCGGCGCGCCGAAGTGCACCTTCAGCGCGGGCCTGGTGCGGACCGAGCGCCACCACGACGTCAGGTACGGCAGGAAGTCCCGCCAGCCCTGCGGGTGCAGGTTGCCCCAGTACATCGCCTCGTGCGCGCCCCACTGGCTGACCGGGACGACCGCCGCTCCGCTGCTCAGCGCGATCCGCGCGACGCCGGTCTTCGCCCGCTCGGGCCACAGCCCTGGGTCGAGGCTGATCCGGCCTTCCGGGTAGACCGCGATCGGGTCGCCGCCGCGCTGCAGTGCCTCGACGCTGCGGTGCATGGCCTCGCCGCGGTTGGCCGCCTGGCGATCGACCCTCAGGTGACCGGACTTCTTCAGCAACGGGCCGACCACCGGCGCGTCCAGCAGACCACCCGCCAGCATGAAGCGCGGTGCGACACCGATCTGGCGGCAGGCGGCCACGAACACCAGCGGATCGAGGTTCCCGATGTGGTTCGACGGGAGCAGCAGAGGGCGACCGCGCAGTTCTTGCGGGATGGTCCCGGTGACCTCGAGCCGTCCGGTCAACCCGATGACGGCCTTGTTGATGGTCACCAGCACGCGCCACAGGGCAGGTGTTGACACAGCGGGCACCCTACGGCGTGTCGCGGGTTCGGCGTCGTGGATCCGGGCAACCATGGGGCGAGAGCTTTTCACGTCATGTCCGCCGGTGACCGTTGGGGCTGGTGGGACGCAAGGGACTACCGTATAAGCCATGGCTGGCCGGACTGGGACCTCGCGCGGCAAGGGCACGACTCGCGGCAAAGCCGGGTCGAAGCCCCGATCCAGCGCGCCCCGGTCGCGGGCCAAACCACGGGCCACTGCCGCGAAGCGGGGCTCCAGTGGCGGCTCGGTCGCCAAGACCTGGGGACTGCTCGGCCGAGGTGTCGGCAGCATGGTCCGCGCGGTGGGCCGCACCAAGGACCTCGACCCCGCGCACCGCAGGGACGGTCTCGCACTTGTTTTGATCGCGTTCGCGGTGATCACCGCCGCCGGTGTGTGGTGGCGCGCGGGCGGACCGGTCGGCGCCTGGGTGGATGTCGCGGTGCGCAGCTCGATCGGCACGGCGGCCGTGTTGTTCCCGCTGGTGCTGCTGGCGATCGGCATCGTGCTGATGCGCACGGAGCCGAACACCGAGTCACGGCCGCGCCTGGTGATCGGCAGCCTGCTGGTCGTGGTGGGTGTGCTCGGCATGCTGCACCTGATGGGCGGCCTGCCGATGGACCCGGTCGACCGGCGGAACGCGGGCGGCGCGCTCGGGTACCTCGCGGGCGGGTTCCTCGCGCAGGGCCTGACCTCGTGGGTGGCCGGACCGCTGCTGTTCCTGGTCTTCGCCTACGGGCTGCTGGTCCTCACCGGCACGTCGATCCGCCAGATCCCCGAGAAGCTGGCGGATTTGACGCAGCGGGGCGAGCCGGTCGACGGCTTCGACGCCGAGACCGACCTGGACGACATCCCCGACGAGGGCAAGACCGTCAAGCTGCGCCGACCGTCTCGCAGGCGGCAGGCGGCGGTGTCCGACGAGCGCCAGCCCGAACTGCCGCTGGACGAGGAACCCGCGCCCGCACCGGTGCGAGCGCCTGCCAAGCCCAAGGCCGCCGAACCGGCCGAGAAGCCGAACAAGGCCCTGGTCTCCCGCGCGGTCGAGGGCGACTACAAGCTGCCTCCGCCGACGATCCTCAAGGACGGCGACGCGCCGAAGACCCGCAGCAAGGCCAACGACCTGATGATCGAGGCGATCTCCGGCGTGCTGGACCAGTTCTCGATCGACGCCCAGGTGACCGGCTTCACCAGGGGGCCGACGGTCACCCGGTACGAGGTGGAACTCGGGCCGGGTGTGAAGGTCGAGAAGATCACCGCGCTGACCAAGAACATCGCCTACGCCGTCGCCACCGACAACGTGCGGCTGCTCGCGCCGATCCCCGGCAAGTCCGCCGTCGGCATCGAGGTCCCCAACAGCGACCGCGAGATGGTCCGGCTGGGCGACGTGCTGCGCTCACCGTCGACCATCAAGGACAACCACCCGATGCTGATCGGGCTGGGCAAGGACATCGAAGGCCACTTCGTCACCGCGAACCTGACCAAGATGCCGCACCTCCTGGTCGCGGGCTCCACCGGTTCCGGCAAGTCGAGCTTCGTGAACTCGATGCTGGTGTCGCTGCTCGCACGGGCGACGCCGGACGAGGTCCGGATGATCCTGATCGACCCGAAGATGGTCGAGCTGACCCCGTACGAGGGCATCCCGCACCTGATCACGCCCATCATCACCCAGCCCAAGAAGGCGGCCGCCGCGCTGACGTGGCTGGTGGAGGAGATGGAGCAGCGCTACCAGGACATGCAGGTCAACCGGGTGCGGCACATCGACGACTTCAACCGCAAGGTCAAGTCGGGCGAGATCACCGCGCCACCGGGCAGCGAGCGGGTCTACCGGCCCTACCCCTACATCATGGCGATCGTCGACGAGCTGGCCGACCTGATGATGACCGCGCCGCGCGACGTCGAGGACGCGATCGTCCGGATCACCCAGAAGGCCCGCGCGGCGGGCATCCACCTGGTGCTCGCGACCCAGCGCCCGTCCGTCGACGTGGTCACCGGTCTGATCAAGACCAACGTGCCGTCCCGGCTGGCGTTCGCCACGTCGTCGCTGACCGACTCGCGGGTCATCCTCGACCAGCCGGGCGCGGAGAAGCTGATCGGCATGGGCGACGCGCTGTACCTGCCGATGGGCGCCTCGAAGTCGGTGCGCGTGCAGGGCGCGTTCGTCGGCGACGAGGAGATCAGCGAGATCGTCGAGTTCGTCAAGAACCAGGCGCAGCCGGAGTACACCGACGGTGTCACGGCGGCGAAGGCGTCGGAGAAGAAGGAGGTCGACGCCGACATCGGCGACGACCTCGAACTGCTGGTCCAGGCGACCGAGTTGATCGTGACGTCGCAGTTCGGCTCGACCTCGATGCTCCAGCGCAAGCTCCGGGTCGGTTTCGCCAAGGCCGGACGCCTGATGGACCTGCTGGAGACCCGCGGTGTGGTCGGCCCGTCCGAGGGCTCCAAGGCCCGCGAGGTGCTGATCAAGCCGGACGAGCTGGACTCGGTCATCTACCTGATGCGCGGCGGCGGTCCCACGGACGACACCGACGACGACTGAGCGTTATGAGGGGAACCCTCCTGACATCCAGTGTTAGGAGGGTTCCCCTCATAACGTGCGGCTACCTCGTGAACGCGTCGGCCTTGGCCTCGACGTTGAAGCGCTCCACGGCCTCAGCGGTGCTCGCGGCGCTGGCGCCGAACTCGCGGACCGCCTTGTAGTACAGGTCAGCGGTGCGGTTGCAGGCCCAGTTGCCCGCGCACTGGTGGTACAGGTCGGACTTGAAGTTGTTGTCGATCCGCAGCCGGGTCGTCTCGTTGAACCGGCCCTGGCGCTTGTAGTTGCGGTAGCCGAAGTCGTGCCGCTGGCAGGCGGGCTTGAACTTGAACCCGAACGGGTTGTCCGGGGACCACGAGCAGCCGTCGTCCGACCAGTCCAGCTGGTCGGCGTAGGGCTGCTGGGCCTTGATCGTGCTGAACTGCGCCAGGCTCTTGCTGAACAGGTAGTCGTCCGTGACGGCACGGACGTCGATGGCTTGGGCGGTGCCCGCTCCGACTAGCAGCGCGGCGGTCGCGGCAACGACCACGACGACCTTGCGGGACATGCGACGCAGGGATGTCGCGAGCATGGTGAACCCCCTCGTTTGTGGGTGTGAGGTGGTTCATACCTGTACGCGGGCTGCCTATGTCAGCCCTATATGGGGCTTTCTCGATCAACGGCGGGTGAACGTTCGTCCGCAGGCCAGGACGGTCGCGACCCGAACCGGGTGACCGGCAAGTCCGACCATCGCCAAGAGTCTCCGTCGGCGGCTCCGCCGAGCAGGTATCCGCCCAGTCGCTGCGCGCCACGGCCTCGGCGACTTGGCCATGCCCCGGCAACCATCGCCCAGAGCATGGCGAGCGGAAGTCCGACCAGTGCGATGACGCCCAAGCCGGTCGGCACGCCGCAAAGAGGAGCGCCAACACCAGCAGCGGGAAGACCGCCACGGGCAGGATCAGCAGGGTCTTCCCTCCCCGGCCGATGTCCGGCCGGGGGCGGACTTCGAGTCGACCGAGGGCAGTACGCCTTCAGCCATGGTCGTGAACTCGTCCAGGTGCAGCGTGACCACGCGGTCGAGCAGCGCGAGTGATCCGCGCCAATACGCGCAATCGCTTGCGCCGAGCGACGCGGTGTGGTGGTAGGCGAGGTCCGGCAGCGTGCCGGTGGTGCGCACGACGAGAACCAGTGGTCCGGGAAATGAGCCGCCGGCCCGGCGGGGGCGTCACCGACGACGCGCACACGGACCGCGAGCGGTCGTGGGGCGTCGGGAGTGGGCACCCCCGCCGGGCGCAGTGCGCCCAGCGACTGGAGCTGCGGCAGGTGCCGGCGAGCCGGTCCGGTCGAGTGGGCGAGCCGGACCCCTCAGCACCGGCTCGAACAACTCGGCCGGCGCTGTCGCATCCGCACTGGGCACGTCCGGGATGAGGTAGGCGAGGTCCGCGTCCGCGTAGACGACCAGTCCCTCCGACCGGACCTGGGCCCGCCAGGCCGGGTCGGCCACGAGCGCTGTCACGCGAGCGGCTCGTCGTGGTCGTCGCCCTGGTCCAGGAACCGCTTGATCGCGGGCTCGTCCGGGAACTCGTCCGCCTCCGTGTCGAGCAGCCCGTCGGCGATCGGCACCGGCTCGTCCGCCCACGCGGGCTGGAAGCCCTCGGCGGGCAGCAGACCGTGACGACGGGCGAACTCCTCGGCCGCGTCGCGGATCGACTCGCGCAGGGTGCCGACCACGGCCGTCTCGGCGGTGTAGGTCAGCTCCACCAGCAGGGCCCGCATCCGGTCGAGCTGGTTGTCGTCGCCGCTGTCCCCGGCCAGCTGCGGCCAGAGCCTGCGTTCGAAGATCTCCACGAAGTCCGCCGCGATCGAGTCCGTCGCCCGGCGCAGGTTGGCGAACTTGTCCAGCACCTCGCCGCTGGGCAGCCCGTGGCCGTTCAGGCGGTTGCCCGCCTCCAGCGCCCAACGGCGGCAGTGCGGCCAGCCACGCCGCCAGCGCACCAGGCCGAGCTGCATGGCGCGCCACAGCAGCTGCGGTCGCACGTTGCCCGTCGGCACGAGCCTGCTGATGTCGCGCACGCCGATCCGCACCCAGTCGTCCGGGCCCTCGGCGTCCCCCACGCCGAGGACCGCGGCGACGCTGGCGCCCTTCTCCCGTGC
>Ga0307411_10000979_pt1 | contig 10978 bp, 9 predicted proteins | sample DK1Ometagenome_2_FD_203712 | JGI IMG/M metagenome (GOLD analysis project Ga0307411, IMG submission 203712) | Maize rhizosphere microbial communities from greenhouse at UC Davis, California, United States - DK15-O-1 | ecosystem: Host-associated > Plants > Roots > Rhizosphere > Soil | place: USA...
GTCGACGAGAACGTGCCCTATCTGAAGGACAAGATCTCCAAGGCCGTGCCGGCGACGGCTTCGGCGCTGCTGGACGAACGCTTCAGCGAGGACGAACTGAAGCAGATCCTGGCCTGGGCAGAATCGCCGGTCAGCCAGAAGTTCGGCCTGGCTAGCGTCGAACTGCAGAAGGCCGTCGCGCAAAAGGTCATGGCCGAGGCCGGCCCGACGCTCGAAGGCCGTCTCAAGACGCTGCAAGCCTCGCTGGCCAAGCAGCTCGGCATCCAGCCCCAGCCGGCCGCCGCATCCAAGGGTGCAGCGCCCGCGCCCAAGCCCCCAGCGTCCGCCCCGAAGAAGTAGCCTCTCCACCTCAATGACCTCAGCCCGCCCGTTCAACTTCGCCCCCGGTCCAGCCACCCTGCCCGAACCCGTACTGCGCCAGGTGGCCGCCGAGATGCTGGATTGGGGCGGCAGCGGGATGAGCGTCATGGAGATGAGCCATCGCGGCAAGGAGTTCGGCAGCATCCTGGAGCGCGCCGAAGCCGACGTGCGCGAGCTGCTCGCCGTGCCGGCGAACTTCCGCATCCTGTTCATGCAGGGTGGTGGCCTGGGCGAGAACGCCTTCCTGCCGCTGAACCTGAGCCGCGGCGGCAAGGTCGATGTCGTCGTTACCGGCTCCTGGTCGCGCAAGAGCGCGGCCGAGGCGCGCCGCTATGCCGACGTGCAGATCGCAGCCGAGGGCAACGGCCGGGAGATCCCGACCGGCTGGACGCTGCGCGACGACGCCAGCTACGTGCATGTCTGCACCAACGAGACCATCGACGGCGTCGAATTCCACGACCTGCCCCAGCTCACGAACGGCGTGCCGCTGGTCATCGACTGCTCGTCCCACCTGCTGTCCCGCCCCATCGACTGGCAACGCGTCGGCCTGGCCTTCGGCGGTGCGCAGAAGAACATCGGCCCGGCCGGCTTGACGATGGTCTTCGTGCGTGAAGACCTGCTGGGGCACGCGATGGACATCTGCCCCGCGGCCTTCAACTACGAGACGGTGGCAGCCAACCACTCCATGTACAACACGCCGCCGACGTTTGCTATCTACGTCGCCGGCCTGGTGTTCCAGTGGGTCAAGCAGTTCCACTACGCCGGCAAGCACGGCCTTGCTGCCATCGAGCAGCGCAACATCGACAAGGCCGGCCTGCTATACGGGGCGCTGGACGCATCCGGTTGCTACGAGAACCGCGTCGCCGCCAACTGCCGCTCGCGCATGAACGTGCCGTTCTTCCTGAAGGACGAGCGGCTCAACGAAACCTTCCTGGTCGAAGCCAAGGCGGCCGGCCTGCTACAGCTCAAGGGCCACAAGTCGGTGGGCGGCATGCGCGCGTCCATCTACAACGCCATGCCGCTGGAAGGCGTGCAGGCACTGGTGTCCTTCCTGCAGGATTTCGAGGCCCGCCATGGCTGAACCCGTCGCCTCCCAGGCGCTGTTGGCGCTGCGCGACCAGATCGACGGCCTGGACAGGCAACTGCTGGAGTTGCTGAACCAGCGCGCCCGCGTGGCCGAGCAGGTCGGAGAAATCAAGCGCGCCGAAGGCACGCCCTTCTTCCGCCCGGACCGCGTTGCACAGGTCATCGACAAGATCCGCGCCGCCAATCCCGGCCCGCTGAAGAGCGAGCATGTGGCGGCCATCTGGCGCGAGATCATGTCCGCCTGCCTGGCGCTGGAGTCGCCGCAGCGCGTCGCAGTGCTGGGCCCGGTCGGCACCTTCTGCGAGCAGGCGGCCATCGAATACTTCGGCGGCGCCGCCGACCTCGTCTATTGCGCCAACTTCGACGAGGTCTTCCATGCGACCGCCTCCGGCAGCGCGCAGTTCGGCGTCGTCGGCGTCGAGAACATGACCGAGGGCGTCGTCACGCGCTCGCTGGACCTCTTCCTGCACACGCCCTGCCATGTGGTCGGCGAAGTCAGCCTGCTGATCCGCCACAACCTGATGCGCAAGGAGCCGTCCATGCACGGCGTCGAGGCGGTGCTGGCCCATCCGCAGGCTCTGGCCCAGTGCCAGAACTGGCTGAACAAGCATTTGCCGGACGCCGAGCGCCGGGCGGTGTCCAGCAATGCCGAAGGCTCGCGGCTGGCCGCAACCAACCCGGCATGGGCCGCACTAGGCAGCGAGCGCGCATCGACGCTGTTCGGCCTGCACATCACCGCCCACGCCATCCAGGACGAGGCCTACAACCGCACGCGGTTCGCCGTCATCTGCCTGCCGCAGACGATGGCCACACCGCCGTCCACCGGTCGCGACTGCACCAGCCTGATCGTCTCCGTGCCCAACCGTCCGGGCGCGATGCATGACCTGCTCGTGCCGCTGAAGACCCACGGCGTGTCCATGACCCGGCTGGAGTCCCGCCCAGCCCGCACCGGCCAGTGGGACTACTACTTCTACATCGACCTCGATGGCCATCCCAGTCAGCCCCACATCGCTGCTGCGTTGGGCGAGCTGCGTGAGATCTGCGCCTTCTTCAAGATCCTGGGCGCCTACCCCGTGAAGGCCTGAGCCGATGTTCAACCAACTCGGCGTGATCGGATGCGGCCTGATGGGCGGCAGCTTTGCGCTGGCGATGAAGCGCGCCGGCCTCGTGCGCCGCGTCATCGGCTACAGCAAGTCGCCATCGACGACCGAGCAGGCCAAGCGGCTCGGGGTCATCGACGTGGCCGCCGAATCGGCGCTGCTGGCCGTGTCGGGCTCGGACATCGTGCTCATCGCCGTGCCCGTGTCCGCCACCGAGAGCACGCTGAAGGCCATCCGCCACCTGGTCAACCCCGGCGTGTTGTTCATGGACGTCGGCTCGACCAAGTGCGACGTCATCGAGGCGGCACGCCGCGCCTTGGGTGAGCGGGCTGCCAGCTTCGTGCCCTGCCATCCGATTGCCGGCAAGGAGTCGGGCGGCGTCCAGCATGCCGAAGCCACGCTCTACGAAGGCCGCCAAGTCATCCTGACGCCCCAGCCCTTCACGAATCCCCAGCTCGTGCAGCGCGCCACCGACGTCTGGTCCGCCCTCGGCGCCACTGTGCTGAAGATGCGGCCCCACAACCATGACGCCGCCTTTGCCGCCGTCAGCCACCTGCCGCACCTGCTGGCCTTCGCCTTCTTCCAGGCGATTGCCGAACAGCCCGCCGCACGCGACTACCTCAGCCTCGCCGGTCCCGGCTTCCGGGACTTCACACGCATCGCCGCTGGCGAGCCGGCCGTCTGGCGCGACATCCTGCTGACCAACAAGCGCGACGTGCTCGCCCAGTCGAAGCGCTTCCGCGCGGCGCTCGACGCGCTGGAGGCGTTGATCGAATCCGGCGACGCCGCCGCCCTCGAGGCCGCTTTGCGCCCGATCTCCGAAGGCCGCGCGGCCTGGAGCTTGTCCACCCCTGCTGTTCCTCCCGGCCGCCCTACGGCTAAGTGATGTTCAAGATCCCCTTCCTCGACCTGCCGCCGCTGCGCGTTGCCGCGGGCACGGTGCGCCTGCCCGGCTCCAAGAGCATTTCCAACCGCGTGCTGCTGCTGGCGGCGTTGAGCGAAGGCCGCACCGTCGTGCGTGACCTGCTCGCGTCGGACGACACGGCCGTCATGCTCGATGCCCTGCGCGCGCTGGGCTGCGGCGTGGCACAGGATGGCGACACCGTCAGCATCGTGGGACTGGGCGGCAAGCTGCTCGCCAAGCAGGCCAAGCTCTTCCTGGGCAATGCCGGCACGGCCATGCGCCCGCTGACCGCAGCACTGGCGCTGCTGGCGGCCACACAGGGCGGTGACTTCGAGGTCTCGGGCGTCGCACGCATGCATGAGCGCCCCATCGGCGACCTCGTCGATGCGCTGCGCAGCCTCGGCTGCACCATCGACGAACTCGGCAACCCCGGCTATCCGCCGCTGCGCCTGCGCGGCCCGTCGACGCTGGCGCTTGACGCCCCGGTGCGGGTGCGCGGCGACGTGTCCAGCCAGTTCCTGACCGCGCTGCTGCTCGCCTTGCCGTTGGTGGCCGAACGCGACATCCGCATCGAAGTCATCGGCGAGCTGATCTCCAAGCCCTACATCGAGATCACGCTGGCCCTGCTGGCGCGCTTCGGCATCAGCGTGCAGCGCGACGGCTGGGAGGCCTTCACCATCCCGGCCGGCAGCCGCTACCGGTCGCCGGGCGAGGTCTTCGTCGAAGGTGATGCCTCGTCGGCCTCCTACTTCGTGGCTCTCGGCGCAATCGCCGCGACGGACGCCCCGATCCGCATCGAAGGCGTCGGCAGCGAATCGCTGCAGGGCGATGTGCGCTTCATCGAGGCCGCCGCCGCCATGGGCGCGAACGTGCAGGCCGGCCCGAACTGGCTGGAGGTGCGCCGCGGCGCCTGGCCGCTCGAGGGCCTCAGCCTCGACTGCAACCACATACCCGACGCCGCCATGACGCTGGCCGTCATGGCGCTGTATGCCGACGCGCCCACCACGCTGACCAACATCGCCAGCTGGCGCGTCAAGGAGACCGACCGCATCGCCGCGATGGCAACCGAACTGATGAAGCTGGGCGCCGGCGTCGAGGAAGGCCCGGACTGGATCCGCGTGCACCCGTTGCACGACTGGCAGGCCGCGGCCATCCACACCTACGACGACCATCGCGTGGCCATGTGCTTCTCGCTGGCCGCCTTCAACGGGCTGGTCACCGACAAGGCCGTGCCGGTGCGCATCCTTGAGCCGCACTGCGTCGCCAAGACCTTCCCGGATTATTTCGAGACGCTGTTCAGCGTCGTCCGCGTGGACGCGGCGGACGTGCCGGTCATCACCATCGACGGCCCGACGGCGTCCGGCAAGGGCACGTTGGCCGATGAGGTCGGCAAAGCGCTCGGCTTCGGCGTGCTGGATTCCGGCGCCCTCTACCGCGTGACCGGCCTGGCCGCACGCCGGGCAGGCCTCGACCTCGACGATGGCGACGCCGTCGCGGCCATCGTGCCGACGCTGCAGCTGGCCTTCCGGGATGGCCATGTCTTCCTCGGCGACGAGGACGTCAGCGCCCGGCTGCGCGCCGAGGCGACGGGCTTGCTCGCCTCGCAGGTGGCCGTGCATCCGGTGGTGCGGCAGGCGCTACACGAGCTGCAGCTGAGCTTCCGCCGCCTCCCCGGCCTGGTGGCCGACGGTCGCGACATGGGCACGGCCATCTTTCCGGACGCGGCACTCAAGGTCTTCCTGACTGCCAGCGCCGCCACGCGCGCGGAGCGGCGGTATAAGCAATTGATTTCCAAGGGAATTTCGGCTAATATCAAGAGCTTGCGCGAAGATTTGGAGGCGCGGGACGACCGGGACAAGAACCGCTCGGCCTCGCCTTTGGCTCCCGCGCAGGACGCGCAGCTGCTCGACAACTCGGCACTGACCATCGAAGCCTCGGTGGCCCAGGTGTTGAACTGGTGGCAGCAGCGCAGGCCCTTCTGACCTTGTCGGTTGGGCCCTGGCCTGAGAAGCCACGCCGCAAGGCACAAGGCCCGCCGGCCTCCACCGAGCGCCAGCTCGGTTGCCAGGAGCAACGCAAGTTACTCACGGCCGGTGATGTCAACAACCTAACCCCGTAGGCTTGCCTACACCGCCGCGCCGCTCAATTTCATGATGCCGGCGCATCAGGATCAACACACATGTCCCAAACCCAAACCGCCCAAGCCTCCGGCATGGAATCCTTTGCCGCCATGTTCGAGGAGTCGCTGCAGCGCTCCGACATGCGCGCTGGCGAAGTGATCTCGGCCGAAGTCGTTCGTGTCGAACACAACTTCGTCGTCGTCAACGCAGGCCTCAAGTCCGAAGCCTACGTGCCCATCGAAGAGTTCAAGAACGACCAGGGCGAGCTTGAAGTCCAGGTCGGCGACTTCGTCTCCGTCGCCATCGACGCCATCGAAAACGGCTACGGCGACACCATCCTGTCGCGTGACAAGGCCAAGCGCCTGGCCTCGTGGCTGAGCCTGGAAACGGCCCTGGAGTCCGGCGACTTCGTGACCGGCACCGTCTCCGGCAAGGTCAAGGGCGGCCTGACCGTCCTGGTCAACGGCATCCGCGCCTTCCTGCCCGGCTCGCTGCTGGACACGCGCCCGGTGAAGGACATGAGCCCGTTCGAGGGCAAGACCATGGAATTCAAGGTCATCAAGCTCGACCGCAAGCGCAACAACGTTGTGCTGTCGCGTCGTGCGGTGGTCGAAGCCTCCATGGGTGAAGAGCGCGCCAAGTTGCTCGAGACGCTGTCCGAAGGCGCCATCGTCAACGGCGTGGTCAAGAACATCACCGAATACGGTGCGTTCGTGGACCTGGGCGGCATTGACGGCCTGCTGCACATCACCGACATGGCATGGCGCCGTGTCCGCCACCCGAGCGAAGTCGTTCAGGTCGGCCAAGAACTGACCGCCAAGGTCCTGAAGTTCGACGCCGAGAAGAACCGCGTCTCGCTGGGCATCAAGCAACTGGGCGACGACCCGTGGTTCGGCGTTGCTCGCCGCTACCCGACCGGCACTCGCCTGTTCGGCAAGGTCACGAACATCGCCGACTACGGCGCGTTCGTCGAGATCGAGCCGGGCATCGAAGGCCTGGTGCACGTCTCCGAAATGGACTGGACCAACAAGAACATCGCCCCCAGCAAGCTGGTCTCTCTGGGCGACGAAGTCGAAGTCATGGTCCTGGAAATCGACGAAGACAAGCGCCGCATCAGCCTGGGCATGAAGCAGTGCAAGGCCAACCCGTGGGAAGAGTTCGCCGAGAACGTCAAGCGCGGCGACAAGGTCAAGGGTCCGGTCAAGTCGATCACCGACTTCGGCGTGTTCGTGGGTCTGGCCCAGGGCATCGACGGCCTGGTGCACCTCTCCGACCTGTCTTGGGACGAGACCGGCGAAACCGCCGTTCGCAACTTCAAGAAGGGCCAGGAAGTCGAAGCCGTCGTGCTGGCCGTGGACGTCGAGCGCGAGCGCATCTCGCTGGGCATCAAGCAGCTGGACAGCGACCCATTCACCGCCTACACCACGATCAATGACCGTGGCGCCTCGGTGACCGGCAAGGTCAAGACCGTCGACCCGCGCGGCGCCGAGATCGAGCTTGCTGACGGCGTGATGGCCTATCTGCGCGCTTCGGAAATCTCCCGCGACCGCGTGGAAGACGCCCGCAACGTGCTGAAGGAAGGCGACGAAGTCACTGCGATCGTCGTCAACATCGACCGCAAGACCCGCAACATCCAGCTGTCCATCAAGGCCAAGGACAACGCCGACAACCAGGAAGCCATGCAGCGCCTGAGCCAGTCGAGCGAGCGAGAGAACGCCGGCACCACCAGCCTGGGCGCCCTGCTGCGCGCCAAGCTGGACAACCAGGGCAACTAAGCTCTGTTTGCCCGCCCGGTCGCGTCTGCGGCCGGGTATGCTCCTCACAGGCTCGCCGGCCTCGCCAGCGGGCCTGTTTCAATTCCGATTCCGGGGCCCGTTAACGGTACTGGGATCGAATGCGTTGCCACTCAAAAGCCCGCGAGCAAGGCGCGAAACGAAGCCGGGGTGGGCCCCAGCGATGCTTCGCAACGCCGCGCGCGGGCTTTTGAGTGACAACCCTTCGGGAGAGGGTCTGCGCGGGCGCATGGCATTGTTGCGCGCCTTGCCTGGGCATGGGCCCAGGCGGCGTCGCACGCCTAGCCCTGCGCCCGCGCAGACTCTCTCGCACCGATTCCAGTACCGTTAACAGGCCCCTGCCGCTCCGTCATGACCCGCTCCGACCTTGTCGCCGTGCTCGCCGAACGCTTTGGCCAACTGACCCAGCGCGATACCGAGTTCGCCGTCAAGACCATCCTCGACGCGATGAGCGATGCGCTCGCGCGCGGCCACCGCATCGAGATCCGCGGCTTCGGCAGCTTCTCCATCAGCCGCCGCCCGCCCCGCGTCGGCCGCAACCCGCGCAGCGGCGAGCAGGTCATGATCCCCGAGAAGCTGGCGCCTCATTTCAAGCCCGGCAAGGCGTTGCGCGAGGCCGTCGACAAGCATCTTCCGGTGACGGACGCCTGAGCTGAGCTGACGCAGAATCCGGGGCCATGCGCACCCTCGTCTGGCTCCTGCGGGCCCTGCTCTTCTTCACGCTGTTCGCGTTCGCGCTGAACAACAGCCACGACGCCGTCGTGCGCTGGTTCTTCGGCCACGAATGGCGTGCACCGCAAGTCATCATCGTGCTGCTGGCCTTCGGCCTCGGCGCCGCGTTCGGCGTGCTGGCCATGGTGCCGGCCTGGTGGCGCCACCGCCGCGCCGCCCAACGCGCCGAGCCGCTGCCTGGCACACCCATCCCGGCGCCCGACGCGCCCGCTGTTCCCTACGCCGCCCACCAAGATGGAGTTTGATCCGCGCTGGCTGCTGTTCGTCCTGCCCGTCGTCTTCGTCCTGGGCTGGCTGGCCTCCAAGCTCGACTCCAAACAGTGGAAACTCGAACAGCGTGAATCGCCCAAGGCCTACTTCAAGGGGCTGAACCTGCTGCTGAACGAGCAGCAGGACAAGGCCATCGACGCCTTCATCGAAGCCGTCCAGAACGACCCCGACACGTCCGAGCTGCACTTCGCGCTCGGCAGCCTCTTCCGCCGCCGTGGCGAGACCGAGCGCGCCGTGCGTGTGCACGAGCACCTGCTGCGCCGCGGCGACCTGCCGAAGACCGACCGGGACCGTGCCCAGCACGAGCTGGCGCAGGACTTCTTCAAGGCCGGCCTGTTCGACCGCGCCGAGGCCGCCTACGCGGAGCTGCGCGGCACCGCCTTCGAGCGCGAGGCGCGCCTGGCCCTGCTGTCGCTGTATGAGCGTTCGCGCGATTGGTCCAAGGCCGCTGAGATCGCCGCCGAGCTGGAGGCCGCCGGCACAGGCTCCTTCTCGGGCCGCATCGCGCACTACCTGTGTGAACAGGCGCTGGTCGCACAAACACAGGGTCATGCCGATCTCGCGCAGGATCTGCTCGGCCAGGCGCAGCGCCGCGAGCCCGAAGGCGCCCGCTCCTACGTGCTGCAAGGCCAGCTTCTGCTCAAGGCGGGCCAGGCCGACGCAGCGTTCGCGGCCTTCACGAAACTGCTGACCGCCAACCCGCCGGCCTTCAATCTCGTTGCCGCCGACTGCGCCGCGGCGGCCCAGAGCCTGGGCCAGCCGGAGCGCGCCATCGCCATGCTGACCGAGCAGTACCAGCGCGCGCCCAGCATGCATCTGCTGCGCGCCCTGTCCACGCTGCAACCCGGTCCGCAACGTGAGCGTCTGGCGGCGCACCTGCGCGAGCAACCGGCCTTGTCGGCCGCGACCGAGCTGCTCAAGCTCAACGCCGCGGCCCTGCCCGCCAGCGAGGCTGCGCCTCTGGTGCAGACGCTGGAGAAGGCCACCAAGCCATTGCTTCGCTACCGCTGCGCCGCCTGCGGTTTCGAGGCCGCCCACTATTTCTGGCAGTGCCCCGGTTGCCTGAACTGGGACACCTACCCCCCGCGCCATGTCGAAGAGTTATGACCCACCCCCTACCGGCTTCGCCGGCCCCCTCAAGGGGGCGCACCCGATGGCCCGGCAAAGCCGGTTCCATGGGTGCCGCGCGGGAAGGCACCACAGTTGACGGGCTGAGATGAGAACCATCGTCTGCATGAAGTGGGGCACCAAGTACGGCCCCGAGTACGTCAACCGCCTCTACGCGATGGTGCGCCGCCATCTGAAGGGCGACTTCAACTTCGTCTGTCTGACCGACCGCACGGAAGGCATCCGCGCCGAGGTGCGCTGCTTCCCGATCCCGGAGCTGACGTTGCCTAACGGCGAGCCCGAGCGGGGCTGGAAGAAGCTGACCACCTTCAGCCCGGTGCTGGTCAACGACTACGGCCTCAGCGGCACCGCCCTCTTCCTGGATCTCGACGTCGTCATCGTCGACGACATCACGCCCTTCTTCGAGGTGCCAGGAGAGTTCCTCGTCATCCACGACTGGAAGCGGCCGTGGCGCATCACGGGCAACTCGTCCGTCTACCGTTGGGAACTGGGCGCGCACCAGGACGTGCTGACCGAGTTCGTCGCCGACCAGGCCAAGGCCAAGGCCGACTACCGCAACGAGCAGGCCTTCCTATCCGCCGTGCTGCACCGCCAAGGCAAGCTCAAGTATTGGGACGATGCCTGGTGCGCGAGCTACAAGTACCACTGCATTCCCGACTGGCCGACGAGCTATTGGCGTGCCCCCTTCATCCCCAACGGCGCGCGCATCCTGATCTTCCACGGTGTCATGAACCCGCCCGACGCACTGGCCGGCCGCAGCAACGGCAACTGGCGACATGCGCGGCCGGCGCGCTGGATCGCCGACCACTGGCGCGAATGAGCCTCGTCCTGCTTGCCCTGCTGGCCGTCGCCGCCGGCCTGCTGCTGCGCGAACTGGTCACGGTGCTGCGCGCCAGGGTGCCGACACAGACGCGTGCCGTCATGGTGGGCGAGAGCGCCCCTGCCTGCGAGCAAGAGATCCCACGGATCATCTGGACCTACTGGCAGCAGGCGCCCGTTCCCGCGTTCATCCAGGCGTGTCTGGACAACTGGCGCCGCTTCGCGCCCGACCACGAACTGCGCGTGCTGGACCGCAGCACGGCAGCCGACTGGCTGCCGGCACTGCGCGCCGATTTCGACACTCTGCCCCCCTACCGCCAGGCCGACTGGCTGCGCATCCAGCTGCTGGCGCGCCACGGCGGCGTGTGGATGGACGCCTCCATGCTGCTCAGCCGCGACCTGGGCTGGCTGCACGACACCCGCCGACGCCGCGCGGCCGACTACGTGGGCTTCTACATCGACCGCTACACCACCCGGCCCGAGCTACCGCTCATCGAGAACTGGCTGATGGCCTCCGCGCCGGGCGGGCGCTTCGTCACCGCCTTGGCGGCCGCCTTCGACCACGCGCTGGATGCGGGTGCCGACGCGACGCTGCAGCGGCTGCGCGCCGAGGGCCTGCACCAGCCTGTGGTGCAGGCCCTCGACGACGACAACCAGCGCTACCTG
>Ga0307411_10000980_pt1 | contig 10974 bp, 12 predicted proteins | sample DK1Ometagenome_2_FD_203712 | JGI IMG/M metagenome (GOLD analysis project Ga0307411, IMG submission 203712) | Maize rhizosphere microbial communities from greenhouse at UC Davis, California, United States - DK15-O-1 | ecosystem: Host-associated > Plants > Roots > Rhizosphere > Soil | place: USA...
TCATCTTGCCCAGCAGCCCCGCCTCGGCCTCGGTCACTTCGGCCATGGAGGCGATGTGGCGTTTCGGGACGATGAGGATGTGCACCGGCGCCCAGGGGTGGATGTCGTGGAAGGCGAAGACGTCGTCATCCTCATAGACCTTCTGGCTCGGGATCTGGCCGGCGACGATCTTGCAGAACAGGCAGTTGGGGTCGTTCGACACGATGAATTCCTCTTTCAAACCGGCATGGGCTTGCCGTCGTTCCAGTTCAGGACGCCGCGCACGAGGCGATAGACCAGCCAGAGCCAGCTCAGCCCCAGCACGATGAAGCCGACGCCGATGACGACGGTGGCCCAGCCCAGGCAGGCCCAGACCACGCTCCACCAGAAGCTGCGGATCTGCCAGCTGAAGTGGCTCCGGTAGATCGTGCCGGCGGTGTCGTCGCGCTTGACGTGGTTGATGATGATCGCGATGAGCGCAGGAAGGCCCGTGAAGATGCCGACGGCATACAGCACGTAGATCGCGAGCGTCAGATTGCGCAGGCTTTGCAGCTGCTGGCCGTCGACCTGCGGCGCCTCGAGACTTCCTTGTTCCATCGTTGCTCCTGCTGAATCAATCGGGCTTGCGCGCCGCGAACTCCGCCAGCCCCGAGAGGCCTTCGCGCCGGGCCAGCTCGGCCAGCACGTCCTCGGGCTTGAGCCCGAAATGGGCCAGCGCGACCATGCTGTGGAACCACAGGTCGGCCACTTCGTAGACGATCTTCTGCCGGTCGCCATCCTTGGCCGCCATCACGGTCTCGGTGGCTTCCTCGCCGACCTTCTTCAGGATGGCGTCCAGTCCCTTGTCGAACAGCTTGGCGACGTAGCTGGTGGCCGGGTCGGCGCCATTCGCCGGCTTGCGGGATTCGATGACCGCGCCGACGCGGCGGAGGATGTCGTCACTCATAGATCTTGGCGGGGTCCTTCAGCACCGGCTCGGTGGTGCTCCAGACGCCGTTCTCCAGCTTCTGGAAGAAGCAGCTGTGGCGGCCGGTGTGGCAGGCGATGCCGGGTTCATGGCCGAGCTGGGTGATGGTCAGCAGCACCACGTCGTTGTCGCAGTCCATGCGGATGGCATGCACCTGCTGGAAGTGACCGCTCTCTTCGCCCTTGTGCCACAGCTTGTGGCGCGAGCGGCTCCAGTAGACCGCCTGCCCACGCTCGGCCGTAGCGCTGAGCGCCTCGCGGTTCATCCACGCGAACATCAGCACGTCGCCCGTGCCCTGCTCCTGGGCGATGACGGGCACCAGGCCCTTGTCGTCCCACTTCACTTCGTCGAGCCAGCTCATGTTTTCAGTCTAGGTGAGTCGGGCCGACATGGCCGCGCTCTTCGGCGAACCAGTTCAGCACGGGGAACGTGCCGGGCAGCACCGGCTTGACCTGCACCGGCAGGTCCGCCCAGGCCATCTGCTGGCCCTCCAGCATCTGGAATTCGCCGGTCCACTCGAAGACCTTGCAGAAGTTCAGGCGCACCAGCGCATGCGGGTAGTCGAAGATCTCCACCTTCCACGGGTGCGCTGCACCGATCTCGATGCCGATCTCCTCGCGCAGCTCACGGGCCAATGCCTGCTCGACGCTTTCGCCGGGCTCGACCTTGCCGCCCGGGAACTCCCAATAGCCGGCGTAGACCTTGCCCTCGGGGCGCGAGGTCAGCAGGAACCGGCCGTCGGCCGCCACGAGAACGCCAACCGCGACCTCGGTGATCTCACGCTCGGTCATTCTTCGCGCCCCGCCAGGTCGCGCGCGAACTGGTAGGCCACGCGGCCCGACCGTGAGCCGCGCTCCAGCGCCCAGATCAACGCGGGCTGGCGCGCCGCCGAAATGGCTGCGTCATCCAGCCCGAAGTGGCGCAGCCACTGCGCCACGATGGCCAGGTACTCGTTCTGGCTGAACGGGTAAAAGCTGATCCACAGGCCGAAGCGCTCGGACAGCGAAATCTTCTCCTCCACCGCCTCGCCGGGGTGGATCTCACCGTGCTCGCCGTGCGTGCCGCCAAGGTTGTCCACCATCTTCTCGGGCAGCAGGTGGCGGCGGTTGCTGGTGGCGTAGATCAGCACGTTGTCCGTGGCCGCGGCGACCGAGCCGTCGAGCACGCTCTTCAGCGCCTTGTAGCTGGCCTCGCCTTCGTCGAAGCTCAAGTCATCGCAGAAAACGACGAAGCGCTCCGGACGGCCGGCGACCTGCTCGACCAGGTCCGGCAGATCGATGAGGTCCGCCTTGTCGACCTCGATGAGGCGCAGGCCCTGCGGCGAGAACTCGTTCAGCACCGCCTTGATCAGCGAGCTCTTGCCGGTGCCCTTGGCGCCCGTCAGCAGCACGTTGTTGGCCGGACGAGCAGCGACGAACTGGGCCGTGTTGCGCAGCAGCTTCTCCTTCTGCGGCTCGACCTCCTGCAGGTCGGACAGGCGGATGCGGCTGACCGCCCGCACCGGCTCCAGCACGAGGGCGCCATGGCGGCGACGGGCGCGGAATGCGGTGGAGGCAGCCCAGTCGGGCGGCGTCGCGGGATGGGGCAGGACCGCTTCGAGCCGGGTCAACAGACCCTCGGCGCGGTCGAGAAAGGATTCCAGGGCGGCAGACATGCCGCCAGTGTAGGAGGCGGCGTTGAACGGGTCGCTCGCGGCGACCCATTCAATGCCGCCTAGCCTATCGATTTCAACGAGGCTTCCAGTTGCTCCGTCGGCAGGCGCTTGAAGCCCGAGCGCGCATAGCGCTGCAGCCGGCCGATGATGAAGCAGACCCAGACCGAGGCCTGGGCGTTGGCCTGCACGGTGGGCGTCATCGAACCCTGCGCCTCGGCCGCCGTGCGCAGCACCTGGCGCAGCGAGGACTCGATGCGGTCAAAGAACTGGTTGATGCGCGCCGTCAGGCGCTCGTTCTCGTAGACCAGCGCGTCGCCGACCATCACGCGCGCCATGCCGGGGTTGCGCTCGCCGAACTGCAGGATGACGCCGGCGATGCGCGCGGCGGCGCCCGGCGGCGGCAGCGGGTGCGGCGTGTCGACGATCTGGTGGACCATGCCGAAGACGCTGCTCTCGATGAAGTCGATGAGCGCCTCGAACATCTGCGCCTTGCTGGCGAAGTGGCGGTACAGGGCCGCCTCGCTGACGCCGAGCCTGGCGGCCAGCGCCGCGGTCGTGACGCGGTCTGCGCCGGGCTGCTCCAGCATGCTCGCCAGCACCTGAAGGATCTGCGTGCGACGCTCGCCGGGCTTGGGGCGCTTTCGGGTCGGTGCGCTTGAGGGTGGGCTGTCGGCGGGCTCGGCGGCGTCCATGGCGGCGCTGCTAGTCCCTGAGCCAGCCCAGCCGGCGCGCTTCGTAGATCGCCTCGACCTTGGAGCGCACGTGCAGCTTGCGGTAGACGCGCTTCACGTAGGTCATCACCGTGTGCGGCGAGACCTGCATGAACTGCGCGATCTCATCGAACGTGAAGCCCTTGGCGGCCAGATGCAGCACGCGCGACTCCTGCTCGGACAGCGCCACGACCTCCTCGTCGGCCAGCGTCGCGGCCATCGCCTCAGGCGACGGGCCGGTCGAGCCCTGGGCGCCGGGCGCCAGGCGCACGAGCAGGCGCCGCGCGATGACGGGGCTGATCGGGCTGCCACCGGCGCGCAGCGAGCGCAGCTGGCCGGGCAGGTCCAGCGCCAGGCTGTCCTTGAGCAGGTAGCCGGTGGCGCCCGCCTCGATGCTGGCGACCACATGCTGCTCGTCGCCGAACACGGAGATCACCATGACCTCGCACTGCGGGCGGGTCTGCGCCGCATGGCGGATCAGTTCGATGCCGCTGCCGCCGGGCAGATCCAGGTCAACCAGGAGCACATCGGGCTGCAGCTGATCGAACATGCGCCGGCCCTGGGGCAGGTCGGGCGCGATGCCCAGCAGCTCGATGTCAGGCACGCTGCCAAGGGCATGCGTGAAGGCCTCCCGGAAGCGGGCCTGGTCTTCGACGATGAGGACCGAGAAAGGGGTCATTGACTCAGAGGATCTTCAAAAGCGCGAAGCACGCATTCTCGGCTGAGGATACCCCCTCGACCATTCGCGTCTTCCTTCAGAACAGGGGGTGACGCAAGAGCGCCGCCAGCGAGCGTACCCGCCTGCTCACATAGACGGGCCGCCGCTGCAGGCGCGGCACACCGGCCTTATACAGCCAGCGCTGCATCCACACGGTGGACAGGCCCAGGCGCCGGGCCGTCTTCTGGTGGATCAGCGTGTCCTCGACGAGGATGCAGCGTCGCGCCGGCACGCCAAGGCGGGCCAGCACCATGCGGAACATGCGGGCGTCCGGCTTGGGCCGGGACTGGCCAAAACAGGCCATGTCCTCGATGCAAATGAGGCCTTCGAAGACACCGCGCAAGCCGATGGCCCCCAACACCCGCTCGGCATAGGCCCGCGGCGCGTTCGTCATGAGGAACTTGCGGCCGGGCAGGCGCCGCAGCGCGGCCAGATCGTGGGCGTGTCCGTGCAGATGGGCGTCCAGGCCGGGCAGCACATGCGTCTCGTGCAGGAAGTGGGCGGCCTTCACGCCATGATGGCGCTGCAGGCCGGTCAGTGTCGCGCCGTAGCGCGTCCAGTACCGGTGGCGCAGCGCCACGGCCTCGTCCTCGGCCAGGCCGAGGTGGGTCACGATGTAGGCCGTCATCGACGCGTTCAGCTCCTTGAACGCGCGGTGCGAAGCGTTGTGCAGCGTGTCGTCGAGGTCGAACAGCCAGACCCTGTCGCGGGGGGTCACGTCAGCGCGCCCTGATCATCGCAAGTCCTCGCCTTCGGCTCGGACGCGGCACGAGCATTTCTTCTCATCGAGAAGAAATCATCGTGCCGTAGGCCTGGTCCGTCAGCACCTCCAGCAGCATCGAATGCGGCACGCGGCCGTCGATGATGTGGACGGCGTTGACGCCGCTCTTGGCCGCGTCGATGGCGCCGGCGATCTTGGGGATCATGCCGCCGCTGATCGTGCCGTCGGCCACCAGCTCGTCGATGCGGCGCGGCGTCAGCTCGGTCAGCAGCTCGCCGGCCTTGTCCAGCACGCCGCGGATGTTGGTCAGCATCAGCAGCTTTTCGGCCTGCAGCACGGTGGCCAGCTTGGCGGCCACGACGTCGGCGTTGATGTTGTAGCTCTCGTTGTGCTCGCCGAAGCCGATCGGGCTGACGACCGGGATGAACTGATCGTCCTGCAGCGCCTTCACGACGCTGGGGTCGATGGAGACGATGTCGCCGACCTGGCCGACGTCGTGTTCCTTGGCCGGGTCGTCCTTGTCGATCATCTTGAGCTTCTTCGCGCGGATCATGCCGCCGTCGCGGCCCGTCAGGCCCACGGCCTTGCCGCCGGCGGCGTTGATGAGGCCGACGATGTCCTGCTGCACCTGGCCGGCCAGCACCCACTCGACGACCTCCATGGTCTCCTCGTCGGTGACACGCATGCCCTGGATGAACTCGCCCTTCTTGCCCAGGCGCGACAGCGCACCTTCGATCTGCGGGCCACCGCCATGCACGACGACCGGGTTCAGGCCGACCAGCTTGAGCAACACCACGTCCTCGGCGAAGTCCTGCTGCAGCGCCGGATCGGTCATCGCATTGCCGCCGTACTTGATGACGATGGTCTTGCCATGGAAGCGGCGGATGTAAGGCAGGGCTTGCGAAAGGATCTCGGCCTTCTCGCGCGGGGCGATGTGCGAGACGTCGGTGGTGTGGGCGCTGGTCATGCGGGGCTCCGGTGCAATGCGGCGCATTCTAGGAAGCGCCCGGCGTCGGCCATGTAACGGCGCCGTATCGCCGCCTCCACAATGCCGCCATGCAAGCCCGCGCCTACCTGAAGCTCTCGGTCGCGACCGCCTTCGTGACGATCGCGCTGAAGACCGCGGCCTGGTGGTGGACGGGCTCGGTGAGCCTCGCGGCGGACGCGCTGGAGTCCCTCGTCAACCTGGCCGGCGCGGTGTTCGCGCTCGCCATGGTCACGCTGGCGGCGCAGCCGCCGGACGCGGAGCACCCCTACGGCCACCACAAGGCCGAGTACTTCTCCAGCGGCTTCGAAGGCATCCTCATCATCGCGGCGGGCCTCGGCATCCTGTGGGGCGCGGCCGACCGCTGGCGCCACCCCGAACCGCTGCAGTCCGTCGGCCTCGGCGTGGCCCTGGCGGTCGTCAGCTCGGCACTCAACGGGGCGCTGGCCTGGGCCATGCTGCGCAAGGCTCGCGAGGTGCGCTCGGTGGCGCTGGAGGGCGATGCCCGCCACCTGATGACCGATGTCTGGACCTCGGCCGGCGTCGTCGCCGGGCTGTTCGGCGTCATGGCAACCGGTTGGCAATGGCTGGACCCGCTGCTCGCCGCGGCCGTCGCGCTGAACATCCTGCGCGAGGGCGTGCATCTGCTGCGCGAGTCGAGCGGCGGGCTGATGGACGAGGCGCTGGATGCCGAGTCGCTGGCCAGGGTGCAGGCGGCGCTCGACGGCTTTGGCCAGCACGACATCCGCTTCGATCACGTCGTCAGCCGCGTCGCCGGCCAGCGCCGCTTCGTGGACCTGCACATGCACGCGCCCGCGGGCTGGACGCTGGGCCGCGCGGCCGCGCTGCGTGGCGAGGTCGAGGAAGCGCTGATGAAGGCCGTGCCAGGCCTGCGGGCCAGCATCCAGCTGCTGCCGACGGATGTGGAAGCACGCACGATGGACGAGGAGGACCTGACTTGATCGCGGTATTGCAACGGGTGCGCGAGGCGCGCGTGGAAGTGGGTGGCGCTGTGGTCGGAGCCATTGAACAGGGCTTTCTGGTGCTGGTTTGCGCCGAGCCGATGGACACCGAGGCCACGGCGGAGAAGCTGGTCGCCAAGGTGCTGAAGCTGCGCGTGTTCAGCGACGACGCCGGCAAGATGAACCGCAGCCTGCAGGACGTGGCCGGCGGCCTGCTCATCGTCAGCCAGTTCACGCTGGCTGCCGACACCAGCGGCGGCAACCGGCCGAGCTTCACCGGCGCCGCGCCGGCCGAGCTGGGCCGGCGGCTCTACGAGCACACGCTGGCGTTCGCGCGCCGCCAGCATCCGGTCGTCGCCAGCGGCGAGTTCGGCGCCGACATGCAGGTCCACCTCGTCAACGACGGGCCGGTGACCATCCCGATGCGGATGGCCTAACCCACCTCGATCGTCCAGCGGCAGACACTGCCCGGCGCCGGCCGCTGCAGCGCCAGCGCGCCCATGCGGTAGGCGTGCGGGCGACGTTGCGCGGGCAGCTCGTCGCCCACGTCCCCGTCGTTGTCCCGCACGCGCTCGACCCCATGCCCGCGTTCGCCGACCCGGTAGGTCAGCTCGAAGCGCAGGTCGGCCAGCGTGACCTGCACCGTCAGCCCGTCGAGCATGGAAGGCATGACGGGGTCCACGACCAGCGCGCCCTGCTCCAGCCTCAGCCCCAGCAGCGAGCCGATGACCAGGCCCATCGCGATGCCCGGGCCGCTGGAATAGATGCGCCAGCCGCCGTCCAGCGCCACTTCGCCGGCGAGCGCGCGGCCGTACTCGGCCTCGGCGACATAACGGTCCGCAAAGGCGGCATCGGAGCTGGAGTAGTAGCAGTTGGCCTGGCGCCGGCTGGCGCTCGGCACGCGTTCGTTGAGCGCGATCGGATGGGCCAGCGTGAGCGCCTGCAGAAAGGCCTCGGCGTGGCCCAGGTGCGCCAGCATCTGCGCATAGCGCAGGTGCGCGTGCATGTACATGATGCCGATCTCGCGGCCGAAGAAGCTGCTCGTCTCGGCGCGCTGGAAGAATCGCGAAGGCCCGCCGCGGTACGGCAGCGGCGCGTCGAAGAGCCGGGCGCCGTCGGGGCCTTTCAGGTGCCGCTCGATCAGCGCGGCCTGCAGCCGCGCCTGCTCGGGCGTGAGCAGGCTGTCGAGCACCGCATGCATCATCGGCAGCAGGCTGTAGCGCAGCCCGGTGCGCTCGTCGCGCGGGTGGATCCACAGCTCGCGCTCGCCCGTTTCGGGGAAGAGCGCATAGCCGGCGACGACATCGTCCTGCACCAGCAGGCGCTGGAACTCCGCGCGCACGCCGGCGGCGTCGGCGACGAGCGCCGCGGCCTCGTCGCGCCGGCCGATCTGGCCGAAGGCGGTGGCCAGCGTGTGCAGCATCTGGTGGTGCAACGTGACCGTCCAGGCGCTGCACAGGCGCTCGCGCAGCGCCGGGTCGGCGGGCTGCAGCGAATCGTTCCAGTCGCCATGCCAGTAGGCCGCGAGGCCCGTGCCGGGCACGACGCGCTGGCGGATCAGCGCGAGCGCACGCTCGACGTGCGCGGCCAGCGGGGCCGGCTCGTCGTCGTGGAAGGGCAGCAGTTCCTCCAGCAACGCGGCGTCGCCGCTGGCGATGAGGTACTGCGCCAGGCCCAGCAGCGGCCAGAAGACGATGTCGCCATGCGAGTCGCCGGCGCGGATGTCACGCTCGCGGTCGAAGAACATGAACCATTGCGGCCAGTCGCCGTCGGCGTTCTGGGCGCTGAAGACACGCAGCAGCAGGTCGCGCACCGGCGCGGTCTGGCCCAGGGCCAGCAGCATCTCCAGCGGCCCCTGACAGACGTCGCGCGTGCCCCAGCCGCCGCCCGAGTACTGCTCCAGACCGCGCGGCGACAGGTAGTGCACCAGCGCGTTGTGTGCATACCAGGGGAGGATGTCGCGCAGCTGGGCCAGTGCCGGCTGCGGCAGCCGCCAGTGCGGCAGCGCGAGTGGCTGCGGCGCAGGTGGCGTGGCCTGCAGCAGCTCGCCGCGCAGCGTCAGCGCGATGGCGGTGGCGGGGGAGAAGTCCAGGCAGAGCAGCGGCTCGCCGCGGCTCACGCCATCGTCGTAGACGCGCCCGTCATCGCCGACGATCGCCAGGCCGGGCGCCTCGATGACGAGGGCGCCGCCCGGGAAACGCTCGGCCAGCCCGCTGCCTTCGGGCGCGGTGATGCGCAGCCGGTCGTCGCTGTGGACCCACTGCGGCTTGAGCGGCGCGGCGCCGTCGTCGCCGCCGAGGGCGAGGTTCAGGCTGGCCCGCACGTGCAGCGCGCCGCCTTGCAGCACGCGCAGCGCGAAGTCCATCGCGTCGGGCACCGCGCCGGCCTGCGCGATGACCTCGATGAGCCCACCCGCGTGGGCATAGAGCCAGCGGCAGCGCTGCGGCTGCATCTCGAAGGCGGACGGCAGGCCGAGCAGCCGCCAGTCCTGACCCTCCAACTGCACGAACAGCCGCAGGCCGGCGGTGCGAAACAGGCCCAGCAGGCTGCGCTGCGTGGACAGCAGGCGGTTGATGCTGACGTGGCCCTGCGTCAGCATCGAATGAAAGACGCCGCCCATCCAGCAGGTGGACGTCAGCGCGCCCTCGTCGGGCACGAGGTGGTCGCCGCTGCGCAGCAGGTGGCCGTGCGGCCGCTGCACCAGCAGCTCCTTGGCGCGCAACACCACATGGGCCGCCTCGCCGGCAAAGAAGCTCAGCAACTGGCCGCCGTGCCATTCCTCGTGGCGGCGCTCGCCGGGGAAGAGCTGCCGGCGGGCTTCGGCGTCGAGGTCGAGGCTGGTAAGCTGGGGGGCGCTCGCGAACAGGCTCGCGGCGGGCGGCAGGCCGGGCGCGTCCAGCGGCTCCGCGGGCTGTGCTTGCGCAAGCGCCAGCACCGCCGGCAGGCAGGCCAGGTCGGCCTCCTGGCTGGCCTCGGGATGGTGGGCCTGCAGGCTCAGGAAGAATCCGGCCGCGGTGCTGGCGCCGGGTGACAGCGCGATCGCCTCGTCCTGCAGCGCAACCAGCGCATGCTCCTGCTGCAGCCGCTGGCCCGGCAGGCCGGCGGTGAGCGCCGGCGGCGGCAGGCCCTCGCGCGCCGCACAGCCCCACAGCTGCGCGGCGTCGGTGGCAAAGCTTTCGGCGCGGCGCAGCGAGCCGGCCAGCAGCCACGGATGCTGGCCGCGCTGCGCCTGGTTCTGGCGCGCGGCCAGCAGCACGCCATGGTCGGCGTCATGCAGCGGCTGCAGGTCGATGTAGTGGCTGACGTAGAACTCGTTGGTGCGCGCGGCGCCGTAGTCGGCCAGGCCGACGTCCTGCACCAGCACCGGCGCGATCTCGCAAGGCCCGGCACCGACGTTCTCCGCCAGCAGATGCCAGAACAGCGTGGTCTCGTCGGCCGCCAGGCGCAGCTGCAGGCGCAGCGCCAGACCTTGCCATTCGCCACGCATCTCGAAGGCGCGCTCCTCTGCATGCACCTGCAGCGGCGACAGCGGCCCGAGCAGCGGCACGGCGCGCCAGTCGCCGCCGGCGTCGCGGCGGCGCAACCAGACGTTGGCGGGCCCGCCTTCCAGCTCGTTGCCGGGGAAGAGGTTGAGCATCAGCACGGGGCCGCACATCAGCCGGCGCAGGGCGCCGTGGGACAGCAGCTCCGCTTCGAGGCCGGCGCGGTTGCGAATCAGGTGCACAGTCATGAGCTCTTCTGCGCCAACAGCCAGGGCAGCAGTTCGGGGTCGTTGTAGGCGGGCGTCCACGAGTCGTGGCCGACACCGGGGTAGACGGTCAGCGTCGCGGTGCCGCCCGCGGCGCGCAGCGCCTCCACGCAGGCGACGTGAGGCGCCAGCGGCACGACCGGGTCCTGGTCGCCGTGGTAGCCGCGCACCGGCACGCCGCGCATGGCGGCCACCTTGGCCGGATCGCCGAAGCCGCAGACGGGCGCGATGGCCGCCAGGTCGCGCGGGTAGGCGGTGGCCCAGTGCCACATGCCGAAGCCGCCCATCGACAGGCCCGTGCCGACGCAGCGCTGCGGGTCGACATGCAGCCTGGCCTTCAGCGCCACGAGCAGCTTGTGCAGGCGCTCGGGGTCCCACCGGGCGCCCTCTTCCAGCTGCGGACTGATGAGGATGAAGGGATAGGCCGCACCCTGCGCCACATGCTTCGGCGGACCATGGACCTTGACCTTCGCCAGGTCGGTGCCGCGTTCGCCCGAGCCATGCAGGAAGACCACCAGCGGCCAGCGCGC
>Ga0307411_10000981_pt1 | contig 10972 bp, 9 predicted proteins | sample DK1Ometagenome_2_FD_203712 | JGI IMG/M metagenome (GOLD analysis project Ga0307411, IMG submission 203712) | Maize rhizosphere microbial communities from greenhouse at UC Davis, California, United States - DK15-O-1 | ecosystem: Host-associated > Plants > Roots > Rhizosphere > Soil | place: USA...
CTCTGACATCCGAGCTTTCTGGTAGTCCTGGCGTAACTGGTCGCCCATGTTCGCAAGTGCGTCCACCCGCCGGGTCAAACGTGCCTCCTCCTCGGCCATGGCAGGCAAGACCTCAATGGACGTGGCGCTCCGGGCGCGCAGCGCTGCCAGCGCTGCAATCCTCGCATCGATGGCCGCGAGGTGGCTCCCAACGGCTTCCACCAGATTCTTGCTGGTCGTCTTAATTAGGCTTCTCAGTTGGAGCAGATCCGGATTGCTCTCGGCACTTTTCCAGGGACCAGTCGTGAGCGAGTCGATCCGACCTTGGTAAACCGTGAGCTGTTGGTACAGGCTACCAACAGTCGGGTTGTCGCCTATGGCCGGGGACGTGGCTAAAGCCCGAAGCGCATCCGCGCGGGCGGCCTCGTTGCCGCTCTTAAGCTGCGCCATCAGGCTACGGAAAGTCTGGCGATCGGCTTCGAGCTCCGCCTGCCTGGCCTCCAAAGCCATGATCGAATTCTGCTGGGCCTGGAGCTTGTCATGCGAACTCGCCAGCTGCTGCCGGCTGCGGAACACGCTCAGCTGAGCCTGCGCCTGTGACAGCATGCTGTCGGTGCTGCCTAGTTGCGCCTCGAGGAACTCACGGCGTCGGCGGGTCTTGTTCGCGGCATTCGACACGTTCATCGCCAGAAAGGAACGAACCGCTGTGTTGACCACAGCCTGCGATAACTGGGCATCGTCGGACCTGTAGATCACATCTATGACATCGGTCTCAGGGCGCGAGAAAACGATAAGTCCCAGCCTCAAACGTTCGACAGCCGCCGACCTGGGCATGACCCCAAGTACAGCCTCATTCACTTCGGGTGCCTTCTTGATCGTGAACTTGACCACCCCGAGATTCACCGGGTAGCCGTAGGCGGCACGGGCCTCCCGCCCCGCGAGCCTCGCACGAACGCCATTCTGGTAGAAGCGCAGGTGTATCGAATCGCCGACAGCGTTTTGGCTCAGGCTGATGTTCTGAACCAACTTCATCGGGAAATCGGAAGTCTTGGACGTAAGCTGAAGGCCCAGAGAGTCCACGACGGCACCGGCCACCCCGCGGCTCTTGATGAGTTCCACGAGGGAGAGCAGCGGATTGACGGCACGTCCGGCGCCGGGCGCCGCATCCTCAGGCTCTCCCGTGAGTACTCGACGCTCATTCGCGAGCCGAACTGTCGCCACTGCCGTATACTCCGGAGGTGTACGCGATGCTACAATCGCCCCCAGCCCGGCTCCGGCGGCCGCCAAAAGGAGAATGAGCTTGTAGTGACGCCGGAGCATCCCAAAAACCCGACTGAGCGAGAGTGTTCCGCTCGTGCCGTGGTCAGCAAGGGTTGATTCCAGCGGGATCCCAGACGGGCGGGGTCGATTCGATGCGGGAAGCTGGTGCATATCGGCTTACCTTCCGCTTGTGGCGCGTTCGATCAGCAGCCCGACCGACGCTACGGAGCCGACGATGCTGAGAGCCGGTAGCAAAATGTCTCGGAAGAACGATTTGCGACGATCGACTGTAATCTGATCGCCCGAATGAATCGGTGACCGGGCCAGCCGGTCATCCGGCCGGGTCAAGTCGACTAGTAACTCCTGCTGGACTCCGCCAGCTCCAGATCGAAGCACCCGAACACGATGGCGACGCGCGTTGACGGTGGTGCCGCCGGCTCGGGCAATGGCCTCCTGGATCGACATTTGAGGATTTGCTGCGAAGAGCGCGGGGCGATTTACCTCCCCAGTAACCGCGATTCGGAAGAGTGGCTCGAGGACGAATTGCGGATCCTGATCGAATTTTAACAAAAAGTTCCGGACATTCGTTTCGGCAGTGTTCTGCGGAACTCCGCCCACCTTCACCGTCCGATACAGCGGGTGAGTAACCGAATTGTCTGGAGCCACCACGAAATCGCCGCTCAGCTCGGGTCGGCGCCAAACCGTAATGCGTACCGAATCACCAGGGCTGAGCGTTGCCTGATCTCGCGATGCCGATGGCGCGGGCGCCTGGGCCACGACCGCTGACGACCAGAGGATGCCGAGCACGAAGGTCAGGCGGAGCAGATGAATCATGGGGTAGCACGCATCCTTTGAAGGTCATTCATGAGTGCAAAATGTTCAGCCCAGCGGCGAGGTGCAGGAAGCATGCCCCCCCCACCTTTCCCAATCGCCGACCTACCTCCCCCGCAGTGGGCAATCTACCTTGCACAGACAGCAAAGGGTACCGGATTTAGGGCTGGAGCCATGTGTCTGTCGCATCAGCTCCACACTACTTATGGGCTCAGTTGCCACAACCTGACCGAGTCCTAGGAGGCAAGCTGGGTTGAAAATCGCTTACGTCATTACGCGTTCGGATCCGGTTGGGGGCGCTCAGGTTCATGTACGTGATCTCGCAGTTACGCTGACTCGTGATGGACACGTTGTGACGGTGCTCACAGGTGGGACGGGACGGTTGACGGAGGAACTATCCGAAAATGGGGTCCCCTGGCTTACGGTTCCACATCTTCAGCTTCCCATCAATCCATTTGCCGACACGCTCGCGCTAGGCCATCTGAGCTCAGCGCTGAAGCGGTTGAAACCGGATCTGGTCTCCGCCCACTCCTCGAAAGCCGGAGTGTTGGCTCGGCTGGCTGCCCGGTGGCTGGGCCTTCCGGTAATTTTTACCGCACATGGATGGTCCTTCACACCTGGAGTTCCTCGGCGAACTGCTGCCGTGTACCGCTGGGTCGAGCGTTCGGTGGCGCCGCTCGCTGACCGCATCATCACGGTGTCGGACTTCGATCGGACTCTGGCCATTCGAGAACGCGTCGCCGCTGTGGATCGGATCACCACTGTGCACAACGGCATGCCGGACGTAGATCCTGCGCTGCGCGCCAACCCCGCTCGATCACCGGTCCGGCTGATCATGGTTGCCCGTTTCGAGCAGCAAAAAGATCACCGGACTCTGCTGGAGAGCCTGGCTGGAATCACCGATCTCCCCTGGCATCTGGACCTGGTGGGAGAAGGTCCTCTTCTGCCGGCGGTTCGCTCGTTGAGCGAGCGGCTCGGCCTCGCTGGCCGGATTCAGTTCTGGGGAGCGCGGCGCGACGTCGCGCACCGGCTAGCGGATGCGCAGGTGTTTCTTCTGATCACTAACTGGGAAGGCTTTCCGCGCAGTGTTCTGGAGGCGATGCGAGCCGGGTTGCCTGTCGTCTCGTCGGACGTTGGTGGTGTCAGCGAATCAGTGGAACCTGGCAGAACGGGGTTCCTGGTGCCCCGGGGAAATGCAGGAGAGCTGCAGAAAAGATTGCGCCAGCTGCTGACCGATGCCGAATTGCGGATGCGATTGGGCCGGGAGGGCCGACGACAGTACGAGGATCGATTCCAATTTGACCGGACTACCGCCCGAACCATGAGCATCTACCGTGACGTCCTGAGCCAATGGAGACGCTCGGAATCCGGCTCCCCCCAGATTTTTTCCCCCTCCAGAAAACGCGAAGGTGTGGCGGCCAAGGTGTCCGACGGCGAGTCGGCCGGGGACTAGATCGACGGTGCGTCCACCGAGTAGCCCAGGCGCTCCATGGCCCCTCCGGCTACACGCAGGAACTCGGATCGCTCACGCTCGCCCAGGAGAGCAATCTGACTGGCGTCGACATCCTGGCGAAAGCAGCCGCCGATCTCCGAGGGGTCGAACCAGCGCACCTCACGGTCCTGCTGGCCGCCGAATGCGTACGTTCGCCGCCCGTCTCGCTGGGTCGACTGCTTGGCCTGGAGGCGGTACTTGCCAACGGCAGATACATCGAGGGATGCATGACGGTAGACGTCCTGCATGACCCCGAGCGGGTTTGAGATCAGATTTTCGAACCGCACGACCTGATAGTTCGGCACCCTGGCGGCGTCTTCCAGCATTCGCTGGCTCACCTTCTTGTAAATCTCCCCGAAGACCGCCGCGGGCATGCCTCGCCGGGTATATCCCTCGCACAGCGCCAGGCCGTTCCGAATCAGCGCAATGAAAGTGGCGTCCGGGTACATCTCTCGAAATATGGGGGTGACGAACACCATTCCATTGACGTTTTTTCCAAGTAGCCGCCTTTCACGCGCACGCAGGCGGCTAGAGTTACCGGAAGCTTCGGGTGTATCCGAGAGGTTCGCCATACTCTCACGGTACAGCAGGAGGTCGGCATACCGCATCAGCGGGCGAGGAAGCCTGCGGCGTTCGGAGAGTGAGGCCGGTCGAAAAATGTGACCTCGGGCGCCCAGCAACAGAGGGAGGTATATGAGCCGCCGGAACCACTTGAGCACCGGTTCGCGACGCTTCCCGTAGAACACCATGTGGGTTTCACGGCCGAGGAAGCGGGTGTCGGGGTGCGATCCCAGGAGATTGGTAAGTATGTTGGTACCGCCACGCTGGAAGCCGATCACGAAGATCGGGGCCGGATTCAGCATCAAACTGCTCGAGGCGCTGCGTACGGCCTACCAAGCGGTACCCGCCGAACCGGGTCAGCAGCCCACACCTGTCTTGCGCGAGCCGCAGCGGGGACTGTTGCTGCGTGCAGCAGCGCCAGGATGACCCAGGTCGGCTTCTTGGTCTCCCACGCACGCGGCATCAAGCCGATCACCAGCGTAAAGAACAGCACCAAGAGAAGCTTTCGCTCCTGCAGTGGAGCGGCACGCGCAGCGAGGAATGTATCCGCAAGAACTGCGAGGAAAAGGATTATCCCGATGAGGCCAAGCTCGATGAGCACAGACATGTAGGCATTGTGAGCGCCCTTGTGCTCCCCCAGGACACCTTGAGTTGCTCTGGGATATCCGTTCAACCCAACACCAATAATGGGACTACGAGGAAACACTCTCAGCCCGGCCATCCAGATCGTGGTTCGCTTGTTGAGAGTGCCCTCCTCTAGCTGTGCTCGCGTCGTGCCGAGCCGCTGCCACGAGCGCACGGGAACGTAGGCAAGGGCGCCGGCTATGGCGATCACCGCGATAAGAACCGCGGCAACCTTGACTCGGAACTTCAGCCGGGGGAGGGTCCAGGGCACGATGGACAGCGCCACAATGCCGACGATCAACCCGCTGCGTGAAGCCGTCAGGAATAGTCCTACTAATCCCAGAGGGAGATAGAGCCGGTTGATCCAGATCATCCAGAAGCTTTTTCCGGTCACCGCGAGGTGCCAGGCAAGCGGTAGCGCCAAAACCAGGAGAAAGCCGAGATCGTTGGGGTTGGCGCCCTCGGCCGCGGAGAATCGCTCACCCGCTGCCGCCACCCCGGATTTATAGTTGATAAACGTGTTGATGACCGCCACATAGGCGCCGAGGACGTAAGCCTGATAAAGTCCGGCGCGGCGCGCCGGAGTCTCGCTGAACTCCCAAAGCAACCAGATCAGACCTATCAACTGAAGATTGCGCTTGATCTGGAGCATGGCGGGCTCTGGATCTATGGCCCAGAAGAAGCTCAGTGAGGCCCAGACCAGGAATGCCACCGTTAACAAGTGGAACCGGATAGGGGCTCTCATCTTGCCTCGCGCCAGGACGCCCACAACGCCCAGGCCGAAGGCGAGAAGGCCGATGATGCGGCTGATGGTTCCCACCCCATGGACGACGACCACCACTTCCCACGGAATGGCAAAGACCGTAGCCCAAACTGCCAAGTATGCCAGACTATGAAACACGATCGTTCCTCTGAAGGACTCGAAGGTAAGCGGTCACTGCCGATTCTTGTGTGAAGCGATCCAGCACCCCATGGGGGAGCGGTCGGCGAGGCTCGGTCAGGGTTGCGTCAATCGCCTGCGCCAGGGCGGCGACATCACCTACGGGTACCAGACGCCCGACACGGCCGTTCTGAAGGACCTCTCGCGGACCGCTCTCGCAGTCGGTCGCCACGGCGGGAGCGCCGCAAGCCAGCGCCTGAATGAGCACGCCCGGCATTCCCTCCCAGGCGGAGGATAGCACGAACACCGCAGCGCGCGCCATGTATGCAAACGGGTTCGCCACGAAGCCGGGCAGAGCAATTTCGGAAGCCGCGCCCAGACTCCCGACCAAAGCCTCCAATGCAGGACGCTCCGGCCCCTCGCCTAATATCAAGAGTCGGGCCGAACGGGTCTGACGTGCGGCGAACGCACGAATGAGAACCGGAAAGTCCTTCTGCCGACTGAGGCGGCCGGCTGCCAAGACCACCGGTGGGGATCCCGCCGCGAACCAGGGATGATCCACTGCAGCCTGGGCCAGTTGCTGGAGCTCACGCGTCACGATCGGATTGTACAACACGTGGACCCGCTCCGGCGCCAGCCCGGCAGTGGCTATCAAGTCACTCGCCACACCCTCCGAAACCGCGACCACCTCGTCAGCCCGGCGGTAATACTGTCGTGCCAGAAGAGGGAGGACGCGGTTCCTTGCACTACCAGCCTTGCCCACCGACAGCGTGTTGGCTTCCCTGATAACAATCCGGGTCTCTACTCGAGCGATCCGCCTGGCCCATAGTGCCACCAGATTGACGTGGGTAAGGGTGGAAAGCAGCGCGATGGGGCGCTCCCGCCGAAGGTAGCGCACCAGCCCGGGAAGACTGCTCAGCACCCGGGAAGCACGTAAATCCACCAGCCGCACATCGGGTCTGACATGACTCAGGTAGGGACCTTCCATCTGCGGCAGCACGAGGTCCGTGGGAATCCCCCGGGACGCAAAGCCGTGGGCCAGCTCGAGCATTACCCGCTCCGCTCCCCCACCTCGCATCGACGGAACGAACAACGCCAGCCGGTCTGACCGCAGATTCCCCTCCAAGGGCGGGATGAAGCCGTGAACACCTGATGATAACAGCGTAAAAACCAGGAAGTCCCAACTCCTCAACTGGAGGTGGGACTTCTGGACACGCCACTGGTACTCCGAGGCCGGCGCTACAGCCCCGGGTGCCGCGCCTTCCACTCTGCCACAGCGTTATCCCATACGGCGGGATCCCTGGTGAGTGTCCATCCAGCCGGAAGGGCGCACGGATAGTCACCCTGGCCGAGCCATACCATGATGTTGTTTCTCGCCGTAAACTTGCCGTGCTGATTCAAGCACAGCGTCGCGAAGCCCGAAGGCCCGTCCGCCCGGAAGATATTGTTTTCCAGGACCCAGGAGAGGTTAATGGAGAGCAGATCGTTCTCTACCTTGAAAAAGCCGCCACTGCTTGGACTCTCTCCCTTATAGACGCTCACTTGCCGGCGCAACCTGACCAGGCTGTTCCGCACCGTGACCGTATTCTGGCTGCCGTTTACCTGGTTTTCGAAAGTGGCGCCAGGGCGTGCACTAAAGGCTACATAGCATCCGTCCAGCAGGACGTCCTCCACGAGGCCGCTCTCCAAGCGGTCATTCTCGACGCAGTCGTCGTGCATTTTCGTGAAATGCACCCCACGTAGAGTCCAGTTCGTGGTGCCCGCGGTGGTGAAGCGCACACCGTCGCCATAGTTGTCGGCCCGGACATTCTCCACGACCGGCCGCTCTCCCCGAACATAAAGAGCCGACGTGCTATGCCACGTCGTCCATGGCGTCTCTTCCGGCAGCGTGCCTTGGATCGTGCCGCCAGTCCAGCAGAGACCTGGCTCGCTGGCGACGTTGACTGGGAAACTCCAGCCAGTCCACGACCCGCTCCTGGCGTCCACAAGGGTAGATGCCGCCAGAGGAGCCGTGCGGGTGTCATAAGGGACGACGGCCGCGGTAGAGAGAGTCACTAAGGGACCGCTGCCTGCGAGGCACGCACCAGATGGGCTAATCCCCACCGGCCCAGACCCCAGCGGCGTCGTGATGGTCAGAGTCGAGGTGTCCGCCAGCGCGCCCGCCGTCGCAATGACGCGAAACGTTCCGGCAGTGGAACCCGCGGTGTAGAGCCCAGCGGCGGTCACTGTGCCACCAGTCGCCTCGAAATTGACGTTCACTGGAACGCTATCGCCAACAGAGGTCCGTCCGAAGGCAGTGAATTGCCGTGTAGTCAGAGGCGCAAGGGTTGCAGTGGCTGGCTTCAAGACCACCTTCGCCACGACTGTGACGGTCGAGGTATCCGCCAGCTCTCCGGCCCTCGCAATGAGGCGGAACGTTCCGCTGGTGGAAGGCGCGGTAAAGAGGGCGGCAGGGGTCACTGTCCCACCGGTAGCTTCGAGCTCGACGCTCACCGGCACGCTATCCCCGGTAGAGGTCCGCCCGAAAAAGGCAAATTGCTTGGTAGCGAGCGGCCCAAGAGTGGTGGTAGCCGGCTTCAGGAGGAGCTTGGCCACGATCGGGGCTGGCTCTTCCGGCGAAGATGGCGCGGGCGGTGGGGGCGGAGGAGCTGGCGCCGTGATGGTCACCAGAGCCGTATCCGAGAACTGCATGTTCGTGTTGACTGCAATCACCTGATAGGTGCCTGCCGTATCGCCGGCAACATAGTTACCGCCAGCGTCGATAGTGCCACCCGTCGCATTCCAGATCGTACCCACCGGAACCGGGCGGCCATCCTTCAGTCGTCCAGTGGTGAGGAAGCTCTGGCTCATGCCAGGAGTCAGCGTGACGCTTTCGGGGGCGATCTCGATCGATGTAAGCTGGGGCCAGCGGCGGACAACCTTTACATATGAAGTGTCCTGGTATTCGTCACCGCGCAGAGTAGAGCTGCGGCTCACCGCGCCGGTCACCATGAAGCTGCCAGTCGTGGCGGATGAGAAACGGCCATCCTGCAGAATCGTGCCTCCAGTCGCCTGCCAAGTAATGGGCGTGGAGACGCTGTCCCCAGAGCGGGTGCGACTGTATGCAGAAAAACGAATGACTTGATTGCTTTCTACTGTGACGTACTTGGGATTGACGGTAACCGTCGAGTGAACCCGTGGGCCCGCGACATCTCCCGTCTCCGGCGCAGTTGCGTCTCCATTACAGGAGGCCAAGAGGAGGACGATGGGCAGCATGACCAATCTTCGCGAGACGGCCAATCTGCGCGCAAGCTTGAACGTGTACGTCATGGGGTCTACCCTTTCATTGCTCTCCTTGCATTGGTCCCAACCATTCCCGTGACACCGCCGCCGCCCTTGGGTTCAAAGACAGTATAGGCTGGGTTCGGGTAGTGCTCAATATGGAGAAATCGTACACCGCGCTCGCCATCGCTTAGTGCTCTATCCCACAAGTTGCGGACCCGCATTGAGTTGGGTGTGAAGACATTTTTGAATTGTAACGAAAAACTGTCTACTTTCTCGACATCTGGTCGAGAAATTGCGCCACCCGCGGTACCCGTCACGGCACCTGGCAGCTCGTGGTGGGCCTATCAGCGGCTAGTCTGCCGAGTTCCTCCAGCGCCGCCTTGATTGCGGGATGCGCGAAGTAGGCGGTGTCCTCGCGATCGTACTTCCACAGAATTAAGGCACACGCATTTGGTTCACTAGCAAGCACCGAGCCATACCTGCCGACTTCCGTCGGGGACATTGCCCAGTACTTCGATTTGGTCCCCTTCCAGCGACTTGTTCCATCCCCGCCGTCCAGCACGTTCAAGCCAAGAACTAGCCCCAAGCCAGCTTTTCTGGCGGCGGCAACCTGTCGTGCCACGTAAGGCTCCACCTTTCCGCGGCGGGATGCATACTGAGCCCATGCCGCATCGAGATGGATCCAGCGGAATTGTGCTTTACCAAGGAAAACCGCATCGGCTCGAACCAGTGTCGCTAAGCGTGGCCATAGCCGCTTACTGTATGCTGCTGCCGCCTCCAAATCCGCATATGGTACCTGCTTTCCGTTCCACTTTCTGCTGGTTTGGGGCTCGTCGAGCAAGTAATGACCTACCAGCGTGCCATCTTCGATATAGGGTTCCAGGTCGACGCTGGTGAAACGCTCGATGCGGTCCTTCCAGCGATCCAGATCAAAAGAGCCGTCCGGAGCCTTGATCGTCCGGGGGCTGACGAACATGTTGAGGATTACCTGCATCCTTGCTCCGCGCGCCGCCTCGAGCACAGACAGCACCTCTTGCGGGTCCCTCCCGTTAAGGACCAATCCAGTAAACGGCGGCTTGAACTCGGTTATTGCCAGATGAAACATGCCGAACGGAATCCCTCGGCCGTTTCCTGGCACAGTGTCGATGCGGACCCCGTTGTAGGCCGTCGCGCGCTCGGGCGTCCATGCTTTCATGCCGCCTAGGCTGGGCCGGTCCGCGGTGAAAACCAGCATCACACTTGTCAAACCGGCGCACGTGGTCGTTCGTCGTAGGGCCCGAAGTAGGATCATCGAAGTGCCTGATGAATGGTGATTTACGTGATACAGATCACACCCATTCACCCCCATAAGAGGTGCCCGAAAATACCCCGTTGACCTACTAGATGGATAGTTAAGGGTTGACAAAGTCGGCTCCCCTCACCAGCTTGGGGGCCGTCGCGAGCTGTAACGACAACGAGATGGTGTCTCCCGGGCAACCATTCCTCGCGATCTGCGTGACTAGTTCCTGCGTAGCTTCAACCCGTTAGTTCGTTCGTTCAACTCACAGTTTCGGGATCTATAGGCATTTGGCCTAGGACCCCCTCGTGTCAGGCCCTGACGAAGAGCCGCCGATTCGGCCGTAGCCGAGCGTCGTCCCCTCCCCTGACGCGACAGCCATCTCCCAATCTCCTCAAGGAGAAAGGAAGCTTCACGTATGACCTACAGTTTGCTGGCCCGGCGTCTTGCGCGGTTCCGTACCGCCATCTTCGCTAGCCTCTTCGTGTTCGCGACCAGCTGCGATAACGAAAGTCTCGATCCCTCATCCGAGGTGGAAGCACCTCCTGAAGTTGGAGGTTCCGAGCTGTTGCCCATCGAGGACCCCGCATTTTCAATCAGTGCCAACCGGAGGGGAACGCAATTCGGCCTGTGGCAGCTCGATTGGTCCCAGCTCAGCGACCAGTGGACCAGCTTGAAGAAAGGAAGTGATCCCTCAGGGATTCGGCAGGACCTCGAACGTGCCCGCGGCAAGGGAGCGCGCGTTTTTATCATGCTCGCCGGCGATCCCAAATACTACAAGACCAGCAGCGGCAAGTTCGATCTG
>Ga0307411_10000982_pt1 | contig 10963 bp, 10 predicted proteins | sample DK1Ometagenome_2_FD_203712 | JGI IMG/M metagenome (GOLD analysis project Ga0307411, IMG submission 203712) | Maize rhizosphere microbial communities from greenhouse at UC Davis, California, United States - DK15-O-1 | ecosystem: Host-associated > Plants > Roots > Rhizosphere > Soil | place: USA...
CCCGGCGGGGTTACCGCCGTCCCGAGCGCAGTGTTCACGGGGCGGCAGCCCGTGCACTCGCACGTCGTGGCGCTGCGGCCGCAGGCCATCGGTTCCGCGCCGATTCTGTCCGGCGCCCCCGTCATCGCCAAGCCGAGCGCGGGATCGATTCCAGGCGCCAAGCCGACGATGGCGGCGCCGCCGCCGGCGGAGCGCTTCATTCGCAAGCCGTTGCAGATCGCGCCTTCGGCGCCGCTGCCGTCGACCGGCGGCCCGACGTGGGGAGGCGGTCAGGCGCCGCGGGCGCCGACGAGCGCGCCTCCTGCGCGCCAGCCGGTGGCGCCCGGCCAGGTCGCCAAGCCGCCGTCGGCGTCGACGGGTGCGCCGCCTGCGACCTACGGCTCCGGGACCTGGGGCGCGCCGGTCGCGCCACGGGATGCGCGACCGGTGTCGCCATCGCCGCAGGCCGCCCCGCGTGTGACGCCGCCCGCGACTTCCGCCGGACCTGCCGTCCCGTCACGGCCGGTGGCCCCGGCCACCGCCGCACCGCCGGCGCAGCAGCAGGGCATCCCGATGCCGCGCAACGTGCCGCCTGCGACGTCGGCCGGTCCCGGGGTGCCGTCGCGACCGGTCGCCCCGGCCACCGCCGCACCGCCGGCGCAGCAGCAGGGCATCCCGATGCCGCGTAGCGCGCCGCCGGCCGCGTACACGCCGCCTGCGAGCCAGCCGCAGGCGGTGCCGATGCCGCGCAGCGCACCGCCGTCCGCGAACGCGCCTCCGCTCGCGCCGCAGCCGCACGGCATGGCGCAGCCCAACGCGCCGCAGTCGGCGCGTCCCGCGCCGCCCAACGCCGCGCCGCCCGGACAGGTCGCGAAGCCTGTGCCGCGCGAGCGCGATGCCGGCGACAAGCCCGGCGCGCCGCGTTAGCGAGGTTCGTAGCGAGCAGTTGCGGGCGACGAGCCCGGCATGCTGGCGCGAGGTTCGGCTCGCGCGGTCGTACGCGGTAACGGGGCGTTCCGCCCGGTCGGCGAGGCTCGCGCCCTGCGCGGCTCCTCGACACCGGCGTCGCGCCGCGACAGCGCACGACGCCGAGCGACGCCGGCCGAGCGCACACCGCGGTGCGCGTCGCTATGGGCCGGGTGTCAGTTGTCCGCGCGAATGCGCACGTAGCTTCCCGGCGCCGCTTCGATCGCCTTCAGCTTGCCCTTGCCCGGAATCCGCGGCGCGACCTCCTTGCCGAGGTACGGCGTGAGCCACTTGCGCCAGTCGGTCCACCACGAGCCTTCGTGCTGCTTCGCGTCGCTCAGCCATTGCTCGGCCGACTCCGGAAGCGACTCGTTGGTCCAGTAGCCGTACTTGTTCGCCGCGGGCGGATTCACCATGCCGGCGATGTGACCCGAGCCCGACAGGACGAAGCGCGACTTGCCGTTGAGCGCATGCGGCCCGCCATACGTGGCCTTCCACGGCGCGATATGGTCCTCGAGCGCCGAGACGAAATACGCCGGCGTCGTGACTTTCGTGAGATCGATCGGCACGCCGTCGAGCTCGATGCCGCCCGGCTCGGCCAGCTTGTTCTTCATGTACATGTTGCGCAGGTAGAAGCTGTGCATGCGCGCCGGCATGCGCGTGCTGTCGCCGTTCCAGTGCAGCAGGTCGAACGGGAACGGATCGCGGCCGAGCAGGTAGTTGTTGACGACGAACGACCAGATGAGGTCGTTCGCGCGCAGCATGTTGAACGTGGTCGCCATCTCGCTGCCCTCGAGATAGCCGCGCTCGTTCATCTTGCGCTCGAGCGAGGAGACCTGGTCCTCGTCGATGAACACCTCGAGCTCGCCCGTCTCGCGGAAGTCGATGAGCGACGTCATGAAGGTCGCGCTCGCGACGCGCTTGTCCTTCTTCGCGGCCATGTAGCCGAGCGTCGCGGCGGTCAGCGTTCCGCCGAGGCAGTAGCCGACGATGTTGAGATCGGGCTCGCCGGTCGCATCGGCGACCGCCTGCACGGCGGCGAGCGTGCCGTCGGTCAGGTAGCGCTCAAAGCCCGCGTCGGCGAGCTGCGCATCCGGGTTGACCCAGGAGATGACGAACGTCGTCATGCCCTGGTCGACGCACCACTTGACGAACGAGTTCTTCTCGCGCAGGTCGAGGATGTAGAACTTGTTGATCCACGGCGGCACGATGAGGAGCGGGCGCTTCCACACCTTCTCGGTCGACGGCTCGTACTGGATCAGCTCGATCAGCTCGTTGCGGAAGACGACCTTGCCGGGCGTGGTCGCGATGTTGACGCCGAGCTCGAAGGCCTTCGGGTCGGTCATCGAGATCCGGAGCCGGCCGTTGCCGCGCTCGATGTCGTCGAGCAGGTTGTTGAGGCCCTTGATGAGGTTCTGCCCGCCCGACGACACGGTGGCGCGGAACACCTCGGGATTGGTGAGCGCGAAGTTCGACGGCGAGAACGCGTCGATGTACTGGCGCGTGTAGAAGTCGACCTTCTTCTTCGTCTTCTCGTCGAGTCCCTCGACGCTCGCGACCTGGTCGTGCAGCCATCGCGCGGTGATGAGATAGCTCTGCTTGATGTAGTCGAACAGGAAGTGCTGCTCCCAGTCCTCGTGCTTGAAGCGCTTGTCGCCCTTGGCCGGCGTGGCGACCGGTCCCGCGGGCGCGCCCATCATGCGCAGCAGCGACGACTGCCACAGCGACATGTAGTCCCACCACAGGTTCATCTGCGACTCGGCGAGCCGCAGCGGATTGGCCATCATCTGGGAGGCGAGCTCGAGGAACGCCTTGCCGATGCCGAGCTCGTCGGCCATCAGCGTGTGGCCGGACGCGGCCTGGCGCTGCGCGAAGTCGCCGATCAGCTTCGCGCTCTTCTCGGCGGCGACTGCGAGGCTCTGCGCGAGCGCGACGGGATCGTAGGCCGAGCCTTCGACGGCGGCATCTGCAGCATCGGCGGGTTTGGCGGTGGTCGACATGGGAATCGCCTGGACGAGTGATCGTGGATTATGACGCCCCGACGGGCGCGGGAACGGCGAACCGAACACTTCCGTCGTCGCGCGTTCGCCGCACGAGCCTCCCCTGACCGGCCAGGTGATTGAGGTGGGCGATCGATTCGCCGGTGGCGAAGAATCGCTGTTGAACGTCGAGCTCACGGCGGAACAGCACCGGAATCAGGTCCGCTGCCGACACCTCGCCGGCCAGCGTCACCGCGTCCACGAGCTCGGCCAGCCGCGCCGCATGGTGCTCGCGCAGCGCCGCAACGCGCGCGGCGATGCCGCGAAACGGCAACCCGTGCGACGGCAGGACCAGCGTATCGGCCGGCAGCGCCTCGAACGACGCGATCGACGCAAGGAACCGCCCGACGGGGTCGGCGTACGGCTCCGATGCCCAGACCGAGACGTTGGTGCTGATGCGCGGGAGCAGCATGTCGCCGCTGATCAGCACGCGGCGATCCGCGGAATGGAGCGCGGCGTGCTCGGGCGAATGACCGTAGCCGCCGATCACGCGCCAGTCGCTGCCCGCGAGCCTGACGGTGGCACCGGGCAGCAGCCGCTCGTAGGTCGCGGGCAATTCGGGGACGCCGTGCCGATAGCGGTTGCCACGGGCCACGAGCGTGTCGAGGTGATCGTCGCTCACGCCGTGCGCGCGGAACAACGCCGTCTGTTCGACGACCGTATGGCCCGCCGCCTGGGCGTGGAACGCGTGCGCGGTCAGGAACTCGGCCGCCGTCATGGCCGGGGTCAGTCGATAACGGTCGGCGAGCCAGGCGGCGTTGCCGAGGTGATCCGGGTGATAGTGCGTGACGACGATGCGGTCGAGGCCGCGGCGAGCGCGGGCGAGATGGACGTCCCACCAGCCCCGCGTCGGCGCGTCGCCGTAGCCGGTGTCGACGAGCGTCAATCGCTCGCCCTCGCGCAGCAGCCACAGGTTGATGTGATCGAGCGCGAACGGCAGCGGCATGCGCAGCCACATGAGGCCGGGCGCCACCTCGAGCGTCTCGCCGGGGGCGGGCGGGTCGGGAAACGGATAGCTGAGCGAGGCGGACATCCGGATCAGGTGGGGACGGCGAGCGCGCCGGGGAAGGGTCTTGCGCGCGCGCCGCATCCTGGGCGCAGCCGCGGGCGGGGTCAAGCGATTGTGCTAACGTCGTCGCGATGAGCACGCGCGCCCCTCGCGCCCGGCGCGGGCCGACGTACACGATCTCCGAGCTCGCGAAGGAGTTCGCGCTGACCACGCGCGCGATCCGCTTCTACGAGGATTGCGGGCTCATCACGCCGCAGCGCGCCGGCAGCGCGCGCGTCTATGGCGAGCGCGAGCGGGTACGGATGAAGCTCGTGCTGCGCGGCAAGCGCCTCGGGCTGTCGCTGGCCGAGATCGGCGAGCTCCTCGACCTGTACGAGGTCGCACGAAACGAGCGGGCGCAGCTGTCGAAGTTCCTGGTCGTGCTGCGCGAGCGGCGCTCGCGCCTGCTGCAGCAGAAGGAGGACATCGATGCGACGCTCGCCGAGATCGAGGGCCTCGAGCGCGAGTGCCGGCGCCGGCTGAAGGACACGCCCGACGGCGGCGGCCCCGGCGTGCGCGCCGCGAGCGCCGTGGGCGGGCCGGGGAGCGACGGTCCCGCGGACGTGGCTTGACGTTTACGTAAACGTCAACCAGAATCGCCGTTCACCAGCGCCCGCGCCGTCATGGCCTCCGTCGCCGCCTCTCCTGCGTTCGATCCGCGCCATCCGGGCTTCGCCGAGCGCGTTCGCGACAGCTTCGCCCGGCAGGGAGCGATGGCCACGCTCGGTGCCACGCTCGAGGCGGTGACGCCCGGCTATTGCGCGATCGCGCTCGCGCCGCGGCCGGAAGTATCCCAGCAGCACGGCTATGTCCACGCTGGCGTCGTCGCCGCGATTGCCGACACGGCGGGTGGTTATGCCGGGTTCTCGCTGTTTCCCGCCGACGCGACGGTGCTGACCGTCGAGTTCAAGCTCAACCTGCTCGCCCCGGCTGCGGGCGAGCGCCTGGTCGCCGAGGGATTCGTCGTGAAGAGCGGACGCACGCTCACGATCACCCGCGGCGAGGTCCACGCCGAGCACGACGGGGCCCGGACGCTGGTCGCGCTGATGCAGCAGACGCTGATCACGCTCGAGGGCAAGCCCGACGCGCCCGCCGAACCGAGCCCTCTCCGACGATGACTACGCTCCCGACGATCGACTTCGGCCTCGGCGAAACCGTCGCCATGCTGCGCGAGACCGTGCGTGCCTTCGCGCAGGAGGAGATCGCGCCACGCGCGGCGGACATCGACCGCGACAACGCGTTCCCGCCGGACCTGTGGCGCAAGATGGGCGATCTCGGCCTTCTCGGCATCACCGTCGAGGAAGCGCACGGCGGCGCGGGGCTCGGCTATGTCGCGCACGTCGTCGCGATGGAGGAGATCTCGCGCGCGTCGGGATCGGTCGGCTTGTCGTACGGCGCTCACTCGAACCTGTGCGTCAACCAGTTGCGCCGCAACGGCAGCGAGGCGCAGAAGCGCCGCTACCTGCCGAAGCTCGTCTCGGGCGAGCACGTCGGCGCGCTGGCCATGAGCGAGCCGGGATCGGGTTCCGATGTGGTGTCGATGCGCCTGCGTGCCGAGCGTCGCGGCGACGCCTACGTGCTGAACGGCACGAAGATGTGGATCACCAACGGGCCCGACGCCGACACGCTGATCGTCTACGCGAAGACCGATCCTTCGGCCGGCGCGCGCGGCATCAGCGCGTTCGTCATCGAGAAGGGCATGCGCGGATTCTCGACCGCCCAGAAGCTCGACAAGCTCGGCATGCGCGGCAGCAACACCTGCGAGCTCGTGTTCCAGGATTGCGCAGTGCCGGCCGGCAACCTGCTCGGCGACGAAGGCGCGGGCGCGCGCATCCTGATGAGCGGACTCGACTACGAGCGGGCGGTGCTCGCCGGCGGGCCGCTCGGGCTGATGGCCGCGGCGCTCGACGCGGTGGTGCCGTACGTCCACGAGCGTCAGCAGTTCGGCCAGCCGATCGGCGAGTTCCAGCTGATGCAGGGCAAGCTCGCCGACATGTACACGACGTTCAACGCCGCGCGTGCGTACGTGTACGCGGTCGCGGCGGCGCTCGATCGCGGGCACGGCGGCAGCGCCGCCCGCAAGGACGCGGCCGGCGCCATCCTGTTCGCCGCGGAGAAGGCCACCTGGCTCGCGGGCGAGGCGATCCAGGCGCTCGGCGGCAACGGCTACATCAACGACTATCCGACCGGGCGCATCTGGCGCGACGCCAAGCTCTACGAGATCGGCGCGGGCACCTCGGAGATCCGCCGCATGCTCATCGGACGCGAGCTCTTCAACGAGACCAGGTGAGGCGTTGAGCTGACGCGATCGACGCCGATGGCGCGGCGCCCGATGCGATTGGCTCGATAATCCGATTCGTCCCGGCCGCGCATTCGGCCTTCGTTTCCCGGGAGTCCCCGATGCTCAACGATCCGATCGTCATCGTTTCCGCCGCACGAACGCCGATGGGCGGCTTCCAGGGTGACTTCGCGTCGCTCACGGCGAGCGAGCTCGGCGCCGTCGCCATCCGGGCCGCGGTCGAGCGCGCGCATCTCCGTCCCGCGGACGTCGACGAAGTGATCATGGGCAACGTCCTGTCGGCCGGGCAGGGGCAGGCGCCCGCGCGGCAGGCGTCGATCAAGGCGGGGCTCCCGCTGGCGACCGGCTGCACGACGGTCAACAAGATGTGCGGCTCGGCGATGAAGGCGGCGATGCTCGCGCACGACCTGCTCGCGGCCGGGACCAACGACGTCATGGTGGCCGGCGGCATGGAGTCGATGACCAACGCGCCGTATCTGCTGCCGCGCGCGCGCGGGGGCTATCGCATGGGCCACCAGGTCGCGCAGGACCACATGTTCCTCGACGGCCTCGAGGACGCGTACGACAAGGGACGCCTGATGGGCACGTTCGCGGAGGAGTGCGCGACGAGCTTCCGCTTCACGCGCGAAGCGCAGGATGCGTTCGCGCTGACGTCGCTGAAGCGCGCGCTCGATGCGAACAACGACGGCTCGTTCGCCTGGGAGATCGCGCCGGTGACCGTGCAGGCGAAGACGGGTGATCGCATCGTCGAGCGGGACGAGCAGCCGGCGAAGGCCGTCCCCGACAAGGTCGCGCAACTGAAGCCGGCGTTTCGCAAGGACGGCACGGTCACCGCGGCGAACTCGAGCTCGATCTCCGACGGAGCCGCCGCGCTGGTGATGATGCGGCGGTCCACGGCGGAGGCGCGCGGCCTGCGTCCGCTCGCCGTCGTGCTCGCGCACGCGACGCACGCGCACGAGCCGGCGCTGTTCACCACGGCGCCGGTGGCGGCCATCGACAAGGTGCAGCGCAAGGTCGGATGGGCGTCGCGCGACGTCGACCTGTACGAGATCAACGAGGCGTTCGCGGTGGTCGCGATGGCGGCGATGCGCGAGCACGATCTCCCGCACGACAAGGTGAACGTCCATGGGGGCGCCTGCGCGCTCGGTCATCCGATCGGCGCGTCGGGTGCGCGCATCGTCGTCACGCTGATCGGCGCCTTGCGAAAGCTCGGCAAGCGGCGCGGCGTCGCCGCGCTGTGCATCGGCGGTGGCGAGGCCACGGCGATGGCGATCGAGCTCGTCTGACCGGGCGCCTGGTGGCCTGTCGCATTTCTTCGGCGGATCGTCCGCGTCGACCGCTGCCCGGCCCGGCGATACACCGCGGCGGCGCGCGACGTCGCGCGAATCGTCGCGCGAGTCGCGCGGCACGACCGGCATGATGCCGCTCTCGACCTGGCTCCTGTTCGTGGCCGCCTGCGTCGCGCTGGCCGCGACCCCCGGCCCGAGCATGCTCTACCTCGTGTCGCGAACGCTCGTGCAGGGACGGCCCGCGGGATTCGTCTCGCTGGCAGGCACGGTGACGGGGCTCGGCTGCCATGTGCTCGCCGCCGCGTTCGGCCTGTCGGCGCTGCTCGTCGCCGTGCCGATGGCCTACGACGTCGTCCGCGTCGCCGGTGCGCTGTACCTTGCATGGCTCGCGTGGCAGACGTGGCGTTCCGGCGGCGAGCCGGCCGCCCGCGCGAGCTCGGCGCTTCCGTACTGGCGACTGTGGCGCGATGGCGTCGCCACCGGCCTCCTCAACCCGAAGGTCGCGCTGTTCCAGCTCGCCCTCTTTCCGCAGTTCGTCGATCCCGCGCTCGGGGGTGTGCTCGCGCAGAGCCTCGTGCTCGGTGTGACCCAGCTCGTCATCGTCGCTGCCGGCGACTCGGTGTGCGTGCTCGCCGCGACGGGCGTGCGTGCGCTGTTCGCGGCCGGGCCGCGCGCGTCGCAGTGGTCGCGGCGCGTTCTCGCCGTCGTCTTCGCCGGCCTCGCGGCGCGGTTGCTCCTCGATCGACGCTAGCGGCCATGCGACTGTCCGACGAGCACCGGCTTGTCCGCGACACGCTGCGCGACTTCGCGCAGCAGCGTCTCGCGCCGCATGCCGCGCGCTGGGACCGCGAGCATCACTTCCCGCGCGCGGAGCTCGCCGCGCTGGGGGAGCTTGGCGCCCTCGGCATGGTGGTCCCGGATGAATGGGGCGGCGCGGGCGCCGATTACCTGTCGCTCGCGCTGGCGCTGGAGGAAATCGCCGCCGGCGACGGTGCGACGTCGACGATCGTGTCGGTGCAGAACTCCGTCGTCTGCGGCCCGATCCTCGCATTCGGCAGCGATGCACAGAAGACGCGTTACCTCGGGCCGCTCGCATCGGGCGCGAAGCTCGGCTGCTTCTGCCTGACCGAACCGGCGGCGGGCTCCGACGCGAGCGCGATCGCGACGCGTGCGATGCGCGACGGCGATCACTACGTGCTCGACGGCGTCAAGCAGTTCATCACGTCGGGTCGCCATGCCGACGTCGCGATCGTGTTCGCCGTCACCGACAAGGCGGCGGCGAAGAGGGGCATCTCGGCGTTCATCGTCGACACGTCGACGCCCGGCTACGTCGTCACCCGCATCGAGGACAAGACCGGGCAGCGTGCGTCGGACACCGCGCAGATCACGTTCGAGGGCTGTCGCGTGCCGCGCGAGAACCTGCTCGGGCGCGAAGGCGAGGGATACCGCATCGCGCTCGCCAACCTGGAAGCCGGGCGCATCGGCATCGCGGCGCAGGCGGTCGGCATGGCGCGCGCCGCGTACGAGGCGGCGCTCGCCTATGCGCGCGAGCGCACGAGCTTCGGCAAGCCGCTGATCGAGCACCAGGCCGTCGCGTTCCGCCTCGCGGACATGGCGACGTCGCTCGAGGCGGCCCGCCAGCTCGTCTGGCACGCGGCAACGCTTCGCGACGCCGGCGAGCCGTGCCTCAAGGAAGCCTCGATGGCGAAGCTCTTCGCCTCGGAGATGGCGGAGCGCGTCTCGTCGGACGCGATCCAGGTGCACGGCGGCTACGGCTACGTGAGCGACTTTCCCGTCGAGCGCATCTGGCGCGACGTGCGCGTGTGCCAGATCTACGAGGGTACGAGCGACATCCAGCGCATGGTGATCGGACGGGCGCTGTGAGCGGCGCCGAGGCCGGGGCGGTTCGCATGGCGGTCGGCGAGACGTTCGGCCAGCGCGTGACGTTCGACGTCGGGTCGATCCGCGAGTTCGCCACGCGCGTCGGCGACTTCAACCCGCTGCACCACGACGCGCACATCGCGCGGGCGGGACCGTACGGCACGATCATCGCGAGCGGGACGCACCCGACGGCGCTGATGATGGCGGCGACGGCCACGCATTTCTCGCGCGGCCACCAGCCGCTCGGCCTCGAGTTCCGCTTCCGCTTCGTTCGCGCCGTGCTCGCCGGGCTGTCGCTCGACCTGCGCTGGACGATCGTCGACGTGAAGCGCAAGGACTCGCTCGCCGGGGACATCGTGACGCTGGACGGACAGGCGTGCGACGATGCGGGCGTGGCCTACGTGACCGGCGAGGCGAAGCTGCTCGTCCGCCCGGCGATCGCACGGCCGGCGGCGATGGAGGGATGATGGCCGCACCGATCGAGTTCTATTTCGACTTCTCGTCCCCGTACGGCTACCTGGCGGCGGAGCGCATCGAGGCGCTCGCCGCGCGACACGGGCGCACGGTGCGATGGCATCCGATGCTGCTCGGCGTCGTGTTCAAGGCGACCGGCGCCGCACCGCTGACCGAGGTGCCGCTGAAGGGCGAATACTCGAAGCGCGACATGCAGCGCAGCGCGCGGTTCCACGGCGTGCGCGACTTCAGGATCCCCACGCGCTTTCCGATCCCGACGCAAGCCGCCGCGCGGATGGTGCTCGCGCTGCGCGCCCACGACGAGGCGCTCGCGGCGCGCGTGGTGCACGCGCTGTACCGGGCCTACTTCGCCGACGACATCGACATCTCCGATCCCGACGCGGCGGCGCGCGTCGCGGCTGCGGCCGGCGCGGACGCTTCGGCGATGCGAGCGGCCGTCGACGACGCGGCGATCAAGGAGGCGCTGAAACGCGAAGTGGCGCAGGCGATCGAGGCGGGCGTCTGCGGATCGCCGTTCGTCATCGTCGACGGCGAGCCGTTCTGGGGACTCGACCGCTTCGACCAGATCGACCGGTGGCTGCGCGAAGGCGGTTTCTGAGCGAACGCGAATGGCCGAATACACGCTGCATTGCTTCGCGCAGTCGGGCAACGCGTACAAGGCGGCGTTGCTGCTCGAGCTCGCGGGCGCCGACTGGGCGCCGCGCTTCGTCGACTACTTCAACGGCGAAACGCGCACGCCGGCGTATCGCGCGATCAACGCGATGGGCGAGGTGCCGGTGCTCGAGCACGGCGATCTGCGGCTTTCGCAGTCGGGCGTGATCCTCGACTATCTCGCCGAGCGCTATCCGGCTTTCGGCCCCCGCGACGCGAACGAGCGCCGCGAAGTGCTGCGCTGGCTGCTGTTCGACAACCACAAGCTCACGAGCTACACGGCGACCTACCGCTTCATGCGCGCGCTCGCGAAGGACGCCGACGCCGTCGTCATGGC
>Ga0307411_10000983_pt1 | contig 10960 bp, 5 predicted proteins | sample DK1Ometagenome_2_FD_203712 | JGI IMG/M metagenome (GOLD analysis project Ga0307411, IMG submission 203712) | Maize rhizosphere microbial communities from greenhouse at UC Davis, California, United States - DK15-O-1 | ecosystem: Host-associated > Plants > Roots > Rhizosphere > Soil | place: USA...
GGCTCGACGCCGACGCCGGCCGGCAGGTCTACGTTCCGGAGCGGCAGTGGATGTGGGCAGACGACCAGGTGACGCTCGTCGTGCGCGCCCGCGGCGATGCGGCGGCGATCGCGCCCGCCGTCCGCCGCGCCGTCCTCTCCGTGGACCCCGGGCAGCCGGTGACGCGACTGGCGACGATGGAGCAGATCGTTGCCGCCTCCACCGCGCAGCGCCGCCTCGCGCTGCTCCTTTTCGCGGCGTTCGCCGCCGTCGCCCTCCTGCTCGCCGCGGCCGGGATCTACGGCGTGCTGGCCGGGAGCGTGACCGAGCGGACGCGGGAGATCGGCCTGCGCAGCGCGCTCGGCGCGGCGCCGCGCGACATCCTCGCGATGGTGCTGCTCCAGGGGGCGCGACTGGCGCTCGCCGGGCTCGCGTTGGGCCTCGCCGGGGCGCTCGCGCTGGGGCGGTTCCTCGGCGCCCTGCTCTACGCCGTCGAGCCGACCGATCCGGGGACGCTGGCGGCCGTCGTCGCGTTGCTCGCGCTCGTCGCCCTCTTCGCCTGCCTGCTGCCGGCGCGGCGCGCCCTGCGAGTGGACCCCATGACCGCGCTGCGCACCGAGTGATGGCGCGACGAGTGTCCGCTTTTGGGACGCCCCGTCCCACGAGCGCACAGGCGAGGATCGGGTCTATTGTCGTAAGCTGTTGAGATATCGAGGGATGCCCAACGTCAGCGGACGGCACGCGTCTTGTCTTAGAGTGGGGCGCTACGGTCGTTGAATTTCGTCACCGGTTCCCCTCAGGATCGCCCTTGGACATCCCTCGTTCCACCGCGCCCAAGCGCCGCAAGCGCATCATCATGGGCGGCGCTCTCGTCGGCGGACTCGCGCTCGCCACCCTCGCCCTCAGCCGGCTGCCGCAGGCGGCGCCGACGGTGGACAAGGCGAGCGTCTGGACCGACAGCGTGCGCCGCGGCACGATGGTGCGGCAGGTGCGCGCCCCGGGGACGCTCGTCCCCGAGCAGATCCAGCTCGTCTCGGCGGTCACTGCGGGCCGCGTCGAGCGGATCGCGGTGCGGCCGGGCGCGAGCGTGGAGGCGGGGAGCGTCCTCCTCGAGCTGAGCAACCCCGACGTGCAGCTCGAGGCGCTCGAGTCGGAGCGCGCGCTGGCGGCGGCCGAGGCGGCGGCGGCGAGCCTGCGCACGGCGCTGCGGACGGGCAACCTCACGCAGCAGGGGACGGTCGCCACGGTGCGCTCGGAGCACGACGAAGCGCAGCGCGTCGCCGCGGCGACCGAGGCGCTGGGGCCCAAGGGGATGGCGACGGCGATGGAGGTCGAGCGGGCGCGCGACCGGGCGCGGGAGCTCTCGACGCGGCTCGCCGCCGAGGAGCAGCGGCTTGAGCTGATGAAGCGCTCGCTGGGCGAGCAGCTCACGCTGCAGGAGCGCCAGACGGAGCGGCTGCGGGCGATCGCGAAGTTCCAGCGCGAGCGTGTCGCCTCCATGAAGGTCGTCGCCGGCGTGCCGGGCGTGGTGCAGGACCTCCCGCTCGAGCTCGGGCAGTGGGTGACGCCGGGCGAGGTGCTGGCGCAGGTCGCGCAGCCCGGGAAGCTCAAGGCGGAGCTGCGCGTCCCCGAGACGCAGGCGAAGGACGTCACCGTCGGCCAGAAGGTCTCCGTGGACACGCGCACCGGCGGCCCGCAGGGCGGCGCGATCCCCGGCCACGTGATGCGCATCGACCCCGCGGCGCAGGGGGGGACGGTGACGGTCGAGGTGGCGCTCGACGGCGAGCTGCCGCGCGGGGCGCGGCCGCAGCTCAGCGTGGACGGCACGATCGAGGTCGAGCGCCTGACGGACGTGCTCTACGTCGGCCGGCCCGCCTACGGGCAGCCGGAGAGCGCCGTCTCCCTCTTCCGGCTCGACGCCGATGGGGTGACCGCCCGCCGCGTCACCGCCAAGCTCGGACGGGCCTCAGTAAACACTATCGAGGTGGTGCAGGGACTAAACCCTGGCGACCGCGTGATCATCTCAGACATGAGTCAGTGGGAGAACGCCGAGCGCGTGAAGCTGAAATAGGCAGGGGTCGGGTGCCGGGTGCCGGTCGTCGGTGACACCTGCGCCTGCTCCCTCCCGTACGCTCCGAGGTCCGGCACCGCTTGCGCCCCGCCGGACTCATCCCCCATCGAAGTGGCTGGTCGCGTTAGGCACCCACGTCCCGAGCGCCACTCCCCGGTACCCGACACCCAACCCCCGACACCCGCCCATGACCGCCCCCACCCCCGCCTTCGGCTCCTCCGCAGGTCTCGCCACCGCCGCGCCCCTCATTCGCCTCGAAGGGGTCAAGAAGGTCTTCCTCACCGACGAGGTGGAGACGCACGCCCTCTCCGAGATCCACCTCGAGGTGGAGCGCGGCGAGTACCTGGCGATCGCCGGCCCGTCTGGCTGCGGCAAGACGACGCTGCTCTCGATCCTCGGGCTGCTCGACACGCCGAGCGAGGGGCAGTACCTGCTCGACGGCGAGCCGGTGGCGTCGCTCACCGCGGCCGAGCGCGCGCGCGTCCGCAACCGGCAGATCGGCTTCATCTTCCAGGCGTTCAACCTGATCGGCGACCTCACGGTCTACGAGAACGTCGAGCTGCCGCTGACCTACCGGAGTGGCGAGCACGCGCTCGACTCGGCCGAGCGTCGGCGCCGGGTGCAGGCGGCGCTCGAGCGGGTCGGCATGTCGCACCGCATGAAGCACTACCCGTCGCAGCTCTCGGGCGGTCAGCAGCAGCGCGTCGCCGTCGCCCGCGCGGTGGCCGGCGAACCGCTCCTCCTCCTCGCCGACGAGCCCACGGGGAACCTCGACTCGACGAACGGCGAGGCGGTGATGGAGCTGCTCTCCGAGCTGCACCGCGGCGGCGCGACGATCTGCATGGTGACGCACGACGCCCGCTACGCCGAGCACGCGCAGCGCACCGTGCGCCTCTTCGACGGGCGCGTGGTCGAAGAAGAGCGAAGCGGCGGCATCAAGAGCTGATCGCCGGGGCGTGAGGGGTGAGATGGGGCACGAGCCCTCTCGCCTCTCACGCCCTTCGCCGTCCCGGGAACACCCCTCGCTCCGAGCCGTCGAATGGACACGCTCCTACAGGATCTCCGTTTCGCGCTCCGCGGCCTGCTCCGGCGCCCGGGGTTCACGGCCGCCGTCGTCGCGACGCTCGCCCTCGGGCTCGGCGCCAACGCCGCGATCTTCAGCGTCGTCAACGCCGTCCTCCTGCGGCCCCTCCCCTACGCCGATCCCGACCGGCTGGTGATGGTCTGGGGACGCTACCCGGACTTCGGCCGCACGGGGACGTCGCTGCCGGACTTCACCGACTGGCAGCGCGGCACGGTGGGCTCCTTCGGCTCCTTCGAGCAGCTGGCGGCGATGCACGGGACGGCGTTCAATCTCACGGGCCTCGGCGAGCCGGAGCAGCTCCGCGGCGACCGCGTGTCGGCGAACTTCTTCACGACGCTCGGCGTGCGCCCGGCACTCGGGCGCGGCTTCCTCCCTGAGGAGGACCGCACGGGCGGCGACGACGACGTCGTCGTGCTGAGCCACGGATTCTGGGAGCGGCGCTTCGGCGGCGATCCGAAGGTCGTCGGGCGCGAGGTGCAGCTGAGCGGCCGCCCATACACGATCGTCGGCGTCGCGCCCAAGGGGTTCCGCTTCCTGCGCGAGGTGGACGTCTGGGCGCCGGCGCGCATGGACACTGCGGCCATGATGGAGCGTCGCCGTTCCGAGTACCTCACGGTGTTCGGCCGGCTGAAGCGCGACGTGCCGCTCGAGCGGGCGCGCGCCGACCTCGCCACCGTCCTGCGGCGCGTCGCCGAGGAGTACCCCGAGACCAACTCGCAGCTCCGCTCCGAGGTCGTCTCCATGAAGGAGGACCTCGTCGGCAACGTGCGGCCGGCACTGCTCGTCTTCAGCGGCGCGGTGGGGCTCGTGCTGCTCATCGCCTGCGCCAACGTCGCCAACCTGCTGCTCGCCCGTGCCGCGGCGCGGGAGCGCGAGGTGGCGGTGCGCGTCGCGCTCGGCGCGGCCCGCGGGCGACTCGTCCGGCAGCTGCTCACCGAGAGCGTGCTGATCGCGCTGCTCGGCGCGGCGGTCGGGCTCGTCGTCGCCGTGTGGGCGGTGAGCGCCCTGCGCGCCGGCAGCCCCGAGGGGCTGCTGCCGCGGCTCGCCGAGGTGCGGATCGACCCGTCGGTCGTCGCCTTCTCGCTCGCCCTCGCCGTCGCCACCGGGTTGCTGTTCGGGCTCGCCCCCGCCATGCGCCTCGCCGGTGGCGGGTTGCACGACGCCCTCAAAGAGGGCGCTCGCGGCGGCTCGAGCGGCGGCGCGACGCGCTTCCGCAACGGGCTCGTGTTGGGCGAGGTGGCGGTCGCCGTCGTGCTGCTCGTCGGCGCCGGCCTGCTCGTCCGCAGCTTCGAGCGGCTGAACCGCGTGGACCCCGGCTTCAATCCGCGCGGCGTGCTGACGTACGGCGTCGTGCTGCCGCGGGCGAAGTACGACAGCATCGCGACCGTTCCGCCCGTCTTCACGCGACTCCTCGAGCGGACGCGCAGCATTCCCGGCGTCCAGGCGGCCGCGCTCAGCAACACGCTGCCGATGGGCGGCTCGGGCTACGTCACCTTCTACATCGAGGGGCGCCCGCAGACCGCAGACGGCCAGGTGACCGAGGACGTGCAGCCATTCTCGGTGACGCCCGACTACTTCCGCGTGCTCGGCATCCCGCTTCGGCGCGGCCGGCTCATCGAGCCGCAGGACGTGGACGGCGCGCCCCGGGTGGCGGTGATCAACGAGGAGATGCACCGGCGCTACTTCGGCGACCGCGACCCGATCGGCGCGCGCGTCACCTTCGGTGACCCGGAGGACACGGCGTCCACCTGGTTCACCGTCGTCGGCGTCGTCGGCAACGTGGCGCAGGAAGGGCTGACGGCGAAGCCCTACGCGCAGCTCTACCGCCCGCTCTTCCAGGTGCCGCAGCGCGGCGTGTGGATGTCGGTGCGCACGGCCGGCGAGCCGATGGCCGTCGCCTCCGCGACGCGCGCGGCGCTCAAGGCGGTGGACCCCGACGTGCCGGCGAACGAGGTGCGGACGATGGAGGACCGCATCGCGGAGAACATCGCGCAGCCGCGGGTGAGCGTGGCGCTGCTCGGCAGCTTCTCGGGGGTCGCGCTGCTCCTCGCCGCGATCGGCATCTACGGCGTCGTCTCCTACACGGTCGCCCAGCGCACCCGCGAGATCGGCATCCGCATGGCGCTCGGCGCGCGTCGTGAGGGCGTGTTGCGGCTCGTCATCGGCCAGGGGCTCGCCCCGGTGGCGGCCGGCGTCGCCGTGGGCCTCGCGCTCGCCCTCGCGGCGACGCGGCTGATGAGCAGCCTGCTCTACGGCGTCAGCGCCACCGACCCGCTCACCTTCGGCGCCGTCGCGCTCTTCCTCGGCGCCGTCGCGCTCGTCGCCACCTACATCCCGGCGCGGCGCGCGACGCGGGTGGACCCGCTGGTCGCGCTGCGGTACGAGTAGCGCGGGACGCGGGGCGCGGGAGGCGCGGCGCGGAACCTCCTCGGGACGCCTCTTCCCGCGTCCCGCGCCCCGCACCCCTTTCCTCGAGAAGCGAGCATCTCATGGACACGCTGCTCCAGGACCTCCGCTACGCGCTCCGCAACCTCGCGCGGCGTCCGGGCTTCCTCGCCGCGGCGGTGGTGGCGCTGGCGCTGGGGACGGGCGCGAACACGGTCATCTTCAGCGTCGTGAACGGGGTGCTGCTGCGCAGCTTCCCCTTCGACGCCGACCGCATCGTGGTCCTGCGCTCGAGCAGCGCGAAGGACAAGATCGAGGACGCCGGCCTCTCGCGACCCGACCTCGCCGACGTGCGCGCCGGGAGCCGCGCGCTCGCCGCGGTGACGGGGGTCGGCTTCACGAGCTACGACCTCACCGGCACCGACCGGCCGGCGCAGCTCCGCGCCGGCCTCGTGAGCGAGCAGTTCTTCCAGGTGTTCGACGTCCGGCCGCTGGTCGGGCGCGTGCTGACGCCGGACGAGATCGCGCAGGGGGCGCCGGTCGCGCTGCTCGACGAGACGTTCTGGCGCAGTCACTTCTCGGCCGACCCCGGGATCGTCAACCGGGCGATCCTCCTCGACGGCAAGCCGGTGACGGTGGTCGGCGTGCTCCCGCACGTGCGGTGGCAGATGCAGGAGTACGAGATGTGGGCGCCGCTCCCGCCCTCGCGGGCGCCGCGGGGCGCGCGCAGCCTGCACCCGTTCGGCCGGCTCGCCCCGGGAGCGTCGGTGGAGGACGCGCGGCGCGACGCCGCGGTGATCGCGCGGCGGCTCGCCGCGCAGTACCCGAAGGAGAGCGGCGGCTGGGACGTGGCGGTGCGCACGCTGCGCGAGTGGGACGCCGGGCGCACCCGGCCGGCGCTGCTCGTGCTCCTCGGCGCGGTGGGGCTCGTGCTGCTCATCGCCTGCACCAACGTCGCCCACATGCTGCTCGCCCGCGCCGCCGAGCGCGGCCGCGAGATCGCGGTGCGGGCGTCGCTCGGCGCGACGCGCGGCCGCATCGTGCGACAGCTGCTCACCGAGAGCGTGCTGCTCGCCTTCGCCGGGAGTGCCGCCGGCCTCCTGCTCGCCGTCTGGCTGCTCCCCTCGATCCTCGCCGTCGCGCCGCTCGACGAGGCGCAGCGGGCGTCGGTCTCGATGGACGGCCGCGTGCTCGCGTTCACGGTCGTCGTCGCGGCCACGGCGGGCGTGCTGTTCGGCCTCGTGCCGGCGGCGCGCGCGAGCCGTCCCGATGTGCAGGAGGTGCTCAAGGGAGCGGGCGGGCCCTCGGCCGGGTGGCGCGCCGGCTGGGGCACGCGCGGCGCGCTCGTCGTCTCCGAGGTCGCCCTCGCCTCCGTGCTGCTCGCCGGCGCGGGACTGCTCCTGCGGAGCTTCGAGCGACTGCAGGCGGTGGAGCGCGGCTACGACCCGTCGTCGGTGGTGACGACGGGGCTCGTGCTCCCCGACAACGTCTACCCCACCGGCGCGCGGCGGCTGGCCTTTTTCGACCGTGTGCTGGGGCGCCTGCGGGCGACGCCGGGCGTCGAGGTGGCGGCAGCAGTCAACTTCCCGCCCAACTTCGGCGCCGTGAAGGGAGAGCTGGTCGCCGAGGGGCGCGGCGAGGCGACGCAGCCCGCCGAGCGCTTCGTGGACTGGCGGGTGGCGACGCCGGGGTACTTCCGCGCGCTGCGCATCGCGGTCATTCGCGGGCGGACGTTCGACGACGGGGACGTCGAGGGGCGGACGCCGGTGGCGGTGATCAACCGTGCCCTCGCCGCGCGCTACTTCCCGGGCGAGGACCCGGTGGGGCGCGACGTGCGTCTCACGCCGTTCGGCCCGCCGGTCGTGCTGCGCGTGATCGGCGTCGTGGACGACGTGCGGAACGGCGGCCGGCAGCAGCCCGCCGAGCCCGAGGTCTACCTGCCGTACGCCCAGTACGCGGGGTGGAGCTACATGAACGTCGTCGTCCGCGGCGCGCCGGCCACGCCGCCGGCGACGCTCATCGCCGCGATCCGCGGCGCCGTGCGCGAGGCCGACCCGGTGCGCCCGACGTTCGCCGCCGGCTCGCTCGCCGACGCGGCCGAGCGCGACGTCGCGCAGCCGCGCTTCAGCGCGCTCCTGATGCTCGCCTTCGCCGGCGTCGCCGTGCTCCTCTCGTGCGTCGGCATCGCCGGCGTGACGGCGTACGCGGTGAGCGGTCGAACGCGCGAGATCGGCATCCGCGTCGCGCTCGGCGCGCGCGGCGCCGACGTCCTGCGCCTCGTCCTCGCGCCGACGGCGCGGCTCGTCGCGTGGGGGCTCTCGATCGGCGCGCTCGCCGCGCTCGCGCTCTCGCGCACGATCCGCGGGCTGCTGTTCGGCGTGAGCCCGCTCGACCCGGCCTCCTTCCTCGCCGCCGCGCTGCTGCTCGGCGCGGTCTCGCTGATCGCCACCTACCTCCCCGCCCGCCGCGCCGCGCGCGTCCAGCCGGGGGTGGCACTGAGATACGAATAGCGCTGGCGCTCGGCAGCACTATCGAGAGCCGACCGCCGAGCGCCATGAGCTCACAGCCACGCCCATCCGCCCATCCCGCCATGAGCAACCTCGTCGCCGAGCTCCGCCTCGCCGCGCGCGCCCTGCTGCGCCGCCCCGCCTTCTCGGGGATCGTCGTGCTCACGCTGGCCCTCGGCCTCGGCGCGAACACGGCGATCTTCAGCGTCGTCAACGCCGTGCTCCTCAAGCCGCTCCCCTACCCCGAGCCGGAGCGGCTCGTGATGGTGTGGGAGCGGAACCGCGACCGCGACGCCAACGAGCGCAACGTCGTCTCGCCGGCCAACTACCTCGACTGGCAGCGCCAGAGCGAGGTGTTCGAGAGCATGGCGGCGGGGATCGACTGGCACATCAGCCTCACCGGCGACGGCGAGCCAGAGGAGCTTCACGTCGAGTACGTGACGGCGAGCTTCTTCCCCACGCTCGGCGGGCGGGCCGCGATCGGGCGCACCTTCACTACCGAGGAGGACGCGCCCAACGCCCCGCGCGTCGCCGTGCTGAGCGACGCCCTCTGGCGCCGCCGCTTCGGCGCCGACCGTGGGATCGTCGGCCGCTCGATCACGCTCAACGGGCGGCCGCACACCGTCGTCGGCATCATGCCGCCGGGCTTCCGGCTCGAGGGGACGGCGCAGGAGCCGCAGCTCTGGACGCCGCTCGGCCTCGACCCGGCGCTCGACTACCGCGAGGCGGTTGGGCGGTACCTGTTCTCGGTCGCGCGGCTCAAGCCCGGCGTGTCCGCGGAGCGGGCGCGCTCGGAGCTGGCGACGATCGCGTCGCGCCTCGAGCAGACGTACCCGCGATTCAACGCCGGCTGGGGGGTGAACGTCGTCCCGCTGGACGAGCAGGTGGTCGGCGCCGTGCGCCGCGCCCTGCTCGTCCTCGGCGGCGTTGTCGGCTTCGTCCTCCTCATCGCCTGCGCCAACGTCGCCAACCTCCAGCTCGCGCAGGCCGCGGCGCGGCAGCGCGAGATCGCCGTCCGCTCGGCGCTCGGCGCGAGCGCGTGGCGACTCGTCCGGCAGCTGCTCGGCGAGAGCGTGCTCCTCGCCCTCGCCGGGGGCGCGCTCGGCGTGCTGCTCGCCTTCTGGGCGACGGCGGCCCTGGGCGCGATCGCGCCGAGCGCCGTGCCGCGGATGCGGGAGGTGGCGATCGACGGGCGCGCGCTCGGCTTCACGACAGTCCTCGCGCTCCTCTCGGCGCTGCTCTTCGGGATCATCCCGGCGATCCACGTCGCCCGCAGCGACCTGCAGGAGACGCTCAAGTCGGGCGGGCGCGGCGCGGCGGGCGGGCGCGATCGCGCCCGCGCCGGACTCGTCGTGTCGCAGATCGCGATGTCGCTCGTCCTCCTCGTCGGCGCGGGGCTGATGCTCAAGAGCTTCGCGCGGCTCCAGCGCACCGACCCGGGCTTCGACCCCGAGCGCGTGCTGACGGCGAGGATCTCGCTCTCGGGCCCGCGCTACCGCGACGACGCGCGCCAGGTGGCCTTCTTCCGGCAGGTGCTCGAGCGCGTCTCGGCGATTCCCGGCGTGGAGGCCGCGGGGGCGGTCAACTGGCTGCCGCTCAGCGGCCTGCGTTCGGCGACCAGCTTCTTCGTCGAGGGGCGGCCGATTCCGGGGCCGGGGGAGGAGCCCAGCGCCGACGTGCGCGCGGTGGACGCCAACTACTTCCCCGCGATCGGCATCCCGCTACTGCGCGGCGCGTCGTTCACGGGGCGCGAGACGGCGGACGAGCCGAAGACGATCGTCGTCAGCGAGACGTTCGCCCGCGCGAACTTCTCCGGCGAGGACCCGATCGGGCGCCGCATCCACATGCCGTGGGGAGACACCCTCGTCGGCCGGATCGTCGGCATCGTCGGCGACGTGAAGCACGTCGGCCTCGACTCGGTCGCGCCCGCGACGATGTACTGGGCGCTGCCGCAGTTCCCGTCCAACTTCATGACGCTCGTCGTGCGCACGAGGAGCGGCGACCCGGCGCGACTCGGACCTGCCGTCAGCCGCGCCGTGTGGGCGGTGGACCCGAACCAGCCGGTGGCCGACGTGAAGCCCATGGAGGCCTACCTCGGCGACTCGATCGCCCGCCGCCGCTTCAACGCGACGCTGCTCGCATCGTTCGCCGGGCTGGCGCTCGTCCTCGCCGCGGTCGGACTGTACGGCGTCGTGTCGTACTCGGTGGTGCAGCACACGCGGGAGTTCGGCATCCGCATGGCACTCGGCGCGAGCGCCGCGACCGTGCGCGGCGGCGTCCTGCGGCAGTCGCTCGTCCTCGCCCTCGTCGGCGTCGCGGCGGGGCTCGTCGGCGCCCTCGCCCTCACGCGGCTGCTCTCGGGGCTACTGTACGACGTGAGCGCGACCGACCCGGCCGTCTTCGCGGGGATCGCGCTGCTCCTCACCGCGGTGGCGCTCCTCGCCGCCTACCTGCCCGCCCGCCGCGCGACGCGGGTGGACCCGCTGGAGGCGCTGCGATACGAGTAGCGGCGCGGGGCGCCGCGTGCGGGGCGCGGCGGGCGGGCGCCGCCTTCTGGTGAAGACGTTCGGCGAACTCGCGATAACTTCCCGGTGGGGGCCCCCCGTACCTGCACACCGCGCCCGACGTCCCTCGCCCTTCCTTCACTTCCACGACTCGACCCGACTCCCTCATGATTTCCCTTCGCAACGTCGAGAAGTCCTACCCGTCCGGTGGCGGGCAGACGTACGTGCTGCGGCAGGTCACGCTCGACATCGCGCGCGGCGAGTTCGTCAGCGTGATGGGGCCCTCGGGGGCCGGCAAGTCCACCCTCCTCGCGGTGCTCGGCATGCTGGACCACGCGTGGAACGGCGAGTACTGGCTGAACGGCGAGCCGGTGCACCGCCTGTCGCCGAAGCAGCGCGTCGCCCTCAACCGCAAGCACGTCGGCTTCGT
>Ga0307411_10000984_pt1 | contig 10958 bp, 6 predicted proteins | sample DK1Ometagenome_2_FD_203712 | JGI IMG/M metagenome (GOLD analysis project Ga0307411, IMG submission 203712) | Maize rhizosphere microbial communities from greenhouse at UC Davis, California, United States - DK15-O-1 | ecosystem: Host-associated > Plants > Roots > Rhizosphere > Soil | place: USA...
TTGCCGCCGAACTGGCTGATCAGCACCGTGGGCAGGTAGGACGCCAAGATGGCCGAGCTCTGCGCCACGATCATCCGCGCGCCGGCGAACTTAGCCTTCTCCTTGTAGTCCTTGGTCATCTCGGCAGCGAGCGTTTCCCATGGGATGAGGAACATCGTGTACAGCAGCTCGAAGAAGATGAAGGTGAGCAGGTAGTACGTGAACGTGTGCCCGGTGCGGAAGATCAGCGCGAAGCTGGGCAGCAGCGGGATCGTGATCAGCAGGAACAGCTTGCGCCGCCCGATCTTGCGGCCGACCCAGGTGTGGCGCAGGTTGTCGCTGACGTAGCCGATGAGCGGGCAGGTGATGGCCTCCAGCAGCCGTGGCAGGCCGAGGATCAGGCCGGCCTCGACGGCGCTGAGGCCGCAGAAGGTGGTGAAGAAATAGAACAGCCAGCCGGTGATGACGGCCTGCGCGCCGGCGCCGAGCATGTCGCCACTGCCCCAGCCCCAGTAGTTGATCCAGGTGGGTTGTCGGGCGGCGGGGTGGAGGTTCTTGGTGATCATGTGATTTGCGCTTGGAGCGCTTGTCTCTGCTCTTGCTTGATGGCCAGGCCCAGCCGGGAGTTCGCCCCGGCGGGCGACCTTCTTTTTGAGCGACCAAAAAGAAGGCAAAAAGTCGCCCCTGACCGCACCGCCCTACGCTGCGCTTCGGGTCCCCTGCGGTGCGCGGTCGTCGAGGCCCCGCGCAGAACTCGCTTCGCTACGCTGCGCTCAAACAACTGCGCGGAGTCAGAGCTTGAAGTGCGCTGCGCGCACGGCCTCGACGCCCTGTGCTCCTCGGCGGCGCTAAAAGGGGGGTGAATGAACAGCCGGCGCCAGCCGGCTTGCGGGTTTGGCTGTTGGCTGTTGGGCTGTTTGGGGGATTCCCCTTCTAAACCGCCGAGAAGCGCAGAAGCCCAGGGCGCGTGCGCAGCACGCTTCAACATCTGACTCCGCACGGTTGTTTGAGCGGAGCGTAGCGAAGCGAGTTCCGGGCGGGCCCTGGGCTTCGAGCATCGCAGGGCAGCCCGACGGGCCGGTTTTGCAGGGGCACGTTCTTTGCCTACTTTCTTGCGCGTGCAAGAAAGTAGGTCGCCCGCCGGGGCGAACTCCCGGCTGGGCGTAGGCGGCAACCCACAGCAGCGCATAGCGGTCAGATGAACCGCACCAGCAACTCGCCCATCGCCAGCAACGCCATCGCCTGCCCGAACGGCATCGACGTCAGCGGGATGTCCTTGTATTCCTGCAGCGTGTTGAACACCGGCGTGCCGAAGCTCACCTGCGTCAGCTCACCGGCATCGTTGATCTTCGACCGCACGGCCAGCGCCGCCTTCACGCCGAAGGCCTCGTAGTCCCGCGAGATGTAGCCCTTGCGCACCGCCTTCAGGATGCCGTAGGCAAAGCCCGCCGACGCCGCTGCCTCGTCATACGAGGTCGGGTCGTCCAGCAATGTCGGCCACAACCCAGAAGGCGACTGGAACTGCGCCAATGCCTTCACCTGTGCTTCCAGCGTCGTCACCAGGAACTGCCGGAACGCATCGCCCTCGAGCAGGTTCAGCAGCTCGATGAACTCGGGAATCACGATCGTGACCCACGAGTTCCCTCGCGCCCACAGCGCGTTCGCGAAGTTGTGGCGACCCTCGAAGGTCCAGCCGTGGAACCACAGCCCCGTCTTGCGGTCGGCCAGGTACTTGATGTGCACGAGGAACTGGCGCTTGGCCTCTTCCACGTAATGTGGACGCCCAAGCAGCAGCCCGAACTTGGCCAGCGGCAGCACCGACATCATCAGCGTGTCGTCCCACAGCTGCTGATGGTTCACGCTGTTGTAGACGATGTGCTGGAAGCCGCCTTCCTCGGTGCGCGGCAGCTCGTTGTAGACCCACTCGGCCCAGCGGTCGATGTAGGGCAGGAAGCGGCGGTCGCCGGTGCGGTCGAACAGGTAGGCCAGCGTCAGGAAGGGCGCCACCGTATTGATGTTGCGGCTAGGCATGCCCTCCGCAAAGCGCGCCTCGAACCAGCCCGTCATGATGTCCCAGGCCTTGGGGTCGCCCGTGAGCTCCCAGACCTTGTAGACACCGTACAGGCCCACGCCGTGCGTCCACTCGAAGCCGTTCCAGCCCTTGGTGTCCAGCACGCGGCCGTCGTCCAGCCGCAGCAGGAACTTGCCGTCCTTGTCCTCGATGTGGATGAGGTTGTGGATCAGGCGGTCGATGGCGCCGCGGATGTCGTCACGGTCCGCGCCGAGGTGGGCCGTGTGGTGGGCCAGCAGCGGATGGATCTTGGACGAATCGACGGGCTTGAGGATCTGGTTGGACATGGTGTTGACTCTGGTACTGCGTGTTCAACGCTGCAGGTTGCGAGGTTGCGGAACAGGCTCCAACGGTACGCCGCCGCGCGCCACGGCGAGTGGAACCAGGCGCACGGCCTCCAGCGCGTTGGCCGCCTGGCCGTCGGTCGTGACGGCCAATGTCAGCGTGTTCTCGCCGTTCGGGTTCAGGATGCCCGGCGGCAGCACGAACACGCGCTGCGGGCCGATGTGGGCGATGAACTGCCCCATGTTCCAGCCGTTGACGAAGATCAGCGCACGGTTCTCGACTTCGGAGCGCGGCTTCGTCGTGTCGCCAAAGGCAAGGCCCAGTTGCACATCGTGGCCTTGCGGCAGGTCGAGCTTGAAGTGCGTGCGCAGCCAGTAGGTGCCCGGCGCGGGCGGTGCGGCGCCGGGTTGGGTGGCGTCCCAACCCGCCTGGGACTTGCTGGCGTCGATGGGCAGGTGCCAGCCCATGCGCTCGCCGTGCAGGCCGCCGCTGTTCATCGGGCCGCGCACCAGGTCGGCGATGTCCTCGCCGCCCTTGTTGCCCTGGATCTTCCAGGCGATCGGCGTGCCGAAGCGTTGGCCGCCCTTGGGCGTGAGGGACGCCGAGATCAGGCCGCGCGCTTCCTTGTGCACATCGTCGGCGAACAGGTCCCAGTTGTGCGAGTTGTTGCGCACGACGACGGCCAACACATGCTCGCCCGGCGGCAGGTCCTTCAACAGGTGGCGGAAGGTGTCGGTCGTCTCGGGGAAGGGGCGGCCGGTGTCGTGCTCCTGCTGGCCCAGAAACAAGCCGTCGACCCACACCTGGATCATGCCGGCGCCGCCGCCGCCGAAGAACAGCTCCAGCTGCAGCGGCTGGGTGCCTGCGGTCGTCGTGAAGCGGCCGCGGTACCAGACGTCGCCGTGGTGGAAACCGTAGTCGCTCATCGCCAGCACCGGCTGGCCCTTGTCGGACGCGGTGTAGACGTTGGCGGCCGACACCGGCGCGTCGGTCTTGCGCCAGGCGCTGTCGTCGAAGCCCGGTGCGGCTTCGAGGGAGTCGAAGCGCCGTGTCCAGGCCTGCTTCATCAGGTCGGGCAGCTGGACGGCGTCGGGCCCTGGCAGGGCGGAGCGGGCGGCGAGGGCGAAGTCCTGTGCCGAGGCGGCGACGGCCTGGCCGTTGAAGCTCAGCGACGTGATGCCGTCCGGCACCCAGGCGCGCAGCAGGCTAGGCGCGGTCGTGTCACCGCGCAGTTGCAGCGCCTTGCCGTGGATGGCCGCGCTGCGGACCAGGCCGGGGCTGCGCACCAGCACGGCCTGGTCGCCAGCCTGCAGGCGCCAGAACTCCTGCGCCGTCTTCTCGTCGCCGATCAGCAGCAGCAAAGGCGCGCGGCCGCCGCCGCTGACCAGCGCTTCGATCAGGCCGGTGTGCTGGTAGTTCAGGCGCAAGTCGCCGCTCTTCGCGTCCCAGTTCACCTGCGCCTGGCCGCGCAGGAACTTCACGGTCGGTTTGGCTGAATAGCGCAGCACGGTCTCGCCGTCGTCGCCATTGCGGCCGTACAGCAGCGCAAGGTCGCGCGCGCCGTGCTGCAGTTGGGCCTGCAGTTCGCTGGTGCTGTAGACGAGGTGCTGCCGCTCCAGTGCGTAGGACGCCAGCAGCATCTTGGCGTCCTGGCCCGTCAACGTCAGCTTGCCGGCCTGCGGGATCTGGTACGTGCCATCACGTGTCTGCAGCTTGAAGCCGAACGCCTCGGTGCCCGACAAATGGTTGTGCTGGGCCAGCAGCACGTGGCTGCCGAGCGCCTTGTTGACGTTGTGATACAGCTTGATCTTGACGTTGCCCGGGTCGAGCACTTCGCCCTTGTCCATCTGCGCCAGCACCGGTGTGGCGGCCTGTACGAAGCCGCCCATCTGCTTGAGCACCAGCGCCTTGTCGCGCATGACGCGGGCTTCGTTGATCGGCGCGCCGTAGTCGTAGCTCGTGTAGACGATGGGCCCCGGCTGCCAGCCCCAGCTGGTGCCGCCGTAGGCCATGTAGATGGAGTGGATGGTCAGCGAGTTGATCAGGCTTGACCCATAGAACACGCGCTGGTAGCCCGCCCCCTGGCGCCTGGCGGTGCATTCGTAGGTGCCGTTGCTGCCCCAGTAGTCGAACCAGCCGGCGCCGATCTCGGCGACGAAGCCGGGGGTGTTCGGCGAGGCCAGCGAGCCGACCTTGGGGAAGTTCTTGCCGTAGATGCCCCAGTCCGGCGCCGGGGCCGGCGTGCCGGGCTGGGCGTCGACGCCGCAGACGCCACCGGGGTAGCCGTCGAAGGCATAGATGTCCGTCGGGCCGGGGTTGGCGAACGGCGCGGTCGAATTCTTCGGCGTCCAGTCAGGCAGGCGCGACGCGGCGTTGTGGAACAGCGGCACGGTGATGCCGTCGGCGCGCGCCTTGTCCGCCAGGTGCTGCATGTGGCGGATGTTTTTCGGATTCACCGCGAACAGCTCGTTCTCCAGCTGGTAGGCGATGACGGTGCCGCCGCCGTTTGTGATCTGGTGGCGGGCAATGATGGCGTTGATCTGCGTCATCCATTCGCTGGCGGCGGCCTGGTACTCGGCCGCGTCCGTGCGCGCCTCGGCGCGCTGGCGCAGCAGCCAGCCGGGGAAGCCGCCGGCCGTCAGCTCGGCATTCACGTACGGCCCCATGCGCGCGATGACGTAGAGGCCTTCTTCCTCGGCGATCTCGATGGCGCGCTCGATGTTGCGCACGCCGGTGAAGTCGTAGTGCCCCGGCTTGGCCGAGTGGTAGCCCCAGCTGAAATAGAAGGACACCGCGTTCAAGCCCGACGCCTTCATCTTCTGCAGCACGTCGCGCCACAGGCCGGGCGACGGCAGCCGGAAGGGGTGGAACTCGCCGGCGAAGATCATCTCGCGCTTGCCGTCGATGATCAGCGAGTGGCGGTCCCAGGCGATCTTCTTCGGCTTGGCCTTAGGCGCGGTCGCGCGCTCCAGCAGCGCGGTCTCCTCCGAGATCACGGTGAAGTGACGCACCGTGCCCGACACCCCGCCCAGCTCGCGCTTGGCCGTCCAGGTCTGGAAGCCGTCGAAGCTGTCGGAGTACCAGTACCGCTTCGTCATGTAGTCATCGAAGTAGATGCGCCAGCCGGCCTTGCCGTCCGCGCCCTTGATGGGCACCAGCGCCTGGCCTTCCGACGGGCCGCCCCAGCCGGCCCAGTCGCCGGTCTTCTGGAACGTCCAGGGGCCGGCGAGCGAAGGCGCCGTGGCCAGCTCGATCAGTTTGGTCGTCTCGTTCTTCGCGAACGCGACGTAGCGCCCCTCGTGGTGGACGACGAAGGTGTCGATGTAGTTCTTCTCCAGCCCCTGCATCGGCACGGGGGCGGCGAACTTCGTCAAGCTGGCGTCCAGCGCTTTCAGCGTGAAGGCGCCGAACGGCCCCTGGGTGCCGCTGCGGGACAGGCTGACGACGAGCTGCAGGCTGCCGTCGGTGTCGCGGAACCATTCCGGCGCCCAGACGTTGGTGACGCCGGGCAGCGTCACCGGCACGTCGGTCACGTGGGCCCAGCTCTTCAGGTCGGCCGACCGGGCGATGCCCAGCGTCGAGCCCGACCAGTTGGTCGTGTAGGCGATGTAGTACAGGCCGTCCGCGGCACGGATGATGGACGGATCGCGCAGCAGGTCCTTGGGCGGCTGGTAGACCTCGGAGCCGAGCGACGTGAAGGTGATGCCGTCGGCCGAGGTGAAGAGGCTCAGCCTGTCCTGCGACGTGGCCATGAAGGCCGACATCAGGAAGGTGCGCTCCGCCTTGGCGACGGGCGTGGCGGCGACTGCCGGCGTGCTGACCGCCGTGGGCGGCTGTTGACCGGGGAGATCCTGCGCCGTGGCTTGTGCCGCGGCACACAGCAGCAGCGCAGCGAACGAGATCGACCGGAAGGAAGAAGGCAGGGCAGCGTGCATAGCGGACCGGGAGTGCGGGGAGCCTGAATCAGTGTCTCCCGGTTCCCCGCCGCCAAAAAATCAAGCGCTTGCGAGAAAGCGGCCTTCACGAGGGCCGGCGAGAATGGCGGCCATGTTCAGTTTCTTCAAGAAGACGGCGCCCGCACCGGCGCCCGACGAGGCGCCCATCCTGCTGCCGGAGGGCTGGGTCACCAAGCCGGCCAGCCCCCCACCCCCGCCCCCCCCGCCACCGGAAGCACCCGTGCCGGCCGCACCGGCGCCCGTGGTCGCGCCGGTGCCGGTGTCCGTGCCTGTTTCAGCGCCGCCCACCGCCCCGCGGCCGCCCGTGCCGTCCGTGCCAATCGCACCGGCGCCCGCGCGGCCCGTCGTACCACCGCCCCCCGCGCCGATTGCCGTCGCGCTGCCCGAGCCGGCCGCCGCGCCGCGCCAGGGCTGGCTGGACCGCCTGCGCAATGGCCTGCGCAAGACCGGAAGCAGCATCGCAGGCGTCTTCACCGGCACGCAGATCGACGACCACCTCTACGAGGAGCTGGAGGAAGCCCTGCTGATGGCGGATGCCGGCGTCAAGGCGACCCAGTTCCTGCTCGACGACCTGAAGCGACGCGTCAAGGACGCCAGGGCGAGCGACCCGCAGGCCGTGCGCGGGCTGCTGATCGACGCGCTGACCGAACTGCTCAAGCCGCTGGAAAAGGGGCTGGAGGTGGGCCGCCACACGCCGACCGTCATGATGGTCGTGGGCGTCAACGGCGCCGGCAAGACGACCAGCATCGGCAAGCTGACCCGCCACCTCGCCGAGGCCGACCAGCGCGTGCTGCTGGCCGCGGCCGACACCTTCCGCGCCGCGGCGCGCGAGCAGCTCGGCGTGTGGGCCGACCGCGCCAAGGTCGAAATCGTCAGCCAGGAGGGCGGCGACCCCGCGGCCGTGTCCTTCGACGCCGTCAACGCCGGCCGAGCGCGGGGCGCCGATGTCGTCATCGCCGACACCGCCGGCCGCCTGCCGACGCAGATCCACCTGATGGAGGAGCTGAAGAAGATCAAGCGCGTCATCGGCAAGGCCCAGGAGGGCGCGCCGCATGAGGTGCTGCTGGTCGTGGACGGCAACACGGGCCAGAACGCGCTGACCCAGGTCAGGGCGTTCGACGAGGCGCTGGGCCTGACCGGGCTGATCGTCACCAAGCTGGACGGCACCGCCAAGGGCGGCGTGCTCGCGGCCATCGCGCGCGAACGGCCCGTGCCGGTCTACTTCGTCGGCGTCGGCGAGAAGCTGGAAGACCTGGAGACCTTCAGCGCGCGGGAGTTCGCGCGGGCGCTGCTGGAATAGTTTTCTTCGGGGGGCGGCGCCCTGACGGATGGCATGGGCCGCGAGACTGCCTATGCTGCCGGACTTCTCCATCTGTCCGAGGTCCGCATGCCCCGTCCCCAGTTTCTGCTTCCGCTGACCCTGGCGCTCGCCGCCGCGCTGCCGATGAGCGCGTTCTCTGCCGACGCACGCAAGGCCGCCGTCACCATCGGCGACACCCCGCTGATCCCGCGCACCGCGCTGTTCGGCAACCCGGTCAAGGCGGGCGCGCAGCTGAGCCCCGACGGCCAATGGCTGTCGTGGATGGCGCCGGTGAACGGCGTGATGAACGTCTGGGTCGCCCCGGCGGACAAGCCGGAGGCCGGCAAGGCCGTCACTGATTCCAAGGACCGGCCCATCCCCGGCCATTTCTGGTTGGGCAACAGCGAGCAGCTGCTGTTCGTCAAGGACAACGCCGGCGACGAGAACTTCCGCCTCTACGGCGTGGACGTGAAGACCGGCGCGCAGCGCGACTACACGCCCTTCGACAAGGTGCGCGTGCGCATGGTCGGCGGCTCGCTCAAGCGTGTGGACGAGGTGCTGGTCGGCATCAACAACCGCGACGCGCGCTGGCACGACGTGCACCTGTTGAACCTGAAGACGGGCGAGTTGAAGCTGGTCATGAAGGGCGACGGCTTCGCCGGCTTCCAGGCCGATGACGATCTGCAGGTGCGCCTGGGCGTGCGCCCGAACGCGGCCGGCGGCGCCGACTACTACCAGGTCAAGGACGGCGCGGTCGCGGACAAGCCCTTCCTGAGCACCAGCCTGGAGGACAACGCGACCGGCCCGATCGGCTACACCACCGACGGCAAGACCTTGTACTGGCGGGATTCGCGCGACCGCGACACCACGGCCGTGTTCGCCGAGGACACCACCACCGGCCAGCGCAAGCTGATCGCCCAGGATGCCCGCGCCGACCTGGGCGCGACGCTGCGCAACACCCTCACCGGCGAGGTCCAGGCCTATGCGGTCGACTACCTGACAACCGAGTGGCACTTCGTCGACAAGGGCCTGAAGGCCGACTTCGACTGGCTGCAGCAGCAGCTCGGCAAGGGCGAGGTCTTCGTCGCCAGCCGCACGCGCGCCGACGACAAATGGATCGTCGGCATCGACCCGGTCTCCAAGGTGTCAGCCACCTACCTGTACGACCGCAAGGCAAAGAAGCTGTCGGCGCTGTACGTCGCCCGCCCCGAACTGCAGAACGCGCCGCTGGTGCCCATGCACCCGGTCGAGATCAAGTCACGCGACGGCCTCACGCTGCCCAGCTACCTGACGTTGCCACAGGGCGCCGACAAGAACGGCGATGGCAAACCCGAACAGGCCGTGCCCCTGGTGCTGCTGGTGCACGGCGGCCCGTGGGCGCGCGACAACCATGGCTACAACGGCACCCACCAGTGGCTGGCCAACCGTGGTTATGCCGTGCTGTCGGTGAACTTCCGCGCCTCCACCGGCTTTGGCAAGAAGTTCCTGAATGCGGGCAACAAGCAGTGGGGACTGGCCATGCACGACGACCTGATCGACGCCGTCGACTGGGCCGTCAAGCAGGGCGTCACGAGCGCCGACAAGGTCGCCATCATGGGCGGCAGCTACGGCGGCTACGCGGCGCTGGCCGGCCTCGCCTTCACGCCGACGACCTTCGCCTGCGCCGTGGACATCGTCGGCCCGTCCAACCTGGAAACGCTGCTCGGCACCATCCCGCCCTACTGGGAAGCCGGCAAGAAGCAGATGTACAGCCGCATGGGCGACCCGACGACCGACGACGGCAAGACCGTCCTGCGTGCCGCCTCGCCGCTGTACAAGGCCGACAAGATCGTGCGGCCGCTGCTCATCGGCCAGGGTGCCAACGACCCGCGCGTGAAGCAGGCGGAGTCGGACCAGATCGTCCAGGCCATGCAGGCCAAGAACATCCCGGTCACCTATGTACTCTACCCGGACGAGGGCCACGGCTTTGCCAAGCCCAACAACCGCATCGGCTTCAACGCGATTGCCGAGAGCTTCCTTGGCAACTGCCTGGGCGGCCGCGTCGAGCCGCTGGGCGAGACGGTGCGCCAGTCGACCGCGCAGATCGCGCATGGTGCCGACTTCCTGCCTGGCCTGAAGGCCGCCGCGGAGAAGAAGTAGGCAGGCTGTGCGATGTCGCGGGCCGAACGCCGGGCCTGCTGCGGGCAGCGAGGCCAGACTGGGCTAGGGGCTTCAATGCGCGGCGTGCGGCGTGTCGGCGAAATAGCCGGCACCGCGCGGCTTGGGAAAGAGGGCGCGGCGCAGCTGCTCGCTGTCTTCGGTCTGCCACGCGCGGTCCCATGACGTGACGGACAGGTCGGTTGCGCCCAGCACGCGCAGCAGGCGGTCCCGCTTGCGCGCCTGGCGCAACTGCTCGTCGGTCAGCGGCATCAGCACCACCGACCGCACCACGCCGTGCTCGTCGCACAGCGCGAAGTCGACGGTCAGCAGCCCGGTGCGCGACAGCCATTCGCGGTAGGAGTTGTGGCGCGGCACGCGCACCAGCTTGTGCAGCGGCACGTGCGCGAGCAGGTAGCCCCGGGGGTGCTCCAGTGCGAGCGCCTGGGCGATGCATTTGTGGGCATGGCGCTCCGCGCTCACCAGCACGCGCGCGGCGATGGGCGGCCAGCGCATCACCGTGTCGGCCGGCTCGGGTGGCTCCTCGCGGGCCTGTCCGGCCATGCGGCTCAGCCAGGCGCCGACGGCGCGGGGAAGTTGCAGGTTCAGCATGCAGGGCAGGCTAGCCGCGGTACCAGGGCTTGACCATGCCGACTCACCCTTCAACCTTGGGGCGAGGTGTGTGTACATGTGTCTGGCGCCGTGGGCGCCGCGCCTCTACATCCCCGGCAAACCCTTCATGCCGCCCATGCGCTTCATCATCTTCATGAGGCCGCCGCCCTTCATCTTCTTCATCATCTGCTGCATCTGGTCGAACTGGTTCAGCAAGCGATTGACGTCCTGGATCTGCACGCCGGCGCCGGTGGCGATGCGGCGCTTGCGGCTGGCCTTGCTCTTGCCGTCCATCAGCAGGGCGGGATGGGCGCGCTCCTTGGCGGTCATCGCGCGCAGGATGCCTTCCATGCGCTTCATGTCGCGCTCGGCGCGGTCCATGTCGGCCTGGCCGGGCTGCTTGTTGCCCATCATGTTCTGCGGCAGCTTGTCCATCAGGCCACCCAGGCCGCCCATCTTCTTCATCTGCGCGATCTGCGTCAGGAAGTCGTTCAGGTCGAAGCCGCTGCCGCTCTTGAGCTTCTCGGCCATGGCCTGGGCGGAGGCCATGTCGACGTTCTGCGTGACCTGCTCGACGAGGGCCACGATGTCGCCCATGCCCAGCACGAGGCCGGCATGG
>Ga0307411_10000985_pt1 | contig 10954 bp, 8 predicted proteins | sample DK1Ometagenome_2_FD_203712 | JGI IMG/M metagenome (GOLD analysis project Ga0307411, IMG submission 203712) | Maize rhizosphere microbial communities from greenhouse at UC Davis, California, United States - DK15-O-1 | ecosystem: Host-associated > Plants > Roots > Rhizosphere > Soil | place: USA...
GCAGGATGACGCCCTCGTCAGGGTCGCAGGTCCGCACCAGGAGGTCGACCAGCGTCGACTTGCCCGAGCCGGTAGCGCCAACGATAGCGAGCGAACGGCCGGCGGCGATGCGGAAGGAGATCCCCTCGAGCACCGACCCGCGTTCCCGGGCACCCGGGTAGGCGAACGTGACGCCGCGGAATTCGACGGTGCGCCCGCCCTGGGAGGCCAGCGGTGGGAGCACCGCCGGCGCGGAGGGCTCCGTAATCGCGGGCTGCTCACGGAAGAGTTGGTTGATCCGGCCCATTGAGGCGGCGCCCCGCTGCACCAGGTTCACCGCCCAGCCCAGCGCGATCATCGGCCACACCAGCATGCCGAGATAGACGCCGAAAGCAACGAAGGCGCCGACGCTCACCTGACCGTTCATCACCAGCTGGCCCCCGGCGTACAGCACCACGACGGCGCTGAGGCCGCCGAGCAGGGTGAGCAGCGGAAAGAACAATCCCTGGACCCGCGCCAGGCTCAGATTCCGGGCCAGGTAGTCGTCGCTCAGGCGCCGGAAGCCCGCGGTCTCGGCGTGCTCCTGGCGGTAGGCTCGCACTACGCGGACTCCGGACAAATTCTCGTGCGCGTGGCTGGTGAGCCCGCTGAACTGCTCCTGGATCTGTTGGCTTCGGAGGTGGATCCGCTGACCGAGCGAGACCATGACGATCGGTAGCCCGAGCATCGGCAGCAGCGCGAGCACGGTCAGACGCGGGTGGATCGCCACCATGGCGGGTGCCATTAGCAGGGCACGGATAGTAGTATCCACCAAGTACATAAGGGCCGGACCGGCCACCATGCGGACGGCGAGCAGGTCATTGGTCGTGCGGGCCATCACATCGCCCGTCGGGTAGCGGTCATAGAATTCTGCCGCCATCCGCTGCAAATGCCGGTACAGGTGGTCCCGAAGATCGGTCTCCACGCGACGGCTGCCGCTGTTCAGCAGCTGGCGCATGCCGAATCGGGCCACGCCGCCCACGAAGGCGACCGCCAGGAGCAGAGTGATCGCCTGCTGTACCGCGGGGAACCCGCCGGCGCCGCTCAGGGCGTCGATCCCGCGCTCGATGAACTTGGGCCCGAGCGTCGTGAAGAAGTTGGAGATGACGACAAGGGCAAGGCCGAGGATGTATTCGCGACGGTAGGGCCGGAGATACTTCAGGAGGGGACGCAGCTCGTTCATGGCGGTTGGAATGTCACCGAGCGGCGCATCCCCGGCAAGTCACATCATAGGAGGAAACGATGTCGAGAACGACGCTCGCTGCGCTCACTTTGCTCGCCCTCGCAGGGTGCGGGCGGGGAGACAAATCGGAGGTTGCCTCCGCGGACAGCTTGAACCGCGACCTCCAGCTCGCGCCGGTCGACACCTCGGCGGCGCTCAACGACCAACCCGCAGATACCGTGGCCACGCCTGCGCCCGCCCCGGCACCGACGCCCAAGCCTGCGGCGCCGAAGCCGAAGCCCAAGGCGGCGGCACCTGCACCAGCCCCGGCGCCCGCGACTCCCGCCCCGGCTCCCGCTCCGGCTCCCGCCGCCACCGGACTCGCGTCCGGGACGACCTTCTCGGCGGCCACCGACGCGGAGATCCGTTCCCACAAGAACAAGGTGGGTGACCAGGTGACGGCCACTGTCAGCAGCGACGTGAAGGATGCGGCGGGTCGGGTCGTCATTCCGGCCGGCTCACAGGTGACGCTGCAGGTGACGGCGATCAAGGAGTCGGAGAACAAGGGCGACACCACCGGCACGCTCACGCTCAAGCCAGTGAGCATCGCCATCAACGGCGCTTCGCAACCGCTCGCTGCCTCGATCTCGGGCGTCAAGCCGAAGCTCGAAGGGCGGGGAACGAATGCGGGCGACATTGCCAAGGTCGGTGCCGGTACGGCCGCGGGCGCCATCGTCGGCCGCGTCATCGGCGGCAGTACCAAGGGTGCCATCATCGGCGGTATCATCGGCGGTGCCGTCGGCACGCAGCGCGCGGTGGAGACCAAGGACCGCGACGTGGTTGTCCCGCAGGGAACGACGGTCACGCTGACTCTCGACGAGAAGTTGGTCGCGGGGAGCTGACCTCCGACGATACGCCCGTGTTCCCAACGCTCAAAGGGGGCAGGCCAAGTGGCCTGCCCCCTTCGGTGTCAGGGCCCACCGATCGCCGCCCTCGATCGCTAGTAGCCCGCGCCACCACCGCCGCGTCGCGGATCGCTGACGCCCTGCCACCCCGTCGGTGTGCGGATGACGGCTTCGATGTCTCCCCAGTAGCCGCCCTCGCTGATCGCGTGACCCCGGACTCGGAGGCTGTCGAGCGTGGATGTCGTGAACCCGCCTTGCTCGACCTCCAGCGAATCCGGAAGCCCTTGGTGATGCATTCTCGGCGCCACGACCGCCTCCGGCAGCGACATCCGATGGTCGATGACGTTCGAGATCACGTGATACACCATGGTGATGATGCGCGGCCCTCCCGGCGTGCCGACGACGAGCAGCAGCCGCCCTGACGGATCAACCACGACGCTCGGGGTCATTGCGGAGAGCATCCGCTTGCCCGGCACGACCGCGTTGGCCTCACCCTGCACGAGGCCGTACATGTTCGGCTTGCCGGGGGCGGTCGCGAAGTCGTCCATGGTGTCGTTCAGGAGAAAGCCGGCACCGGTTACTGTGACCGCGCTTCCGTAGCTGTTGTTGAGCGTGGTCGTGCAGCTCACGGCGTTCCCCTCGGCGTCAACCACGGAATAGTGGGTCGTTGACGGCCCAGTGCGAGGCCCCGGCACGAACGCGGGTGTGGGGCTCGCGCGCGGGCCCATACCCTTCCGCAAATCAGCGGCGTACGCCTTGCTGAGCAGGCGGTCGATCGGGTTCTGGACGAACGCGGGGTCGCCCAGGTACGTGTTGCGATCGGTGAACGCACGGCGCATCGCCTCGGCCTCGAGGTGGACCAGCGCGGGCGAGCCGAACGGCGGCAGCGGGCGGTACCCTTCCATGATGTTGAAGATTTCGCCCATCGTGACGCCCCCCGATGACGCGGGCGGCATCGAGTAGATGGTGTAGCCGCGATAGGTCAGCGTGATCGGCTCGCGCCAGATGGCCCGGTAGCTCTCGAGGTCCGCGTGCGAGATGATGCCGCCGCCGCGATCCATCTCGGCCACGATGAGGTCGGCGACGGGTCCGCGATAGAAACCGTCGGCGCCACGATCGCGGATCGCCTCGAGCGTCGTTGCCAGATCAGGCTGCCGCCAGACTGTGCCGGCGGCCGGGGGCGCCCCGTCGGGAAGGAAGCTCGCGCGCGATGCGGGGAACAGCGCCAGGCGCGCGCTGTCGCCCGCGATGGACTGGCTCCGGTACTCGTCCACCAGAAACCCGTCGCGCGCGAGCTTGATGGCCGGCTCCACCAACTGCGCCAGCGGCAATCGCCCGTAGCGGTGGTGTGCCTCGACCAGACCCGCGACAGCGCTGGGCACGCCGGCGGAGAGGTGACCGGTGATGCTCCGTTCGGTCGGCTCGCCAAGAGAGTCGAGGAACATGTCGCGCGTGGCACGCGCCGGGGCGGTCTCACGGTAGTCCAGCGCCTGGACCTCGCCGGTGGCCTGGCGGATCACCATGAAGCCGCCGCCGCCGATGTTGCCCGCCGATGGATGAACGACGGCCATGGCGAAGCCGACGGCCACCGCCGCATCGACCGCGTTGCCTCCCTGCTTGAGGATCTGCCGTCCCACCTCGCTGGCGATGGGGCTCCCCGCCACGACCATCGCACGCGTGCCCTCGGTCACCCGTGCGCGGCCCGCCTGCTCCCAGCCGGACGCGATGCCAACGGCGGGAACCGCGGATGGCGGCGCGGTGCGCGGGCCGCACCCCAGCGCACACGTGATCGCGACGATGGCAAGACGGCGGTTCAGTGGCACGCTGACCTCGGCGGTGAGGGAAGCTGGTGGGGAGGTTGCCCCCAGGCGATGGTGCGACTCTAATTTAGCCGTGCCCGACGACTACCTCGACTCGCGCCTGACCGAGCGGCGCAACCCGCGTAGCGCTACCATCGATACGGCGTCCGCGCTGGAGATCGTCGATCTCATCGGCGCCGAGGACGCCACCGTTCCCGCTACGGTGGCGCGGGCCCGGGAAGAGATCGCGCGAGCGATCGACCTGGTCGAGGCGGCGTTTCGGGCCGGCGGCCGGCTGCTCTACGTCGGCGCCGGCACCAGCGGCCGTCTCGGCGTCCTCGACGCCGCCGAGTGCCCGCCCACCTTCGGGACGCCGCCCGAGATGGTCGTCGGCATCATCGCCGGTGGACTCCCGGCGCTCGTCAAATCCATCGAAGGTGCCGAGGACGACGTGAACGCCGGGCTCGGCGAGATGGATGCGCGTCGGGTGGGGCCGAACGACATGGTCATCGGCATCGCCGCGAGCGGCACGACCCCGTACGTGCGTGCCGCGCTCTCCCGCGCGCAGACGCTCGGGTCCCGCACCGCGCTCGTGAGCATGGCCGAGCCCTCGCGACTCCTCCGGGAGACCTGCGACGTCTGCATCGTCGTCCCCGTGGGCCCCGAGATCGTGACCGGCTCGACCCGGATGAAAAGTGGCACCGCCACCAAGCTGGTGCTCAACACGATCACCACCGGCGCCATGATCCGGATCGGAAAGACGTACGGCAACCTGATGGTGGACCTGCGGGCCTGGAACGACAAGCTGATCGATCGGAGCGAGCGTATCCTGATGGAGACGACCGGCCTCGGCCGCGAGGCGTCACGGGAAGTACTCGATGCCGCTGGCGGGAGCGTGAAGACCGCCATCGTCATGGCTCGTCGAGGGACGGGCCGTGAAGAGGCCGAGCGGCTGCTCCAGGAGCACGCTGGGCGGCTCCGAGGCATCGTCGGCGACCCGCCGCCGGTCCGACAGTCGTGACCGAGCGGCCCACGACTGCCGTGGGGCTGATGTCGGGCACCTCGCTCGACGGCATGGACGCCGCGCTTGTCCGGCTGCATGGTCCCACCCAGGCCGAGCTCGTCGGCTTCGTCACCCGCCCGTACAGCGAGGCGGAACGCAGCGAGCTGCGGCACGCGCTCGCCGGCGGGGATGCCCCTTCGCTGGCCCGGCTGCATGTGCGCCTGGCCGAGTGGGCGGCCGAGGCCGTGGAAGCGGTGCTGGCGCAGTCGCGCGTGCCGGCGTCCGATGTCGCCCTCATTGCATTTCATGGCCAGACGATCTGGCACGAGCCGCCCACCGTCACTTGGCAGCTGGGCGAGCCCGCAGTTTTGGCCGAGCGGTTCGGCGTCCGGGTGGTCAGCAACTTCCGCGCGCGTGACGTCGCGGCAGGAGGGCAGGGCGCGCCGCTCGTCCCGATGGCCGACGTCCTGCTCTTCGCCTCGGCGGACGCGCCGCGAGTCCTGCTCAACCTCGGCGGCATGGCCAACCTGACCTACGTGCCACGACGCTCGCAGGAAAGCGGCGTGCTCGCCTTCGATACCGGTCCCGGCGTCGCGATCATCGATGGCGTGGCGCGGCAGGTCGATCGCCGGCGGTCGTTCGACCGCGATGGCTTGATTGCCGCGCAAGGCCATCCCGACGAGCGCTTGCTGGAGGAGCTCCTCGCCGATCCGTTCTTCGCTGCGCCGCCGCCCAAGAGTACGGGCCGCGAGCGCTTTGGAGACGCCTACGCCGCCGCGCTCCACGCGCGCGTACCGGGTCCGGACGGCGTCACCACAGCGGTCGAGCTAACCGCGCGCAGCGTAGCCGACGCGGTGGCGCGCTGGACGCCGCCGGGCACGGAAGTGGTGGCCTCCGGGGGAGGCTGTCATCATCCGGGCCTCATGGCGGCGCTCGCACGACGACTCGCGGAAAACGGTGGGCACGAGCTCCGCCGGTTCGACGACCTGTTCTTCGCGGGCGACGCCAAGGAGGCAGTCGCCTTCGCTCTGCTCGGCTATCTCACGCTCCACGGGCAGCCGGGGAACGTTCCGGCGGCCACCGGCGCGACCGGCGCCCGCGTCCTCGGTTCGGTGACATCGCCATGACCTCTGCCTCCCCCGCGTCCGACGCCGGCCGATTGATCCTGCCCGCGCTTCGAGCGGCCGCCGATGACGGATTTGCCCACGAAGCCGCCCGGATCGCCGATGCACTCGACCTCGGCGTAGGCGGCTTCATCGTCTTCGGCGGCACCGTCGAGACTGTTCGCCGTCTGACTGCAGACCTGTTCCGTCGCGCAGGGCGGCCGCTCCTGATCGCCTCGGATCTCGAGCGGGGCGCCGGACAGCAGGTGGCGGGGCTCACCGAGTTCCCTCCGCCCCTGGCTCTCGCCAGCCTGGGCGACGCCTCGGTGGTGCGATGGGCGGGAGCCGTCACGGCCCAGGAGGCGCGGGCCGTGGGGATCAATTGGGTATTCGCGCCGGTGGGCGATCTCGACGTCCTGCCCGACAATCCCATCGTCCAGACCCGCGCGTTCGGAGACGACGCCAACCGGGTCGCGAGCCTGGTGCGCACCTGGATCGAGGGCTGCCAGGGAGCGGGCGCGCTCGCGTGCGCCAAGCACTTTCCTGGACATGGACGCACGACGGTCGACTCGCACATCGCCCTGCCCGTCGTGAGTGCGGAGGCGTCGACGCTTCGTGATAGCGACCTCCTGCCGTTCACCATCGCGGCCGAGTCCGGCGTCGCGTCGATGATGACCGCGCACGTCGCGTATCCGGCGCTCGACGCGAGCGGACTGCCGGCCACGATCTCGCCGCCGATCATGGCCGAGCTCCGCGACCGGATGGGGTATGACGGGCTGGTCGTCACCGACGCGCTCATCATGGACGGGGCGCTGGTCGGTCGGCGCGAATCCGACGCCGCGGTCGAAGCGGTTCAGGCCGGGGTCGACCTGCTGCTCTACCCCAACGACGCACGCCGCGTGCGCGACGCCCTGGTCCAGGCCGCCACGAGCGGCGCGCTCGCCTCGCCACGTCTGGCCGAAGCGCGGCGCCGTTATGACCGGGCCCTGGCACTGGCCACGAGCGCCACACCGCCGGTCACGCGTGGTCCATTCGACTCGGCGGATGCGTTGGCGGATGCCTTGCTCGACCAGGACATGCTGCGCGGCACCGTGGATGCGCTGCGGGGGCCGCTGGATCTGGTGGTGGTGGACGACGACATCGGGGGCCCCTATCCACCCGGGCCGAGCGACTGGGTGCACCAGAGCCTTGGCTCGGACCGCGTGGGTCGCTATGACGGTGGCTCCCGTGTCGTACTCGCCTTCGCCGAGCCGCGGGCCTGGAAAGGCCGCTCCGGGTTCAGCGAAGCGTCGCGAGCCGCGCTGGCCCACGGCGCTGCGGACGCCGACCTGATCGTCCTGTTCGGGCATCCGCGACTTCTAGCCGAGCTTCCCTCCGATGCGCCGGTCCTGCTCGCATGGCATCGCCAGCGGCTGATGCAGGAGGCCACCGCACGGTGGCTCGTGCGGCGGCTGAGGGACTGATGCTGCTCCGCTGGCTCCTCGCCGCGGTGCACCTGCTGGGCCTGGGAATCGGCCTCGGCGCGGTCTGGACGCGGGCACGGCTCCTCGGAGCGGCGACACTGGATCCAACCACGGTGCGGCGGGCGGTGACGGCTGATGCCTGGTGGGCAGTTGCCGCGTTCTTATGGATTGGGAGCGGACTGTGGCGCCTGTTCGGCGCCACCGAAAAGACCACGGCCTACTATCTAGGGAACCACATCTTTTGGAGCAAGATGGCGCTGCTGGTGCTGATCCTGCTGCTGGAGCTGCGTCCGATTGTCGTGGTGGGGGCCTGGCGCCGCCAGCTTGCCCGGCGAGTGCCGCTCGATCTTCGCGCGGCCCCTGCGATCGCCCGTACGAGCCACATCCAGGCTGTGCTCGTGGTGCTCATGGTGCTCGCCGCGACGGCAATGGCACGTGGCCTGGGCTGAGACAAGCCGCCGCTACTCGCTCACCGATGCATGCCGGATCCGCGGCAGCAGCAGATATGCCGGCAAGCCCATGAGGAACGTCAGAAAGAAGTAGCCCGCAAAGCCCAGCCGCTCCGCCAGCACGCCCGACAACAGACCCGCGGCCCACCGGCTCAGCGCAAAGACCGCGCTGAGCAGGGCGAACTGCGTTGCCGCGTATCGGCGCTCGCACACCGACATGAGGAAGGCGAGAAACGCTGCGGTGCCGAGGCCGGCGGCGAAGTTCTCGAACACCGCCGCCGCCGTGATGCCGACCTTGCCGGCGCCGGTGGCGGCGGCGGCCGAGTAGCCCAGGCTCGACAGCAGTTGCACCATGCCGAGCGACCACAGGGCGTGGAAGATGCCGACGCGGGTCGCAATCACACCCCCGAGCGCGGCGCCGGCGAGCGTCGCCAGCAGGCGCCCGGTGGTGAGCGCGGCGATCTGATCGAGCGAAAAGCCGCTCGCGACCCAGAACGGCTTCGTCATCGGGTCCATGGCCGAGATGTCGAGCTTGAACAGCAGGGCGAACACGAACACGGCCCAGATATCCGGGCGGGCTAGCAGCGCGCGGAGCGGCTCGCCGAGGGTCGGCGGATGCGCGCTGTCGCGGTGGGGGGACGGCAGCACGAGTGTGGCTGTCGCGAGTGCCCCGAGCAGCAGCGCTCCGGCGGCGAACGCGGCCTGCCAGCCCTGGCGCGCGGCGATCCACACCAGCAGCGCGCTGCTCACGAAGCTGGCGCTGCGATAAGCGGCGATGCGCACCGAGTTCGCCACGCCGAGCTCTCGGCCGTGGGTAGTCTCGATCGTGTACGCGTCGATCGCGATGTCTTGCGTCGCTGAAAGGGTCACGTACAGCAGCAGCAAGGCAGCGAGCTGCCCTGCATGTCTCTGCGGGTCAGCGCCGGCGAGCACCGCCGTCGTGGCCGCGAGCAGACCGAGCCCAATGCGGATCCACAGGCGGCGGCTGCCGAGCCGATCCACGAAGGGTGCCCAGAGAAACTTGAGCACCCACGGCAGGGATGCCCCGCTGGCGAGCCCGATCCCGGCGAGGCTCATGCCCGAGGCGGCGAGCCAGACGGGCACCGTTTCAGTGAAGAAGAAGTACGGCAGGCCTGAGGCGAACGAGAGGGCGCCTACCCAGCCGAGCCGGGTGCCGAGGCGGGCCTCGGTGGGATGGGTCAGAGCCAGAACGCGAGCAGTGCCGCGATCAGGCAGAGCACCGCGGCCATGACCAGGAGGGCGCGTCCGCGGCCCCCGAGGACCGTCGGCGGCGGTACGGCGGCTGCCGCGGCGGGCGTGATGGTGGGCAGCGTCTCCTCCTCCCCGGTCTCACCCTCCTGCAGATGATAGACCGCGTAGCCCACGTCTTCCGCTTCGCTCGGCTCGGGCAGGCCCTGGCCCTCGAAATGCGCGGCGACGACCGTGATGTTGTCGGGACCACCGCGCTCGTTCGCGAGATCGATCAGTGCCGAGCAGAGATCGGCCAGCTCGGGGTTCCGGGCCACCATGGCCGGCAGCTCTTCGCGCCGCACCAATCCCGACAGGCCGTCCGAGCAGATGATGAGGGTGTCGCCGCGGCGAAGCGTCTGACGGGTGAGGTCCACCTTGACCCGCGGATCGGGTCCAAGGGCCTGGAGGATGATGTTACGGCGCTCGCTCTGCTCCGCCTCTTGCTCGGTCAGCTCGCCCGCGTCCACCAGCCGCTGCATCAACGACTGGTCCTTGGTGAGCTGGATCGCTGCACCGTTGCGGACGAGATAGGCACGGCTGTCCCCGATCTGCGCGAGGTAGAGCTCGTCGCCGTTCACGCCCGCGGCCGTCACGGTCGTGCCCATGCCCCGGACCTCGGGGTGCTCGCGCGCGTAGCCGTAGATCTGTTGATTGGCGAGCTCGACCGCCTCCTTCATCCGGTAGGCGAAGCGATCGGCGGAGGCGTCCTCGTCGGCGGCCCAGACCGTGGCCATGTGGCGGTAGATGAGGTCGGCGGCCATCGCGCTGGCGAGCTCGCCCGCGGCGGCGCCGCCCATGCCGTCGGCCACCATGAAGAGGGAGCCGCGCGCGCCCACCTCATGCCGGCGAACCTCGGGGTGCAGGCTCGCGTTGCCCGTGCTGAGGTCCGCCACGAGGAACGTGTCCTCGTTGTGCTCGCGGGTGCGCCCCAGATCGGTTTTGCCGAAGACGGATACCTGAACCAGTCGACCCGTCACGCGTACCCCGCGAAAGTCACGCGAGCTGTTCCTTCCGATGATCCATCCGGCGACGTGGGAGTGTGACGAATCTAGGAGCCCCCTCTGGGAGCGTCAACGTACGCTTGTCGTAAGTCTCAGTCAACGTGTACCTTGCACCCATGTCCCCTACCAGGGCTCGTCCGCTGGCCTGGGTTCCCGCCGTCGCCCTCTCCTCTCTCGCGTGCGCGCGCGGACCTGCACCGTCCGCTGAACCACCGCCCGCGGTGCCCGCGCCTGCCGAGTCCGCGGTGGCTTCTCCCTCGCTGCCGGCGGTGAAAGACACCCGCGGTTCGCTCGCCCTACGTGTGGCTTACCCTCCGGCCGACGCCGTGCTCCAGGTTCGCGACTCGAGCTTTCTCTTCGGCACCGTCGGCAGCGGCGATGCCGAGGTGACGATCGACGGGCAGCCCGCCCGGGTCTGGCCCAATGGTGCGTGGCTCGCGTACGTGGCGCTACCCGAGGATTCCCTGATGCGCCTGCGGATCACGGCTCGACGAGGGTCCGAGGAGGTGGCGTTCGAGTATCCGTTGCGACGGCGTCTGCCGGACGCCGGGCGCCGCACGCGCGGGGCGGCGTGGGTCGATACACTGTCCCTGGCGCCCACCGGTCAGCTCTGGCTCGCGCGCGGTGAATATCTCACGCTCGAAGCCCGAGCCGCGGAGGGCGCCGCCGTGCGCGTTCGGCTGCCGGACGGCACCGTCGTTCCGCTATCACCCCAGCCCCAGCCACTCGAGATTCCTGCCAGCGTCCGGGCGTTCGAGCGCGACACGACTCGGCTGCGCGGTCCGGTCGTCCGTGATCGC
>Ga0307411_10000986_pt1 | contig 10952 bp, 11 predicted proteins | sample DK1Ometagenome_2_FD_203712 | JGI IMG/M metagenome (GOLD analysis project Ga0307411, IMG submission 203712) | Maize rhizosphere microbial communities from greenhouse at UC Davis, California, United States - DK15-O-1 | ecosystem: Host-associated > Plants > Roots > Rhizosphere > Soil | place: USA...
CGGCCAGCAGGCGGGCGGCGAGACCGGCGTTGCGGCGCGGGTAGACCTGGTCCAGCCCCGTGCCGACGACGGCGATGGTGCCGCCCTCGGCATCCAGCGCGCCCTCGTGGGCGGCGGCGTCGACGCCCAGGGCCAGGCCCGAGACGATGGTGTAACCCGCGCGGGCCAGCGCCCGTGAGAAGGCGCGCGCGTTGTCGCCGCCCTGGGCCGTCGGGTTGCGGCTGCCGACGATGGCCAGCGATGGCGTCCCCAGCAGTTCGCGCCGGCCCTGCAGCCACAGCAGCAGCGGCGGGTCGGCGGTGGCCAGCAGGCGCGGTGGATAGTCGGCGTCGCCCAGCACGAGCAACTCATGCCCCGGCTCGGCCAGCCAGGCCTCGGCGTTGCCGATCAGCGCCGCCAGATGCTCGGGGGGCCGGTTGAAGGCTTCACGCTGTTTGGGCGGCAAGGCCTGATCCAGCGCGGCGGCGGGCAGCTCGAAGGCGGCCTGCGGGCTGCCCGCCATCGCGAGCAGCCGGCGCGCTGCACCGGAGCCCAGGCTCTCGGTCAGCCGCAGCCAGGCGGCGAGCTCGGCCGATGAGAGCATGTCAGTGGTCACCGCCGTTGCCGGGCCGCATGGACCTTGCGGGCCGAGCGCCGGGCCGCTCCCAAGCCGGCCCGCTTTGGCGACGTGCTTGCGGCTTGATGCCGCAAGCGTCGCCGTCCCCTCGGGGGACCGACCAGATGCGCCCGCGTGTAGCGCGGCGCGACTGGGCGAGGGGCTTCAAGGTTGGGTGAAGCGGTCTCCCGCCTTGACCGGTTCCTTCACCGAGATGATCAGCGCATATGACACGCGCTCATAGACCTCGAAGACGAACAGCACGCCATGTCGCTCGTCGGGGAGCTTGATGGCCTGCGCCTTCTCCTGGGTCTTGTCCAAGACGGCCTCGCCGTCGCGCCACAGCGCGAACACGTGGCCGCGTTCGACGCCATCGCGCTTGCCGCGGTTCAGCGCGACGATCTGGTTCTGGCCGGCGTTCAGCGCGTCGCCATAGATGGCCGCGATTTGACCCGCCATCGGCCGGTCCGGCGCATGCGGCACGTAGCGCTCCAGGTTGCGCTGGGGTGCCGGTGCAAGCCGGTCACCGACGCCGACCTCCTGCTTGACGTCCTTGATCTGCAGCGTCGCAGGCACGACCTCGGTCTTGCCGTCGGCGAGCCTGCGGTCCTCGCCGGGGCGGACCAGGTCGGCCGCGCCGACATAGGGCGCTTCATAGCCGAGGATCTCGTTGGTGGCCGGGTCGCGCAGCGTGCGCGACGTGCGGAAGATGCGGAAGTCCGTCGCGCCGCCGAAGTCGCCGCGGGCATAGGCCGTGTCGCCCTTGCCGACCAGCACATGGCCCTCCTGCGTCGCGACGATGCGCGGCGCCCTCGCGAGCACGTCCGTCTCGAAGACGACGGCCTCGGTCAGGAAAGGCTGGATCAGGTTCAGCGGGATGGTGGGGATGGGGCTGCTGTCCACCGCCGAGACGCGCATCTGCGGGCGCAGCTTGACCGTGTCGCCCGCCGCGCCGCCGCCGACGCGCTGGCCGAATTGCAGGCGTGCGCGGCCATCGGTCTTGACGAGCAGCAGCACCTGGCCCGGATAGATCAGATGGGGATTGCGGATCTGGTCGCGGTTCATGCCCCAGAGTTCCGGCCAGCGCCAGGGGCTCTTCAGGAAGAGCTTGGAGATGTCCCACAGCGTGTCGCCGGGGACCACGACGTGCTGGTCCGGCGCGTTGGGCGCCAGCTCGGACAACGGCACGCCGGCGTGGGCGACCTGGTCGGCCACGCGGCGTTGCTCGGGCGTGACGGGCAGCGTGCTCGTTTGTGCCCAGGCCGCGGTCGTCGCGAGGGTCAGACAGGCCGCAAGGACAGCAAAGTGGGCGGGGCGGGCAGCGGGCATCAGGCGCGGTCTCCGAAGGGATTGCCGAATCGGCGAAAATCGGGCTGATTCTGCCCGCATTCCCCCGGCTGGCCTGTGCTTGCAAGTGCTTACAACGCAGGCGCCGTGGCCGCCGACCCACACCCCATGGCCCGACTCGACATCCTCCGCTACCCCGACCCGCGTCTCCACACCATCGCCAAACCGGTGGCCGCGGTCGACGAACGCATCCGCCAGCTCGTCGACGACATGCTGGAGACCATGTACGACGCTGACGGCGTGGGCCTGGCGGCCACGCAGGTCGACGTGCACGAGCGCGTCATCGTCATCGACACCTCGCAGGACCGCGACACGCCGCGCGTGCTGATCAATCCGGAGCTGGTTCGACTCAGCGAGCGCATGGTCGAGGGCGAGGAGGGCTGCCTGTCGGTGCCGCAGATCTACGACCGCGTGCCACGCCATGCCGAGGTGACCGTGCGGGCGACCAACCGCGACGGCGAGATCTATGAGTTCGAGGCCGATGGCCTGCTTGCCGTCTGCCTGCAGCACGAGATGGACCACCTGCTGGGCAAGGTCTTCGTCGAGTACCTCAGCCCGCTCAAGCGCGACCGCATCAAGACCAAGATGATCAAGAAGACGCGCGAGGAAGAGGCCGAGGCGAAGAAGCGCAACCAGCGGCTGTGACGCGCGCCGCGGCATGAAAGTCGTTTTCGCCGGCACACCGGAGTTCGCCGCCGTGGCACTGGACGCGCTGCTGCGCGCGGGCTTCGACGTGCCGCTGGTGCTGACGCAGCCCGACCGCCCGGCCGGCCGCGGCATGAAGCTGCAGGCCTCCGCCGTGAAGCAGCGCGCCGTGGCTGCCGGCTTGCCCGTGGCGCAACCGCAGGGCCTGAAGCTGGACGGCAAGTACGCCGTCGACGCGGCTGCGGGGCGCGAGGCGTTGATCGCGGCCGACGCCGACGTGATGGTCGTGGCGGCCTACGGCCTCATCCTGCCGCAATGGGTGCTGCACACGCCGCGGCGCGGCTGCCTGAACATCCACGCCTCGCTGCTGCCGCGCTGGCGCGGCGCTGCACCCATCCACCGCGCCATCGAGGCGGGCGACACCGAGACCGGCATCACCCTCATGCAGATGGATGCCGGCCTGGACACCGGCGACATGCTGCTCATCGGCCGCGAGCCCATCCGAGCCGACGACACCACCGCGACGCTGCACGACCGCCTGGCCGCGCTGGGCGGCCGGCTGATCGTCGAGGGCCTGCAGGCCGCCGCGCTGGCGCGCACGCCGCAGCCCACTGAGGGCGTGACCTACGCCCACAAGATCGAGAAGGCCGAGAGCGCCATCGACTGGTGCCAGCCGGCCGCCGAGATCGAGCGCCGCCTGCGCGCCTTCGACCCCTTCCCCGGTGGCCTGGCGACGCTGGCCGGTGAGCCGCTGAAGATCTGGCGGGCTGAGCTTGCCGAAGGTGCGGGGGAGCCGGGCGTCGTGATCGGAACCGGGCCGGTGGTGGCCTGCGGCGAAGGCGCGCTGCGGCTGACGGAGCTGCAGCGGGCCGGCGGCAAACGCGGCCCGGCGGCCGCTTTCGTGCAGGCGCGGCCGGTGGCCGTGGGCGAACGCTTCGCGTTGATATCCCGTTAGGTCGCGTGCCGTAACGGGCGCCAATAGCGGTACTTTTAGGCGTCGCGGGTCATCTGGCGTGCCGCAGAATGCGCAGGGTTTTCCAGCCCGGAGCCGCACGATCCGACCTCCCGGGTGAGCCCGCCCCCCCACTTCGTCATTGAGCGCGCCATGACACTCACTTCGTTTTGCCGGGTCGTCTCGGCACCCGCCCTGTTGTTGGGGCTGGCCTGGGCCGTCGCCACGCCGACCCTCGCCGGCGGCAGCGATGCGCTGCTGCAGCAGGCCCATGCCTTGTTCGGCGTCGTCAAGCCGGTGACGCCGGAGGAAGCTTCAACGCCGCAGGCGGTGCTGGGCCGGGCGCTGTTCTGGGATACCCGCCTGTCGCTCGACGGCAAGACTGCCTGCGTCAGCTGCCACAGCCCGGCCGACTGGAGCTCCGACCGCCGCCCGCTGTCGGTCAATGCCAAGGGTCAATTCACGACGCTGCATTCGCAGGCGATGTTCATGGCCCAGGACCAGGTCGCCCTGCGTTGGTACGGCGACCGCAAGGACGGCGCCCACCAAGCCGAGCGCTCCATCACCGGCTCCATGGGCTACGGCAACACGGCCGACCTGGTGACGGCGCTGCGCAGCCTCGCCTACGAGGACCTGTTCCAGCGCGCCTTCGGCGCCGAGGGTGAGGCGATCACGGCGGCCAACTACGCCAAGGCACTGGCGGCCTACCAACGCACGCTGCGCACGCCGGCGCCGCTCGACGATTTCCTGCAGGGCAATGCGGCGGCCTTGAACCCGCAGCAGCGCGTGGGGCTGGAGAAGTTCGTCGGCAAGGGCTGCGTCGCCTGCCACAGCGGCCCGCTGCTGGGTGGCAACTCCTTCCAGAAGTTCGGCATCACCAAGGACTACTGGCTGGCGACCCGTTCGAAGACCGTCGACCAGGGCCGGTTCACGAGCACCAAGGTCGAGAGCGACAAGTACGTCTACCGCGTGCCGATGCTGCGCAACATCGCCAAGACGGCACCCTATTTCCACGACGGTTCGGTGGCGACGCTCGACGAGGCCGTGCGGGTGATGGCCGAGGTGCAGCTGGGCCAGAAGCTGTCGCCCGAGGACGTCGGCGACATCGTCGCCTTCCTGGGCAGCCTGACCGGCAGCGTGCCGGCCCACTATGCCGCGCCAGCCGCCTGGCCGGCGGTGGCGGCCAAACGCTGACACGAATCACACGCTGTATGAAGAACCCCATCCCATCGCCCGCCCGGGCGAGGCCCCTCTCCCTTGTGCGACGTTTGTTGGGGCCGCTGGCTCTGTTCACCGGGCTTGCCGGTGCCGGCGCGGCAATAGCGCAGGCCGGCGAGCCGCTGTTGATCGGGCAGAGCGCCGGCTTCACCGGTGGCCAAGCGGAGTACGCCAAGGACGTGCGCCTGGGCGTCGAGGCGGCATTCAGCCTGGCCAATGCCGCGGGCGGCATCTACGGCCGGCCGCTGCGGCTGGTCACGGCCGACGACGGCGGCAAGCGGGACGCCGTGCTGGCCAACACGCGCAAGCTGGTCGAGTCGGACAAGACGCTGGCCCTGATCGGCTACACCAGCGGCGCCGGCACCGAGGCCAGCCTGGAGACGATCACCAAGGCCCGCATCCCGATGCTGTCGCCGGCGACCGGCAACATGGGCATCCGCGCCGCCTTCAACCCGTATCTCTTCCACACGCGGGCAGGCTATGGCGACGAGATGACTCGCATCATCAGCCACGTCGCGTCGCTGGGACTGACCCGCATCGCGCTGGCCTACCTGGACGACGTCGGACCGGCCAACCTGCGCGCGATGCAGGATGCGCTCGCGGCGGAGCGCCTGAGCGCCGTCGCCGTCGTGGGGCTGAACCGCAACGCCACTGATTTCACGCCCCAGATCGAGGCCCTGGCCAAAGCGGATGCGCAGCTCGTCGTGTTCATCAGCAACGCCAAGCCGATCGCCGCGATCGTCAAGGGGCTGCGCGAGCGTGGCTACGGCGGACAGTTCGCGACCAGCTCCTTCGCGGGCTCGCGCCTTGCGGGCGACCTCAAGCAGCATGCCCGTGGCCTGATCATGATCCAGGTGCTGCCGCAGCCGCGCAAGGACCACCTGCAGTTCCAGCGCGACTTCCACGCCAGCCTGCGCCGCCTGGCGGCCGATGCCCAGCCCAACTACACCATGCTGGAGGGCTTCATCGCGGGGCGGGTGCTGATCGAGGGGCTCAAGCGCGCCGGCCCGGCGCCCACGCGCGCGTCGCTGGTCGCGGGGCTGGAATCGCTGGGCAGCCTTGACCTGGGCGGCTACCTGATCCGGCTGTCCAAGGACAATCACAACGGCTCGCGCTTCGTCGACCTGGGCGTCATCAACGGAGACGGCCGGCTGGTGTTCTGATAGCGCGGCTGTTAGCGCGACTGTTAGCGCGGCTGTTTGCCGGTGCTTGATTTCCGGCCACAGCGCCGCATGTTCGGCTTTTGCTTACCAAGGACGCCTGGCATGTTCAATCTGCTGAAAACCGCCATCCTGATGGCCGCCATCACGGCGCTGTTCATGGCCGTGGGCGCGATGATCGGCGGCAGGACCGGCATGATGGTCGCGCTGCTGGTCGCCGTCGGCATGAACTTCTTCAGCTACTGGTTCTCCGACAAGCTGGTGCTGAAGATGTACAACGCCCGCGAAGTCGATGCCGGCTCTGCGCCGCAGTTCTACGGCATGGTGCGGGAGCTGGCTCAGAAGGCCGGCCTGCCGATGCCGCGCGTCTACCTGATCGACGAGGCCGCGCCCAACGCCTTCGCGACCGGCCGCAATCCGGAGAACGCCGCGGTGGCCGCGACGACCGGCATCCTGCGCGTGCTGTCCGAGCGCGAACTGCGCGGCGTCATGGCGCACGAACTGGCCCACGTCGCCCACCGGGACATCCTGATCAGCACGATCAGCGCGACGATGGCCGGTGCGATCTCCATGCTGGCCAACTTCGCCTTCCTGTTCGGCGGGCGCGACGAGAACGGCCGGCCGGCGAACCCCATTGCCGGCATCGCCGTGGCCATCCTGGCGCCCCTCGCCGCCGGCCTGATCCAGATGGCCATCAGCCGTGCCCGTGAGTTCGAGGCCGACCGCGGCGGCGCCGAGATTTCCGGCGACCCGGCGGCGCTGGCGTCGGCGCTGGACAAGATCCACCGCTATGCCCAGGGCACGCCGCTGCCCACGACCGAGGCGCACCCCGAGACGGCGCAGATGATGATCATGAACCCGCTGGCCGGCGGCGGCCTGCGCGGGCTGTTCTCCACCCATCCGTCGACCGAGGAGCGCGTCCAGCGCCTGCTCGCGATGGTCAAGCGCTGATTCAAGTTCCCGTGCGTGCGGCCGATACCTGAACAGATGAAGCGCCTCCTTCTTGCCCTGCCCCTGCTCGCGGTCCTGTCGGCCTGCGAGCAACTGGGCATCGACGACCCGGCCAAGACTGCCGCCCTCAAGGAGGCCGAGGGCCGCGCCATCGGCAGCGCCTGCCGCCACGCGATGCGCGCCATCGAGGACTGCTATGTGCTCAATCCCAAGGCGCAGAAGGCGGCGGTCTACGCCGGCTGGCGCGAGATGGACGAGTACATGCGCGAGAACAAGCTCGAAGGCGTCGCGCCCGTCGTGCCGCGCCCCGGCGCCAAGCCTGCGCAGCCGGCCGAGGAGGTCGAGGAAAAACCGGTCGAGAAGGCCGCCGAGAAATCAGGCGACAAAGCGGTCGACAAGGCCAAGGCCCACTGACGCCCGCTGAGGCCTGCCGGGCCAGCGCGCGCAACTGCATTTCAGACCTTGGATCCTGCGCATCGTCGCGCCGCCGTCGGCCACGCCGCGGCTGGCCGGCAACATGGGGGCATCCCAACCTCGATGGAGCCCGCCATGAACACCTCCCGCCGCCTCTTTGCCCTCGGTCTCGTCGGCGCCGCCCTCTGCGGCTCGGCCCAGGCCTGGAGCTGGAACAAGGGCGAACGCGTCACCGGCAACGGCGACCTCGCCACCGAGGCCCGTGACACCGGTGCCTTCGACGCCGTCTCGCTGAGCGGCGGCTTCAACGTCGTCATCCGCCAGGGGACGGGCAACAAGGTCGAGGTCAAGGCCGACCGCAACCTGCTGCCCCACATCGAGACACGCGTCGTCGAGGGCGGCAAGGGCCGCACGCTGGAGATCGGGCCCAAGAAGGGCGTCAACATCTCCACCTCCACCAACCCCAGCTTCACCATCGAGATGCCCGCGCTGCGCGCCGTCGCAGTGGCTGGCTCGGGCACCGTCAAGGTCGAGGCGATGAAGACCGGCGGTGTCGACGCCGCCATCGCCGGCTCGGGCGACATCCGCTTCGCCAACCTCGATGCCGAGCGCCTCGCCATGAAGGTCAGCGGCAGCGGCGACATTGTCGCGGCCGGCCGCTGCGGCAACGCCAGCATCGCCATCTCCGGCAGCGGCGACGTGAAGGCCGCCGACCTGGTTGCCGAGGACGTCAAGGTGACCATCGCCGGCAGCGGCGACGCCCAGGTGCAGGCGACCAAGAAGCTCAACGTCTCCATCGCCGGCTCGGGCGACGTGAAGTACGCCGGTACGCCGGAGATCTCCAGCTCCATCGCCGGCAGCGGCAAAGTCCGCCGTCTGGAAAAGTGACCACCCCCTACCGGCTTCGCCGGCCCCCTCAAGGGGGCGCTGCCGATGGCCTGGCGGAGCCAGATCCATGGCAGTCGCTAGAGGGACGGCGGCGCTGCGCGCGCCTTTCGTAAGGATTTAGCACTGCCGCCGAGAATGGCGGCATGAGTTTGTCTGACAGGCTGCGCACGCTCGCGGCCGATCCTGATTTCCGAGCCGGCGCGCGCGACATGGCCTCGCCCTCCCTGGGCCTGGCCGCCTGGGGCCTGGTGACCGGCGTCACCATGGTCAAGAGCGGCCTCAGCATCCCGCTGGCTTGTGGCATGTCGCTGCTGGTGTTCGCCGGCAGCGCGCAGCTGACGGCGCTGCCGCTGATCGCCTCCGGGGCGCCGCTGTGGGTGCTGCTGGCCACGGCCTTCTGCGTCAACCTGCGCTTCGTCATCTTCAGTGCGCAATGGCGCGCCTACTGGGCCCACCTGCCAAGGGGGCGCCGGCTGTTGAACGGCTATCTGTCGGCCGACCTAAACTTCGTCTACTTCGTCAAGCGCTATCCGGATGCCGTGCCGCAGCCGGGCCAACAGCGCTATTTCTGGGGTGGCGTCGCCGTCAACTGGCCCACCTGGCAGGTCGCGTCCTTCACCGGCATCCTGCTGGCCGACCGCATCCCGCCGCACTGGGGCATCGGCTTTGCCGGCGTGCTGGCGCTGCTGGGCCTGTCCTATGCGCTGCTGACCGAGAAGATGCTCTGGTGGGTGGCGATCACGGCGGGCGCCGTGTCGATCGCGACCTACTCCCTGCCGCTGAAGCTCAACATCCTCTGCGCCATCGTCGCGGCCGGTGCGGTGGGCTGGTGGCTCGACACGCGAAAGGCCAGGGCATGAGCGCGCGCCGAACGCCGGGCCGCCTCAAGTCGGCGCACATCCCCTCGGGGGATCGGTCGGCGCACTCGACGACCGAGGAGCAGACATGAGCGATTGGATGACCTGGGTCGCGCTGTTCGGGCTGGCCGGTATCTCCGTGCTGACGCGCAGCTTCTTCATGATCGGCGAGAAGCCCCTGCCCATTCCGGACTGGCTGCGCGAGCTGCTGAAGGTGGCACCGCTGGCGGCACTCGTCGCTGTCGTTGCGCCGGAAATCTTCATGACGCAGGGCCAGCTCATCACGACCTGGCAGGACGCGCGCTGGCCGGCGGCCGTGGTCGCCACCGGCTACTTCTTCTGGCGCCGCGACATCCTCGGCACCATCGTCAGCGGCATGGTCGTCATGCTCACCTTGCGGCTGGGATTGGGCTGGTAACCGCCGTGGAACGCGGCGCGTAGAGAATCGCGGCAGTTTCCGTTTACCAACTGCCCCGCCTCACCATGAACGTCATCCGCTTCTCCGACCTGATCGCCGCCGGCAAGGTGGCCGGCCAACGCGTCTTCATCCGCGCCGACCTCAACGTGCCGCAGGACGACGCCGGCAAGATCACCGAGGACACCCGCATCCGCGCCTCGCTGCCCGCCATCCAGGCCGCGCTGGACGCCGGCGCCGCCGTCATGGTCACGTCCCACCTGGGCCGCCCGACCGAAGGTGCGTTCAAGCCCGAGGATTCGCTAGCCCCCGTCGCCGAGCGCATGGCGCAACTGCTGGGCCGTCCCGTGCCCTTGAAGTCCGACTGGGTCGACGGCGTCGACGTCAAGCCGGGCGAGCTGGTGCTGCTGGAAAACTGCCGCGTCAACAAGGGCGAGAGGAAGTGCGACGAGGACCTGTCGAAGAAGCTCGCCGCGCTGTGCGACATCTTCGTGCATGACGCTTTCGGCACCGCCCACCGCGCCGAGGCGACCACCTACGGCATCGCCAGGTTCGCCAAGATCGCCTGCGCCGGCCCACTGCTGGCGGCCGAGATCGACGCCATCACGAAGGCGCTGGCCAACCCGAAGCGCCCGCTCGTCGCCATCGTCGCGGGCTCCAAGGTCTCGACCAAGCTGACCATCCTGCAGGCGCTGTCGAGCAAGGTGGACGGCCTCATCGTCGGCGGCGGCATTGCCAACACCTTCATGCTGGCCGCCGGCCTGAAGATCGGCAAATCGCTGGCCGAGGCCGACCTCGTCGACCAGGCCAAGGCCGTCATCGACGCGATGGCGGCGCGCGGCGCGGCCGTGCCCATCCCGCAAGACGTGGTCACCGCCAAGGCCTTCGCGGCCGATGCGCCCGCCACCGTCAAGGCAGCGGCCGATGTGGCGGACGACGACCTCATCCTCGACATCGGTCCGAAGACGGCGGCCAAGCTAGCCGAGCAGCTCAAGGCCGCCGGCACCATCGTCTGGAACGGCCCGGTCGGAGTCTTCGAGTTCGACGCCTTCGCCCACGGCACCGAGATGCTGGCCCGCGCCATCGCCGAGAGCAGCGCCTTCAGCATCGCCGGCGGCGGCGACACGCTGGCCGCGATCGCCAAGTACGGTATCGAGAAGGACGTCGGCTACATCTCCACGGGCGGTGGCGCCTTCCTGGAAGTGCTGGAAGGCAAGACGCTGCCCGCGTTCGAGATCCTGGCGCAGCGCGCCGCGGGCTGACCGCAGGCGCCGGCGCGCCGGCCGGCTGATACAACTCCGGCCGCGCGCGCCGGGCCGATTTCACGAGCCCGGTCCGCCCCCGTCGACCGCCCGCCGCACCCGGCCACCACAATGGCCGCATGGTTTTGCGCTGGCTGCTCGCCCTGCTCGTCCTGGGGACGCTGCTGGGCCTTTTCGCCAATGAGCATTGGATGACGCGCCGGGTGGCGCTCGATGGTCGCGGCGCTCGCCAGAGCCTGCAGGCCATC
>Ga0307411_10000988_pt1 | contig 10939 bp, 12 predicted proteins | sample DK1Ometagenome_2_FD_203712 | JGI IMG/M metagenome (GOLD analysis project Ga0307411, IMG submission 203712) | Maize rhizosphere microbial communities from greenhouse at UC Davis, California, United States - DK15-O-1 | ecosystem: Host-associated > Plants > Roots > Rhizosphere > Soil | place: USA...
GGTTTGAGCAATAGTACTAAATGTTTGAAGGGTAAAAAAAGCAATAATAATTACTTTAAAGGTAAGATGTGTTTTAATTTTTTTCATACAACTCAGTTTTTAGTATTAATAAAATACATATTCATCTGACTCTAAATCAATAGATTCTGATGGGTTCCAGGAAATAAATTTAACATAAATAATTGAATTGTCGAAATGTGAATGAATCCTTAACCGGCCGTTAATACACTTTAGAAGAAATTAATTTAATAAATGATGGTGTTTATCGAGTTTTCGATGCAATATACCATATATATGCAGTTAGATAAATTCGTTTTAATTTTATTACCATCCCATATACTCCAGCTGGATCCTCTTTTTCTTAGTAACGGGGTCAATGGTTATATCGAGCACATAATTTCCTTTTATCCAATAGGCCCAATCATCGGTTAATGTATCAGGATTTTTTGTAAACTCCTTGGTTATCCTGTCAGTATTAAGGTTCTTAGGATCGATGATAAAAATTATTTTATTGAGCTTTTTATTATAAAACCCCATCTCAATAGTATCGTGGATCGGCATATCCCAGAGTTTGGTTCCAAATTTACCATACGATAAAAAGACCCGTTCCTTTTCAGGATAATCTTCCGGTGCATTGATCAGAAATGATCTGGCCGAAGTGTATGGCATATTAAATTTAATATCGCCAAATACAAAACCGGTTGCATTATCGAAATTACGGGAAGTTTGTGCTTTGTTTGTTGTTATAAATATCACAAAAACACATGCTCCTAAAATAGCTTTAAGTATTCTTTTTTTCATACTTATTTAATTTTAAATAATTGAATGGTATAATCCAATAATTCCTGTCCACCATATTCTCCATGTCCGGGAATAATAATTTTTACAGCCGGGTACGCCTGCTTTACTTTTTCCACCGTATTTGACCAGGCGGAAACGTTTGCATCCCCCAGGTATCCCTTTCCTGCATCCCGCTCTTTTATTAAACAGCCTCCAAACATAATGTTTTCAGAAGGGAAATAACCTACCACATTGTCTTTGGTATGACCTTCGCCGAAAAACCTTACAAATATTTTTTCATTACCTACTTTAAGAATAAGGGAATCATTAAACCCATTTTTCGGAACTTCATATTTATTTTTTTTCGCAAGTTCTATGGTTTTAAAATATGCATATGAAGGAATATGCTGATCGTGAAAAGCTTTAAGGCCACCTAAACAATCATTGTGAAAATGAGTTGGGATAATCGCAGTTATACTGCAATATAATGTGTCTTTTATCCATTTGATCAATTCTTCCGAAGTTTTATTATCCGATGGGGTATCGAAAATAATAGTTTCATTTTTACTTTTTACAATCAGCCCGTTGCATGGAACATTTCCAAAGTCCTGGGTTTGCAGAAATGAAGTATGCTCAAATGAATTCGGGGAAATTTGTGTTATAATAAGATTATCCGTTTGGTAAAGAATTTTCGATTGAAATTGCTCCTCGTTTTGTGAATAGCTTTTCAAGCCGGTAAAAAAAACAAGAAACAAAAAAACATGTGATAGTATAAAGATTTTCATTGCAAATTATTTATCAGATGCGACTATAATGATGCAGCACTATGCCTGAGTTAAAATTTTTAGTCTTTAAAAGTGTAAAAATTGTTCTTTTATTTATCTTATCAAACAAAGGCAAACCTTTTCCAATTATTACCGGATGAATACATAATTGTAATTCATCCATTAAATTCAGGTTCATTAATTCTACGATTAAGCTCCTGCTCCCTATTAAAATATCTTTGCCGGGTAATTGCCTGAGTTCTGAAATTAATTCTTCAAGAGATTTATCTGCTAGTTTTGCCGAGTCCCAATCAAGATTTTTGAGGGTGTTGGAAAAAACTATTTTAGGAATTCTGTTAATAGCAATGGCAAAATCATCCATGGATCTTTTACCCGAAGGTTTGTTGAGAAATTGCCTCCAGTATTCCATAAGCTCGTAGGTTTTTCTGCCATATAAAATTACACCGGAATCATTTAACAAGTCTGTATAATGATTGTGAAGCTCCTCATCCGGAATTCCGGCTGTATGATCACAGAAACCGTCGATGGTTAAGTTGATGGAAGCAATTATTTTTCGCATAAACAATTATAAAATTAAGTTCTTTATATAATTTTTTTTTAAAAATTTATACAAATTTCCGAATGCTCATCATACAACCCAAATGCAATCCTTCGTGGTAATTATTAAATTCAAATGCATCCTTTACTGAACCCAAATGAAAACCTGTTAAAGTGGTACGTTCATTATAACCCTTAAATATTCCGTTTTGAAGATCTTCTTCGGTTTTAACAATAAGAGACATCAAAAGCCCTTTCAGCTCATCTGCCTCCAATTGTGAAAGAATTCCAGTTGGTTTTGTTCCTGCCTTATACGTATCAAAAAACGCATCCGGAACGTGCATTGGGTTATTTGATCCTTTATAAATGAGAAATTGTTGGGCGGCAATAATATGCCCGATATTCCAGATGAGATTATTATTAAAACCGGCTGGAATTTTATTTAATTGCTCTAAGGTATATTTTTCAAAAAAATCCAGGGAGATTTTCCGGGAGGTTTTCCAGGTTTTGAGTATAGTTTCCATACATTAAAGTTAGGAAATTTAATCATTCAGCTTATATAGCCTATTAATATTTCCAAGGCAATAAATTACTGGATTAATATTTTACTCCGTTGTATCATTTTTCCTTTGTTATTCGTAAATGTTACAAAGTAAATACCCGTTGATTGATCTGTAAGGTTTAGAGAGTTTACGTTATTCATACTGATAATAATTTGACCCAGAGCATTGGCTACATGCACATTTACTGTTTGTGAAAAGTAAACTTCTCCCTTCGTTGGATTTGGATAAATTTTAATCTCCGGAATTATATTGTGGTTTTCAACACTTGTTGTGCTATCAACCGACAATGTTAATATCAAAAGTGAATCACAACCGTTCGTATTCGTTAACGTATCGAAATAAACACCTGCAACACTAACCAGGTCTCCATTAAAATCATACACATCTCCCTGATCAATGGTTATAAAAATTGAATCACTATTAATCTCAGATACCTGGAGGGTTAATTTTACAATTGAATCGCAACCTGAAATATTAGTTAGTGTATCGTAATATATGCCTGCATCTGTAAGTAAATTGCCATTAAAATCAAACAGTTCTGCATCACACATAGTATGATCAATGGCTGTTTTTTGATTACTTCCAAGCTTTAATAAAAATCTATTGGTAAGTCCGCCCTGATCAAAAAGATAAGATGTAGTTTGTGGAGACGGATCAAAATCAATGGAGTCTTGCGATGGCCAGTTTGTATATCCGATTGCAGTAAGTTTATCATTGTACAATCCTGTAATTAAAATATTATCGTCCGGGTCTACCGCTATGTCTTTTCCAGAATCGGATGCACTACCTGCGATTGATTTTATCCAGGTAAAATTCCCGGTTGAATTATTCAGTTTAAATAGTATAACATTAATGGTAGAATTACTTGCAATTATTTGTCCGTCACTGGTAAGTCCTTGTCTTATATAGTAACCGGTTACATAAATATTTCCGGAATGATCCAACGCGATTCCAGTCCCCTCTTCATTAATAGAACCAGAAACTGCTGAAGCATCTTTAAACCAGCTCACCCATGTAAAGTTCCCATCCGATGAGTTCATTTTAGCAATAAATATATTCCGGTTGCTACCATTTCCACTTGGAAGTGTGAATGAAGTTGCATTATTCTGGTATGTGGCCGTACTACTGTAATATCCCGTAACAAATATATCACCCGCAGCATCAGTTGTCAAACTTTTCCCTGCATCTTGTCCAGCTCCACCCAATTGTTTTACCCAAACGAAGTTCCCCGCAGTATCTAATTTCATTATATAAACATCCTTAAGTCCACCGGAAGTAAGATTATAAACCGAAGCTCCCGGATCAAAATCTTTTGTACCATCGAAATTACCCGTTAAATAAAGATGATTATTGGTATTACTAAACGTAATCCTTGGCTCATTACCTACAATATCTTTTTGCCATATAATATTTCCATTAGCTGAATTAATTTTATAAAGTAGTCCCCCTATGGAATTTTTTCCAGCTGCATAAATATTTCCTGTATTATCTATGGTAAGTGTCCAAAACTCATCCGGAGTAGAAGCAAATGTTCCGGCATATTTTTTTGCCCAAACAAAATTTCCATTCGCATCCAGCTTCAAAATAAAAGCATCACGTGAATGGATCATATTAAAGCCAACAGGCGAAGCATCGCTACTTATTATATGTGTAGAAACGCCCGGATCAAAATCAACATGCTGCTGAAACCACCCTGTTATATATAAATTCCCGGTATTGTCCGTTACAAAATCATACGCCATTGTTGAATAATCATTGTTTGCTGTATTAATATTGATGTTTTTGATAACAGCTGTCCAAAGTGAATCACCTTGTGCATTGTGCTTTGTAATAAAGTTTTCTGTATTTACAAAAATATTCTGGTCAACGTTGTTCGCAAGTGTAAAAATATTTCCCAGATGATCAGTTGTTACACGTTCAGAAACTCTTCCGGCGTCTATTCGTTTTGCCCATTCAAAATTTTCACATTGTGAATTTGCTACCACAATAATTATCATGGTTAAAATGGTAAGCAGTAGTTTTTTATTCATTTACTCAGGTTATTGGACATTCTAACATTTATTTTCAAAAATCGTATCGGAATCAAATCTAATTGCCTTCTTAAATTGACGCACTTTGGTAAGTTCCTTATTTAAAGATAGTAAACTTTATGAATTTCACAAAAAAGGAAAAAATGTAAACTATATAATCATATATTAGGTTCTGCTTTAGCAGGATCTTTCTTAGAATATCCATGGCAAAAATATCCTACACCATCAAGATTGTCAATTTTAGTCGTAGCAAAATTACTGACGTAAATAATTTCATTAGTACATAACTCTTTTAGTTTCTACACCTGTTGAATCCCAATGAACTTCACTTATTTTTTCATTTTTTAAAATTCCGGATATGCCAGTTCCCATGCCAGCCTTTCACACTTCCCAGTCACAATTTAATATGGAGTCTGCAAAAACATATGCTGAACTAACCATTTCTTATAACCACCGGAAATTTGTACAGATAATGAACTTTTTTCACTTCTCTTTGAGCATACATATATGTCCAAAAGCAAAAATGATTATAAAAAATACGAAGCGCCTAAATCGAAACATAATAAAAAAAATAATTCTGCTAACATCGCACATTAATTCACTGGCTGATGTTTAAAGAAACAATCTTTACTTAGTCCTAAAAGAATAAAAAATGTAAATATTAGAATACTCCTGAGTGTTACTCCCCTATCACCTTTAAATCCGATACCAACGGATCTGCCATTCCTACGATCTTTGCGATAAAATCTGCCGACGACAATGTATGATCAAATAAATTATCCTGGCGTTCCTGTAAATGGTTTAACGGGGAGATAGTCGCATAGATCGATTTGATATGATCCAGGTCACGGGTATTTTTTTCACGGAGGGCCTTGTTTATTTTGGAGGCTATCTTTTTAAGGTCTTTTTCAGATCTTGCTTTTAAAGCCAGGGCCATTTGGTCCATAGACGGATCAATATCAGTGATACGTTTTAAAATAGAATCGTGAAGCTTATTAAATCCAGATTCAATCTCTGAAAGATCCAGCTCTTCTTTAAAATTTTGTTGGATGAATTTCCGGATGATTGAATCCAGGTCAGTGAAAAAATCTTCTAGCGTTAATCCCAGCGATTGGATCTTTTTAAGTTGCTTCTCTGTAAGAAGTAAAAAACAATCTCTTAAGATAAGTGTTGGATAAAAAATTCCGTAACCTGCAAAGTTGGACCTGTATTGTAACCAGTATGCAATCTCGGCAGGGCCACCAATGTATGCTACATTCGGCAACACGAATTCCTGGTATAAAGGGCGTGTAACCACGTTAGGACTGAAAAAAACCGGGTTCGTTCTTAATTCGGCCAGCAATTCTTCTTTGCTCCACTTCAGTTTTAAATCTGCGGTAGCATACCCACCATCGTGCTCTATTATGCGTTCACGAGTTTCATTTCCTGTGTAAAAATAATTTATATCACGGGTAAAAACCTGTGGCTTGTATCCTGATTGCTCTAATTTTTCGTTGGTATTGGAAATCGGTTCTATGGAAGGTTTTCCTAAAATTTCTTTTTCAATCATACCTGAAAAAGATTTTTTTAATTCGGTAGAATCCTGGTCCAGGATAATTACACCATATTCGTTAAAAAGATAATGTACAATTTTACGATGTGCTGATGAAAGATCCGGTGAATTTCGGTATGCTTCCAGCATATTCTTAAATGCAGGATCAAACCTGTATTTTTCCGAAAAGCCTGCTTCTATTTTATCCAGCAAGGGCTTCATGCCTGTCAGAGCCATTCGGCCCGTAGGGCCATAGGAAGAAGCAATTACTTCCCATTCCCATTTTTTATTGTCCAGGAAAAAATGATTGATCTCTTTAAAATCATGATCCTCCGAATTCATCCAATATACCGGAACAAATTTTTTGGTGGGATCAGCCTCATCCAGTTTTTGCGCTAATGTAATAGCTGATGCAATCTTATAAATAAAATACAGGGGCCCCGTAAATAAATTCAGCTGATGTCCGGTGGTAATGGTAAACGTATTCTCATCGGTTAACGCCTGGATATTTTCCTTTAAAGGAGCGGAAAGTTTTAATCCTTTATATTGCCCGTTAATAACATCCACCAGGGTTTTGCGGTCAACAGGAAAATTTTTCCGGTCATTGGCAGCTTGCACCAACCCTTTTAGGTCAGGCTGATAGGTGAAAAAATCTTTTAGCTTGTCCGGTGCAGAAAAATAATCATGCGTAAGGTTCCCTCCAATACCGGCCTGTTGAAGAGATATATGTTGTACAATTTTCAATATTATTCAATTACGTTACCGTAAAGATCAAACTCTTCGGCTGATTCAATTTTTACATTTGCGAAGTCACCGATCCTTACAAAATTTGATTTGGCAGGAACCATCACTTCATTATCCACTTCCGGTGAATCAAATTCGGTACGTCCTACAAAATATCCATTCTCAGCTTTATCAAACAGAACTTTAAACTCCTTACCTACTTTTTGCTGGTTAAGGTCATACGAAATTCCCTGCTGGATCTCCATCAATTCAGCTGCCCTTTCCTGCTTCACTTCCTGGGGAACATCGTCCTCTAATTTAAATGCTCCTGTATTGTCTTCGTGGCTATACGTAAACACTCCCAAACGATCGAACTTCACATCCCTGATGAATTGCCGCATGTTTTCGTGGTCCTCCTCCGTTTCACCAGGGTAACCGGAAATCAATGTTGTACGAATGGCAATTCCCGGAACTTCACTTCTGAATTTCTGTAAAAGATCAAATGTTTTCTGCCGGGTAGTTCCTCTCTTCATTGATTTAAGAATAGGATCACTTACGTGCTGCAACGGAATATCTATGTACTTACAAACTTTAGGATTGTTAGCGATCACTTCGAGTACATCTTCCGGAAACCCGCTTGGAAAAGCATAATGTAAACGGATCCATTCGATCCCTTCCACTTTGCTCAATTCATTCATTAAAAACCCGAGCTTTCTTTCTTTATATATATCCAGCCCGTAATAAGTAGAATCCTGTGCAATTAAAAGGAGCTCTTTGGTACCTTGTTTGGCAAGGCTTTCAGCACTTTTTATCAGCTGTTCAACCGGAGTTGAAACGTGGCCGCCTCTCATTAACGGAATAGCACAGAAAGAACACGGACGATCACATCCTTCTGAAATTTTAAAATACGCGAAATGTGAAGGTGTAGTTAATAAACGTTCACCTATCAGCTCATGTTTATAATCAGCACGTAAAGTTTTCAGCAAACGCGGAAGTTCACGTGTTCCGAAATATGCATCCACATCCGGAATTTCTTTTTCAAGATCAGGCTTGTAACGTTCACTCAAACATCCGGTAACATACACTTTATCAACGTAACCTTGTTGTTTGGCATCCACGTACTGTAATATAGTATCAATACTTTCCTGTTTTGCATTTTCTATAAACCCGCAGGTATTGATCACCACGATGTTAAAATCCTCATTTTCGGATTCATGCACCGCTTCCATATTGTTCGCCTTTAGCTGGCCGAGCAATACTTCCGAATCGAAAATATTTTTCGAGCAACCTAAGGTTACAACGTTGATCTTATTCTTCTTTAATGTCTTTGTTCTCACTGCATGTAATTTAAGAAAACAACGATTCCACAAATTCCTTCCTGTCAAACACCTGCAGGTCTTCCATCTTCTCTCCAACCCCGATATATTTTACAGGAATTTTAAACTGATCGGAAATACCAATAACCACACCGCCTTTAGCGGTACCGTCAAGCTTTGTAATGGCCAATGCGGTAACATCAGTCGCAGCTGTAAATTGTTTGGCCTGTTCAAAAGCATTCTGACCTGTTGAACCATCCAACACCAACAAAACTTCGTGAGGTGCATCCGGGATAACCTTCTTCATCACATTACGTATTTTTGTTAGCTCATTCATTAAATTCACTTTATTATGCAAACGGCCTGCAGTATCAATGATTACAACATCGGCATTTTTTGAAACGGCAGAATTTAAGGTATCAAACGCAACTGATCCCGGATCTGCATTCATACCTTTTTCCACGATATCCACTCCCGTTCTTTCACTCCATATCTTTAACTGGTCCACAGCCGCCGCACGGAATGTATCGGCCGCTCCTAAAACTACTTTTTTACCGGCTTTTTTAAACTGGTGTGACAATTTCCCGATGGTAGTGGTTTTACCAACACCGTTCACTCCAACTACCATGATCACATACGGAGTATCTGATTTTGGAAGATCATAATTAGAATAACCATCGTTGGATTTGTTTTCAGAAAGCAAAGAAGCAATTTCCTCCTTAAGGATAGAATTTAATTCATCAGAGCTCACGTATTTGTCCCTGGATGCACGCTCTTCAATTCGTTGTATTACTTTAACGGTGGTTGCAACACCTACGTCAGAACTAATAAGAATATCTTCCAGTTGATCCAGAACTTCATCATCCACTTTGGATTTACCAACCACGGCTCTCTTAAGTTTACCAAAAAGACTTTCTTTGGTTTTAGATAAACCTTCGTCAAGCGCTTGTTTTTTCTCTTTATTAAATAATCCGAATAAGCCCATAATCCTGTTAGTGAAAAACAAAAAGAGCTTCCCTCAACGAGAAGCTCTTAGAAATAGTTTTGTTATAGAAATTATTTCTGTGCAAAGAAATCTTTGATATTATCCTTGTGAATGATCTCTTCTTTAAACTGGTAAGCGCCTGTTTTAGCAGATTTAACCAACTTTACTACTTTGGTAAAGTCCTTACCTTGTCCTGATTGAAGCGATGCTACGGTCTTCTTAGCCATGATCTGTTGTAATTAATTATTTAATCTCTTTATGAACTGTCATTTTTTTAAGAACAGAATTGTATTTTTTCAATTCAATTCTCTCAGTGGTATTTTTCTTGTTCTTGGTAGTAATATACCTCGATGTACCCGGCATTCCACTATTTTTGTGCTCAGTGCATTCCAAAATTACCTGTACTCTGTTGCCTTTCTTAGCCATTTTAAATACTAATTAAAATATTATTCCGCTTAAAAACGGGTTGCAAATGTATAAATTAAAATACTAACGTGCAACTATTACTGTAAAATGATTTTTTTAGCCTTGTTAATGTTACCATAAGACCATCTAACCATGTAAACACCTTTTGGCAAATCACCTACCTCAATCATAGTGCTTGTTTCACCCTGAAGATTAAGTGAAGTAGTTTTAACTACCTGACCACTAAGATTCATCATATCAACCATTACTTTACCGGTAGTAGGGCCATTTACGGTTAATTTAATAAACTGATCCTGTACAGACTGCATGATCTGCATGCTGATGCTGTTCTGATTTTCCAATCCCAGTGTACCAACAAAGATACGTCCTTTCATACCCATAGAAGCATGCGGAGAACATACATAATATATCGTTCCAACATCACCTGCCTGGATAACGTATTGCCCACCACCGTTTGGAAGTGAAAAACCACCTGACATAGGTGTATTGCCGTTAGCGGCCCAGGTTGACTGATCTACTTCTACTACATCATGCGATACTGCAAGATTCCAAATAATTGTATCCCCTACAAGTGCATTAACAGTAGCCGGTGTAAAAACGTTAAATCCGTTTGTAATGGTATAAGTTGTCGCAAAAGAGCTCATTGCGAAACCAATAGTAAAAATTGAGGTTAGTAAGTGTTTTTTCATATCAAGTAAATATCTAGCAAATATAATAACTATTTATTTATAATCAAAAACCAGACCAGTAATAAAAAAGGCCCTGAACATTCAGGGCCTTAAATTTAACTAAAGATCTTATGGATTACTGTATTGACGGGATCATTCCTCTTACTCCCATATCTACTAATGTATCTCCATCCATTGGTTCATAGTAATTATTATTCCCATGTTCAACCCACTCAAAGCTATTATTGGTAGATAAAGAAACCTGTATAACGATATCCTCGGTTTCATTACCCGTAATTACCAGTGGAGAAACAAAAGCACCTGTAACTACACATGATCCTGCAGGAATCGGTGAAGTTGAAGAGATAGGATTTACCACTGTGGTGAATCCTGAAGGAACTTGTCCGGTAATTGTAGTTCCTACTGTTTCAAATCCCCAGTAACCCTGTAAGCGTGTTCCATTAACTGCAACAGACTGAGTATTTATGGTATAACTATTTATGTAGGTATTATACCCTATAAATGAAGCCAGGGTACCTGTACCATCATATAAAAAAGGAGTGTTAACCCGGTAATTAATATCATAATTCTGGTA
>Ga0307411_10000989_pt1 | contig 10938 bp, 5 predicted proteins | sample DK1Ometagenome_2_FD_203712 | JGI IMG/M metagenome (GOLD analysis project Ga0307411, IMG submission 203712) | Maize rhizosphere microbial communities from greenhouse at UC Davis, California, United States - DK15-O-1 | ecosystem: Host-associated > Plants > Roots > Rhizosphere > Soil | place: USA...
CTTCCGCGTCGTCGCTGACGACGTGCATCTGGGTGGCACGCTGGGCCGCTACGCCGCCAAGGACCTGAAGGGCAAGTCCATTGCCGTCATCGACGACCGCACGGCTTATGGCCAGGGCGTTGCCGACGAGTTCGAGAAGGGCGTCAAGGGCGCGGGCGGCAAGGTCGTCGGCCGTGAGTTCACCAACGACAAGGCTACGGACTTCACCGCCATCCTGACCTCCCTGAAGGGCAAGAAGCCCGACGTCGTCTTCTTCGGCGGCATGGACGCCGTGGCCGGCCCGATGCTGCGCCAGATGAAACAGCTGGGCATCGAAGCCAAGTTCCTCGGCGGCGACGGCATCTGCACGGGCGAACTGCCCAAGCTGGCCGCCGGCACCATGGGCGACGGCCAGGTCGTCTGCGCGGAAGCCGGCGGTGTCGAAGGCGAGGCCAAGAAGTCGATGGATGACTTCAAGGCCAAGTTCAAGTCCAAGTTCAACGTCGACGTGCAGATCTACGCGCCATACGTCTATGACGCGGTCAACGTGCTGGCCGCGGCCATGGTCAAGGCCGGTTCCGCCGAGCCGGCGAAGTACCTGCCGGTGCTGGCCAAGACTTCGGGCTTCAAGGGCGTCACCGGCAACATCACCTTCGACGAGAAGGGCGACATCAAGAACGGCGCCCTGACGCTCTACACCTACAAGGGCGGTGCCCGGGAGCAGATCGCGGTCGTGCGCTGATCCCAGCCGCTTCGGCCAAACGCCCGCCAACCGGCGGGCTTTTTTTTGGCAATTGAACTGGTTTTGCGCGCCCTAGTTTGGAAATATCAAATCATCAGACGACAAACCAATGCGGTCTGCGACAGGTTGAACCCGAAATAGCGCTCAAGCGCTTTTGGAAACTGCGCCGTGCAATATTCACGGCAAGCGAGTCCGCGTCTGGACGATGGGCGCTTGCAACCTCGGCGAGCGCGGGTTTCATCGGATTTCAAGGAAAAGCCTGTGCGTTTCGCACGCTTTGGGCTGTGCATGTCATGTGGGCGTCGCCGCTTTCGGTTCTACTGCCGCCCGGTTGTGAAAATGACCGTCGCGGCTGCATCGGAGGCCGTCGTCGGACGAGACGGATTCAAGGGTCATGCCCCCTCTAAACGGGGGGCTTTCAAGCCCTGGGGCCAGAGGCATGATGCCGGCGCGATCAAGGTCGGGTTGGCAGTGTTCGTCGCGTCGCAAAGCGCGGAACCATCAGCCCGGCCCTGCGGTCTCCGACCGGCCCAATGGTGGCCGGGCCGACGGTGAGCAGGCGATGCGGCAGGCGGCCTCTGCGCCAGGATGAATGGAATATCGATACCGCTTCGAATTCCATTCATCGGATTGCAAATGCGGAAGAGCGCCAGGCAGAAGTGATCGGGGATGTAAATGATTCGAATATTCAACCATTACCTGCATACGCAGACGCTGCTCCAAGTCTTTTTTGATCTTGGACTGATCGTGTTTGCCGTCATTGCTGTCGTGCTCAGTCAAGGCGAAGCAGCCCAGACGGTACTGCCCTTCGCGGCTTCCCACGGGTTGTCGCTGGCCGGCTGCATGTTCGTCATCAACTCCGCCACGGGCTTCTACCAGCACGTGCACAACCGCTCCGTGACCGAGTCCTGTGCCCGGGCGCTGTTCGGCTTGCTGTTCGGTCTGCCCCTGGCCTACGTGATCTTCAGCCTGGTGCCATCCGGCGCCAGCCACCGTGACATGCTGACCTTGGTGGCGATGGCAGCCGTCGCAGCCGTCATGGTGCATCGCGTCTATGCCGCGCATTCAGGCACCCAGGCGCGTCTGCGCAGCCGCATCCTGATTTTCGGCACTGGCCCTGCTGCGCGCGCAGTCGGCAACACCTTGCGTGCCTCTGACCCGCACGCGCAGATCGTTGGCTACTACGCCGGTCCGAACGAGGAACAGCCTGAAGTACCGCGCGCCGAAATCATCAACGATGGTGCGAACCTGACCGAGGCGGCGCTGCGGCACAACGTCGATGAGATCGTCGTGGCCTTGAGCGAGCGCCGCGGCGGCAGCATGCCGCTGCGCCAACTGCTGGATTGCAAGCTGTCCGGTGTGCGCGTCGTGGACATCGCAACGCATTTCGAGAAGACGCTAGCCCAGATCAATATCAAGCATGTCAATGCCGGCTGGCTGGTGTTCGGTGACGGTTTCAGCCAAGGGATGGTGCGGGCGGCGATCAAGCGTATTTGCGACATCGTTTTCGCCATGCTGATCCTGGCCGTGTCGTGGCCCGTCATGCTCGTGACGGCCCTGTTGATTCGCATCGAATCGCGCGGCCCGGTGCTCTATCGCCAGGAGCGCGTCGGCCTGAATGGCGTGCCATTCAAGGTCATCAAGTTCCGCAGCATGCGCACGGACGCCGAGAAAGATGGCAAGCCGCGCTGGGCAACGAAGAACGATGACCGGGTGACCCGCGTAGGTCGTTTCATTCGCAAGGTCCGCATCGACGAGCTGCCACAGCTCTTCAATGTGCTGTGGGGCGAGATGAGCATGGTCGGGCCGCGTCCCGAGCGCCAGTTCTTCGTTGATGAGCTGGTCAGCAAGATTCCCTATTACGCCGTGCGTCACAGCGTGAAGCCGGGCGTCACCGGCTGGGCGCAGGTTCGCTATGAATATGGCTCGACGATCGAGGATTCGGTCGAGAAGCTCCAGTACGACCTTTACTACGTCAAGAACCACTCGCTCTTCCTTGATCTGCTGATCATGCTGGAGACCGTGGCCGTCGTGCTGACCGGCAAGGGCGCCCGCTGACGCTGGCCCATCGGCACAAGCGCCGATGCGGGACGCTGCTTCAGCGTGCTTGAATCCCGCATGCTTAGTGCCGATTTGGACATCGCCCCGGGCGCCTTTCTTGAGGCGCTTGCACCGCTTGCATCCTTGAGCAGCCTCGGCGATCTGATCTGCAGTGCGGCCTACGGGCTGTTCGCGCTTTATTTCGCACAGCGCCTGCTTCGGGGCAGCGTGCCGGTAACGGCACTGGCGCTGGTGTTCCTCGCGGCACTTGCAACGAGCTCGGTCTGGGCGGGTGTCGCGCTGGTGGACTCGCTGAGGCATTGGTCCGATCACCTGCCGACCTGGGTGGTGCCTGGGCTGGACCTGCTGCGCTTCGCGCTGTGGTTTGCCTTCCTGCTGATGCTTTTGCCGCTGCCGCGCCGCGGTGGCGGGCTGGGTTGGGTGCGCCCCGCATCGACTGTCGGCGTGCTGGTGCAACTGGCACTGATCGTCGTCGCCGAAAATCAGTCGCCCGGTGAATTGGCCCGTCCGCAGGCGTTCGCTTCGCTGGGTCTTGCGGTGCTGGGGCTGGTGCTCGTCGAGCAGATGCTGCGCAACTCCACAGCGGATGCGCGCTGGAATGCCAAGCCTGTCTGCCTGGGTTTGGGCGGTATCTTTGTCTTCGATCTCTTCATCGGCTCCCAAGCCGCCCTGTTCCAGCATTTCGACGGCGATGCAGTGAGCGTGCGGTCCCTCGTGCATGCGGCCGCCGTGCCGTTGCTCTACGTCGCGTCGCGCCGGCATGCCGACTGGCTGGGCAAGCTGCATGTGTCGCGCGCTGCGGTCTTCCATTCCGCAGCGTTGCTGCTCGTCGGCACTTACCTACTGGTGGTGGCCGGTGTCGGCTACTACGTGCGGTACACCGGCGGGGAATGGGGCAGAGCCTTGTCGGTGGCGCTGGTTTTCGTCGCGCTGGTGGCGCTGGCACTGCTCGTGGCGTCGGGCTCGATGCGCTCGCGGCTGCGTGTCTACATCAGCAAGAACTTTTTCAGCTACCGCTACGACTACCGCGAGGAGTGGCTGCGTTTCACGCAATTGCTGTCCAGCAGCGCGGAGCCGCAGCACACGGCCGAGACCGTCGTGCGTGCGCTGGCCAACCTGGTCGAGAGTCCGAGCGGCATGCTGTGGCTGCAGCGCTCGGCCGACGCCGACTTCGTGCAGGCGGCGCGGTGGAATCTGCCTGCTCAGCCAGGCAGCGAGGCGCGCGATGGCCCGCTGGCCATGTTCTGGCGCGAGCGTGCCTGGATCATCGACGTAGACGAATGGCGCGAACGGCGCGATGCGTACCCGGGGCTTGAGATGCTGCCTGACTGGCTGGCGGAGGAGGCGCGCTGCTGGCTCATCGTGCCGCTGCTCGTGCGCGAGGTGCTGATCGGCTTCGTGGTCCTCGGCAGGCCTCGTGTCGTCGTCGAATTGAACTGGGAGGTGCGCGACCTGCTGCGCACCGCGGCCAGCCAGGCTTCCGGCTACCTGGCTCAGGCTCAGGCAACGGAGGCGTTGCTGGAGGCGCGCAAGTTCGACGCCTTCAACCGCATGTCGGCCTTCGTCGTGCACGACCTGAAGAACATCGTCACGCAGCTCTCGCTGATGATGAAGAATGCCAAGCGCCTGCGTGACAACCCGGAGTTTCAGCAGGACATGCTGGACACGGTCGAGAACTCGCTCGAGAAGATGCGGCAGTTGATGCTGCAACTTCGCGAGGGCGACAAGCCGCATGGCCTTGCCAGCGGCGTCGATCTGGAGCAGATCGCTAAGCGCCTGGCCGCGGCGGCGGCCAGCAAGGGCAGGGCGCTGGAGCTGGACCTTCAACCGGGCGTCAGCACGCGCGGCCACGGAGAGCGTGTCGAGCGTGTGCTCGGCCACGTCGTGCAGAACGCGTTCGACGCCACGCCAGCCGGCGGGCGGGTATGCCTGACGCTCGATGCACAGGGCAGCCAGGCCCGCGTCCGTATCGAGGACACCGGCTGCGGCATGAGCGAGGATTTCATACAGAATCGCCTCTTCAAGCCGTTCCAGACCACCAAGGCCAGCGGCATGGGCATAGGGGCCCACGAGAGCTATCAATACGTGCAGGAACTGGGAGGCAAGATCAGCGTGCAAAGCGAATTGAACCGGGGCACCACGGTGACCCTGTTGCTGCCCTTGTTCCATGCGCAAGACGACGTGCCCCTGGCCGCGCTTGAGGTCAGATGAGCACGCCCCGCCATGCGCCGCTGTTGATCGTCGAGGACGATCTGGCCTTGCAGAAGCAGCTCAAATGGTCGCTGGACCGTTTCGAGTCGGTTTCGGCTGACGACGTCGCCAGCGCCGTACTGCAGTTCCGTCGCCATAACCCTGCCGTCGTGACGATGGACCTGGGATTGCCGCCGGACCGCGATTCGGTCTCCGAAGGCTTCAAGTGCCTGGAGAAGCTGCTTGAGTTGGACCCGGGCGTCAAGGTCATCGTGCTGACTGGCCAGAACGATCAGGACAACGCGCTGCGCGCCATCCGCATGGGCGCTTACGACTTCCTCGCCAAGCCGGTCGACCCCGATGTCCTGAGCCTGACGGTGGAGCGCGCCTACCGACTCTATGAGCTGCAGCAGGAGAACCGCCGCCTGCAGATGCAGCAGAGCAGCGATGTCTTTTCCGGCCTCATCACCCGCGATCCTGGCATGCAGCGGGTCTGCCGCATGATCGAGAAGGTGGCACCCAGCGATGCGACGGTGCTGCTGCTCGGCGAGAGCGGCACGGGCAAGGAAGTGCTTGCGCAGGGCCTTCACGACGCCTCCAAGCGGAAGGGCCGGTTCGTCGCCATCAACTGTGCTGCCATTCCGGAGACGTTGCTTGAGAGCGAACTGTTCGGTTACGAGAAGGGCGCCTTCACTGGCGCCACCAAGTCAACTCTGGGCAAGATCGAGACGGCGCACGGCGGCACGTTGATGCTCGACGAGATCGGTGACCTGCCGATGCCGCTGCAGGCCAAGCTGCTGCGTTTCCTGCAGGAGCGTGTCATCGAGCGTGTCGGCGGCCGTCAGGAAATTCCGATCGACGTGCGCGTTGTCGGCGCGACCCACCAGGACCTGAAGGCGCGCATCGCCGATGGGCGGTTTCGCGAGGACCTTTTCTACCGCCTCGCCGAGATCGTCGTCGACATCCCGCCCCTGCGTGAACGCGTGGGCGACCCGGTCCTGTTGTCGCATGCCTTCGCGCGCCGCTTTGCCACCGAGATGCGCCGACCGGTGCCGACGTTGGCCGATGATGCCGTGCGTGCGCTGGAGACCCACCGCTGGCCGGGCAATGTGCGCGAGCTGCAGAACATGCTCAAGCGCGCCGTCATCATGGCTGAGGACGACCGCATCGGGGCTGCCGATCTCGGTCTGCGCGCCGAGCCGACTCCCGCCGAGGCCGGGGTGACGCTGGACCTGCGAACCGTGCGCGAGAACGCCGAGCGCCAGGCGGTCATCACGGCGCTGGCGCGCACCGATGGCAACATCGTCCGCGCGGCCGAGCTGCTAGGTGTCAGCCGGCCGACCCTCTACGATCTGATGAATCGATTGCACATTCAATGAGCGACACCTTCAAGAATCCCTGGCAGCGCATCGGCTCCCTGATCGCGGCCGTTTCGCTCGGTGCGCTCGTTGCCTGCTCCTCGCAGGATCCGACGCAGCTCATCGCCAGCGGGCGCAGCCATCTGGACAAGAAGGACTACCGCGCCGCGGTGATCGAGTTCAAGAACGCCTTGCAGAAAGATCCGTCGCTGAACGAAGCGCGCTTTCTGCTCGGTCGCGCTTTGTTTGAGAGCGGCGATAGCTCCGGTGCTCTGGTCGAATTCAACAAGCTGCACGCCGCCGGTTTCGAGGCCGACCGCGTGGTTCCGCGGCTGGCCGAGGTGATGCTGGTCCATGGTGAGCTCGACAAACTGATCGCGGAGTTCGCCGACAAGAAGCTCGGGTCTCCGAAGGCGCAGGCCGACCTGTCGGCGACGTTGGCGAGCGCCTATGGCATGCGGGGCAAGTTCGACCTCGCCCAGGCCAGGGCCGAGCTTTCATTGAAGGACGACCCGGATGGCTTGACCGGCCGGCTGGTGATGGCGCAGATCAAGACGCTGCGCGAAGACCTGCCCGCCGCGATGGAAGAGGTGGAGCGTGCCGAGCGCGCCCATCCCCAAGCGGCCCGCCCGAAGATCTTCAAGGCCGAGTTGATGGGGCAGATGCGTGGCCGCTATGACGCGGCCACGATCTCCCAGGTCTATCGCGAAGCGTTGGCGCTGGAGCCGAAGAACATCCAGGCCCATGCCGGCCTGATCCAGCAGGCGTTGGCGCAGAAGGATTTGGCCGCCGCCAATGCGCAACTCGAGCAGCTTCGCAAGGCCCACCCGGGCGGCGTGCCCACCCAGTACTTCACCGCGATGCTCGCGCTCGAACGCAGGGATCTGCCGGCGGCCGTCGAGGCGATTCAGGTCATGTTGAAGTTCGCACCTGACAACGTGGCGGGATTGCAGTTGGCGGGGCGCATAGCTTTCGAAGCGGGCAACTACGCTCAGGCGGCTGCGCATCTCGGCAAGGCCTTGCCTCGCACGACGCAAACGACGCCGTTGCGCCTGCTGCTTGCCCGCGCGCTGCTGCGCGCCGGAGACAACAAGACCGCGTTGACCACCTTGCAGCCGTTGCTCAATGAACGCAGCGGCGTGCCGGCTGAGGCTTACACGCTGGCGGCCGACGCCCAGATCCGCCTTGGAGAAGGAGAGATCGCCAAGCAGTTGTACCAGCGCGCGCTCACCGTGAATCCGCAGAACGAGCGGGCGCGCAGCGCGCTGGCTGTCGTGGACATCTCCGAAGGTCGCGTGGATCAAGGGATAGGCGTGCTCCAGGACGTATCGCGCACCTCGACCGACCTGCAGGCCGAGACGCTGGTGGCCAGCACCTATGTGCAGAACCGTCAGTTCGACCGCGCTCGCGTGGCCATCGACGCCATCGACAAGAAGAAGCCGGACAGTGCCGCCGCCGCCTACCTGCGCGGTGAACTTGCGCTGGCTCAGGGCGACGTGGCAGAGGCCACCCGGCAGTATGAAACGGCCAGTCAGCGCGACAAGAAGGGCTTCGCAGCGGTCGCCGCATTGGCGGCGCTGGATCAGCGTGCCGGCAAGCCCGAAGCCGCAGTGGCGCGCTACCGCGCCTTTCTCGGCGTCAACCCACGTTCGTTGAACGCCGATCTGGCTTTGATCGGGCTTCTGAAGGTCCAGGGGCAACCGTCCGCCAAGGTCGCCACGGACCTGGAGGCGTTGGTCAAGAAGTATCCCGACAGCGAGTTCCCGCGCGTTGCGCTGGTGCGTGCGTTGTTGGAGGCGGGTGAGACCAAGCGCGCCCAAACGATTGCCAAGGAGGTCGCATCGGCCTTCCCTTCAAGCGCTGCCGCGCTTGACGCGTTTGGTGTGGCGGAACTGGCGGGCGGCAACCACAATCAGGCGCGACAGGCTTTTTCTCAGCTTGCGGCCTTGCAGCCTAAGGATGCTGGACCGCTGATTCGTCTGTCCCAGGTGTACCTCGCCAGCAAGGATGCAACTGGCGCGCTGGCCCAACTCACCAAGGCCTTGACCGTGCAACCGACCAACATGGACGCGCATGTGCAAATGGTGGCGCTGCTCGCGAAGATGGGCAGGTATGAGCGGGCAGTTGCCCAAGCGCGATCCGCCCAGAGTGTCGCTCCCGCCGATTCCGTAGGCTGGATGCTCGAGGGCGACCTGCTCAACGGCAAGCGTGACTTCGTCGGCGCTTCTGCGGCCTACCGCAAGGGGTTGAGCAAAGCTCGCGTCGGGGCCACGGCCGTCAAGCTCCATCGGGCGCTGGAGGATGCCGGGCGGCTCAAGGAAGCGCAGCAGTTCGAAAAAGAATGGCGGGCCGAGCGGCCGGACGATCCTGTCTTCAACTACTACCTTGGTGATCGGTATCTCACGCTTGGCCAACTCGATGTCGCTGCGGATCTGTATCGCAGCGCGCTCAAGGTGGTGCCAAGGGATCCGGCAAGCTTGAACAATCTGGCATGGATCCTGGCTCAGCAAGGCAAGCCGGAAGCCCTGGAGGTTGCCGAACGGGCGGTGGCGGAAGCCCCCAAGTCGGCCCCCGCGCTGGATACCCTGGCGGAGATTCACTCACGCAGCGGAAAAATCGATCGAGCCGTGGCGCTGCAGCGCCAAGCGGTGGAACTGGCGCCCAATCAGCCCATGATGCGCTTGCGCCTTGCGGACTATCTGGTGAAGGACAAGCAGTTGCCCGCGGCCCGCAAGGAGCTTGAGGTATTGGCCGGTCTGGGCGCAAAGTTCCCCAAGCAAGACGAAGTCAAGCGGCTCATAAGCCAGCTTTGAGCGGCAGTCGCCAACCGTTCCCGAGCATTTCGAGATGGCCGCATGTTGATCAAGCAAGCCACGTTTCGCAAAGCCTGGCATCGAAGCCTGCGGGCGCTGCTTGCGCAGCTGCCGCGCAACACCCGTTTCGCGCTATACCGGCGCATGATCGACTGCGACCCTGCGCCGGACTCACGCCTTGAGCTGAAAGTTGCGAACACCCTCGAGGAGCTGGAAGCCTGTTTCCGCATCCTTCACGATGCCTATGTCGCGGCCGGCTTCATGAAGCCTTCGCCCTCCGGGATACGCGTCACGCCGTATCACGCCCTGCCAACGACGACGACGTTATGCGCCAAGTACGACGGACGGGTCGTCGGCACGATCTCGATGATCCGGGAAGGCGTGTTCGGCTTTCCGATGCAGACCGTGTTTGACCTCAGTCCGATACGTGCCGAAGAGGGGCAGATCGCCGAGATCTCGGCGTTGGCGGTGCACCCGGATTTCCGCAGTACGGGCGGCGCCATCCTGTTTCCGCTGATGAAGTTCATGTACGAGTACTGCACGCAGTACTTCGATACGCGGCATCTGGTCATTGCGGTCAATCCGGACCGCATCGAGATGTACGAGTCGCTGCTGTTCTTCGAGCGGCTGCGAGAGAACACGGTCGACCATTACGACTTCGCCAACGGTGCGCCTGCCGTCGGCGCCACCCTCGATCTCGCCCGTGCGCGGGACGTCTTTCGGCGTGCGTATTCGAGCAAGACGCCCCGGAAGAATCTCTACCGCTATTTCGTCGAGCTTTCGCTGCCGCATATCAAACTGCCGCGCCGCCGATATCACCTCACCAACGACCCGGTGCTCACGCCGGAGATGCTGGACTACTTTTTCAACCGACGGACACCGGTGTTTGCGGAGTTGGATGACAGGCGCCGGGCCTTGCTCTGGTCGATCTACGACCAGCCGGAGTTCCGGCCGGTGCTGCCGCTGCTGCGAGAGAACTACGTGTCCTCTGCCACGATGCGTCGGCATCAGCGGTTCTCGATGCGATGCCCTGCTGAAGTCAGGTTGACGGCAGCGAAGGGAGATCAGACCGTGGTGATGACGGTCATCGAATTGTCCCTGACCGGCTTTCAAGCCCGTTCGAAGCTGCCCCTCTCGATCGGCTCCAAGGGCGACGCGTTTGTCGAACTTGGCACCGCAGAACGGTCACAACTGCAGGTCGAAGTCGTCCGCGAGCACTGCGGCGAAGGCGCTAGCTTCTACGGCTTCAAGGTGAGCGAAGCAGACGACAGCTGGCGCCGTTGCGTGGCCGCGCTCGAAACCAGGCACGTCGGGGATGATCTCTGACCGACGGCGCCTAGGTCTGTTTGCACTGGGCCTGCTTGGCTTGGCATCAGCAGCGCTCGCCGAGACTGCCGTCGAACTGATCGCCCGGGTGAAGCCGTCGGTCGTGCTGGTGGGCAGCTACGGCCTGCTTGACAGTCCGAGGTTTGGTTTCAGCGGCACGGGTTTCGTTGTTTCGGACGGCCGGCATGTGTTGACCAACGCGCACGTTCTGCCACCGTTGCCGCCAGGCCGCGTTGATCGCCGCATTGCCATCCAGCATTGGAGCGCCGACACGGGCTGGACCGTGCGGGAGGCGAGCGTCAAGCGGACTGACCCCGTCCGGGACTTGGCATTGCTGACCATCGACGGCCCCGCGCTGCCGCCCGTCAAGCTGTCCTCGAAAGACGTTGCCGAGGGCAGCGACATCGTGCTGATCGGCTTTCCGCTCGGCGGGGCGCTTGGTTTCTCACATGTCAGTCATCGCGGCATG
>Ga0307411_10000991_pt1 | contig 10933 bp, 12 predicted proteins | sample DK1Ometagenome_2_FD_203712 | JGI IMG/M metagenome (GOLD analysis project Ga0307411, IMG submission 203712) | Maize rhizosphere microbial communities from greenhouse at UC Davis, California, United States - DK15-O-1 | ecosystem: Host-associated > Plants > Roots > Rhizosphere > Soil | place: USA...
CCATGTCCGGGCTCCGCGGCCCGGGCGCTCCCTGGCCGGCGTTGAAATAGCGATTGGCGACGTCCCACCAGTCGGTCACGACGTCGGCCGACGCCGGTTGCGCGGACAGAAGCGCCGCACCAGCGAGCATTATTGAAAAAGCACGCATTTTACCCTCCTCGACAGCGAAGTTGCTGTTGCGACAGAGAGTGTCATGCTGTATTAGGGTGCCACAACAGTGGAGGCATGACTTTGGGCATCAAAGACATGATTGCGCGTTGCATCGCCCGCATGCGGCAGAACGAATGCGCTACCTGCGATCAGCGCGACAGCTGCGCGATCCACAGGATGGGCGCCTTCGTCCCTCCTCCGCCCGACGCCAACCCCTTTGCCTCGCTGCTCGGCGGCCTCGCCAAGGCGCTCGTCGCCGCGGTCGAGCGGCCGAGCGCCTTCCGGCGCGACGTGGAAAGCCGGATCGAGGCTTTGCTCGAGACCGGCGAGGCGCGCGTCGACCGGGTCGCAAGCGACCTGGGCCTCAGCCGCCAGACGCTCTACCGGCGCCTCAGGGAGGAGGGCGTGACTTTCGAGGAGTTGCTTGACAAGCTTCGCCACCGGCTGGCGCTGCGCTACCTGCGCGAAGAGAGAATGTCGGTGAAGGCGGCGTCCTACCGGCTTGGCTTCTCCGACCCGGCCGCCTTCTCGCGCGCCTTCAAGCGCTGGACCGGGAACAGCCCGCGAGCGGCAATGGCCTAGCGGGCCGTGCAAACGAAAAGGCGGCCCGTCGCCAGGCCGCCTTTGACGTGTCAGTCGGGATCAGCCGGTCAGAAAGCCTTCATATAGGCTTCGTTGCCGACAAACCCCATTTTCTCGACATGCGCGCGCTTGGTGACCGCGAGCACCTCGTCGACCAGGCCATAAGGCGCATCCGCCTCCGGCTGCATGTGCAGCTCGGGGATCGGGTTCATCTGCTGCGAGATCTCCAGATACTGCCGCAGCTGCTGGAGATTGACCGGCGCACCGTTCCACGTGACGACGCCGCCGGCCGTGATCGACAGGCGGTTCTTGATCGGATCGACCGGCGGCGGGGCCTGGTCCGGCTGGTTGATCGGCAGGTCCAGCTTCACCGCGTGGCTCTGCACCGGGATGGTAATAATGAACATGATGAGGAGAACCAGCAGGACGTCGATCAACGGCGTCATGTTCATTTCCATCATCGGCGTACCTTCGACATTGTCGGAGGTGGTTTGCATCGCCATGGTGAAGGTCTCCTGGCGTTAGAGGCGGGTGGTGACGGCGCCGGCCGGCGGCTCGGAGATGAATCCGACCCGGGCGAATCCCGCGCGCTGCATGGTGAAGACGGTGCCGCCGATGCACTTGTAGGGCGTATTGATATCGCCGCGGATGTGCGCCTCGGGCATATTCTCTTCGGTGACGTTCTCAACGCCGCCAACGTCCTCGATCAACTGCTCGAGCTTCTGGACCGCGCGGTCGAGCAATTCGTCGCTGGTCACCTTTGTCAGGTTCCAATAGACTTCGCAGGTGCCGCCGGGTCCGCCGCGCACGGACAAATTGACGTTTTCCGGCTTGGTCTGGGTCGCCTCGAAACGGACCGCCGGCAATTGCACCGGGACCGTCTGCAAGACCACAGGGACGGCGATCAGGAAGATGATCAGGAGAACGAGCATCACGTCGACGAGCGGCGTGGTGTTGATGTCCGACATGGGGACGTCGTCGCCTTGGTCCGTCTCGCCTACTTGCATTGCCATGGTTTGGCTTCCTCGAAAACTCAGTGCCTAAGGCCGGGCCGGCGCGATCTGGGACGCCGGCCCGGGTTCGAGCAATTAGCTGACGCGGTCCGTCGTGCGGACCGGCTCGACGCCCGCCTGCGCCGGAGCGGTGGCGGCACGAGCCGGGGCCGTCTGCTTCGGCGCCGGGCCCAGGCGTGGCTTCACCGCGCCGTTCGACATGATGTAGCCGTGGATGTCGTTGGTGAAGGCCGCGAGGTCCTCCATGATCGACTTGTTGCGGCGGATCAGCCAGTTGTAGGCGAGCACCGCCGGAACCGCGACGACCAGGCCGAGCGCGGTCATGATCAGCGCTTCGCCGACCGGGCCGGCGACGGTGTCGATCGAGGCTTGGCCGGACGCGCCGATCTTGATCAGAGCGCGGTAGATGCCGATGACGGTGCCGAACAGGCCGATGAACGGAGCCGTCGAGCCGACGGTCGCGAGGAAGGCCAGGCCTTCGCCGAGACGGGCGCCGATCGAGCCCTGCGAGCGTGCCAGGCTGTTGCCCATCCAGTCATGCTGGTCGATCGGGTCGGTCAGCTTGCCGTGCTGTTCCTGGGCGACGAGCGCGTCGTCGACGATCGCCCGGTAGGCGCTCTTCTTGTCGAGCTTGTTGGCGGCCTCCGCAAGGTTGGCCGAGTTCCAGAAGCTGGCGCGAACCTTGTTGCCCTGGTTGATGATCTTTTGCTGCTGCAGGAGCTTGGTGAACAGGATGTAGAAGCTGAACACCGACATACTCACCAGGATGATGAAGGTCGCCCAGGAGATGAGGCCGCCTTCCTGGAGGGCCTGCATCAGGCCATAGGGGTTTTCGCCGGCGGGCGCCGCAGCGGCAGCGAGCAAAAGTGCTGGAGTTGCCATAGTCTTAGTTTCCCTTCGAAAATTCGTCAGTCGTTCGTTTTAAGAGCGTCGCGCCGTCACTGGTCCACCACTTGCCAGGTAATGGTCGCGACGTAGCTGTCATGGGTCGGACCGCCGTCGCTGCCGACGGCCGGCGTGAAGCGGGCGCGGCGGCTGAGGACGTTGCAGGTGGCCCGGTCGAGGGCGCCATTGCCGGCAGATTTCTGCACCGAGCATCCGGTCACGCGGCCTTGTGCGCTGATTTCGAGCCGGACACGGACGGTTCCGCCGACGCCGGCCTCGAGCGCGGACTCGGGATAGTCGTCAGCCTGGATCAGTCCCTGCAAGCTGCCCTTGGCCTTCGCCGTCTGGACGACACGCGGAGGGGGCGGCGGCGGCGGGGCCGGCGGAGCCGGGGGCGGCGGCTGGATAACTTCGCGCTGCTCCAGCTGGATGGGCGGCGGCGCGACATCCAGCCGAACCATCGGCGGCGGCGTCATCGGCGGCGGCGGGATGTCCATCGGCTCGGGCGGGGGCGGCGGCTCCTCGGGGGGCGGCGGCTCTTCCTCGACGTCAAACGTCTTGAGGTCCTCGGCGGCCTTCTTGATCACGTTGTAGGCAAGGCCGGTGACGATGGCATAACCTAAAATCAGGTGGATGAGCGCCACGACGATGATCGCCACCGTGCGATTCGAGCTCATTTCCTTGCGTTGGGCGTAAGACATTAAGCCGCAACTCTCCTCAAAGCCCGTGGCGGAAATCCACGGAAAAGACCGGGCTCACAACGCGCGCCCTGCCTGAATGAAATCCACTGATGTATCAACGTAACATCAGCGGAACGCGCGCCTCCTTAATTGAGGCAAAATGGCGGCGCAACGAATTTTGTTCCGCAATCGTTACACCCCTGCATCCGCCGGCGGTGCGAGTCCCGCGAATGATGCTATCTCCACGCCGACCGCCTTTGTATCCGGGTAAATGTCGGGTTTCGCGCTTTTGACGCGCAGCGCCGCCACTCCCCGCAAGGCAGCGAGACGATCGAAAATGGCGCGCACCAGCGTTTCCTGCAGGTTATAGCGGCGCTCGCCGGCGATGCGGATGATCTCCCTGCGCAGTAAGTCGTAATCCCAGGCTTCGGCCGGATCGTCGTCCGCCGGCGCGGACAAATCTTCGAGCCAGATCTCGACCGTAACGAGGAGCCTCTGCGGCTTGCCGACCTCGAATTCGTGAAAGCCGATGTCCGCCTGAAGCTCGAGCGACTCCAACAAGATCCGGCTCGACCTGACCGCAAGCTCGGCGGGTACGAGGCCATCCAGTTTCACGACTGCGCTCATTTCGGCTCCCGTCCTGGTGGTTCCTCATAGGGCGACAAGAATTGAACGTCGCGCGAAAGTGACCAGAATCGCTGGCCGCCATCGATGGTCATCACCTCGCCGGTAACGCTCCGGGTGGCGGCGAGGTAGCGGACCGCGTTGCCGACGTCACTCGGCTCGACGCCCCGCCGCAACGGATTGAACTCGTGCATCGCCTCGTAATTGCTCTCGTCCTGGCCGGGCGAGCGCAGCATCAGAGCCGGGGAGATGCCGTTGACCCGGATACCGGCCGGCGCCAGCGCTCGCGCGGCGATCTCGGTGAAGCCCGCCAGGGCCTGCTTTGACAAGGTGTAGCTGAGGAAATCGGGATTGGGCGCGCTCAACTTGGCGTCGAGCAGGTTGACGACGAGCGCGTCGCCGCCATCGTGGCGCGAGGCCAGAGCCTGGGTCAGCAGCACCGGCGCGCGCAGGTTGACGGCCATATGCAGGTCGAGCTCCGCCACATCGAGATGGCCGAGCGAATCCGCTGCGAACCGGGCAGCGTTGTTGACCAGCAGGCGTACCGGCGGATGGCCTTTCGCGACCCCGAAAATGCGGTCCGCGCAATCCGCGTCGGCAAGATCGGCGGCAATGCCGATCGCTCCATCCGGAATGTCGTCGCCGTCATGGTGGCAATGGGCGATGACCGTCCAGCCGTCGGCCAGCAGTGCCTCGGCGATGGCCCGGCCGACGCGCTTGGCGGCGCCGGTGACGATGGCGGTGCTTGGGTTCGTCGGCATGGCTCGCCGGATTGCGTCGCCCGGCGCGCAATGACAAGAGCGGTCGATGCCCGAGACCCGCCCTCCCCTCGCAGTCGCCGGCCAGTCGCTGGCCGCCTTGGCGGCTGCGATCGGCGAGCGGGCCTTGCCGCCGGTCGAGCGCTGGGACCCGCCTTTGTGCGGCCATTCAGGCATGCGGATCGCGGCCGACGGGACATGGTACCACGAGGGCGAGCCTATCACCCGGCCGGCCATGACGCGGCTGTTCGCGACGGTCCTCCGCCGCGAGCCCGACGGCGGCCACGTGCTGGTCACCCCGCACGAGAAGCTGGCAATCGAGGTCGACGTCACACCCTTCCGCGCGGTGGCCATGACCTATGAGGGGAACGGTGATCAGCGGCGCATCGCCTTCGAGCTCGACAGCGGCGATGCAGTGATCCTCGGGCCGGCGCATCCATTGAAGGTTCTGGCCGGGGACAGAGGCCCCAGCCCGCGCGTGCTTGTCCGCCACGGGCTTGAAGCCCTCGTCGTCCGCCCGCTCTATTACGAGCTGGCCGAGACGGCGCTCGCCGAGGGGCATGACCCGCCAGGCATCTGGAGCGACGGCTGCTTCTTCGCGCTTCAGCCGTGACGCTAGTCCACCGCCTGCGCGCTTCCCTCGCCCTGCCGCCGCGCGATGGCCTGCTGGCCGGTGACCTCATCGAAGGCGCGGCGGACGCCGGCCAGGCGGCGGCCGTCCTTGTGGCGATCACCGACCGCCCTGCGCCAGGCGTCATCCTGACGGTCCGGCGCGAGCATATGCGCACCCATCCCGGCCAGGTCAGCTTCCCTGGCGGCCGCCTCGATCCGGGTGAGGACGTCGTCACCGCGGCGCTGCGCGAGGCCGAGGAAGAGATCGGGCTGCCGCCCACTGAGGTCGCGGTCTGGGGTATGGCTGACCCCTATCGCACCGTCACCGGTTTTGCGGTGACGCCCGTGCTCGGCCTTGTCCCGCCCGATTTGCGTCTCGCCAGCCACGAGCACGAAGTCGCCGAATGGTTCGAGGCGCCCTTGTCCTTCCTGCTCGATCCGGCCAACCAGCAGCGCATGAGCGCTGAGTTCCAGGGACGCACCCGCCATTATTACCAGATCGACTGGCAGGGCCGCCGCATCTGGGGCGCTACGGCGGCGATGCTCGTCAACCTCAGCCGCCGGCTGGAATGGGCATGAGGCTCGACGCCGCAGGCTGGCGCAAGAAGCGCGGCGTCGCGCGTATCCTCAAAGCGCTCGGGTCGAAGCAGGGGCTAATCCGCTATGTCGGGGGCGCCGTGCGCGACGATTTGATGGGGCTGCCGGTCAGCGACGTCGACTTCGCCACCAAGCTACCCCCCGAGCAAGTGATCGAGCGGCTGGAAAAGGCGCATATAAAGGCGGTTCCCACGGGCATCGAGCATGGCACGGTCACCGCCGTTGCCGACGGCCAGCCGGTCGAGATCACGACCCTGCGCGCCGACGTCTCCACCGATGGACGCCGAGCGACGGTGGCCTTTACCGACGACTGGATGGCCGACGCCTCGCGCCGCGACTTCACCATCAACGCCCTCTACGCCGATCCCGAAGACGGCGAGGTCCACGATTATTTCGGCGGGACCGAGGATTTGAAGGCAAGGCGCGTGCGCTTCATCGGCGACCCACTGACCCGCATCGCCGAGGACCATTTGCGGATCCTGCGCTTCTTCCGCTTCCATGCCCGCTTCGGCGCCGGCGCGCCCGATCCGGCGGCGATGGATGCTTGCACGGCACGGGCGAACGACCTGATGGCGCTCAGCCGCGAACGAATCGCCGACGAGTTGCTCAAGCTGCTCGCCTTGCCCGACCCGGCGGCGACTGTCGCTCTGATGATAGAGCGCGGAATCTTCCGCCCGGTCCTCCCCGAAATCGACAGCGCCGAGCGGCTGGACAAATTGCTCAAGGCGGAGCGCAACGGCGGCTTCGAGCCCGACCGGCTGCGTCGGCTGTCGGCGCTCCTGCCGCCCGAGCCCGAGCTTGCGGAGAAGATCGCCGCCCGGTTGAAGCTGTCGAACAAGGCGCGCAAGCGGATCGCGCTGGCAGCCGATGGCGACCTCGCGGCGAACCGCCAGGCCCTCGCCTACTGGCTCGGGACGGAAAGCGCCCAGGACCGGCTGCTGCTGGCGGGGCGGCCCGAAGATGCCGCCGCGCTCCGCGACTGGCCAGTGCCGCGCCTGCCGATCACCGGCGGCCAGCTGATCAAGCGCGGAGTGCCGCAGGGCCCCTTGGTGGCGAAGACGCTGCAGGCGATCGAGCGGGCATGGGTCGCGGCCGGATTCCCGACAGGCGATGAATTTGAACGGATCGTGCGGCAGGCGACGCAATCGAGCTAGCTTCATTTGCAGGCCCGAGGTTGCTAGCGTCCCTCGGTCACTGAAGGGGGCCGGGCTTGGCGGACGTTTTCCTGTCTTACGCGCGCGGCGACAGGGGGCCCGCGGAGAGGTTGGCGAATGCCATCGCTGAAACCGGGCTTACGGTCTGGTGGGACCGGCACATCAAGGGCGGCGCCGAATTTTCCCGCGACATTGAGCGGCAGCTCGACGACGCCGCCAAAGTGCTCGTCCTGTGGTCCAAGGAAGCGGTGAGATCGCGGTGGGTCCGTGATGAAGCCAGCGTCGCTGCAGACACCGGCCGGCTGGTAAGCGCGACCATCGACGGCACGCAGCCGCCCCTCGGCTTTCGCCAGTTCCAGACCATCGACTTGAAACGCTGGTCTGCCAAAGGCGCAACCATTCCGCCCGAGCTCGCCGACGCACTTGACGTCCAGGCGGCCGAGCCAAGTCACCGAACGAAGGCGGCTCGGCCGCGTGGCAAGCTGATCGCCGCCGGCATTGGCGCGCTGTTGCTGGCCGGCGTGGCAGTGATTGCCGTGGTCCAGCCGCCGCCATTCGACCGTTTGCTTTCAGGTGAAAGCCAGGCGCAAGGGCTCTCCTTGGCGATTATGCCGTTCGCAACCCACGGTGACCAGCAGGACAATTACCTCGGGGCCGGCCTGGCCGGAGCCCTGGCCGACAGCCTGACACCCTTGGCAGGGCTTAAGATCACTGCGACCACCTCGACTCAGGCGCTGGCCGGCAAGGGCCTGACGGCCCCCGACATCGGCAAGAAGCTCGGCATTAGCCACTTGGTCGAAGGCGACGTCGAACGGACTGACCGGCGCTATGCCATTTCCGTGCGGCTGATCGAGGCAGGATCCTCGGAGCAGATATGGGCGCGCACGTTCGAGGGCCCTTCGGAAGAACTGCAGGAACTGAAGAACCGGATGGCGCGGGAGCTCGCCGGTGCCTTGCGGGCGCGCCTCGGCGTCGGAGAAGGCCAGATCGGCCAGCGCGGGAACGTCGACCCGCGCGCTTATGAAGCCTATCTTCGCGCCTTGGAACGCGTCTCCGTCCGCGACAGCAGGGATGCCCGCATCGAAGCGATCAAGCAGTTTCGACTGGCGGCGTCGATCCAGCCCGACTTCACCGAGGCGCATGCCGGCGAGGCCTATCTGCTGTCTCTCAGCCTGCCCCGCCAATTGGGGAACACCTGGCCGCAACTGCTGGCCGAGCAGCGTCGCGCCAGGGCCCGTGCGCTCGCGCTGGACCCGACCAATGAACTTGCGCTGATTTCTGGCTCTACTGCGCTCAAGAACTTCAATGGTGACCCCGAAGCGGCGCTGGCGATCGATGAGGCGGTGCTCAAGCGCTCCCCGGACTTCGGGCCTGCACATTATTCCATGGCCGCAAGCCTGTGGATGCAGGGCCACCCGCGCGACGCGCTCGATCATCTCGACCGAGCTATCGATCGCGATCCCTTCGATATCCTGCTGCGACTGTACCGCGCCCAGATACTCTATTCGCTCGGCGACTATCTAGCGGTGCGCAGCACGGTGGAGAAATGCCCTGAACCTTGCGCGGGCATCGGGTTCGTGTGGTTTGTGGCCATGCTCGGCTTTGCGACGCCTGCTCAGTACGCTGAAGATTGGCCCGCCTTTGTCGAACGCGGCCGTGCCGACCGGGTCCCGCCAGTAGTCATGGCCGACGCCAAAGCAATGGCCGATGCATTGATTCTGGGGCGTCCGTATAAGCCCCGAGGGGCCGACAGCGAGGTCATTGGATTCGTTGACGCTGCCATGGATGCTCGGCTCGTTAGCTTCGAGAAAGGGCTGCGCCTTGCTCACACCGCCGCCGGTAACGAGCATGCTGACAGCGTCCTCGACATCCTCAACGCGGGCCGACTGACCTTCACTCGGGAGCAGCGCGCCGATCCGCGCTATCACCAGCTTTTCCGCCATCCGAAACTCGCCAAGATCGCCGCTGCCCGCCGCCGGGAAGGCGTGACTGCTGGACTGCCGATTTTTCCAGTGAAGCCCTACACGGGGCGTTGATTAGGCGCCCCCGCGCCGGCGTTTCCAATATTCAAGGGCCACCTCTGGCTCGAGCGGCCGAGCGAAATAATAGCCCTGCCCGGACGAACAGCCCAAGGTCGCCAGCGTTGTCGCCAGCTCAACCGTCTCGATGCCTTCGGCCGTCGTGGACATGCCGAGCGCGTCGGCGAGGCTCAGCACGGCGCGGACGATGGCGACGCTGTCGGGGTCGACCATCATGCCGGTGACGAAGCTGCGGTCTATCTTGAGCACGTCGATTGGCAGGCGCTGCAAATAGGCCAGGCTGGAATAGCCGGTGCCGAAGTCGTCCATCGCCACCGTCGCGTCGAGCGCCTTTAGCGCCTCGAACACGCGCTGGGCGCGAAGCGGGTCCTGGACGATCGAGCTTTCGGTCAGCTCCAGCGTCAGCCGGTCGCCGGCAAGCCCGCTAGATTTCAGCGCGCTGGAAACGACAGCGGCGATGTCATCGCGGGCGACCTGGATCGCCGACAGATTCACACCGACATAGACCGGCAAGGGCTCGCCGATTTGCTTGTCCCAATCCGCCAGAGTCGTCGCCGCCCGGTCCATCGCCCAGCGGCCGAGCGTCAGGATGAGACCGCTTTCCTCGGCGACAGGGATGAACTCGGAAGGGCTGATTTCGCCGCGGTCCTCGTGGTTCCAGCGGGCGAGCGCTTCGAACCCGGCGACCTTGCCGGACTGGAGGTCGATGAGCGGCTGGTAGCAGAGCTTGAGCTGGTCCTTGTCGAGGGCGCGGCGGAGCTCGGTCTCGATCGAGAAGCGGCGGCGGGCGGCGCTGGCTTCCTTGGGCTCATAGACCTGCGGCTTGCCGGCGGCCTTGGCCTGCTTGACCGCGAACTGGGCGTTGCGGAACAGTTCCTCGGCGTCCTGGCCTTCCTGCATGGTGGCGACGCCGATCGCGCATTCCACGCGAATTTCGAGCTCGGAGAGCCGGAAGGGCGCGGTCATGACCTCCTGGATGCGTTCGGCCGCTGCCAAAGCGTCGGCGATTCCCCGCCGAAGGGAGACCAGCAATCCAAACTCATTGCCGCCGGTGCGCGCAAGTTGGTCGCCGGCCCGTAGCGCCGAGATCAGCCGCCGGGCGAATGTGATCAGCAGTTCGTCACCGGCCAGGCTGCCCATGCTTTCGTTGATCCGGCTGAAGCGCAGCATGTCGACGATGAGCACGGCGTGGGCGGCGGCAGCCGCCTGTTCGCCGTGCTCAGGCTGGAGACCACCGCCGCTGCTCTCTCCGGCCTTCTCGACGATCTCCGTGAAGGCCAGCCGGTTGGGCAGCCCGGTCAGGCTGTCGCGCAGCATCTCCGCCCGCAAATTATTTTCGGCCTGGACCTGGACCGTGCGGTCGACGACGCTGAGCAGGCAGCGCGCCTCGCCGTCGTTGCCGGGCATCAGCGGCGCCAGCTTGAGCTTGAGGAAACGGCGGCCGACCCCCTCCCCGTCGATCATGTCGAGCTCGTCCGCCGCCTCCGCCGGCTGATCGAGGTAGGCGCGGATGAAGTCGCCGCCGGGACCTTCGGCATAGCGCTTGAAAAGATCGGAAAAGCTTATCGATGTGCCGCCGCAGCCGGCGAGCTCGAAGAAGCGTGTGTTGAGGGCCTGAACCCACAATTTGCCGCCGTTCAGGCAGAAGATGCCGGCGGCGATCGGCATCGCGTCGAGCAAGCAGTGATCGTCGCCGAACGAAGGCGCGACAAGGATGTGCGTATCGCCTGCGCGCGCGTCGTCGCACGCTCCAATCGATTGGGAGGCGGCCTTCATGCCCACCGAATTAAATGGGGCAGGTTAATGACCCGTTTCCAGCGGAGGGTTAAATCAACTTAT
>Ga0307411_10000993_pt1 | contig 10931 bp, 9 predicted proteins | sample DK1Ometagenome_2_FD_203712 | JGI IMG/M metagenome (GOLD analysis project Ga0307411, IMG submission 203712) | Maize rhizosphere microbial communities from greenhouse at UC Davis, California, United States - DK15-O-1 | ecosystem: Host-associated > Plants > Roots > Rhizosphere > Soil | place: USA...
TGTCTTTCCGGGCGTCGGCTTTGTGGGGGCGGGCGGCTCTTATCGCCAGCGGCAAAACCTTGATTCAATTCGGGTTCGCGGAATCGAAGCATCCGCGGAAGTACGGCACGGCGAGTTCACTACCAATTTCGGCCTGAGCTTCACCGATGCGAAAGTCGAGGGTAGCGGGCCGGCGGGCGAGCTGGACGGCTTGCGGCCGGCGCAGACGCCGCGCCTGATGTTGAACGGTGGACTGTCATGGCAACGCGGGCGCAAGTCTGTGTCGCTCTTCTTGCGACATGTCGGAACGCAATTTGAAGACGATCTCAACCAGGACAAGCTGAAGCCCGCGACAACGCTCGACGCCTTCACCGCTTGGCCCCTAACCAGTCGGCTTCAGTTGATCGTCCGCGCTGAAAATTTGTTCGACAAGCTCGTCGAAGCGGGCATCGGCGGCGACGGTTCGGTCGAACGCGCGACGCCCAGGACACTCTGGATCGGGCTGCGATTCAATTCCGATTGAACTGGGATCTCAGCGTTTTTCAATACTTTCGAGCGTTTCGCGAAACGGCACTAAACTGCATCAACCCTAATCGTCCTAACCCAGGTAAAACAGTTGAACCGCTGTTGCCGGAGCGGGTTTGCCCCTTGCTACGAACTGTAGCCGATCAGGAGGAAAGCGATGCCTGAGACGAAGAGTAAGCGTGGTTTTGCAGCAATGGACCCCGCCAAGCAGCGGGAGATTGCAAGCAAGGGCGGCAAGGCGAGCCACGGGGGAGGACGCCGGGCCAACAGCAGCCGCTAACCGACTGCGCAGGAAGCGGGCTTGGCGCCGGGCGGAATCCCCCTCCGCCCGGCGCCTTCTCGTGCCGGAACGGTCGTGACACTGCCGCAACCGTGCAGCATTACGCTGCGTTGACCGGCCACCAATGTATCGATCGAACCTCAATAATCGCGACAAGGGCAGCGCGATCGTCGCGGTCGGCGCCATCCATGCAGCGCTCCTTTTTGCCTTCCTGCATCTTTCGGGGAAGGTGGACCTTAGCGATCCGCAAAGCGTGATCCGGGTGTTCGACGTGGCTGAAGTTCCACCGCCTCCGCCGGAACCGGATGTGCCGAAGCCGGCAGAAGAACAACAGAAACCAAAAGAAACGGAGGGCGCCGCAGCTCCGGAGAACATCAAGAGCCAGGCGACTCCCGTCGTCGCGCCCAAGCCGCGTATTCAGTTACCGATCCCGGTGCCGGTGACTCCGACGGAGACTCCGAACGAGGGCGCTGCTCCGACGCAGGGCGCCGGCAATCGGCCAGGGACGGGAACGGGGGCAGGCGGTACCGGGACTGGCACGGGCTCCGGCGGTTCAGGAAGCGGAACCGGCGGCGGGGGGGACGGCATTGCTGCGACTCGCACCCGCCTCGCAACTGCGCCGCTCCGGGGACGAGATTTTCCGAGCCAGCTTCTGGACGACTGGCCGCGCGGCGCCTGGGTTTACATGCGATTTCGCGTGGACGCCTCCGGCAACATTATCCAGTGCATCACCGATCGAGGCACTGGGAATCCGAGAATTGACGCGGTCATCTGCGACACGGCGCGTCGGCGGCTTCGCTATCGGCCTGGGGTCGACCGAAACGGAAACCGTGTTGCAGATTGGGCCGCATACGGGCAGGCGCCACCGCGATAGCCAATAGGAACAAGCTGATGATCGAAGCCGAATGGTGGGAATATGACAGCGTCGACGAGATGGCCGACGCAGTGGCTGGAGACGTAGGCTTCATCGTCGAGAGTGCGGTCGATGCACGTAATGCGTCGTTGATCGCAATTCCCGGGGGCAGTGCCGCTCAGCCGATCTTTCAGGTGCTGGCGGCAAAGAAACTGCCGTGGAAGCAATTGACGATTATTCCGACCGATGAGCGGCTTGTGCCGATGGACGACGAGCGGAGCAACGTTCGCGCGATTGCGAAGACGTTTCTTCCCAACGGTGCGCGCGTCATCCCGATCGCAGCCGACATCGCGGACTACAAGCTTGCCGGCAATTCGGCGGACGCGCGCTTGCAGGACCTGCCCTGGCCGCCCGACCTGGTCTGGCTCGGAATGGGTGAGGACGGACATACGGCGGCGCTTTTTGCGGGTCCCGATCTGCAGGATGCGCTCGATGCTCCCAAGGCGCGGCGAGCGGTCGGGGTCATGCCCGATCCCATGCCTCAGGACGCTCCCGTACCTCGTATTACCCTGACTCGTGCCGCGATTCTCTCCGCGCGGACGATCCTGATCACGATCACCGGCGACAAGAAGCGTGAGCTTCTAGAGGGCGCGATCGAGGATGGGCAAAGCTCCAAATTGCCTATCGGCCGCCTTCTCGCCGAACTGGACCAGCCGATCGACATTCACTGGGCGCCGTGAGCACCGTTCGCGCGGACAGAAAGGCCAGTGTCCTTCGACTGACGCTCGACAATCCGCCGGCTAACGCATTGTCCGTCGCGGTCATCGAGGCGCTCCAGGCGGAGCTCGACGAAGCGCGTGACGACAAGGCAATTCGAGTTATCGTCATTGCCGCTGCGGGAAAGCTGTTCTCGGCCGGGCATGACCTCAAGGAAATGACTTCGCATCGCTCCGACGCCGACGCCGGCAGGGGCTATTTCGAGGAGGTCTTCGCAATCTGCTCGCGGCTGATGCAGTCGATCGTGAATCATCCCAGGCCGGTCATCGCCGAAGTAGACGGCATTGCGACGGCCGCCGGTTGCCAGTTGGTCGCGTCGTGCGACCTTGCCGTCGCCTCGGACCGTTCAAAGTTCGGCGTGAATGGCATCGATGTCGGCCTATTCTGCGCGACTCCCGGCGTGGCGCTGACCCGGGCGGTCAGCCGCAAGCGCGCAATGGAGATGCTGCTCACTGGCGAGATGATCGACGCTGCAACCGCGCTGGACTTCGGTCTGGTGAATCGCGTCGTGCTGCATGACGCTCTGACCGAGACCGTGAACGAGCTGGCGCGAACGATCGCGTCGAAATCACCGACTGCGCTCAAGCTGGGGAAGGCGGCAATCCACCGGCAGGCCGGCTTGGATCTTCCCGAAGCCTACAAGCACGCGTCCCGGACGATGGTCGAGAACATGCTCGCGGCTGACGCGGAGGAGGGAATCAGTGCCTTCTTCGAGAAGCGCCCGCCAGCGTGGCGTGAAGACGCCTAGACCTGGTCGAGCGGCTTTCCGCGCGTCTCCTTCAGCCAGATTAGCGAAACGACGATCGGCATCGCGGTGAAGAAGACCGCGTACCAGAGGCTCGCGTAGATATCGCCGGTGATCGTCGCCAGCGCGAAGCTGGTCACCGGTAGGAAGCCGCCGATCCAACCCGTGCCGACGTGATAGGGCAGCGACATTGCGGTGTAGCGAACGCGCGTCGGGAACATTTCCACCAAGGCAGCCGCCTGCGGGCCGTAAAGAGCGGTTGCCGCGACCGCGAGCACCATCAGCCAGAAGAAGATCACGGGGAGCTTCATCGCGGCGGGATCGGCCTTCGCCGGATAGCCTTCCGCCGACAGTGCCGCTTTCAATTTGCCTCCGACATCGTCCTTCAATGCCTTGACCTGCGGACGGGTGAGGAAGCGGCCCTCCGACACGTCGATCCGTTGATCGCCGACGGCTACGATGGTTCGTCCATCCTGGGAGGTGGCGTTGCGATAGGAGATGCCGGTTCCGGCGAGCAAGCTCTTGGCGATGTCGCAGGCGCTCTTGAACTGCCGCGTGCCCACGGGGTCGAACTGGACGGAGCAGGTCGCGGGATCGGTGTACACGATCACCGGCTCCCGGCTGTGCGCTTCGACGAGCGCGGGATTGGCGGCTCCGGCAATGGAATGGAAGGCTGGGAAGTAGGCGACGAGGGCCAGCAACATTCCGCCGATCATCACGGGCTTTCGACCGACCTTGTCCGAGAGCCAGCCGAAGAAGACGTAAAGCGGGGCGCTGGCGACGGTCATGGCCAGGACGAGGGCGTCTTTCATGGCGTCCGAGACCCCCAGCGATCTCGTCAGGAAGACCTGGATGTAGAAGAAGCTGAGGTACCAGACCGCGCCCTGCGCGCACATGAGGCCGAAGAAGGCGATGAGGGCGCGCTTGAGGTTGTCCCAGCGGCCGAACGCCTCGCGGAGCGGTGCCTTGCAGACCTCGCCTTCAGCCTTGAGCTTGGAGAAGGCCGGGCTCTCGGACAGCTTGAAGCGAAGCCAGACGGAGACGATCAGGAGGAGGATCGAGACAAGGAATGGCACCCGCCATCCCCAGGTGAGGAATTGCTCTTCGCCAGTCGCGGTGCGGGTCCCGAGGATGATGAGCAGTCCGGCGATCAGTCCGAAGGAAGCGGTGATCTGGATCCATCCGGTCGTGGCGCCGCGACGATCATTGTCCGAATGCTCGGCGACGTAGATCGCGGCGCCGCCATATTCTCCGCCGAGCGCGATCCCCTGCAAGATGCGCAGCAGGATCAAGAGGATCGGCGAGATGATCCCAGCGGTGGCATAGGTCGGAAGGACGCCGATCAGGAACGTCGATCCGCCCATCAGGCTGACGGTCGCGAGGAAGGCGCCTTTGCGGCCCAGACGGTCGCCGATGACGCCGAAGATGATCGCGCCCAGCGGCCGGAACGCGAAGCCCGCAGCAAAAAGGGCCAGGGCGGCGATCAGTCCGGCGTTCGGATCGAGTCCAGCGAAGAACACTTTCTGGATGGTCGTCGCGAGCGATCCGAAGATGAAGAAGTCGTACCATTCGAAGGCGGTGCCGGCGGACGACGCAGCGATCACGCGCTTCATCGACCAGGGCTTTTGCGTCTCTGCCGCTGCGACCGTGGCCATAGCCGTTCCCCCTTGAACCGAGCCTAGCTGCTATGGGCGGCGTCGCAAGCCTGTCAGGCGGGCGCCTTCTGGAACTCGCGGGCCCCGGCAAGGAGGGAGTCGACAACCGCCGGGTCGGCGAGCGTCGACGTGTCGCCGAAGCCGCTTTGCTCACCCTCAGCAATCTTGCGCAGAATCCGGCGCATGATCTTCCCCGATCGCGTTTTCGGAAGGGCTGGCGCGAACTGGATCCGTTCGGGAGCCGCCAATGCGCCGATTTCCTTGCGGACTTCCTGGTTCAGTTCGCGACGGAGCTCATCGCTGCCCTGTTCGCCTGAGTTCAGCGTCACATAAGCGTGGATCGCTTGTCCCTTGATGTCGTGCGGAAAGGCGACGACCGCCGCCTCCGCGACCTTCGGGTGGGCGACGAGAGCGCTTTCCACCTCCGCGGTGCCGACGCGATGGCCCGACACGTTGATCACGTCGTCGACGCGGCCGGTGATCCAGTAATAACCGTCATCGTCCCGGCGACAGCCGTCGCCGGTGAAATAGAGACCGGGATAAGTCCTGAAATAGGTGTCGAAGAAGCGAGCGTGATCGCCCCAGACGGTGCGCATCTGGCCGGGCCATGAGGCACCGAGGCAGAGGTTCCCGCTGGTCGCGCCTTCCAGCACCTTGCCCTCGGCATCCACCAGCAGGGGGTGCACGCCCGGAAGAGGCCGAGTTGCCGAACCGGGCTTCATCGGCGTCGCCCCCGGGAAGGGCGAGATGAGTGCCGCGCCGGTCTCGGTCTGCCACCACGTGTCGATAACGGGGCACCGGCTGTCGCCGACGGTGCGCCAATACCATTCCCAAGCTTCCGGATTGATCGGCTCGCCGACCGTTCCGATCAGGCGAAGCGACTTGCGGCTGTAGCGTTTCACCGGCTCGTCGCCCTCGCGCATCAGGGCGCGGATCGCGGTCGGCGCGGTGTAGAAGATCGTCACTCCGAGCCGGTCCACGGTCTCCCAGAAACGGCCGAAGTCGGGATAATTGGGGACGCCGTCGAACATCACGCTTGTCGCACCGTTCATCAGCGGCCCGTAGACGACGTAGGTGTGGCCGGTGATCCAGCCGACGTCCGCGGTGCACCAGAAGACGTCGCTCTCGCGATAATCGAACACCCAGTCGAAGGTCGTCGCCGCCCAGACGGAATAACCGCCGGTCGTATGTACGACCCCCTTCGGCTTTCCAGTCGAACCCGACGTGTAGAGGACGAACAATGGGTCCTCCGCACCCATCATTTCCGGTTCGCAGTCGGTCGGCAGTTGATCGCGCATCGCCGAATAGCTGATGTCGCGACCCTCTTTCATCGGAACGTCGGCTCCGGTCCGGGTTACGACGATCACCGTGGAAACGTCCCGATGCTCTAGCGCCTTGTCCACGTTACGCTTGAGCGGGATAACCTTGCCGCCTCGGCGCCCTTCGTCGGCGGTGATAACCGCACAGGAATCGCAATCGGCGATTCGCCCTGCGACGCTTTCCGGCGAGAAGCCTCCAAAGATGACCGAGTGGATAGCCCCGATCCGAGCGCACGCGAGCATCGCTGCTGCCGCCTCGGGAATCATCGGCAAGTAGATCATCACGCGATCACCGCGTCTGATCCCTCGCTGCTTCAGAAGGTTCGCGAAGCGGCAAGTCTCCTCGTACAGCTCGCGATAGGTGAAGCGATGGCCGTGCCCCGGCTCGTCCGCCTCGAAGATGATCGCCGTCCGATCGCCATTCTGCTCGAGGTGCCGGTCCAGGCAATTGACCGACAGGTTCAGCTTGCCGTCCGCGTACCAGCTGATGTGGAAATCGTCCTCGCGGAACGACCAGTCGCCCGTTTGTTCGGGGAAATGGTACCAGTCGAGTCGCTTGGCCTGCTCCGTCCAGAAAGGGTCGGCATCGAAGTCGGCCTGCGAGTAGAGAGCGTCGAGCTCCGCGGGCCCTATGCGGCCGTTGAAATCATCGGGAACGGGATGGACGATTTCGTTCATGCATTTTCGCCCATGGTCGCCATGTCGATCACGAAGCGGTAGCGCACATCGCCCTTTTTCATTCGATCCCAAGCCTCGTTGATCTGGTCGGCCCGAATGATTTCGACCTCGGAGTGAATTCCGTGCTCGGCGCAGAAATTGAGCATCTCCTGAGTCTCCGGAAGGCCTCCAATCAATGAGCCCGCCACGGAGCGATTGCGCATTGCGAGAGCGGCGCCGTGGAGGCCGGGAAGCGAATCGATCGCACCTACGATCACCATCGTTCCGTTCGGCCTTAGCAGGTTCACGTAAGGGCCTACATCGTGGCTCACCGGAATGGTGTTGAGGATGAAATCGAAGCGACCGGCGGCATCGGCCATGGCTTGCTCATCCGTGGAGAGAAGAACGTCATGAGCGCCGAGCTCGCGAGCGTCCTCGCCCTTTTCAGGCGAGGTCGTGATCATCGTCACATGAGCGCCCATCGCGTTCGCAAACTTGACACCCATGTGACCCAGGCCGCCGAGGCCTGCGATCCCCACTTTCTGACCCGAGTCGACGCCGAACTTTCGGAGCGGTGAGTAGGTCGTAATCCCCGCGCAGAGCAGTGGCGCGCCGCGGCCGGGATCCAACGCCTCGGGGAAGTGAAGGACGAACTCCTGACGGACGACGATGTGATCGCTGTACCCGCCTTGCGTTGTCGAGCCGTCCTGCTTGTCGATGCCGCTGTAGGTCAGGACCATTCCGCCATCGCAGAATTGCTCGTGCCCCGCCTTGCAATGTTCGCAGGTGAGGTCGCTGTCGACGAGGCATCCGACGGCCGCCCGATCGCCGACCTTGAACCTCGTGACCGCAGAACCGACCCCCGTGACCGTGCCGACGATCTCATGCCCGGGCACCATCGGGTAGAGGCTCATGCCCCAGTCATTATGGGCCATGTGGAGGTCTGAGTGGCAGATTCCGCTGTGGCTGATCTTGATGGCCACGTCCTCGGGGCGAAGTGCCCGCCGCTCTATCGTGAGTGGCTGGACCGGCGAATCCGAGCTCGTAACGCCAAAGGCTCGCGCCGTGGTCGCCTTGTCGGTTGAACCTGAAATAGCCGGTTCGAGAGTCGGAGTCGTCGTGGCCATGTCAGCCTCCCTATCTTGCCCGGTCGAGGACTCTCCTGGCTTGCAGGAGGTGCGGCCGGTCGACCATCCGGCCGCCTACGGACAAGACGCCGGCGTCCGGGTCGGCGTCGAATGCTTCAACAATAGCGCGCGCGTGCTCTACTTCGCCTGCCGTTGGGGTGAAAGCCGCATTGATCGCGGCGACCTGAGCGGGATGGATGGTGAGCTTGCCGGTGAAGCCTTCGCGAGCGGCGGCTTCGGCCTCGGCTCGGAGGCCTTTCTCGTCCTTGAAGTCGGCAAAGACTCCGTCCACCGGCTGGACTCCGGCGGCGACTGCGCCTGCCAGGCAAAGCGAGCGGGCCATCCGGTATGTGAAGCTCAAACTTCCGTCGGCGTCGTATTTGGATGATGCTCCGAGTGCGGCGGACAGGTCTTCCGCGCCCCAGCTCATGGCTGCGAGAGTCGTTTTCGGGTCGCGGTAGCTGAGCATTCCGAAGAGACTCGCGGGGGTCTCGGTGACGATGGCGTGGATCGGGATGTTGCCGGTGCGGTGCGCCAGTTCTGCGATGTCCGCTCCACTTTCCGCCTTGGGAAGGACCACGCCATGAATGCCGGCGATGCCGAGCATCTCGAGGTCCTTGCGATGCTCGTCGGTGCGCAGCGGGTTGATGCGAACCCACCATAAAGGTCCACCGGTGCGCTTGCCGAGGCCCTTGAGGACCTGACGGGCAGCGGCTTTCTGCTGCGGCGCGACGCTGTCCTCGAGATCGAAGATGACTGCGTCCGCTTCGCTCTCGATTGCCTTGCCGATCTTCTTCTCGCTGTCCGCCGGAACGAACAGCCAGCTACGCGGCTGGCTCATTGCGGTTTCTTGAGCAGCAGGGCCGAGCGGGTGCATTCGCACACCAGCTCACCCCGCTGGTTGTAGCTGCGGTGCGCCCAGGTGACGATGCCCGCGTTCGGCCTGGAATTGCTTTCCCGAACCGCGATGCATTCGCTTTCCGAACGAAGCGTGTCGCCGACGAACACCGGCTTCGGAAAAGTCAGCTTGTCGTAGCCAAGGTTGGCGACGAGCGTTCCGAGCGTGGTGTCGTTGACGCCGACTCCGATCATCAGGCCGAAGGTGAAGATGGAATTCACGAGCGGCTTGCCGAACTCGGACTTGGCTGCCGCCTCATGGTCGAGGTGCATCGGCTGGGGATTGTGGGTGAGCGTGGAGATCAGCAGATTGTCGGTCTCGGTGACCGTGCGCGTGATCGAATGCTCGGCGCGGTCTCCCACATTCCATTCGTCGAAATAGCGTCCGGCCATTAGCTTTCTCTATTCAGCCAGCAGTATCTCGGCAACGGCCTCGGTTATTGCCGAACCATCGAGCCGATAGGCCGCGTAGAGGTCTGGAAGATTGCCGGTCTGCCCGAAACGATCGACCCCAAGCGGGGCAACCCGTTGGCCGAGGACGCCTCCCAGCCAGGAAAGGGACGCAGGCGCCGCGTCGGTAATAGTGACGAGGCCGGCGTTGCGGCCAAGCTGCGACAGGAGCTGTTCGATGTGGCTCTGCTCACGGCGACCGCTCCAGCGTTTCGCCTGGGCGGCGGTCCAGTGACGGTGAAGCAGGTCCGGTGAGGTGACAGATAGAAGGCCAAGGCCGGGCAGGTCCTCGCGAAGTTCTTCCCAGGCGGCGAGGGCTTCCGGCATGACCGCTCCCATGGCGATGATTGCGGCTTCCGAGCCGTTGCCCGGTTCGCGCAGCCAATAGGCGCCCTGAAGCGCGCCTTCGCGCCAGTCGTCATTCTCGCGCTCGACCTGGCGGATGCTTCGCGTCGAGAGGCGCAGATAGGTGCTCTCGCCGTCCGGATCGTCGATCAGGCGGAATGCGAGCTCCATCATCGCCGTCAGTTCGTCGGCAAAAGCGGGCTCGTAGTGGCGAAGGCCCGGCTGGCCGAGCGCGATTAGGGGCGGGTTGATTGACTGGTGCGCGCCGCCTTCGGGCCCGAGCGTAATCCCGCTCGGCGTTGCGACGAGAAGGAAGCGCGCATCCTGGTAGCAAGCGTAATTCAGAGCATCGAGGCCGCGAGCGATGAAGGGATCGTAGAGGGTTCCGATCGGCGCAAGACGCGATCCGAACAGGTCTCCGGCGAGACCTGCGGCCGCTAGCACGAGGAACAGATTGTTCTCCGCGATGCCGAGCTCGATGTGCTGGCCTTTGTTGGCCGCTGACCACTTTTGCGCCGACGCAATCTTTTGTTTTGCAAAAACGTCCTCGACCGCCTCTCGCCTGAACAGGCCGCGCTGGTTCACCCAAGCGCCGAGGTTGGTCGAGACAGTGACGTCGGGCGATGTGGTGACGATCCGGTCGGCGAGCGTGCCGCCGGCCTTGGCGATTTCCAGCAAAATCCGGCCGAACGCTGCCTGCGTGGCCTGCTCCTCGCCGCTGGGGACGGTCAGAGCCGCCGTTTCGATCTGGCCGAAGCCGCGGTCGCGCTTCTCGCGGGCGATGCGGCTCTTGGCGATCAGCGCCTCGACGCCGGGGCGGGCATTGTCGCCGATGCTTTCTAGCGGTTCCCATTCCTGGCCCTCAGCGACGCCCATGGCTTCGCGCCAGGCGGTCATCTGGGTCGGGTTCATCAGGCCAGCGTGATTGTCCTTGTGACCGGCGAAAGGCAGGCCGAAGCCCTTGATCGTCCAGGCGATGAAGAGGGTCGGGACGTCGTCCTGTGCGGCGTCGAACGCCTCGACCAGCGACTCCATGCAATGGCCGCCGAGGTCGCTGAAAAGGCTGGCAAGCGCGGCATCGTCATGCGCCCTGAGGAACGCTGCTGCGCCCTTGCCGAGATCGGTCTCGATCCGCTTCCGCAGCGCTTCGCCGCCCTGATAGTGGAGCGCGGAAAGCTCGGGGTTGGGCAGGCTCTCGAACCAGGACTTCAGCTTCGGATTGGCGTCCAGTGCTGCCTTCAGCTTCTTGCCGTAGCGCAGCTCGACGACGCGCCAGCCGCAGGAGCGGAAAATTTCGTCGAAGCGTTCGAACATGCGATCGG
>Ga0307411_10000994_pt1 | contig 10923 bp, 13 predicted proteins | sample DK1Ometagenome_2_FD_203712 | JGI IMG/M metagenome (GOLD analysis project Ga0307411, IMG submission 203712) | Maize rhizosphere microbial communities from greenhouse at UC Davis, California, United States - DK15-O-1 | ecosystem: Host-associated > Plants > Roots > Rhizosphere > Soil | place: USA...
ACGCGCCGAGCTGGCGCCTGAGCACGATGGCGTCCTCGCGCCCGTCGGCTGCCTGGTAGTAGCCGCGGCGGATGCCGATCTGCTCGAATCCGAGGTGTTGATAGAGGCGGATGGCCGCGAGATTGCTGGGCCGCACTTCGAGGAAGGCCTCCGCGACACCGGAGGCCGCGGCCCGTTCCAGCAGGTGCTCGAGCAGCCGGCGGCCGAAGCCGAGATTGCGGAATTCGCCGCGCACACACACGTTGAGGATGTGCGCCTCGCCCGCGCCCAGGCTCATGACGCCGTAACCGATCACCTGGCCGGCGAGATCCAGCGCGCGGCAGGTGTAGCCCACGCGCAGGCAGTCGCGGAAGATGTTCTCGCTCCAGGGAAATGCATAGCTCAGCAGCTCGACCTGCGCGACCTCGGGCAGATCGATCTCCACCATCGGCCGGATGTGGACCTCCGGCACCTCGTGCATGTCTTCGGGTGCCGCCGCCATCAGGTCGTTCCCACGATGCGCTGCCAGTGGGCCCGCGCGAATTTCAGGTCTTCCCAGGCCTTGCGCTTGTCCGCGGGCGTGCGCAGTAGATAGGCCGGGTGATAGGTGATCACCAGCGGCGTGTCGGCCGCGCCGAAGTGATGCAGTTTCCCGCGCAGCCGCGCCAGCGGCGCGTCGGTGGCCAGCAGGTTCTGCGCGGCGATGCGCCCCACCGCCAGCATGATCTTCGGCTTGAGCAGCGCGACCTGCGCCTGCAGGTACGGCAGGCAGCGCGCGACTTCCTCGGGATTCGGATCGCGGTTGCCCGGCGGGCGGCACTTGAGGATGTTGGCGATGAACACCGACTCGCGTGGCAGCCCGATGGCCAGCAGCATGGCATTGAGCAACTGGCCGGCGCGGCCGACGAAGGGTTCGCCCTGGCGGTCTTCTTCGGCGCCGGGTGCCTCACCGATGATCAGCCAGTCGGCGCGCGTGTTGCCCACGCCGAAGACGGTCTGCGTGCGCGTCCTGCACAGGTCGCAGGCGGTGCAACCGGCCACGCGTTCGCGCAGCGGTCCCCAATCGATGCCGGGTTCGAGTGGCGGCGCCGGTGGCGGCGCGAGCGGAGCGCGTGCCTGCGGCGGCGGGATCACCGGCGCGTCGCGGCGCGCCACGGCGGGCTCGGTCAGCACCTCGGCAGGCGCGTCGCGCGCTACCCAGCGATCGATACCCAGCGCATCGAGGTAGGCATTGCGCAGCGGTCCGTGCTGCATGCGATCACCCCGCGCCGGCCGTGCGCGGCCGCCGCAGCTTGCGCACCAGCCAGGTCACCGGCCCATAGGTGGCGTAGGAAATGAACATCGCGAACAGCATGGTCGGCGCGTCGATGCTGATCATGATCAGCATGGGCAGGATCACGAACCCGAGGTAGGAATACTTGATGCGCGCGGTGACGTCCACGTGCTTGAGACTCAGGTAGCTGAACGACGACACCATCAGCGCCGCCGCATACCCGGTCACGGCGAAGGCGAGCACCAGTCCGGGCAGGCCCGGCTCACGCCACTTGGCGAAGAACCAGACGAAGGCGGCCACCGTGGCCGCCGCCGAAGGGCTCGCCAGGCCCTGGAAGTAGCGCTTGTCGCCGCTGGCCGAGACGACGTTGAAGCGCGCCAGGCGCAGCGCCGCGCACAGCGCATAGAAGAACGCGATGATCCAGCCGAACTGGCGCCACTCGTGGCCGTATTCGCCGATGCGGATGACGCCCCATTGATAGACCAGCACCGCGGGCGCCAGCCCGAAGGCGACCATGTCGGCGAGGCTGTCGTACTCCTTGCCAAAGGGGCTCTCGGTGCGCGTCCAGCGCGCCACGCGGCCGTCGAGCCCGTCGAACAGCATGGCGATGAACACCGCGCCGCCGGCGACGGCGAAGTTGCGGTCGATGGCCGCGACGATGGAATAGAAGCCGGAGAAGAGGCAGCCGGTGGTGAGCAGATTCGGCAGCAGGTAGACGCCGCGCTTCGGCGGCGAGGCGGTTTTCGTGGAGTCCGGATTCACGGCCGGCATCATAGGCGAATCCCCCACCTGATACACTCTCGCGCCTCCATGCGCTGGTCCCAATACCCGGTCAACACGACCAAAGAAACTCCCGCCGATGCCGATGTGGTGAGCCAGCAGCTCATGCTGCGCGCGGGCCTCATCCGCAAGCTCGCCGCCGGGCTCTACACCTGGATGCCGCTGGGCCTGCGTTCCATGCGCAAGGTCGAAAACATCGTCCGCGAGGAGATGAATCGTGCCGGCGCGCTCGAAGTCCTGATGCCGGCCGCCATCCCCGCCGAGTTGTGGGTGGAATCCGGCAGGTGGGACAAGTTCGGGCCGGAGCTGCTGCGCTTCAAGGACCGCCACGACCGCGACTTCTGCGTGGGGCCCACGCACGAGGAAGTCATCACGGACATCGCGCGCAGCGATCTCAAGAGTTATCGCCAGCTGCCCGTGAACTTCTACCAGGTGCAGATGAAGTTCCGCGACGAGCGCCGGCCGCGCTTCGGGGTGATGCGCGCGCGCGAATTCCTCATGAAGGACGCGTATTCGTTCGACATCAGCCCCGCGGCCATGCAGAAGAGCTACGACGCCATGCACAAGGCGTACACGGCCATCTTCACGCGCCTGCAGCTCAAGTTCCGTTCCGTGGTGGCCGACACGGGCGCCATCGGCGGCTCGGCCTCGGAGGAATTTCACGTGCTGGCCGATTCCGGCGAGGACGCCATCGCCTTCTCCGACGGTGACGGGTATGCCGCGAACCTCGAGATGGCGGTGGCGCTGCCGCCCTCGACGCCGCGCGCCGCTCCCGGCGCCGCGCTGACCGAGGTGGCCACGCCCGACGCGCGCACCATCGAGGAAGTCAGCCGGCAGCTCAAACTACCCGCCAGCCGGCTGGTCAAGACGCTGCTGGTCGAAGGCGCCGAGGGTGGCGTGGTCGCGCTGCTGGTGCGCGGCGATCACGAGCTCAATGCCGTCAAGGCGCAGAAGCTGCCCGGCGTGGCGAACCCGCTGCGCATGGCATCCCACCAGGCCATCGCCGCCGGTACGGGCGCGGAGGCCGGGTTTCTCGGACCGGTGGGATTCCCCGGCAAGGTGTACGCCGACCACTCCGTGGTGGCCCTGGCGGACTTCGTCTGCGGCGCCAACAAGAAGGACGCGCACTTCACCGGCGTGAACTGGGGCCGCGACCTGCCCGAGGCCACCGCCGTGGACATCCGCAACGTCGTCGCCGGCGATCCGTCCCCGTCCGGCCAGGGCACGCTGGGCATCGCGCGCGGCATCGAGGTCGGCCACATCTTCGCCCTGGGCCAGAAATACAGCGAGGCCATGGGCGCCTCGGTGCTGGACGAATCGGGCAAGCAGGCGACGATGTACATGGGCTGCTACGGGATCGGTGTGACACGCGTCGTTGCCGCGGCCATTGAACAGAATCATGATGCACGCGGCATCATCTGGCCGGACGCCATCGCGCCCTTCCAGGTGGTCGTGGTCCCGATCAACGCGCCGAAGTCGCCCCGTGTCCGTGAAACAGCCGAACGCCTCTACAACGAGCTCATCGCCGCCGGTGTCGACGCCCTGCTCGACGACCGGGACGAGCGGCCGGGCGTCAAGTTCGCCGATTCGGAGCTCATCGGCATTCCGCACCGCGTGGTGGTGGGTGACCGTGGCCTGGAGAAAGGCGTGCTCGAGTACCGCCACCGGCGCGCCGAGGCGTCCGAGGAATTCCCGGCGGGTGACGCGCTCGCCTTCCTGCGCGGCCGCCTCGCAAGCTAACTACCGCGGGCGGGGCATGCGCAGACTCCTGCCCCTGGTCGCGCTGCTCCCGTTCACCGCCTGGGCCGGGCCCGCCGCCGACGCGCAGCGCGAACCCGAGCTCGAGGGCGCGGTCCAGCACGCCATCGACCAGGCCGAGTGTTTCGAGGATCAATACGACTCGGCGGTCTGGTACAAAATGATGGAGCCGCGCCTGCGCAAGCGCATCCCGGACGGCGCAGAGCGCATGGCTCTTTTGAAGAACGTGTTCTGCGAAGCCAACCGCAATGGCGAGGTGCGCCTGCCGCCGGGCCTGGTCATGGCCATCATCGACATCGAGAGCGGCTTCAACCGCTACGCGGTGTCGTACGCGGGCGCGGTCGGCCTCATGCAGGTCATGCCGTTCTGGCCCGAGACGCTCGGCATGCGCCGCCACCAGCTCACCAAGATCCCCGAGAACATCCGCATGGGCTGCGCGATCTTCCGCGCCTACCTGCGGCGCGAGAATCACAACATCGCGCGTGCGCTGGCGCGCTACAACGGCAGCACCGGCAAGCGCTGGTACTCCGACAAGGTGATCGCGCAGTGGACGCGCTGGAATGGCGCCGACGACCTCGGCCATGGCGAGAATCAGCCCGACGTGAAACTCGTCGTCCGCTGAATCGACGCCGGGTCGACGTCGCTGCTGTCGACGCCACTGACCTTCGATGCCGGCGATCCCTGCCACAGCCACTGCTCGAACGCCTCGACCACCGCCGGCTCGCCGCAGGCCAGCACTTCCACGCGCCCATCGGGCAGGTTGCGCGCGAAACCGGTGATGCCGAGCTCCTGCGCCCGGCGCACGCAGGTGGCGCGATAGAACACACCCTGGACTCGTCCCGACACGAAAGAGCGGCGGCAGATCATGCGGCATGTTTATCATGCGCCCGCATGACCGAGATACTCATCGTCTACTACAGTCGACACGGGGCGACGGCCGAACTGGCGCGCCACGCCGCGCGCGGCGTCGAGAGCCTGGCGGGCTGCAGCGCCGCCGTGCGCACCGTGCCGCCCGTGTCGGCCGAGAGCGAACGGCCGGTCAAGGCCATTCCCGACAGCGGCGCGCCCTACGCCACGCTCGACGACCTGCGCCGCTGCGACGGGCTGTTGTTAGGCAGCCCGACGCGCTTCGGCAACATGGCCGCGCCGCTCAAATACTTCCTCGATGGCACCTCGGCGCTGTGGCTCGACGGAACGCTGTCCGGCAAGCCGGCGGGCCTGTTCTCCTCGACGCAGACCCTGCACGGCGGCCAGGAGAGCACGCTGCTCTCCATGGCGTTGCCGCTGATCCACCACGGCATGTTGCTGGTGGGAATCCCGTTCACCGAGCGCGGGCTGAACCAGACGCGCACCGGCGGCACTCCCTATGGAGCCACCCACGTGGCCGGACTGGCCTCACAAGCCGCGAGCCTTTCCGCGGACGAGATCACGCTGGCGCAGGCGCTGGGCAAACGCGTCGCCGAAGTGGCGTCGACGCTGGTCGCGGGGCGCGCCCGCCGCTAGCTTCCGCGGCCGTCGATCACGTTGCGGATGAACGGCACCGTCAGCCGGCGTTGCGCCACGAAGGCGGCGTCGTCCAGCGTGTCGAGGATGTCGCACAGCGTGCGCATGTCGCGCGGAAATCGCCTCTGCAGGTAGCGCGCGGTCTCGGCCGGCAGCTCGAAGCCGCGCAGCCGCGCGCGCAGGTCCAGGGCCTGCAGCTGTTCAGAATCGTTCAACTCGCGCACCGCGAAGATCGAGGACGACGCCAGGCGCGACTTCAGGTCCTGCAGCGCGAATTCCACGTGCGCCGGGTTCTCGCGCGCCGCGAACAACAGCGTCGACTGCCGCTCCTGCGCGCCCTGCCACAGGGCGAACAGGCGCTGCTCCCAGGCATCGAGCCCCGCGACGACCTGCACGTCGTCGTAACAGGCGACGTCCAGCGCCTCGGCGCCCGCCAGCGCCTCGGGCCCGAAGGGCAGCAGCGTCTCCAGCGGTAGATAGGCGGCGCGCCTGCCGGGAGAGACGCCGGCGCACACGGCCTGCAGCAGGTGCGACTTGCCGGCGGCGTGCGGACCGGCCAGCCAGGTGGCGCCACCGGGCGTGGTGGCGGCCACGTGCTCGAGATGCGCGACCAGCTCCTGGTTGCGCGCCGTGAGAAAACTCGCGAAGGTGGCGCGCTCCTTCAGTTGCACGCCGAGCGTCAGCTGCTTCATGTCAGCTTGCGGCAGCCTGCCCCGTCGCCAGTGCGCGCCGCGTGAACAGCGCCAGGTAGTGGGCTCCCGAGACGATGGTGGTGAGCAGCGTGACGATGGCCAGCGCGGTGACCATCTCCGGAGTCGGAAGTCTGCCGGTCGCGGCGCCGAGCACGGCCGCCAGCACCACCGCGAGCTGCATGCCGGTGTTGATCTTGCTGAGGATGGTCGGCCGGCCGTGCAGCGGGCCGAACCAGAGTCGGTAGATCACCGCGCCGCCGCCGATCATCACGTCGCGCGCCACGACGACGGCCGTGAGCCACCAGGGCACGAGGTTGTTCCAGGTCGCCGTGAGGAACAGCGCCACCAGCAACATCTTGTCGGCCAGCGGGTCGAGGATCTTGCCGAGGTGCGAGGTCCAGTTGAAACGCTTGGCCAGCCAGCCATCCAGCCCGTCGGAGACGGCGCACACGGCGACCAGCACCAGCGCCGTCCAGTATTCGCCGCCCTGCAGCGCCATGACCGTCGGCCAGATCAGCGCGATGCGCACCAGGCAGATGAGATTCGGCAGGTGCCGCATCACGGGCGGTAGCGAAATGCGATCGAGCCGCCCGCCGACGGATCGATGCGTTCGAAACTCGTGTTGGCGGCGAGCGAGCTCTGCAGCGCGTCGATGCCACCGCGCGTCACCACCGCGAACGTGGCGCGGGTGCCGGCGGCTTCGGCCAGTTGCACGCTGCGCACACCCCCGGCTGCGCCGAGGATCTCCGCCACGCGTGCGTAGTCGCGCAGCGTCGGCACGCCGTCCACTTCCACCAGCAACGCCGCTTCCGGCAGCGCCGCGAAGGCCTGCGCGCTGCGCGCGAAAATGTCGGCGGAGCCCTGCACGCCATCCTCGAGCGAACCGCTCCAGGTTTCATTGGTGCCGGCGGCGCTCAGGTTCCAGCGCCACGGACCACCGTCAAAGGCCGTATCGCCGTAGCCGATGATGACGGCGTCCGCGCCGAGCCGCTGCGCGGCCTCGAGCGCGGCATCGGTGGGAATGTCGCCGGCCGCCGGCAGGTTGAGCGCCTCCGGGCGTGCCACACGGATGGGTTGTCCGCGTTGATTCGAGGCGGCAAAGAGCACCCCTTCGACCTGTCGCCGGGATTCGAAGGCCCCCGAGGCCGGGCCGCCCGTGAGCACGATCAGCAGCAGCGGCCGTTCGCTCGGCCAGATGGCGCGTCCGGCGGCCGTGATGTCGCGCTCGAGCGCGGCGGCATCGAACACCAGCGTGGTGGCCTTGCCGGTGGACGCGGGACGCGTGGCGATCACGTATTGCTGCGCATTGGCCAGGATGCCGCCCAGCGCCGGATCGTTGGCGGCGTCGCGCGCGCCGGTGGCGCGTACCAGGACCTGGCGCAATCCGGACTGGGCCTGCACGGCGGCATCGGTCTGCGACGACACGTTCACTTCCCAGATGCGCACCGGGCGCAGCGCTTCCGCGCGCGGCGCGATTCCCAACGCGGCCAGGGTGATCAAACTCACGATCAGGGTTCGCATTGGCTACAATATCGCACGTTTTTTCCCGACCTGCCGCGCTGGCACCCCCAACTAAATGACTGAACCCGGACTGACTTATCGCGATGCCGGCGTCGACATCGACGCGGGCGACGCGCTCGTCGAACGCATCAAGCCCGTCGTCAAACGCACCCTGCGCAAGGAAGTGCTCGCGGGCGTCGGCGGCTTCGGCGCATTGGTGGAGGTGCCGCTCGATCGCTATCGGAAGCCGGTGCTGGTGTCCGGCACGGACGGCGTCGGCACCAAGCTGCGTCTGGCCATCGACACCGGCCGTCACGACAAGATCGGCATCGACCTGGTCGCCATGTGCGTCAACGACATCGTGGTCTCGGGCGCCGAACCGCTCTTCTTCCTCGACTACTACGCCACCGGCAAGCTGCGTGTCGACGTCGCCGAAGCGGTGATTCGTGGCATCGCGGAAGGCTGCTCGCTGGCCGGCGCCGCGCTGGTGGGCGGCGAGACCGCCGAAATGCCCGGCATGTACCACGGCGATGACTACGACCTCGCCGGCTTCGCGGTGGGCGTGGTCGAGAAGGACCGCATCATCGACGGCACGCGCACCGCGGCGGGCGACGTCATCATCGGGCTCGGCGCCTCGGGCCCGCACTCCAACGGCTACTCGCTGATCCGCAAGCTGGTCGCGGTGGCCCAGGCCAACGAGAAGACGCAGCTCGACGGCACACCGCTGTTCGACCGGCTGCTCACGCCCACGCGCATCTACGTCAAGTCGTTGCTGGCGCTGACCCAGAAGGTGAACGTGAAGGGCTTCGCGCACATCACCGGCGGTGGCCTCACCGACAACATCCCGCGCGTGATTCCCGACGGCCTCGAGGTCGTGCTGCAGCGGCGCAGCTGGGCACGCGACCCGGTGTTCGAGTGGCTGGCGGCCACCGGCCGCATCGCCCCGGCCGAGATGTATCGCACGTTCAATTGCGGCATCGGCATGGTGGTCGTGGTGGCGCCGGCGGACGTCGACGCCACGCTGGCCTCCCTGCAGGCCAGCGGCGAGAGCGCCGCCGTGATCGGCGCGGTCGCGCGCGGTACGCGCGGCGTGCTCATCGAGGAGTAGTCGCGTTGCTTCCAGTCGCGGTGGTCATCTCCGGGCGTGGCAGCAACATGGAAGCCATCGCGCGCGCCGCCCAGCTCGGCGACAGCCGTTACCGCGTGGTCAAGGTGATCGCCGACCGGCCCGAGGCCGGCGGACTGGCGCGCGCCGCCGCGCTCGGCGTGCCCACCGCGGTGGTGTCGGTCAAGGCTTTCCCGGATCGCGCGACCTTCGAACAGGCGTTACACGCCGAGATCGTCGGCAGCGGCGCCGAACTGGTGGCCCTCGCCGGCTTCATGCGCATCCTCTCGCCGCAGTTCGTCGCCCGGCTCGAAGGACGGCTGCTCAACATCCACCCCTCGCTGCTGCCGAACTACAAGGGCCTGGACACGCATGCGCGGGTGCTGGCGGCGCGTGACAGCCACCACGGCGCCAGCGTCCACTACGTCACCCCCGAGCTCGACGGCGGCCCCGTGATCATGCAGGGGCGGCTCGAGGTGCGCGCCGGCGACACGGCCGAGTCGATTTCAGCGCGCGTTCATGCGCTGGAACACATCATCTATCCGCATGTCTGTTCGCTCATCTCCGCCGGCCGGGTCGAATGGCGGCGCGGAACCGTGTTTTTCGACGGCCAACCGCTGTCCGGACCCCTCATCGAGGAACATGATGCGGCTGCCTGAAACCCTGCTCGCCCTGGCCCTGCTCGTGGCCGCCTCGGTCACGCGCGCCGATCCCGTGGACCTGAAACCGTTCCGTGCCACCTATGGCGCCGAGTGGAAGGGCATGTCCGCCGCCAGCGCCACGTTCGAGCTGCGCAGCAACGGCAACGACACCTACACCTATGAATCCGTGAACAAGCCGCGCGGGTTGTTCCGCATGGCGCTGCCGGATTCGCTGCTGCAATCCAGCACCTTCCGCATGATCGACGGTCGCGTGGTGCCGATCTCGTTCCGCGGGTCCGATGAAAAGGAGCGCCCGGTCGAGCTCAACTTCGACTGGTCGCGCAAGCGCGTCACCGGCCAGGCCAAGGGTCACCCCGTGGATCTCGAGCTGCACCAGGGCTCGCAGGACCCGATGTCGCTGCAGATCGCCAGCTTGCGGGCGCTGGCCGCGGGCAACCTGGTGGAGAGCGTCTGGCTGGTCGACAGCGACAAGCTCAAGGAATACGAGCTGCGGCGCGAAGGCACCGCGCAGATCGACACCGCGCTGGGCCGTCTCGAAACCGTGATCTACACCAGCAAGCGCGCCGGCGGCGACCGCCTGACGCGCACCTGGGTGGCGCCGGCGCTGGGCTATCTACCGGTGAAGGCCGAGCGCATCCGCGGCAACAAGGTGGAGTTCTCGATCCTGATCGAGTCCGTCGACCAGGGCTAGGTCTTCGGCAGCGTCACGCCCTTCTGCCCCTGGTACTTGCCGCCGCGATCCTTGTAAGAAGTGGCGCACACCTCGTCCGATTCGAAGAACAGCATCTGCGCCACGCCCTCGTTGGCGTAGATCTTGGCGGGCAGCGGCGTGGTGTTCGAGAACTCGAGCGTCACGTGACCTTCCCATTCGGGCTCGAGCGGCGTCACGTTGACGATGATGCCGCACCTCGCGTACGTCGATTTTCCGAGGCAGACCACCAGGGTCGAGCGCGGGATGCGGAAGTATTCCACCGTGCGCGCCAGCGCGAACGAATTCGGCGGGATGATGCACACGTCGGCGTTCACGTCGACGAAACTCTTCTCGTCGAATGCCTTGGGATCCACGATCGTCGAGTTGATGTTGGTGAAGATCTTGAATTCGCGCGAGCAGCGCACGTCGTAGCCGTAGCTGGAAGTGCCATACGAGACGATCTTGTGACCGTCCACGTTGCGCACCTGGCCGGACTCGAACGGCTCGATCATCTTTTCTTTCTCCGCCATCCGGCGGATCCACTTGTCGGACTTGATGCTCATCGTTGTTCTCTAACTTTCTTCGACGACGATTTTCGGAAACAGTGTTGACTTGTCTTTCGAGCGGCGCGCCAGTGCCGCCGCGGTGCGGCGCGCCATCGTGAAATACGGCGCGGCGTGCGGCGAATCGGGTGCCGCGACGACGGTGGGGGTGCCGCCGTCGGCTTCCTCGCGCACCCGCGCATCGAGCGGCAGCTCACCCAGCAGTGCGGCGCCGTACTGCGCCGCCATGCGCGCCCCACCGCCCGAGCCGAACAGGTGCTCGACGTGCCCGCAGTTGCTGCACACGTGCACGCTCATGTTCTCGACGATGCCGAGCACGGGCACGTTGACCTTCTCGAACATCTTGAGGCCCTTGCGCGCGTCGGCGAGCGCGATGTCCTGCGGCGTGGTGACGATGACCGCGCCGGCGACCGGTAC
>Ga0307411_10000996_pt1 | contig 10912 bp, 10 predicted proteins | sample DK1Ometagenome_2_FD_203712 | JGI IMG/M metagenome (GOLD analysis project Ga0307411, IMG submission 203712) | Maize rhizosphere microbial communities from greenhouse at UC Davis, California, United States - DK15-O-1 | ecosystem: Host-associated > Plants > Roots > Rhizosphere > Soil | place: USA...
TCATAACCGCACTTTTTTCTAGTCATATTCAATCAGCCGTATCAATTAAAATCACAAACGCTTACACAAAGACAATCTACTTAACAGTAACTACGACTGATCCTGACTTCACGACAGAAAAATCTATAATCCCATCTAAACAGAGCAAAAATTTAGCAGATTTTAATGAAATAAAGGCCCTTTCTATCAAAGCTTCATCTATAGCTAAAGAACATTCTCTTACATATGAGGTACAAACAATCCGTAATAGTATTAATAAAGGATTAATAGGACCTAATGGGGTTATTGAAATAACTATTCCAGAAAAACAACCTCCTTTTGGATGGGCTCGTTGTGATATCAGATTATTAGAACGTCCACAAGCAAGACCAGAACAGAGCGAACGACCAGGAACACTACAAAATCAAGTAAGTATCCTACAATCACTTAAGATCCTAATCAACCGTAAACAATATGATAAAGCACAATCGTTTCTAAAAGAATATAATAATGTATTATCAAATATATTTAATGGCCCGAGCTTAAAAGCCATAGTTACAGCAACGTATGCTGGTGGAGATGCAAATCTTTATCAAAGAGCTATCAAAATAATAGATGCTAAAATTGCTGAACTACAAAAATAAAAATCCTCTATTATCCAGCTGTCGTTAAAAAGTTTTACCGGAAAAGCCACATAAAAACAAGAAAAACTCAGATGGCGTGCCCGACAGGATTTGAACCTGTGGCCTACAGATTAGGAATCTATCGCTCTATCCTACTGAGCTACGGGCACAAAAAACTATCTTAAAATATGGCGCGCCTGGCAGGATTCGAACCTGCGACCTACTGATTCGAAGTCAGGCGCTCTATCCGACTGAGCTACAGGCGCATATGAAAAGCAAGAAAATCTGTACTCATATTTGTACCAAAAAAAAAATGATTTGGCTAGAAAAAATTACCTTTTGATATACTTAATTACTCATGGTATACTAAAAAAAGTTACATGGGAGAATAATTATGCGATATACACTTTTCTCTGTTTTACGTGATTCTATTCTATTCTGCGCACTTCTTGCCTTGCTTCATGTAGCATTTGAAGAAAACCTATCATTTATTCGTGAACATAAAAAATCATTAATTCATGAATTGGATCGTAGCTTTATCGATTATCTGTATACAGCTCAACGTCAATTACATATTTTATATGAACATGCCGCGTATTCTACAGAAGCTCATGCAACATTGTCCTCACTCAGCACCATTAAAGATAAACTAACCGCAATTGAACAGCAGTATAAGCATAATTCTCCTGGACTAGCCTTACTCGGCCCCATTGGTATAGCATCTATTGTTATTAAAGAGGAACAACTCCAGAGCAGATTATTAGCTCTTATTAATGAAATGAGCTTGATCATTCATCATATCAAGGGTACTAAAGAAGATTGTAAACCTGCATTAACTGTTGAAAACGGTCTATCAACTAATAAAAAACTTATTAAAACCCTTATTACATAACACTATTTTTTATAAAAATAGATCGCATCAGCAGAACAACAGTATCCTGAAGTTGCACCATGCCTATAGATCTTATAATATTTTCCACCACAGAGCTGATCACCAAGAATAACTTTTTTGTAGAGCGTATCACCCTTTTTCCATAATACTTCTTTACCAATATAATCTGACAAGATATTTTCAGGAATTTTTTCCCGCTGAATAACAAGAGCAGGCGTTTCTTCCATCGAGAAGGCAAGGCGCATGAAGAAATAAACCATTAAGGTAGCTACGCGATGTATGTTCATTATATTGACCCCTTTATTTATAGACAAATTACAACATTAGTAGTATCTACAATAAAAATAGATCTTGTTGCAAGGGGTCAATGTATGTTCTAACTATCTTTACTAGTATGTAGTAGAATCTCTTGCGCGGTCGAAGATAATTGATATCTATAATCACGCGATAGTCGTTTCTCTTCGGTAATAATCTTATCCATAGATAAAACAACAAAAATAGTCTCTGCTGCACGCGTTACATTATCAGACGCGGATAATGTCAAATACTCACTTCCCGCGCTCTTTTTAAGAGCATCACGATATTCTGCTAGCGTTTTTACCCTTATACCATTTACTTCATTAAGTGTTGTTCCGAGAGGAATATTTCTTCCTCTATACAATTGAGAATCAGGAAATACATGTGTAATAATAAGAACTGGTTCCAATTGATATTTCAACTCACCATATTTCATTAATCCCGGAGCATGCTCTGCAAGCATACGGATATGATTAACAGTTAACTCCTGAACTACCATACCTCCAAATGCTTCATAATCAACCCCCTCATATTCGGGATATACACGTCGAATAGCTGGTAAATCTGCAAGACCAAAGACTACAGAACATTCTTTCTTCTGTCCTTTACGATAAATAACAAGATTAATCGTATCTCCTATGGATAACCGGAGCGGATAATCGACAATAGAAATTTTATCTTCGCTCCATGGCACACTCATATCACCATACATATCAACAGGATAACCATTAATCTCATAGATCATATCTCCACGCATAACGCCCGCCTTCTCAAGGGGACTCCCTTTAACCACTTCAATAATATAACACCCACCTGGTAATGGATTACCTAAATAGTGCGTTAATGTGTCTGTACTATTATTAAAACGAACACCTAAATATGGTTTGCGTAAAATTTTAATCTCAAAAAGATCATGCAATATTGTTTTGAGAGTATTAATAGGAATAGCGTATCCTACATTCTGAGCTTCTGTAACCCCAGACGAGTTAACCCCAATAACCTCGCCCTTGATATTCAGCAATGGCCCACCTGAACTACCAGGATTGATAGGAGCACTCATCTGCATCAAATGGTGTTCATGACCACTAATGATTCCTGTTGTACTTTTACACGCTTGTTGTCCTAATGGATATCCTAGCGCTAACACTTCATCCGATCTTCTGACAAGATCTGAATCTCCTAAAAAAAGATATGGTATGCCACCAAGCTCTTTGGTAATTAACTCACGACTTTCATCGCTTATTCGTAATAATGCTAAATCCCGCTCAGGACTCATACCGATTACTTCAAAATCAAGCATTCGTTTACCTAATGAAGGAATCTGTCCCCACACTGATTTTGCAGAAATAATTACGTGCGCATTGGTAACAAGATATCCTTGGTCATTGATAAAAAAACCACTGCCGCACGCAGTACCCTGTGCCGGCGTTTTATATGGTTCAAGCATATCAATAACACATACTTGAGCAAAGAGTTGCACAACGGTGTCATGTACACGATCTTGTACCGCTCTCCACAATTGCCCACCACTTACCCCTGCATCTGAAAACATCGCTGAATGCGTATGTGAAATCAGAGATGATGCGTGTTGTTGCGAATGCATTTTGTCAATGAAAGCCCGTTCTAGACGAAGTTGATTGCGATAGAGATAGAGACCAGAACAGAGCACAATGAGACTACAAAAAATAGATGCACTTACCAGTATGTTATTTCTTATCGACATAGCAAGTCCTTTTATGATTTTTATCGCATTAAATGTTTATAAGTTTACAGTATAATCAATAAAAAACCACACCACTTGATTGCTGTCATTTTATAGTTTGTCAAAGGAGGTATAAATAGTTATGATAATACTAGCTTTCATCAACATAAGGCTATATCTGTTGCTGGTATAAAAATGCAACAATTTTTGCATATTATACCTATACGCGACCATGAGCTCGCATTACTTATTTATTAATCATCAGACGAAGGACATACTATGTCATTAATTCAACCGACTCTTGAAGATATTATCTCTCTTTGTAAAAGGCGTGGATTTATTTTTCAATCAGCTGATATTTACGGTGGCCTGAATGGTATATATGATTTTGGACATTATGGGGTTCTTATAAAAAATAATCTCCGCACTGCATGGATACAATCACTGCGTGAAAACAACACCCCTATTGTACTTCTTGAAGGGTCATTACTTGGACCACAAACAGTATGGGAAGCTTCTGGCCATGTAGCAAACTTCCATGACCCTATGATTGACTGTATGGAATGTAAAAAACGGTTCCGCGCTGATGATCCTGACATACAGAAAGGATGTCCATCGTGTGGAAAAAATAATTGGACTGAGGTTCGTCAATTTAATATGATGTTTAGTACTCATGTGGGCGCAACAGTTGAAAGTGGCTCAATCGCCTATTTACGTCCAGAGACAGCGCAAGCAATTTTTATTAACTTCAAAAACGTGCTCTCATCACATCGAGTGAAAATACCATTCGGCATTGCTCAAATTGGTAAAGCGTTTCGTAATGAGATTACACCAAAACAGTTTCTCTTTCGCATGCGTGAGTTTGAGCAGATGGAAATGGAGTGGTTCTGTAAACCCGATACTTCTCAACATTATTTCGCACTGTGGTCAGAAAGACGCCGTATATTTTACACAAAAATTGGTATTAATTCTAAAAAAATTCGCTTACGTCCTCATGAAAAAACAGAATTATCTCATTATTCATCCCAGACAAGTGATGTTGAATATGAATTTCCCTTTGGATGGAAAGAGCTAGAAGGTATTGCTCATAGAGGCAATTTTGATCTTTCACAACACAGTAAACATTCAGGAAAAGATCTCGCTGTCTTTGATGAAGAAACACAATCGTCTTATATTCCCCATGTAATTGAAACATCAGTTGGCGCAGATAGATTATTTTTAACTGTTCTTTTTGATGCATATCATGTTGATGAAATACAAGGTGACAGACGAATTTCACTTAAACTTCACCCTTCAGTCGCCCCTATTAAAGCAGCATTTTTACCACTCGTAAAAAAGTTTAATGAACAGATGTTTGCAATCTATCAATCAATTGCTGCAGTAGGAATCTCTGTAGAATTCGATGATTCGGGCTCAATTGGCAAAAGATATCGTCGTCAAGATGAAATTGGTACGCCAGTCTGTTTTACCTATGATTATGATAGCGCTAACGATAATACAGTGACAGTTCGCAATCGAGATACACTACAACAAGAACGCATTAGTATTGAAAAGATCAAAACCTATCTTTTAGATATTCTTTCTCAGTAAAATACATACATATATCAAAAAACACCACAGAGCGCACTGTGGTGTTTTTACAAAAAGGTATCTATATGCTAAAGAATATAATCTCTACACTTTCTCCGGCACATATTATATTTTTTTCATTTTTTTTACTTACCCTGCTAGGAACGCTGCTTCTTGCACTTCCCTTATCACGCAGTATGCCTCTTTCTACTATTGATCTTATATTCACGGCAACATCTGCTACCTGCGTAACGGGGTTATTTACTGTCCCACTGAGCAGCTTTACGCTCTTTGGAAAATGTATAATTATGCTTTTAATACAGTTAGGTGCCCTCGGACTTGCATCCATGACACTCTTGATCGTATCTTTTTTCATGAACATCAGCCTAGGCACACGGTTTATAGCTGGTCAACTATTAGAGCTTAATTCGTGGAACAGTATCAAAAGTACACTCCAATTTACGCTTATCTTCACTCTAGTACTTGAAGCTATCGGTGCTTGTTATTTTTTTTCACTTTTTTATACGCAATACTCTGCGGGATACGCATTATTTTATGCTTTATTTCATTCAATCTCTTCATTTTCCAACGCAGGAATATCTTTTTTACATTTTTTTACGGAACAGAACCTAGGCAGATATAGTACCGATAATATGTTCCTTCTTGTAACAACCGCACTCGCTTTTTGTGGAGGACTTGGATTCATTACATGGCATGAAATATTTCTCTATCTGCGTGGCGATAGATACCACAAACAGTATCATCTGTCCCTTACCAGTAAGATAGTACTCTACACAACTGCTATTCTCATAATGGTAACATTTATAGCATTTTTCTTAATAGAATATAATAATACATTAAAACATCTCCCTCTTCCCATCGCACTTCTTGATAGCCTGTTTCATGCCGTATCACTCCGCAGCTCTGGATTCATTTTGCCCAACATCAATGAATTTTCTCAGGCAACACTATTTTTTATGATTGTCATCGGATTTATTGGATCATCATCAGGATCCACAGGCAGCGGTATTAAAATAACAACATTTGCACTCATCTGCGCAGTTATTAAAAGTACTGTCAATGGGTCTTGTAATATAGAACTATTTGAACGAGAGATTCCGCAGGATCAGATATACAAAGCAATAACAATCGTTGTGCTTAGTATTTGTTGGATATTAATAATAACATTCTGTCTTCTTATTACTGAATCCACATGGACCTTTTTTGACATATTTTTTGAAACAGTATCCGGATTTAGCAATGTCGGATTTTCTCTCAAAGGATCACAAAATCTATCATATATTGGTAAAATACTCATGAGTATTACTATGTTTGTAGGCAGAATTGGAACCCTCACCTTCATTTTGGGACTAAAATATAAGACAAAGCGCGACACAGCAGAATTTTTTTATCCACAAGAACGTGTTATGCTCGGATAAAATAAGGAAACATATAATGAAATTTTGTGTTATCGGACTCGGAAGATTTGGATATCAAGTAGCAACGGAACTTTCAGAAAACGGTATGGAAGTACTGGCAATTGATAAAAATGAATCGATAGTTGCATCTATTAAAGATGCGGTAGCACATGCAATTACGATGAAAGTTACTGACGAAGCAGGATTGCGCAGTTTAGGCGTTGATGAGATTGAGACTGTTATTGTTGCAATGGGAGAAAACACATCGGAATCAATTTTACTCACCGTACTTCTTAAAAAACATCTACAAGTTCCTTATGTTGTGGCACGCGCTATTGATGATGTTAACAAAGAAGTTCTCCGACTAGTTGGGGCAGACCTTGTCGTTTTGCCAGAAAAAGAGATTGGCTCACATCTTGCCGATAAACTCAGTTCCCCATTTGCAGACGTTATACGCCTATCAAAAAATTTCTCAATAAGCTATTGTACCGCTCCAAAAACATTTATAAATAGATCACTCAAGGAACTTAATTTGCATAAATCATTCAATATAAACTGTATCGGCAAACAGAATGAACAGGAAGAAACCATCACTATCCTGGCCCCTGAATATATTATTACGCAAAATGATAAATTAATATTTGCAGGAGCCGATAGAGACTTGGAACAATTAGCTAAACTGTAATTTCATATGAGCCATAAGATCATACTTATCTACTAACAACAAAAAAATAATAAAAGACAGTATTGATACGCCATATTTATAATGAGTAATCCATCTTTGCAATGCTTTATTCTGTTCAGTAAAATCCCTTTTGCCTTCTTCTCGTTCCTTTGTTACTCTATCTACTTCACTTTTCTGCTTTTGTATTTCCTTGTTGCGAGTTTCCAGGATAAGCTTATACTGTTGTTTAATATCATTAATAGTATTTTCCTTGAGACTCAGTTGATTTTTCCAAATCTTTGTCAATTCCTCTTTATTATTCGTAAGCATTGCCAACTGGCTTGATTGACTGTTCACAATAAGTCTAAATTCAGTGATCATATCATTCAACTTGTGATTTTCATGAGCAATTTCTATCAACGTGATCGTTAAACGAACATTCTTTTCTATCAAAAGCCCCAAAAAAATCGCTTGTAGAGCAATAGTCTCTAATTGTTTCTCATTGCTCAATTCAAGCTGCCTAAACTTTTTCTCTAATTCACTTAAATGGCATGCACATTCTTCTATAACGTGCTCAGAAATTATATATTTTTTCTTTTTACCTAATTGTGGTATATATTCCACCTCTTCTATATCATCTTCCTGCGGTGAATTATCTTTTACCTTACTTGCTATTGCTTTGCTTGATGTCTTCAAAGACAACTCAGGGACTATCACTGTACGCAGTTGATCGTATATTCTTCTATGTACAGAATCAAAAAAGATATCTTGAAAGAACAGTTTCTCTGCCTGCTTTCTCATATCAACAGGATATCTCTGTATTAATGATTCTATGAAATATAGCTTGAAAGCATCATCTACTACCGGGACCAATGTACTTAAAGTACTTTTATTGGAAACTTTTTTACCAAATGTACGCCAACTTTGAGATCGTTTTTCATCAAAAATAGTCGCACCAAACATACGAGCTGTCTTCACGGCATTTGAGTCAGTCCTTTTTAGTGCTCTAGAGAGACCTTCTACTTTGTTAACAATAGCCACTGAATGTTCACCTGCACAGGCAATAGATATCCATCCATACATAAAAAATGAGAATAAAAATCTTGTTAGATAATTCATAAGGTGATCTCTTTTTCTTCAATTATAAAATAAAAACAGCTATCTATACTATTGGACGTGTCATCTATCGTCTTAGCAAAAATTTATATAATCCTATAAAAATTTTCATCAACTTTTGACGTATTGTTGGAAAGAATTTTTCTTGGAAAAAACTCTTGTATTCTTGGTATTGTTCGGTAGACATATCTTGCTTATCAATCACGGTCAGTAGCTTATTTAATTGAGCTCTATCACATGCATTTTTAACATATTCAATCTGTCGATTTTGCTCATCTTCGTCAGCAATATTTTTTATTGTCTCAATAATATTCCAATATACTTGCTGATCTAACACGGTTAACGCCTGCTGACATTGTCTCATATATTGATCATCCCAATCAATGAATGTTCCCCTGTATGTCCTATTATTAAATGTACATTTTTGTATCTTTGAAGGACATTCAATCTGTAAAAAGTTAAGGCATTGGCCTATTTCAATAAGCTTTCCTACATCATTGTTAACAATAGATTGTATTTTTTCTATATCTTGTTTTAACGTTTCTATTGCCTTTTCATACACTGCTTTATTATTCTCTTGAGAGCAATGATATATCTGCCCTAATAACGAGCTCACAGTGCTTATAGTATCTTTACTAAACCTTTTCATGTCTTCTGGTACTTCAATATCCATTAGAGCATCATTCTGCTTAATTTTGTCTCTCAAATAGATACTAAATTGGGCAATATCATAATCAAACATTATTTCACCATCACGCGCCTGCATAATAACACATTTATAATGAGAGGTAGGTCTTTCGATGTAAGATAACACATCTGGAACCACCCCAAGGTCATCTTGCTGGGTCCATAACTGATTTTTTTGTTCTTCTGTTAATTTACTAGCCTTTTCACTAATTTTTTTTTGAATAACTCTAAAAAACAGATCCACATGATCAGAATAAAATAGTTTTGTATGCAGATAACTAATCTTAAGAAGCTTTTTTATTGAATATTTCTGTATCTCTTGTTCTAATTCTACATGTTTAACATGCGAGACATACCCGTATTCACGTCTTTTTAATACGTCTGTGTGTTTAAACTTTTCAACGAGACTTGTATATAAAAGAGTTGCTTTAAAGTTGAACTGCCTGCCAAGATAACCAGAGTTAGGGATAGAATTTACTGTAATAGGAGCACCTTGCTTCACACAAGAATTATTAACTGCATCCCTCATTATCCTTTTAAATTCAGGAATAAAAAAAGCAACATCATCTTTAATGGGAACAGTATTGCCATCAGCTTCTACAATAATTTTATATCCCCCTTGCCGCCATCTTTTAAGATCACTTTTGCCTAAAGCATTGGTGGGATATTGGTATATCATTGCATTGTTGTTATGGTACAGAAAAACACTCAAAACCAGAAATCGAATCACATATTTATTAATCATGGTGTAATAAAACCTATCTTTATCTTGTCATATAATAGCAGTATTTTTCATGATAACGAAAACTATTATTTATGCAATAAATAGGTATATTTTTATTATAAACCCAGATAGAAAGTGAATGAGCACATTCTTGCCATGGTCACGCATATTATCAAACAGAATTAATTCTATTGACCTTTTCTTGCCGTTTTATATATACTTTTTATTAAAATAATTCTATTAAAGATAAAAGGGGGGCGCCATTATGAATTCCAAAAACGTATTTATTATGCTTGTTTTCATGACGAGCACAGCACTTTTTGCTGCAAAAGTAACTGTGTATAACCAGACAGGAAGAGATCTTGAGGTTATTCCTGAATGGGGAAGCAAAAGAAGAGCTTCCGTGACAATCCCCGCGGGAAGCATATACCCTATGGATTCCTCTATTTTTCATAAATTTGATTCTATATCATGGCGTGAAGTAGGAACGGGAGTGCACTATTCCATCGCAATCCCATCTCCACGAATTATGTCCGATGGCAAACTAGAAATTAGAACTGGCGGAAATGCACTAATTAATTTTAATCAGAAAGGAACATACAATAAAAATGAGTATGAAACAATAGACGGTAGAGGAAATCGATCTTTTTATGCCAACAAAAAAATTAACGGCTAAATGCTGTTTATTATTCTATTTTCACAGTATTTATGAGAAAAGAGGCTTTGATAAGCCTCTTTCTCATAAATGAACTATATCTGTTCAATTCTAATAACAGTCTTTGGCTGACGATGTCCATGCTTAACACGAACTTTTTGACGTCTTTTAAACTTAAAGACGATTAATTTAGGATCTTTTGTCTGCTTTACAATAGACGCAGTAATTTTCGATTGTAGAATTGGTTGCCCAATCTCATATTGGCCTTCGCCTAACTTACGAAACAGCACTCTGTCAAATTGTACCTGTTGTCCCGCTTCACCATCAATTTTTTCAATAGCAATTGTTAAGCCTTCTATTGCTTGATATTGCTTACCACCCGTTGCAAATATTGCATAACGATCGTATTTTTCTTGTTGTATCATTGCGAACTTCCCTACACATTGATATATTTCCGAACTGGAAAATAAAGTTTTATTTATTATCACTATAACAAAAAAGACCGCCCTGGTCTAGCAAAAAATGCGTACTTCTAAAGATCTTTTAACTCCCACAAAAGATCAAAAGCCTTCTTAGGGGATAAAGA
>Ga0307411_10000997_pt1 | contig 10907 bp, 12 predicted proteins | sample DK1Ometagenome_2_FD_203712 | JGI IMG/M metagenome (GOLD analysis project Ga0307411, IMG submission 203712) | Maize rhizosphere microbial communities from greenhouse at UC Davis, California, United States - DK15-O-1 | ecosystem: Host-associated > Plants > Roots > Rhizosphere > Soil | place: USA...
AGCGGCCGACGACGCGCTGGCAGGCGAGTACCCGCGGCTGTACGCGCGCTTCGCCGAGCTGTGCGCGGCGGGTCAGTCGGAGGTCGACTGGCGGCCGTTCCAGCTGGTGGCCGATGCCTTCCTGATCGGCGAGCGCCGGATCGTGGCGGCGCATCAGGTGTGAGCCGCGCGACTCACCCGAACCTGAAGCTCGACGCCGTCACGCCGCCCATGAAATCGGTCTCGTGATAGCTGCAGCTGGCCGACTCTCCCTCGGCGGCACCGGCTGCAACCATCAGGGGCAGCAAGTGCTCTTCGCGCGGGTGGGCGATGCGTGCGGCCGGGGCCAGCGCCCAGGACTGCAGGCGGGTGTCCCGGCCCGCTGGCGAGGGCAGGGCGGACTGCAGCCAGCCGTCGAACGCGGCTGACGGCTCGCGGCCCGAGAGGCCGTACAGCCGCAGGTTGTGGAAGCTGAAGCCGCTGCCCAGGATCAGCACGCCCTCGTCGCGCAATGGCGCCAGTGCGCGGCCCAGCGCCAGATGGTCCGCCGGGTCGAGCCCGCGCTTGAGCGACAGCTGCACCACCGGCACATCGGCAGCCGGGAACATCGGCACCAGCGTGCAGAACGCGCCGTGGTCGAACCCGCGTTGGGCATCCCGCGCTGCGGGCAGGCCGGCGGCCTCGATGAGGGCCACGACGCGCTCGGCCAGCACCGGGTCGCCGGGCGCCGGGTAGACCACCTCGTAGGTGTGCGGCGGGAAGCCGCCGTAGTCGTACAGCATGCCGGGCGCGGGCGAGGTCATCACCGTGAAGGCGTTTTCCTCCCAGTGCGCCGAGATCATCAGGATGGCCTTGGGTCTCTCAGGCAGCGTGCCGGGCAGCGCCTGCAGCGACGCTTCCAGCTTCGCGTGGGCACGGCGGTAGTCGCCGTCCATGAACGGCCAGGGGCCGCCGCCGTGGGAGAGGAAGAAGGTGGGCTGTTTCATGATGGCTTCAGCTTAGGCCGCCACCGTTGGCCCGGCGTTCAAGGGAGCCGCCCGCAGCGCTCAAAGCGCCTGAATGCCGCCGACGATAATCCGCGCCCCATGTCCCAAGCCCCGCTTCCCACTTCCCCGCCCGAGAGCGACGACGCGCTGCGCGTGGAGGACTACTTCCGCGACGGCGCCGCGCCGGCCGATGCGCTGCTGTGGTGGCAGCTGGAGCGCCAGGACGCGCTGCAGGCGGCGCTGCGGGCGCTGTTCCAGGGCTCGGCGGCGCTGACGCGGCTGCGGCTGTGGGTGTTCTTCGAGCTGATGGCGCTGCGCGAGTCGCGCCTGACGCGGGAGGCACTGAACCAGGCCTTCCATGTGCTGCGTGACGAGGCGCTGGACGGCGTGCTCAAGCGCTTCCGCGAGGCCGACCTGCTCGCCTGGGACGCGACCGCGCAGACCTATGCCGTCACGCCGCTGGCGCAGCAGGTGGTGGGCCTGCTGCAACCCCTGACGCAGGAGCAGGCGCCCGACGGCGATCTGGCCTCGCTGCTGGCCGGCGTGGCCGGCGCCCACCAGCTGGGCACGCTGCAGCCGGCGCAGCTGCAGCATCTGCTGGCTCAGCTGTCCCGGCTGTACGACGAGTTCGCCGACGCCATCGCCAGCGGCAGCGAGTTCGCGCTGCGTCGCGCGCGAACGCGCTTCGAGAAGGCGCTGACGCTGGTGGACCGCGCCGGCGAGGCGCTCGGCGCCATCATTGCGCAGGCCGAAGCGGCCGGCGATGCGCGCCTGGAGCGCCTGGCCCGCGAGCTGGGCCTGGCGCAGGCGCGGCTGCTGGCGATGGCCAGCCAGTTCAACCGCGCGCTGCAACAGGCCGACCGGCAGCGCGTGACGCTGGGTTCCACCGGCATCACGACGACCGACGTGCGCCGCTGGCTGCAGAGCCAGGGCGACCTGGCCGCGCTCATCCACGGCGCCTGGGAGCGGCCGGTGCACCCGGTGCTGGTGGCCCAGCGCGACCTCGTCGACACCGCGGAAGCCGAGTTCGAGCGTGACCGCCCGAAGCCGGCCGAGGCCGCCGCACTGCCACAAGGCCAGGCCGCGCCGACCGGCGAGCTGGCCGTCATGCAGCTGCCGCCCGACATGGACCAGATGCAGACTCTGTTGAGCGCCTGGGCGGCCGAGCCGGTCGAGCGCGACCTGGCACCCGCCATCCTCGGCGACAGCTACGCCCGCGCCGCCTACCGCGCGCAGCTGCTGCCGCTGTTGGGCGACGCACAGGCGCGTCACCTCAAGGGCGCCACCGGCGACATGGCCCGCCAGCCGTGGTCGGTCCGCTGGTCAGCCGACCAAGGCCCCGTGGACGACGAGTTCGTCAAATGGATGAGCCGCGGCGTCCTTACTCCGGAAAACCCATGAGCCCACTCGACGACGCCCAGCAACTCGCCGCGCAACTGCTGGCCCGCCGCTGGCTGCCGCGCAGCCATCCCCTCGTGAAGCGCGCGCTGATCGACACCGAGCTGTGGAATCAGCTCGGGGCTCGCCTGGCCGGGGTCGGCCTGCAGCTGGTGGACAACGTGCATGCCGACCACATCTCGGTCGCGCTGCTGCGCCCGGCCGAGAGCGCCGTGTTCGGCGAGGCGGGCCTGGCGGCCAACAACAACCTCGACCTGCCGCGCGACGGCGTGGCGTTGCTGGTGGTGTTGTGGTCACTCATCGTCTTGCCGAAGCGCCAGCGCCAGGTCGCGCGGAGTGATGCGATCCACGCCGGCCAGGGTGAGTTCTTCGCCACCGACAAGCCCATGCCGCAGGCCGCCAGCGTCGCGCCGCTGATCAGCTACCGCAGCCTGCTGGCCGACTTCGGCGACCAGCTCGGCAAGAAGCTGCGGCTGGACACCAACCTCAAGCTGCTGGAGCGCCACGGCTTCGTCACGCGCCGCGGCGAGGACATCGCCGAAGGCCCGCTGCTGGACCTGCTGATCGACTACGACCTGCTGGCGCCGCGCATCCTGGACGGCGCCCTGGGCGACGTGCTGGCCCGCGCCGGCCACCCGGTGGCCCGCCCGCAAGAAGAACAACAAGACATTGACGACTGAAGATGTTCCACCTGCAATCGCTTGAACTGCTGCACTGGGACTACTGCCAGCGCGTCACGCTGCCGCTGGACGGCGCCATCATCACCATCGCCGGCCCCAACGGCTCGGGCAAGACCACGCTGCTGGACGCGATGCGCACGCTGCTGGGCCTGGAGTGCTCGGGCGGCCGCACGTACAAGACCTATGCCCGGCACGCCAATGCCGAGACGGCCTGGCTGCGCGCGCTGGTGGACAACCGCCCGCGCACGCGCCAGAACAGCAGCCGGCCGTTCGCGTCGTCGCTGCTGTACGCCGACCAGGTGACGCTGGCCTGCCGCATCGAGCGCCATGGCGGCGACTGGGTGCGCCGTTACGTCATTCTCGACGGCGTGCATGAGATCGAGCAGCTCGCGGAGAAAGGCGACCGCGACTGGCTGGGCATCGAGGCGTGGAAGAAGCGGCTCGAAGCCGCCGGCCTGACGCGCGCCATCGGCCGTGTGCTGGCGCTGGAGCAGGGCCAGACCGACCGGCTTTGCGAGCTGTCGCCCAAGGAGCTGCTGCGCCTCGTCTTCGAGGTGTTCGGCGACCAGGAGGTGCTGGACCGCTACGAGCAGGCGCGCAGCCACCAGCAGCAGCTGGGCAAGGAGGTGGAGCAGGCCGGCGCCGAACTGGCGCACACGCAGGCGCAGCTGTCCGACCTGGCCAACCGCGTCAACAGCCACCGCCAGTACCAGCTCAAGGTCCAGGAGCGCGAGCGCCTGGCCACCGAAGTGCTGCCCGTGCTGCGCTGGAGCGAGGCGCGCGAGCGCATCACTCGCGAGGCGCGCGAGCTGCACCGCCAGCGCCTGTTCGCGTCGGGCGACGTGAAGGCGCTGAGCGAGAAGCGCGCGGCGTTGCACAGCCTGTTTACCGCGCAGGAAGCGGCCAAGGCGCGCATGAAGGCGCTGGACGGCGAACGCCGCGAGGCCCGCGCCGCGTTCGATGCCGCGCGCGAGGCCGAGCGGCCCGCCGAGGCGCTGGTCAAGCGCGAGGACGAACTGAAGGCGCTGGCCGACGTGGAGGCCGATGCCGCCGCGCTGACCGCCCGCATGCAAGAGTTGGGCGCCGAACGCGAACGCCTGCGCGCCGACTACACCCGCGCCAGCGACAAGGCCTCGCGCGCGCAGACCCAGCTCGGTGAGCTGAGCGGCAAGCGCCTGCCACCGCCGCCGCCCGAGGTCGCGCCGATGAAGCGCGCGCTGGACGACGCGGGCATTGCGCATTACCTCGTCGCTGATTCCATCGACATCGCCGACGAGACGTGGCGCGCTGCCGCTGAAGGCCTGCTGCGGCCGTCGCGCTGGGTCGTCGTGCTGAAACACCGCAGCGACGAAGGCCGCGCCTTCGACATCGCCGCCAAGCAGCGCTACCGCCACTACGTTGTGGCCGACACGACGCCCGTGACTCAGGCTCCCGCCGGCTCGCTGCTGGCGGCGCTGCACGTCAGCGCGCCGCTCCCCACCTGGTTGGCGCGCCAGCTCGGCGGCATCCGCTGCGTCGCGTCGACGGAGGAGGGCGCCCAGGTCGGCGGCGAATGGATCACGACCGATGCCTACTATCGCGACGGCCGCGGCGGCCGCAGCGTCTTCGTCGAGCCGCGCGACCACCAGTTCGGCGCGTCGGCCGTCGATTCACGTCGCGGCGCTTTGGAGGCTGAACTGGCTCGCTGGGACGGCGAGCTGAGCCGCATCGCCAAAGCGCAGGCCGAGGTCGAACGACAGTTCAAGGACGTGCAGCGCGCGGCCGTGGGCCACAAGGCGGCGCAGGAACTGTCAGAGCGCGCCGACGAGTTCGCCGAAGCGCGTGCCCGCTTGCCGGCGCTGCGCCAGGCGCGTGCCGAAGCGTCCACCCGCATGAGCCAACTCGACGGCGAACATGACCGCGTGCTGCGCGACTCCACGCGCAGCGAGCAGGCCTACGAAGCCGCGCAGATCGCGCTGCGCGACGGCGAGGGCTCCGCCTCGGGCCGCCTGCGCGAACATGAGGCCAAGCGCGAGGCGCTGCGCACGGCCTCGCGCCAGTCGCGCGTGCAGAAGGCCCAGTTCCCGAAATCCTGGGTCACGCCGATCGCGCTGAGGGCCCTGCGTGACGAGTTCGAGAATGCCCGCCAGGCCGAGATCCGTGCCCACCATGTGGACCAGGAACTGGCCGGCGGCCATTGGGAGGTGGACGCCAGCGTCGTCGACCGCCACGCCCGCATGGCCGCGCAGGTGCACGAGCAGGACACCCAGCTCAGCGACCGCCGCGCCAGCAACGAGCTGGCCCGCATCGCCGCCTTCAACGCCCGCGAGCGCTACATCGACGTGATGCGCGCCACGGTGCGCCGCTACAAGAAGAACGTGGCCGAGCTGGGCGAGCTGGCCGGCACGACCGCCGAGGCCGTGCTGCCGCACCTGGACAACGACGACACCGTGCTCGCCCAGGCCGGCCTGCAGGTGAAGTTCAACTTCGACGGCAAGGGCGAGGTGGGCCTGAACGACGGCGAGGCCTCGGGCGGCCAGCAGGTGCTGAAGAGCCTGATCCTGCTCGTCGGCCTGATGAAGGACGACGAGACGCCAGGCGGCTTCGTCTTCATCGACGAGCCCTTCGCCCACCTGGATGTGCGCAACATCCAGCTCGTCGGCCACTTCCTGCGCAGCACCCGCGCGCAATACCTGCTGACGACGCCCATCACGCACAACGTCGAGGTCTTCGAGCCCAGCGAGATCACGCTGGTGACGAGCAAGAAGCCGCGCGGCGAGCGCTGGGCGCCGCCCATCGCCGTGCTGGCGCGTCGGCCGGAAGTGTCGGCGTATGAATGACTGGGACTACCCGTCGCCGTTCACGCTGGCGCTGACGCCGGCGGCGGCACACATCGACGGGCTGGCCCACACCAACAACGCCGTCTACGTGCAGTGGTGCGAGCAGGCGGGCTGGGCGCATTCGGAGGCGCTGGGGCTGTCGCTCGACGACTACAGGCGCCTGGACCGCGCCATGGCCATTCGCGAGGGGCACTACGACTACCTGCTGCCGTCCTTCGAGGGCGAGGCGCTGGTGCTGGGCACGTGGCTGACGGCCAGCGATGGCAAGCTGACGATGGAGCGGCGCTTCCAGCTGCGCCGCGCGAACGATGGTGTCACGCTGGTGCGTGGCCGCTGGCTGCTGGTCTGCATCGAGATCAGCAGTGGCCGGCCGAAGCGCATGCCGACGGAATTCCTGAGTGCCTACGAGGCGGTGCTGGTTTCAAAGTCTGGTTGATATACGTTTCGTATACGAATCGTATATATTCCCGGCATGGGAATCGTCAAAATCTCCGATCCGATGCACGAGAGCCTGCGCCTTGCCAGCCAGGCCTTGTCGCGTTCCATCAATGCCCAGGCCGAGCACTGGATGCGCATCGGCATGCTGGCCGAGCTGCACCCGCAGCTGAGCCACAGCGAGATCTGCCAGCTGCTGATCCGCGCCGAGCAGGAGGGCGGGCTGGATCTGGCGCGCCTCGCCGGCTGGGCGCAGCAGCCCGTCAAGGCCAAGGCGGCGCGGGCATGAAGAGCCTCAAGTTGCGCACGCCCGCCGAGGTGGCCAAGGCCCGCGAGGCCGGGCACCTGATCGCCGAGGTGCTGGCGATGCTCAAGCCGCACGTCGTGCCCGGCGTGACGACCGAGGAGCTGGACGACATCTGCCGCGAGTACATCGTGGGCACGCTGAAGTGCGCCCCGTCCAACGTCGGCTATCACGGCTACCCGAAGACAGCCTGCATCTCCCCGAACCACGTCGTCTGCCACGGCATCCCGAGCAAGGACAAGCGGCTGAAGAAGGGCGACATCGTCAACGTCGACGTGACGCTGACGAAGGACGGCTGGTTTGGCGACAGCAGCCGCATGTTCATCGTCGGCGAGGCCAATGTGCTGGCACGCCGGCTCGTCACGACGACCTACGAGGCCCTGCGCGCCGGCATCCGCCAGGTGCGCCCGGGTGCGACGTTAGGCGACGTGGGCCACGCCATCCAGAAGGTGGCGCACGCAGCCGGCTTCAGCGTCGTGCGCGAGTACGGCGGCCACGGCATCGGTGACGTCTATCACGACGAACCTCACGTCAACCACTTCGGCCGCCCGGGCGAGGGCCTGAAGCTGCAGGAAGGCATGATCTTCACGATCGAGCCCATGATCAACGCGGGCGGCGCCGGCATTCGCGAGCTGAACGATGGCTGGACGGTGGTGACGCGTGACCACTCGCTGTCGGCGCAGTGGGAGCACATGGTGACGGTGACAGCCGACGGCTTCGAGATCCTGACACCCTGGCCGGACGGGCTCGGGGACTATCCGGCCATCGACTGACAGCCCGCGCGGCAGGCGCGCGTCGGCCCGACGTCAACCCGCACTGAGCGTTGTGAAACCGCGCGAATGAGGGGGCGGTTCACGCCGACCACATCCCTAGAATCGCGCCCGGCCCGCCAGGGCAACAGACACAAAAACGCCCGAGGGAGTCCCATGAAATTCGCCATCGCGCCGCTGCTCGCGGCTGCCTTCGTCATGCCCGCCTCTCATGCCGCATTGCAGGGCCGCGACCTGGATACCAGCCAGGCGGGGTTCGAGGCCTATTACGACGCCGAGCTCGACATCACCTGGCTGACCGACTTCGCGCTCATCACCCACCAGGGCGTCGATGCCGACGGCAAGCTGAGCTGGGATGGCGCGCAGAGCTGGATCGCATCGCTGAACCAGCAGAAGCTCTACGGTGTGGACGGCTGGCGCCTGCCGAAGGTGGAGCCCCTCAACGGGAGCTATTTCCAGGGCGCGTTCAGCTTCGACGGCAGCACGGACATCGGTCTGGCCCGGACGGGCCAGGGCTGGGGCACGGCCTCCGAGATGGGGCACCTGTATTACGTCACGCTCGGCAACCTGTCGTACTGCGTGCCGACGGCGGACCGCTCGGCAGCCTGCACCGTGCAGCCGGGCTGGGACCAGAAGAATCTCGGCCCCTTCAAGAATCTGCAGACGTTTCTGTACTGGGCCGACGTGCAGGGGTATCCCACGTCGTCGACGCAGATGGCCTACTTCTCGGCCTATGAGGGCTATCAAGGCTTTGCCGCCAAGTCGACGAGTTATGGCGCCATCGCCGTGCGTGATGGCGATATCGCCGTCACTGCGGTGCCGGAGCCCGGCACCTGGGCGCTGATGGTGGCCGGCCTGGTCGGACTGGGCCTGCGCGCCCGCCGCAGCCGCTGAATCGACGCTGGCCTCAGGCCAGCGCCGTCATCCGCTCCACCAGCACGCAACGCACCCACTTGCGTGCGGTGATCTGCGCGGTCTGCGCCAGCAGGAACTCCTCGGCCTCAGAGTTGGAGGACTCGAATTCGAAGCCGCCGAGCTGCACGATCTTGCTCAGCGGCCGGCTCCAGACGCGGCGCACTGCCGCGCTGAAGAGGGGCACGCCTTCGTCCTCGCCGAGCAGCAGGCGCAGCTCGTAGTGCTGCGCATTCAGAGGGGGCTCGGCAGCCATGAGGATCTGAAGGCCATCCTCGCTGAGGTTGACGACGACGCCGCCTCGCGCTTCGGACAGGCCTTCGGGCTTGATCACCCAGACGGGCAATTGCTCGTGTTCGGCCGGCACGAGGAAGAACTCGACGCGGGGGGAACGGCGGTGGTCGATCGACATGGTGTGAGCTGCAGCGTGAAGAGTCCGGATCACAGCATCCGCGAATGACAGGCGCTTGTCAGCAACAACGCCGTCGCCTGAATTGGCTTCGGGTTAGGGCCTGTTAACACCACGGCAGCAGGCCGCGTTGTGCCCAGAAAGCCCGCGAGCAAGGCGCGAAACGAAGCTTGGGTCGGTCCCAGCGAGGCTTCGCAACGCCGCGCGCGAGCTTTCTGGGCACAACCCGCAGGGAAGGCCGTCCGCCAGGGGTCACTCCGCGTTGCACCGTTTGCCCGCATATCAATGCGGCCTGCGCGTTGCGCCTCGATTGGCCCCTGGCGGATGGCCTTCGCAGCCCACTGCCGTGGTATGAACAGGCCGTAGCTTCAGACCGCCAGCAGCTCGACCTCGAACAGCAGCGTCGCGTTCGGCGGGATCACGCCGCCGGCACCGTGCGCGCCGTAGCCCAGTTCCGGCGGCAGCACCAGCATGCGCGTGCCACCGACCTTCATGCCCTGCACGCCCTCATCCCAGCCCTGGATGACCTCGCCGCCACCGAGGCGGAACTTGAAGGGCTGACCGCGGTCCTTGCTGGAGTCGAACTTCTTGCCGCGCATGCCGTCCTTGTAGAGCCAGCCGGTGTAGTGCACCGATACGCGCTGGCCCTTGGCCGCCTCGGCGCCGTCGCCGACGACGCGGTCCTCGAACTGCAGGCCGCTGGAGGCCGTGTGCAGGTTGAGGTCGATCTCTTCGGGGCCGCCGGCCAAGCCGAGCAGCTCGACCTCGAAGCACAGCGTCGCGTTCGGCGGGATGACGCCGCCGGCGCCGCGCGCGCCGTAGCCCAGCTGGGCGGGGATGATCAGCGTGCGCTTGCCGCCGATCTTCATGCCTTGCACACCCTCGTCCCAGCCGCGGATGACCATGCCGGCGCCCAGCTCGAACTCGAAGGGCTCGCTGCGGTCGAGGCTGGAGTCGAACTTGGTCGTCTTGTGGCCGTCGACCCAGAGCCAGCCCGTGTAATGGACAGTGACGTCGTGGCCCGCCTGGGCCTGCTTGCCGTCACCCTCGACGCTGTCTTCATACTGCAGACCGCTGGGGGTGGTGTTCATGGGGAATCCTCTCGGTTTGGAAATCAAGCGATTGTCGCCGGGTGGTGGATGACCCGGCCGGGGCAGCCGGCATGCCTATAGAGTGCCGCCCGATCAATCGATGCGAGGACGGTCATGTCGGGCGGCAACTGGAAGGAGATGTACCAGGCGGGTTGCGAGGGCGACCTGGCGCTGGTGGAGTACCACGTCAAGGCGGGCGTGGACGTCAACTATGCGCATCCGGAGTTCCTTTCCACGCCGCTGGTCGCGGCCATCCTGGCCGGACAGGAGGAGGTGGCCCTCTACCTGCTGGCGCATGGCGCCAACCCGGGCCTGCCGTCCGAATTCGATGCCGCCACGCCCATGCTGGCGGCGCGCAGGGCCGGGCTCACGGCCGTGGAGGCGAGGCTCTGCGCGCTGGGCATTGCCCGGCCCCCGGCCGAACCGGTACGCCGCGGCTGGCTGGCCCGGTTGCTGGGCAGCCGACTCGGCGCCTGACGATTCCCGGCGGGGCATCGGGTGGCCAAGGCGCTTGTCCTCCTTCATCTCGCGCTCGTGCTGGCGCTCGCCGCCGGTGCGCTGGGGATCTGGCGGCTGCGCTGCGAGAACTTCGGCTGCATGGGGCTCGGCGTGGCGTGGTTCGCCTGGGCGGTCGCATTCGTCGCCGTGCTGGGCGTGGCTGCGCTGGCGCGCTGGAAGGCGGCTGCGGCCGGTCTTGGCGCGGTGGCCAAGGCCGTCCTCCTGCTGCACTTGTTGATGGGGGCTTCGCTGCTGGTCGTTTGGGCCGTCAAGGGCCTGGCGTGAGCGCTGCCCGCCATTGGGCCAAGGCCTCAGCCAGCGCCTCGGCCGTCGTTCGCACGCTCGTATCGGGCCGCAGGCCGAGCGCGGCGGCCGCCTCGTGCAGGCGCGAGGGCGGGTCTGCGAGGTCGATGGCGGCCGCGCCGTTCTGCTTGGACAGCTTGTGCCCATCCGGCGCCAGCACCAGCGGCGTGTGCAGGTAGCGCGGCGTCGGCAGGCTCAGCGCGCGCTGCAGTGCGATCTGGCGCGGCGTGTTGTCGGCAAGGTCCTCGCCGCGGACGATGTCGGTGATGCCTTGTTCGGCATCGTCGACGACGACGGCGAGCTGGTAGGCCCAGAGGCCGTCG
>Ga0307411_10000998_pt1 | contig 10906 bp, 9 predicted proteins | sample DK1Ometagenome_2_FD_203712 | JGI IMG/M metagenome (GOLD analysis project Ga0307411, IMG submission 203712) | Maize rhizosphere microbial communities from greenhouse at UC Davis, California, United States - DK15-O-1 | ecosystem: Host-associated > Plants > Roots > Rhizosphere > Soil | place: USA...
GAAGTGATAAGGCTCGATGGCTCGCGATTAACGCAACGTGGTGAAACGTGAAGCGTCCCCACTAACTCAATGCAAATAGTCCTGAAGCCGGTAATACGCCCCCACGAGCGGCAGGAACCAGGGCTTGCCGAAATGCCCGGGGATGGCCGGCCAATCGAGCTCGCGCCAAGGGTTAGCCTCCAGGTTGCCAGCCATGACGTCGGCCATGACCTGGCCCATGTGCACCGACATCTGTACGCCATGGCCGCTGTAGCCCATGGAGTGATAAACCCCGCCATGCTGGCCGGCCCGGGGCAACCGATCGGAAGTCATGTCCACCAACCCGCCCCAGCAATAATCGACTTTTACCTGGGCCAGTTGCGGGAACATCTGCACCATTGCGGCATGCAGAACCTTGCCGCTCTTGGCGTCGGACACGCTGTCCGACATGGCAAACCGCGCACGCCCGCCAAACAGCAGGCGGTTGTCCGGCGTCAGGCGAAAGTAATTTCCGATCATGCGGCTGGTGACATACGAGCGATGGGCCGGCAGCAGGCGGTCGACCAAGGCCTGGGGCAACACCTCGGTGGCGATCACGAAACTGCCCACCGGCACGATCCTGCGCCGATACCAGCCCAACCCGCCCTGCTGGCAGGTGCCGGTGGCCAGCAGGATTTGCGTGGCCTGCAGCGAACCCTTGGTGGTGTTGACCCGATAACCGCCCGCACTGGCTTTCCAGTCCGTCATGGACACGCCCTGGAAAATCAACGCGCCGTGACGCGCGGCGGCCTCGGCCAACCCGACCCCGAAGCGCCCGACATGCATCTGCACGCCATTACGCTGCAGCAGGCCGCCATGGAATTGGGCCGAGTCGACTTCAGCGCGGGTCTCCTGGGCGGACAACAACTCGACCTCGGCATCGACCTCGCGGCGAATCAATTCGCACGTGCGCGCCAGCCCTTCGTAATGCATCGGCTTGGCGGCCAGCTTGAGCTTGCCATTGCGCTTGAGATCACAGGCGATCCGCTCCTGCTCAACCAGCGAGACAACGCTCTGTACCGCGCTTTCATAAGCCTGGTAATAAGCGCGCGCCTTATCGGCGCCGAGGCTGGCACTGAGGGCCGCGTAGTCTTGGGCAACGCCGGTGTTGCACTGGCCGCCATTGCGCCCCGACGCCTCGCCAATCACCCGCCCGCCTTCCAGCACCGCCACGCTGGCCCCCTTCAAGGCCAGGGCCCGGGCCGCCGCCAGGCCGGTGAAACCACCACCGACGATGGCCACGTCGACCTGCCCGGGCAACGCGCCGAGCTGGGCACCGGTAAACGCCGGTGCGGTATCGAGCCAATAGGACTCACTGCCCATGTCAAAACCCCTTTAGCCTTGAAGAGAGCTCAGAAACTCAGAGACCGACCAGCCCGGCCAATCCGCCGATGTCCGGGATCTGGTGGTAACCAAAGGCCGCGTTCGCCGGGTGTTCATGACCACGGGCCACGAAGGCTTTGTGCTTGATTTTCATGTCGTGGGCCGACATCAGGTCGTAGCGGAAGCTCGAAGACACGTGCAGGACGTCCTCCGGCCCGCAGCCGAGGTTATCGAGCATGTACTCGAAGGCGGCCAGGCGTGGCTTGTAGGCTTGGGCTTGCTGGGCGGTGAAGACTTTATGGAAAGGCGCACCGAGCTTGTCGACGTTGGACATGATCTGCTCGTCCATCGCGTTGGAGAAAATCACCAGGGGAATCTTGTCGGCGATTTTCGACAGGCCGGCCGGCACGTCGGCATGCGGGCCCCAGGTCGGTACGGCATCGTAGTAGAGCTGGCCTTCGCCTTTGTATTCGACGCCCCAGCGTTTGCAGACTCGCGCCAGGGCTGTCTTGAGAATCTCATCATAGGGTCGCCAGTCACCCATCACCTGGTCCAGGCGATACGCCGAGAAATCCTTGACGAACTGCTCCATTTGCTCGGCAGGGACCCGGTCGGCGAACAGCTCGCGCGTCATGGTGCCCATCTGGAAATTGGTCAACGTGCCGTAACAGTCAAAGGTAATGAACTTGGGGCGAAGGAAGCTCATGAGTGCAGTCCTGAGTGATGGTGGAGGTCATGAGGGGCAAGCGATTGCACCGTTCTGGAGGTGGAGGTGCGACGCTGCATCACGGATTTATTACAGCATCATGAGACCGCGCATATACCGTTAAAAGTATAGGTCGCTTGGCACAAACCACCGTTTTTCGGGGCCCGCTCAGCAGACTGTGCGGGATGCGCCATGCCTGGGCATCCGGGCCTTTTTCAAGGCGTCCGGGGCCATTTATGGTGCGCGCAAAGCCTCTTGAACCGCGGCGTGCGGCAGAATCTGCGCCGGCACAACGAGAACGGGCGCAGCCCCTGCGGGTGCGCCCGTTTGTTGTCTTGCCAGTGAGATTTCCGCGTCTCTAGAACTCCGCGACCTTGCCCCAGGACGAAGACTGGAAACGGTCCGGATGATAGGGTCGTGGGTCAACCAGGGGGGCCATGCCCGTGACGATATCGGCGATCAGATGACCCGCGCCCGGGCCGATGCCAAAACCGTGGCCACTGAACCCCGCCGCCAGCACCAGGCCCGGGAGCTCCGCCATTTCACCGATCCCCGGGACACCGTCAGGCGTGCTGTCGACATAACCGGCCCAGGCCCCGGTGATCGATGAGGCCTTCAGCATCGGCACCAGGTCGATCGCACGTTTGTACGTCAATTCAACCACCCGGGCATCTGCCTTGGGATCCAGGATCCGCATTCTCTCCATCGGGGTGGGCTGGTCCAGGCGCCAATGACCCAGGCCTTCGTGTCCCGCCTGGAACCCTTGCAAGCCACCGGGCGCCAGCTTGCGCCAGCGGCGCTGGAACATCGGCAGGAACTGCGGGGCGAAACGCAGCAGTTGCGGCGTCGGGTCAACCCGCCCCCTGCCACTGATTGCCAGGGTGAAGCCGCCATCCGAGCGCCGGGTCATGGAAATGTCGGCGGTGTGCAGCGCATCCGGGATCTCCGGGGCGCCCTTGGACACCGCCATTACGGTCTGGCGAATGGTCGCCTGGGGAAAACGAATGCCGTACTGCCGGCAGAACGACGAGGCCCACGCGCCGCCCGCGAGAACAGCAAGAGGGGTGCGAATGGTGCCCTTCTCGGTCACGACGGCGGACAGCCGTCCGCCCTCGGTCTCGAGGCCACGCGCCGCGCACCCTTGATGCACCGTGCCACCCAGCTTGATGATTGCCCGCGCCACCGCCGGTGCCGCGCGGGACGGGTCAGCGGTGCCGTCGGTCGGTGAAAACACCCCGCCCCTCCAGGGTTTGCCCGTCACTCGACCGTGTTGAGCAGCCTGTTCCGCCGTCAACATATGGGTTTTGACATTCACGGTCCGGGCGAACTCACCCCATTGCGCCCAGCCGTCCAGCTCCTTCTCACTGTTGCTCAAGTAGAGCAAACCACAGCGCTTGAAGCCGGTGTCCTCGCCGGAGTCCGCTGCGAACTGCTCCCACAGGTCCAGGCTCTTGGTCGACAGCGGCAACTCACGGGCGTCTCGATTCTGTTGCCGGCACCAGCCCCAATTTCGACTCGATTGCTCGGCACCGATCCGGCCTTTTTCCACCAGGGCGACTTTCATGCCGCGCTTGGCCAGGTAATAGGCGGTAAAGGTCCCGATGATGCCGCCGCCAATCACGACCACATCAGCGTGCGTCGGCAGCTCGGAACTCGTCTCTACGGAAGTTAACGGTGCAGGCATTTGTCAGGATGTCCATTGGGGGCCGGGAAGTAAAAAGCACATCTTCTTCATGGCTTTATTACAACACTTGGAAACCGTGCATAAACCGTTAAAAGCATAGGCTGCCTGGTACAAACCACCGTTTTACGAGACCTGTTCAGCAGACTTTGCGGGACGCCACGAACGCGGGCATCGGTGTGCTTGAAATCGACGAGTTGCTCGTTGGAATACAAAATCCACTCGACAATGGGCCGTCAAAGCCCCGATGGGGCATTTGAGAACAATGCCCCGTGGCGAGGGAGCAAGCTCCCTCGCCACGGGTCCATCATGGTTCTCAAGTGAACAGCATCATCTACCAAAGCGCCACGTCATAGGTCACGTAGATCCGGTTGCTGTCGCGCCCCCGGGAAAAATCGGAGCGATAGACATAGTTGCGCAGTTTCACGCCCAGGCCTTTGAACGTGCCTTGCTGCACGACATAGGCGATTTCGGCATCACGCTCCCACTCCTTCACGGTGCTGTTGGACTTGCCGTCGTTGCCGCTGAGGTAACGGCTGGTCAATGTCAGGCCCGGCATGCCAAGGCGAGCGAAGTCGTAGCCGTAACCGAGCATCCAGGTCTTTTCGTCTTCCTCGATGAACTTGCCGATCCCGACGTTGCTGAAGGAATACACGGTGGCGCCGCTGATGTAGGGCAGCCCCGCTTCGCCGCTGAGTTTCTGGTAGCCCGCGCTGAACGTGTGGCCGGTCACGGCGTACGACAACAGGCCATTGAGCATCTCGTTGTCGACTTTACCGCCGTAGGCCGAGCCGGAATCGGCGCTGTTGAAATAGCGCAGGTCGCTGGTGAGCACGCCGGGGCCCAGCGGCAAATCGTGTTGGATCCCGGCGAAGTGCTGCCGGTAGAAGTTCTCCAGTTCGCCATGGAAATAGCTCAAGCGCAGGTTCTTTGTCAGCTTGTAGTCGCCACCGGCATAGCTGAAATCGCCTGACTGGTCGCCACCATAACCGTCGGGCACGATCGGCATGCTGTCGCTGGAGTCCCGTAGCTTGAAACGCTCCACGTGCCCGCCCGTCAGCGTGAGGTTGTCGATGTCATTGCTACTGATCTGGGTCCCTTGATAGGTCTGGGGCAACAACCGCGCATCGTTGTAGATCAGCACCGGAGTTTTTGGCAGCAAGGTGCCGTATTTGACCGTGGTCTTGGCCAGTCGGGCCTTGGCGGTCATGCCCGCGCTGGCAAATTCGTCGGCGGCACGGCCGTCATCGTGAACCGGTAGCAGATTAGTGCCGCTGCGGCCACGCCCGGAGTCGAGCTTGACCCCGAGCAGGCCCAATGCATCGACCCCGAAGCCGACAGTGCCTGGCGTAAAACCCGATTGGTAGTCGAGCAGGAAGCCCTGGGCCCATTCGGTGCGTTCGCTTTTGGCGGTCCTCGCCGCCCGTGGGCTCATGCCGTGCTCATCACGAAAATTCTCGTTGAAGTACACGTTGCGCAGTTGCAGCTTGAGCTTGCTGTCATCAATGAAACCTTCGGCGCTGGCCGTGGCGAGGGGCAATAGCCCAAGGATCGGAAACAAAGCCCCGCGGGTAAGCAAAGTGTTCATGTCTGGCTACTCATTGTTTTTATTGGGTGCAGGCCAGCCCGCACCCGCGTGCGGAGGGTGCGTCAGGCGATCAGGCAACGTGATGTCGGGTGAATCAGGAGAACAGCGTCAGCGCCCCGGTCAGCAAGGCCAGCGCGGTAATCACCAAGGAGGTGAGCACGGCCCATTGGATGGTGGCTTTCTGGAAGTCACCGAGGTCGCGGTCGACCATGCCCACCAGCAACAAGGTCGAAGCCACCAGCGGGCTCATCAGGTGCACCGGTTGGCCGAGGATGGACGCCCGGGCGATTTCGACCGGATGGATCCCATAGGCGGCAGCGGCGTTTGCGAGGATCGGCACGACCCCGAAGTAGTAGGCGTCGTTGGACAATACGAACGTCAGCGGCATGCTGGTGATTGCCACCACCAGGGGGAACAGATGGCCCCAGGAAGGCGGAATCCAGTCGACCAGGGTTTGCGCCAGGGCGTCGACCATTTTCGTCCCGGAAAATATCCCGGCGAAAATCCCCGCCGCGAATACCAGCAGCACGACGGTCATGGCGTTGCCCGAATGGGCGAGGATGCGCTCCTTCTGGATGTCCAGTTGGGGATAATTGATGACCAGCGCCAGCACGAAGCCGATCAGGAACAGGATTGCCGAGTGCATTATCCCCATCACCAGCGCGACCATCACCGCGACCACCAGCAGCAGGTTGACGTAGGCCAGTTTCGGACGCTTGTGCGGGGTGTCTTCGAGGATCGCCTTGATATAGCAATCACCGCCACCGCTTTGCAGTTGGATATTGCCGATGCGCTTGCGCTCGGCACGGCCCAGTAGGAACGCCGTGAACACCACCCACATCGCGCCACCGATCATGGTCGGCAGCAACGGCACGAAGTACTCGCCGGCATCCAGGCCCAGTGCCGCGATGGCACGGGTCGCCGGGCCACCCCAAGGCGTCATGCCGCTCATGATGCTCAGCGACAACATCGCCACGGTCGCCAGGATCATCGGGTTCATGCCGATGCGCTTGTACAAAGGCAACATCGCCGCGCAGGTGATCATGTAGGTGGTCGTGCCGTCACCGTCCAGTGCCACCAGCAGCGACAACAGGGCCGTGCCCACGGCGATTTTCATCGGATCGCCATTGACCCGCTTGAGGATCTTGCGGATCAGCGGGTCGAACAGGCCGGCGTCGATCATCAGGCCGAAAAACAGGATCGCGAACAGCAGCAACGCGGCCGATGGTGCGACCATCTTCAGGCCGTCCAGCATCATCTTGCCGGTGGTGCCGCCAAAACCACCCATCACCGCGAAGATGATCGGCACGATCGTCAGAGCAACGATCGGCGACAGCCGTTTGGTCATTATCAGGAAGGTGAAGACCACCACCATGGCCAAGCCAAGTAAAGCGAGCATATGTCAGATCTCTTGTTGTTATTGAGTAGCTGATGCAATGACAAGGACTGCCTGGGTTATCCGGCCAGGCGCTGGGAAACCGTGGCGTAGACGAAACCTGAAAAGAGCCTGCGAGCGGTACGGACCACCGAGGCGCGGATGGTCTCACCCTTTTCGCCGGTGTAGGACAACACCACATCGATACCACCGCTGGGGTGCTCGATGCGCACCCGCTGCAAACGCGGCTCTCTGGCGCCACCGATGAGATTGGCCGCGACGCTGCCGTCGGTCACGCAGGCGGTCGCCAAGCCGATGGAGCCGGTGATCGCCAAGGCGCGATGACAGTTGTGCGGCATGAAGTAGCGCACCTGGATCGTCCCGCCGCACTTTGGCGCCGACACCAGCACCGGCTTGGGAATCACCTTGTCGCTGACATCGCCCAGGCCCATGGCGAGCCCGGCTTTGAGTCGCAGGGATTCCAGGCGCTGCAAAAACGCCTTGTCCGCGTCCAGCTCTGCGGGGCTTTCGTCACCGCGCTTGCCCAACTGGCTCGCCTCGACGATCAGCATCGGCATGGCCATGTCGATACAGGTCACCGGGATGCCGTCGATCAGGTCCAGGGATTGCCCGGTGGGAAAGAGCTTGCCCGTCTTGCTGCCCGCCGCATCAAGGAAGGTCAGTTGCACCGGAGCAGCCGTGCCCGGCACGCCGTCGATGGCGGTGTCGCCTTCGTAGCTGACCTTGCCTTCCGGCGTCTGGACCTCGGCATTGACGAACGTTCCGGTATTGAGGTTGCGGATCCGCACACGGGTCAGGTCGCCCGTTGCCTTGACCAAGCCTTGCTCGATGGCAAACGGGCCGACGGCGCACAGCATGTTGCCGCAATTGGGTGCGGTATCGACCCGACGCTGGGAAACCATGACCTGGACGAACAGGTAGTCAACGTCGGCATCGGCGTGCAGCGACGGGCTGACAATCGCCACTTTGCTGGTCTGTGGGCTGCCGCCGCCGATGCCGTCGATTTCTAGCTCATGGCCCGAGCCCATCAGATTCAGCAGCAACTCGTCACGTTCAGGGATCGCTGTCGGCAAATCCCACGCAAGAAACACCGGACCTTTGGAAGTGCCGCCGCGCATGAGTACACAAGGAATTCGTTGCATGAACAGTAACTCTTGTTGATCAATCTGGATAATTGATGTTCAGGACACAAGAGTGGCAGGGTTTAAAAAGTGATTCCAATGCAAAGATCGGAGCTATTATTGCGTTTCACAAAAGAATTATCTTAGGATCCGACGCCAGTCAATCCGCCCATCCCACCGAGAGAAAACATGGAATACGAGCTCCAGGACATCCGATCTTTCGTGAAAATCGCTGAACTTGGCAGCTTCCACGAGGCGGCCGATGCGCTGCACCTGTCGCAACCCGCCTTGAGCCGACGGATGAAAAAACTCGAAGAGGGATTAGGCACCGCCCTGCTCGACCGCACGACACGAAAGGTCAGCCTCACCAGCGTCGGGCGTGATTTCCTGCCCAAGGCGCGGCGCCTGCTGGACGACTTCGACGATTCGATCCTCAACATCCGCGAACTGGCGGAGCGGCAGATCGGCCGCGTGACCTTGGCCTGCATCCCCACGGCGGCGTTCTACTTCTTGCCTTCGGTGATCCGGCTCTATAACGAGCGCTATCCGAAGATCCGCATCCGTCTGCTGGATCTCAGCGCCAACGAAGGATTGGAAGCCGTGCTACGCGGCGAAGCCGATTTCGGTATCAACATGATGAGCGGCCAACACCCGGACATCGAGTTCGTGCCCTTGGTCAACGAACCCTTTGTGCTGGCTTGCCGCCGGGACCATGAACTCGCAGCGCGCAGTGCCGTGACCTGGTCGGAACTCAGCGATTATCGGTTGATCGGGGTTGGACGCCTGAGCGGCAACCGGATGCTGCTCGATCACGCCCTGTCCGGCCTGAGCTGGCGCCCGCAGTGGTTCTACGAAGTGCAGCACCTGTCCACCTCGCTGGGGTTGGTCGAGGCCGGCCTCGGCGTGTCGGCGATGCCCAGCCTGGCAATGCCCGCCGAGGACCATCCCACGTTGGTCAGCGTGCCGCTGATCGAGCCGGTGGTGAACCGATCCCTTGGCCTGGTCTATCGACGGGGTGCATCGCTGTCTCCCGCGGCGGAGAAGTTTGTTTCGATTCTGTTGGAGCAGTGGCCGCAGTAGGAGCGGCAAGAACAGGACGTACAACGATGGCAACGCCTGCAATCGGGATAGCTGAGCGCTGTTCAGGAACAGTTCAGCCATACCATCACGCTATAGTGAACCGCCCTTTCCCCGGATGCGCATCCCGGATGCCGGATCGCGTCGCTCGATCGAATGTATGAACCTACCAGTCAGGAGACCCCATGAAGCTCAGCCACCTGTTTTATGCATGCGCGTTATCAGCCACCCTGGCGATTGGCAGTGAGGCATCGGCGCAAACCCTGCCTCCCACGGCTGTGGTCCGTATCGCGCAGCTGGAAATCGATCCGACTCAACTGGAGCGCTATACCGAGATCGTCAAGGAGGAGATGGAGATCTCCGCACGGGTGGAGCCTGGCGTGCTCGCTATTTATTCGGTGGCGGATAAAGACCATCCGCATCAACTCCATTTCTTCGAAATCTATGCAGATGAGCAGGCTTACCAGTCCCACATCATGTCTGCTCATTTCAAGCGTTACGTCGAGCAAACGCAATCGATGATCCGCTCGCGTCGGCTGATCGAGACGATGCCGGTCCAACTGAGTTCGAAATAAAACCGTCGGGGCAGCTTTGCTGCGCAGCAAAATCGCCGGGCCCGGACGAACGCCCAGGCCCAGCCAACACTCAATAATCCCAAGACCCCGCCACCCAGCGAAACGCATCCCCGTTGACCGCCACCCGGCCCACGGAAGGAAACGAAAGGTGAGTGGCCACGAACAGCTCGCCGCTCGCCGCGGCTTCTTGCATCAGCCGTACACGAACGCGCACCGCTTCTTCAGGGTCGTGCTCGAAGCCGTTCTGCCAATCGGGATGGTCGAAGGCCACCGGGAACAGGGCATCGCCGGCAAACGTCAGTTTTTCATTGCCGGACGTCACATGCACCACGCTGTGCCCCGGCGTATGCCCGCCGGTGCGTTTGACCACCACGCCCGGCGCCACTTCATATTCCTGCTCGAAGGTGTGCAGTTTGTCGTGGTACGCCTCCATGAATTGCTGCGCGGTGGTGTGCAACACTTCCGGTATTGGCGAAGGCATGACAGTGCGTGAGAAATCGGGGTTGGCCCAGAACTCGACTTCGGTCGCACAAACATGAATCTTCACATCTGGCCGCAAGCTGTTCTTCACCTCATCGACCAGCAGCCCGCCAATGTGGTCCATGTGCATGTGGGTGATCACCACATCGGTGATGGAGGATAGCTCGATGCCGGCCGCCTCCAACCGCTTGGGAAACAGCCCGGCGCGCGGGAAGCCGGGGAACTGTCCGCCCAGCCCGGCGTCGACCAACAGGGTCTGCGCGCCGCTGCGCACCACCAGCACGTTCAGCGCCCAATCGAATGCGTCGGGGCCGAGGTACATATCCTTGAACCACGCGGCGCGGGCGGCCGGGTCGACGTTGGTGGACATGGTCGAGGTCGGCAGCGGCAGCACGCCATCGCTGACCACCAGCACATCGATGTCGCCGACCTTGAGTGCGTAGCGCGACGGAACCAGTTCTTCGGTCGCGGATACCCCTTGGATCGCTTGTTTTTGCGCGGTGTCTTGCTGATGCATCGTCATGATCGCTCTCCTGTCATGAATGGGGCGAACCGTCTTTCCTGTGCCAGAACAACGGTTCACCTGGAGAACGAGTGTGCGGCGTGGCGTGGCGCGCTCGATACCATACGAGGGTATGCCGCGCCCACATCTTGGCGTGATCGTTTCAAACAAACGGCTGGTGATTTGCAAGATTGGGCAATCATCGGACCGGATCGTGCAAGCTATCGTCCCCAATGCTTCCTATAGTAATCGGTGCCCAACCATCTGGAGCTGGTCCGACTATGAGCGCCCTCAATATCAATGGCCGTGAGCACACGGTTGACGTAGACCCTGGCACCCCGATCCTGTGGGCCCTGCGCGACACGCTGGGCATGACCGGCACCAAGTTCGGCTGCGGTGCGGCCTTGTGTGGAGCCTGCACCGTTCACCTGGATGGCCA
>Ga0307411_10000999_pt1 | contig 10905 bp, 8 predicted proteins | sample DK1Ometagenome_2_FD_203712 | JGI IMG/M metagenome (GOLD analysis project Ga0307411, IMG submission 203712) | Maize rhizosphere microbial communities from greenhouse at UC Davis, California, United States - DK15-O-1 | ecosystem: Host-associated > Plants > Roots > Rhizosphere > Soil | place: USA...
CGGCTCGTGTTGACCGCGCCGCCGGGGCACGAGCGGCTGCTGCTGGCGTCCGTTCCCGGGCTCGCCGGGGTGCTGCGCCACCCCGAGGAGGCGGGCGAGGGGGCGCTCTACGCCCAGCTCTGGTCGCTGCCGGGGCTCTTCGGCACCACCGTGGACACGATCCCCGACGAGATCCCCTACCTCCGCCCGCCGTCCGAAGGGCCACTCCTTCCGCCGGCGTCGGGTCTGCGCGTCGGCCTCGCCTGGGCGGGGCACCCGAACACGCCCATCAACCACGACCGGTCAGTGCCCACTCCCGCGCACCTCGAGCCCTTCTTCCGCATACCGGGCATCGACTGGGTGGCGCTCCAGGTGGGGTACCGCGCCGGCGACGCGGATGCCCTCCCGTTCGCCGCCCGCCCCACCCTCGGCGACTTCGGGGACACCGCGGTCGTACTCTCGCAGCTCGACCTGCTCGTGACGGTGGACACCGCGATCGCCAACCTCGCCGGCGCCCTCGGCGTGCCCACCTGGGTGATGGTGCCGACCTTCCCGGAGTTCCGGTGGGGACTGCAGGGCGACACCACCCCGTGGTACCCGGGCGTGCGCCTCTTCCGCCGGAGCGACACCCGGGAGTGGGAGGGAGTGATCGGCCGCGTCGCCTCGGCGCTCGGCGCGTGGGTGACCGAAGGCAGCCGCGCGGGGTGAGGCCGCCGGGGCCCCGGCCGGTCAAGCGGGCACCGCGTTTGTCGCACTGCTGAGCCAAGGCATGTAGCGCCTGCGCATCAGCGCTGGTCTCCGGCGCCCGTCCGAAGTATGACGATTTCGTTCAAGTCGTTGACAGGGTGTGGCTTAACCCTCCATATGGGGCGGTGGGCGGGGGTGCGGGGTTGGCACAGCGGGTGCGTTGGCTCGGCGCCGTGGACGGGATGGGGCCGAGGAGGCGGGCCGAAGGGCGAGCCTGGCGGCGGCACACATCGACGTCGTGACCTGCCGGCGGGGTGGGCACTACCTTCAAACAGAGATCGGCATGCTTCCAACTGCGAATCCGGTGGTGGTTTACCGCGCGCTCTCCGAAGGCGCGGTGCTGTTCTCGACGACCGACGAGGTGTACTTCGGGTTGAACAACGTCGGCGCGCGAGTCTGGGAGCTGCTCCCGCCCGCCTCGGAGACGCTCGACGAGCTGTGCGCGATGCTGGCCAAGGAGTACCCCGAGGTGTCGGCGGATACGATTCGTGCCGACGTCAACGAACTGCTCGAGGAGCTCACGGCTCATGGACTGGTTGTTCCCCGCGAGGCGTCGTCGCCGGCTGCGGATCAAAGGGCGACGGGCACTCGGTTTGGTGCGGAAGCTGGCGGGGCTCGACTCAGCCGCGCTGGCTGACCTCGTCCGGGCACAGGGGGCGCTCCTCGCGGCGCAGCTGCTGGTGTGGACTCGCCCCGTGGGGAGTCTGGTGACGAACGGCGGGGCGGCAGGCGAAGTGGTAGACGGGGCGGGCGAGGTGGAGCCGGAGGCGATCCGCGCCGCGCTCGCCATCAACCGGGCGGCGGCGTACGGGGTGTTCCGGCCGCTCTGCCTGGTGCGCTCGGTGGCGCTGACGCGGATGCTGGAGGCGGGCGGGATGCATGGCAGCCGGATCTGTGTGGGCGTGCGACGGGTGCGGGGACGGTTCGCCGCGCACGCCTGGGTGGAGTACCGGGGGCAGGTCCTCGGCGACCGAGAGCAGCACGTGAGCACCTTCTTCCCGCTGGACGACCTGCAGCTACTCCGGAAGGCATGAGCGCGATCCTCGGCATCTTCGACGCACGTGAGCAGCTCCCCGCGGACGCGGTCGTCCGCGCGATGGTGGGGGAGATGCGCGCGCGCGGCGCGGACCGGGTGGATCTGTGGCGGGGGGACGGCGCGGTGGTCGCCGTGGCTCGGCACGAGTGGGAGCTGGAGCGGGGCTTCAGCGGGAACGCGATGGTGGTGGCGGACGGGTCGCTGGTCGTGGCGGCCGACGCGTCGCTGTACTACCGGCGGGAGCTGCAGCGGAAGCTCGCCGACGCCGGGGTGCAGGCGGCAGCGGACACGCCGAGCCATCTCGTGCTCGCCGCCTACCGCGCCTGGGGCGCCGACTGCGCCGACCGGCTGGAGGGGGACTTCGCCTTTCTCGTGTACGACCGCGCGGCGCGGCGCGTCTTCGCCGCCCGCGACTTCGCGGGGCGGCGGCCGCTGTTCTACATGGAGCAGGGCAGTGCCCTGGTGGTGGGGTCGGCGGTCGGCGGGGTGACGGCGCACCCGGACTACCACGAGGAGATCAACCTCGCGGCGGTGGCGTCGGTGGCGGCCGGGCTGCTGGGCGCCTCGCGCGAGACGGCCTACCGCGGGGTCTACTCCCTGGCGGCCGGGGAGTCGCTGCACTGGACGGCGGGAGAGGGGGTGCGGACGGCGCCGCACTTCGAGCCGCCGATGTTCGAGTCGGGGAGTCGCCTGGGCTTCGACGAAGCGGCGGAGCGGCTGCGGGCGCTGCTCTGCGACGCCACGGCCGAGCGGTTCGCGAGCTCGGGGGCGACGAGCGTCTGGATGAGCGGTGGCTGGGACTCGACGGCCGTGTTCGGTGCGGGGCAACAGGTGCTGCGCGAGCGCGGCACCGGTGAGCAGCTGAAGATCATCTCGATCAGCTATCCGCCCGGGGACCCGGGGCGCGAAGACGAGCTGATCGAGGCGATCGCAGGGCACTGGAATTGCTCAGTCCGTTGGCTGAAGATCGACGACATCCCGTTCTTCGACGGGGTCGCCGAGCGGGCGGCGGCGCGAGGCGAGCCGATGACCCACGTGTACGAGACGTGGAACCGGGCGCTCGTGGCGGCGAGCCGCGCGGAGGGGGCGCGGGTGGCGCTCGACGGGTTCGGAGGGGACGGGCTGTTCCAGGTCTCGCCCACCTTCCTCACGGACCTGCTGTGGCGGGGGCGGTGGCTGACGTTCGCGCGGGAGTGGCGGGCGAAGGGGCTGCGGTACACCACGCGGCAGCTCTGGAAGGTGGCCGTGCAGCCGGGGTTGTCCCCGGGGATGCACGCGCTGGCGGAGCGGGTGCGGGGCGGGAAGCGGCTGCACAAGTACCTCGAGCGGACGCTGCCGAAGTGGATCGAGGCGGGGTTCGCGGAGCGGTACGGGCTGGCGGAGCTGGCGAAGTCGCCGGTCCGGCGGCGGCGGGGCGAGAGCGTATCGGCGTGCGAGACGCAGTGGCATCTCCGGACGCCGTGGGTGCCGGCGATCCTGAACTGGACGGCGTCGGTGGGGCTGGAGGAGGGTCTGGAAGTGCGGTCGCCGCTGTACGACCGGCGGGTGATCGAGTTCGCGGCGACGCGCCCGCGCGAGGAGCGGTCGCAGGGCGGGGAGACGAAGCGGCTGCTACGGCACGCGATGCGCGGCCTCCTGCCCGACCACGTGCTCGCGCCGCGGACGCACCGGACGGGGATGACGAGCGGGTATCTGGATCGGTCGATGCGCAGCGGGCTCGTACCGCTGCTCAACGAGGCCTTCGGGAAGGACTCCGCGCTGGCGGAGAGCGGGATCGTGGACGTGCAGCAGCTGCGGCGCTCCACGACGCACTACCTGCGGCGGCAGGACGCATCGACCGCCGTGGAGCTGCTGATGACGTTGCACGCCGAGCTCTGGCTGCGGGCGCACCTGGCGCCGGGCGGAGAGGGGACGCGGCGGGACGAGATGCAGGCAGCGCTCGCGGTAGGGGCGCCGAATTGAGGCAAATGCACTATCTTGACTGGCATGCTTCTCCCCGGGGGCTACCCAGTCGTTTCACCCCTCAGCGGGCGGTCGGCTAGGGGGCCGGCGGTCGGACGCTGAGGTGTTGGTTCACACCCTTGCAGGGAGGTAAAGACATGTACAACAAGCCGATGGTGGAGCGTTTCGGGACGTTCCGCGAGCTCACGCAGTCGGGGTTCGGTGGCGCCGGCGACGGCTGCATCGTCCTCGATCCGAACAACGGCGCAGTGGTGGACGGCAACCCCGGCGACGGGACCGTCGAGCCTTTCTGCGGCGAGAACGGCGGCGAGTCCCCCACCGTCTAAGGACGGGCCTCAGTTGGGAGGCGCCAGGTCGGGCCTCCCAACTGTCTCCTTCCCCCGCACATGCCTGACTACGCTGTCTTTGGCGGGTATCTCCGTTCGGAGCTTCCCTTTCCCGAACTGCGCCCCGTCGAGGGCTGCACGCCGACGTGGACGCTGCGCATCGCGCGGGAGCACGCGGCGCTAGGCGAGGGCGAGCTGCTCGGTGAGCACGACGGGATCGACCGTCGCGTCTTCATCTACAGGCACCGCGACGGGTACCGGGTCCAGTACAGCGATTCGCTGGGCTATTTCTTCATCTCCGCGAGCGGCGCCGAGATCGTCTGGTGCCCCGAGGAGAGCCACGACATCGAGATGGGGCGCCTGGCGGTGATGGGGCGCATGCTCCCCACGGCGCTGCACGCGGCGGGGATGCTCTGCCTGCACGGGAGCGCCGTCGCGTTCGAGCAGGCGGGCGTGGCGTTCCTGGCGCCGAGCACGAGCGGGAAGTCCACGCTGGCCCTCGCCTGCGCCCGCGCCGGTGCGCGGCTGCTGACGGACGACGCGCTGCCGGTGGACCCCGGCCCGCCGGTGATGGTGGGCCCCGGCGTGCACGCGCTGCGCGTGTGGGCCGACTCGGCCGAGGCCCTGACGGGCGGCGAGATCCGCAGCAGCCGCGCGCCGCGCGGCAAGCACATCCTGGAGCAGCTCCCGCCGTCGCGCGTCATGCTCGAGCGGGTGCCCCTCGCGGCCGTCTACCTGCTCCACCCGGTGCGCTCGCTGCCTGACGGGACGGCCGTGCGGCGCGCGGTGACCGCCCCGGTGCCCGCGGCGGTGAACATCGTCAAGCACCTCAAGGTGGGCGGCGTGATGGGCGGCGCCGAGGCGGGGGTGAGCTTCGACCGCGCCGTGCGGGTGGCGCAGAGCGTCCCCGTGTACACGCTGTTCGTGGTGCGCGACCTGGCGCGCATCGACGAGGTGGTCGCGCAGATCATGGAGTGGCACCGGCTGCCGGAGGCGTCCGGCGCGCTGGCCGGAACGGCGTCGTGACGCAGGCGGCCGCCACGAGCGAGCCCCTCTCCCCGCCGGCCCCGACGACGCGCCCGGTCGCCGTCCGCATCGAGGAGCTCACCAAGCGCTTCCCGATCCCCCGCAGCTGGCGGGCCGCGGTGCGGCATCCGCTGCGCCGCGACTGGCAGGTGAGCCTGCAGGGCGTGACCTGCGACATCTACGAGCGCGAGTTCTTCGGCCTCCTCGGCCCCAACGGCGCGGGGAAGACCACGCTCTTCAAGGTGCTCTCGACCCTCATGCTCCCCGACGAGGGGAGCGCGAGCGTCCTCGGATACGACGTCGTCGACCAGGAGCGGGACGTGCGCCGGGTACTCACCCCGGTGCTCACGAACGAGCGGAGCCTGAACTGGCGGCTCACCGCCCGGCAGAACCTGGATCTCTACGCGGCGCTCCACGGGCTCAAGGGGGCGACGGCGCGGCAGCGGGTGACCGAGGTGCTCGAGGCCGTGGAGCTGACCGACACCGGGCTCAAGCCGGCGGGCAAGTTCTCGTCGGGCATGCGGCAGCGGCTCATGATCGCGCGGGCGCTGCTCACGCGACCGAAGGTGCTCCTGCTCGACGAGCCGACGCGCAGCCTCGACCCGATCTCCGCGCGCGCCTTCCGCAAGTTCCTGCGCGAGCAGATCATGGAGCGGCAGGGGTGCACCGTGATCCTGGCGACGCACAACGCGGACGAGGCGCTGGGCCTGTGCGACCGCGTGGGCGTGCTGCACCGCGGGCGGCTGCTCTCCGTGGGCGCGCCGGCGGAGCTCGGGCGGCAGCTCGCCGACGACCACTACCGGCTCTGGACGAAGGACCCCACCCACCCGGCGATCGGCTCGCTGATGGAGCGCGGGCTGATCACCGAGCGCGTGGTGCGCGACGCCGACGTGCCCGGGTGGAGCGAGGTGCAGATGGCGATCCCCGGCGGGCTGGATCGCGCGGCGCAGACGCTCGACATCCTCACCTGCGCGGGGGTGTCCGTCGCCCGCTTCGAGCCGGTGACGCTCTCGCTGGCAGACCTCATCGAGCGCACCGTCGAGCGCCGCGGCGCGGCGAGCTGACCATGCGGAAGATCTTCGCGATGATGCGGGCGAGCTGGCAGGCCGCGTCGAGCTACAAGCTCAACATGGTGTGGAGCCTGCTGGCGCTCGTGATCTCGGTGATCCCGCTGTACTACGTGACGCGGGCGTTCCAGCCGTTCATGGCGAGCCGCATTCAGGGGGAGGGGGGGCAGTTCTTCGCCTTCGTCCTCGTCGGGCAGATCGCGTTCTGGTCGCTCAGCTCGGCGATGACGACGCTGCCGGGGACGATCTCCGCCAGCATCGGGTCGGGCACGCTCGAGCTGCTGCTCAGCACCCCGACGCGGCTGCCCACGCTGTTCGCGGGGATGGTGAGCTACACGTTCACGCTGACGGCGGTGCGCTGCCTGCTGCTCCTGACGACGGGGTGGGTGCTCGGCGCCACCATCGCCTGGGACAAGCTGGCGATCGCCGCGGTCATCCTCGGGCTGATCGTGGTCACCTACCTGTGCATCGGGGTCATCGTGGCGGCGATGGTGCTGGCGTTCCGGTTCACCGGCCCGGTGGTGCAGGCGGTGCTGGTGTCGTCGGCGCTGCTGGGGGGCGTGTACTACCCGACGCGGGTGATCCCGTCGTGGATCCGCGAGATCTCGGACTTCATCCCGCTCACCTACGGGCTGCGGGCGCTGCGCGGCACGCTGCTCGAGGAGGCCTCGCTCTCCGCGGTGGCCGGCGACGTGGGGATGCTGCTGCTGTTCTGCGTCACGCTGCTGGCCGCCAGCTCGCTGGCCATCCTGCTGGCGCTGGACTACTCCAAGCGAGCCGGCACCCTCTCGCAGTATTGACGCGGATGGCGGCAGGCATGCTCACCTCGGTCGTCTCTCCTGAGGCGCGGCTGCTCCTGGCGGCCGGGCGCGAAGACGATGCCGGCACCGACGCCATCCGGGCGCTGCTCGCCGGTCCCGTCAACTGGGAGCGGCTGCTCTGGCTGGCGACCTACGAGAAGGCGTCGCCCCTGCTGCTGCGCGGGGTACAGCGGGCGGGGGAGGCGGCGGTGCCGGCGGAGCAGCTGGCGCAGCTGCGCAAGCTGGCGATGGTCGTCGAGTTCCGCATGCTGCACGTGCGGCAGCGGCTGAACGAGACGGCGGACGTGCTCGCGGCGGCGGGGATCGACGGCGTGCTGCTCAAGGGGGCGGCGCTCGGCTGCACCGTCTACCCGTCGGTGGTGGACCGGCCCATGAGCGACATCGACCTGCTGGTGCCGCTGGAGCGGGCGCACGAGGCGCGGGAGATCCTCGCGAGGGCGGGGTGGCGGTGGAACGCGGAGGCGGGGCAGGACGAGCAGTACGCCGGCCACCACCACCTGCCGCCGCTCGTGGACGCGCGGGGCGGGACGCTGCGCCTCGAGCTGCATACCGAGCTCTTCATCATGGGGCATCCGTTCCCGCTCTCCGGCAAGGTCGTGCGGCGGGACGCGCGCACGGTGGCCGTGGGGGCGCGGGAGTTCCGGGTGCCGAGCACGCTGCACCAGCTGCTGCACGCGTGCCTGCACTTCGCCTGGTCGCACGCGCTCCGGGTGGCGAGCTGGCGCGCGTTCCGCGACGTGCGGGCGCTCACGGTGCGCGGCGGGGTGCCGTGGGACGAGTTCGTGGTGGCGGCGCGCGAGAACCGCGCGGCGACCTGCTGCTACTGGACGCTGCGGCTCGCCCGCGACCTGATGGGGGTGCAGGTGCCGGCGGAGGCGCTCGCCGCGCTGCGCCCGCCGCTCCCCGAGTTCGTGCTGCGCCGGCTGGCGCAGCACTTCGCGGTGCAGCTCTTCGCCCGGGAGCTCGCCTGCCCGTCGGTGGCGCTCGAGAAGATGATGTGGGAGATGGGGGTGATGCCCCGTTGGAGCGGCCACGGCGCCTCGCGTCCGTGGAACGAGGCGGACGCGCTCGCCGAGGGGAAGCCGGCGGCGCGCCCCGTGCCCAGCGGGTCGTCGCGGGCGATGCGGCAGCTCCGGAACCTGGAGCGCTGGTCGCGCTACGCGCGCGCGGTGCTGGCGCCGGCGGCGACGAACGCGGGCAAGTAGCCGGCGCGCCCGGCGCCGCGACCGGCGGGGCGCGTGACGCGGCGTTTAAGGAGCGCAGCGCCATTGACATAGGCCCGCTCCCCGATACATTCCACAGGCTGCGACGGATCACCGGACCCGGTCACGGGGCCGGGGGCGTCGCAGGCGACACATGCCGATACTGCCGACGAGCTGCGCGTCGGCGACCTTATGGGCCCGCGATTGCGGGGGGTGGGACGACCGGCCGAGGCGCCAGCGGGCGCCGACGCTCCCGATAAGCGACGCAGAACAATTTGACGTCGAGCGCACGACCGGCTCGGCGCGCCATGGGTCCCCGTTCGTGATTGGCAGCGAGCGTACCCGGCGACTGCGGATGGATACCGGCCCCTGCGACAAGGGGTGCCCTGGTCCAGCCGCGTTTTTGCTGACTTGCTTCTCCCAGAGGGCTCCCCGCGGGCCCATAGCCGAACGAGCCGACCGACATGCCACGTACAACTCCGCTCGAGCACTACCGGAACATCGGCATCATGGCGCACATCGATGCCGGTAAGACGACGACGACCGAGCGCATTCTCTACTATACCGGCAAGAGCCACAAGATCGGCGAGGTGCACGACGGCGCCGCGACGATGGACTGGATGGAGCAGGAGCAGGAGCGCGGCATCACGATCACGTCGGCCGCGACGACCTGCTTCTGGCAGCGCCACGGCCAGAGCGACAAGAAGGGCGAGGGGCCGGAGTACCGCATCAACATCATCGACACGCCGGGCCACGTGGACTTCACCGTCGAGGTGGAGCGCTCGCTGCGCGTGCTCGACGGCGCCGTCGCGCTGCTCGACTCGGTGGCCGGCGTGGAGCCGCAGACCGAGACGGTGTGGCGCCAGGCGGACCGCTACGGCGTGCCGCGGCTGATCTTCGCCAACAAGATGGACCGGGTGGGCGCGAACTTCGAGCGGTGCGTGTCGATGATCCGCGACCGGCTCTCGCGCCACGCGTACCCGATCCAGCTCCCGGTGGGCTCGGGCGAGCTGTTCACCGGCCACATCGACGTCATCGAGCGCAAGCAGTACGTGTTCGACGACTCGACGATGGGGAAGACGTTCGCGGTCGTGGACGTGCCGGCCGAGTACCAGGCCGCCGTCGAGGAGGCCCGCCACGCGGTGATCGAGGCGGCCGTCGAGCACGACGAGGAGCTGATCGAGAAGTACCTGGGCGGCGAGGAGCTGACGGTCGCGGAGATCCGCCGCGCGATCCGCAAGGCGACGATCGGCAACCACATCATCCCGGTGCTCTGCGGCGCCTCGTTCAAGAACAAGGGCGTGCAGGCGCTGCTCGACGCGGTGATCGACTACCTGCCGGCGCCGACCGAGGTGGCGGCGATCCGCGGGCACCTGCCGCACCACGACGAGACGTTCGAGGAGCGGGCCGTGGCCGACTCGGCGCCGTTCGCGGCGCTCGCGTTCAAGATCGCGACCGACCCGTTCGTCGGGAAGCTGACGTTCTTCCGCGTCTACTCGGGCGTGCTGTCGTCGGGCTCCTACGTCTACAACTCGACCAAGGACAAGCGCGAGCGCGTGGGGCGCCTGCTGCAGATGCACGCGAACAAGCGCGAGGAGATCGAGGAGGTGCGCGCCGGCGACATCGCCGCCGCGATCGGCCTGAAGGACACGCGCACGGGCGACACCATGTGCGACGACGAGCACCCGATCATCCTCGAGGCGATGAAGTTCCCGGCGCCGGTGATCGACGTGGCGATCGAGCCGAAGACGAAGGCGGACCAGGACAAGCTGGCGATCGCGCTCGCGAAGCTGGCCGAGGAGGACCCGACGTTCCGCGTGCACACGGACGCCGAGACGTCGCAGACGATCATCTCCGGGATGGGCGAGCTCCACCTCGAGATCATCGTCGACCGCATGCAGCGCGAGTTCAAGGTCGACGCGAACGTGGGGCGCCCGCAGGTGGCCTACCGCGAGACGATCAAGCGCCGCGTCGAGAAGGTCGAGGGGAAGTTCATCCGCCAGTCGGGCGGCAAGGGGCAGTACGGCCACGTGGTCATCAACATGGAGCCCAGCGAGCAGGGGCAGGGCTTCGTGTTCGAGGACAAGATCGTGGGCGGCGTCATCCCGCGCGAGTACATCGGCCCGGTGGAGCAGGGGATCAAGGAGGCGCTGGAGAACGGCGTCCTCGCCGGCTACCCGATGGTGGACGTGAAGGTGGAGCTGATCTACGGCAGCTACCACGACGTCGACTCGAGCGAGATGGCGTTCAAGATCGCCGGCTCGATGGCGTTCAAGGAGGCCGCGAAGAAGGCCAACCCGGTGATCCTCGAGCCGATGATGAACGTCGAGGTGGTGTGCCCGGACGCGTACATGGGCGACATCCTCGGCGACCTGTCGTCGCGCCGCGGCAAGATCGGCGGCATGACGCAGCGGGGCGAGGCGCAGGTGATCGGCGCGAGCGTGCCGCTGTCCGAGATGTTCGGCTACTCCACGAAGCTGCGCTCGCAGTCGCAGGGGCGCGCGGTGTACTCCATGGAGTTCAGCCACTACGAGGAAGTGCCGAAGTCGAAGGCCGACGAGATCATCAACAAGGTCAAGGCGTAAGGGGAACCGATACATGGCCAAGGCAAGATTCGAGCGGACGAAGCCGCACGTGAACGTGGGGACGATCGGGCACGTGGACCACGGGAAGACGACGCTGACGGCGGCGATCACGACGATCCAGGCGGCGAAGGGGCTGGCGAACAAGGTGGCGTTC
>Ga0307411_10001000_pt1 | contig 10881 bp, 7 predicted proteins | sample DK1Ometagenome_2_FD_203712 | JGI IMG/M metagenome (GOLD analysis project Ga0307411, IMG submission 203712) | Maize rhizosphere microbial communities from greenhouse at UC Davis, California, United States - DK15-O-1 | ecosystem: Host-associated > Plants > Roots > Rhizosphere > Soil | place: USA...
GGTGCGGAAGGGGCGGACGAAGGCCGAGGTGGACGAGGTCATCCGCTGGCTGACCGGCTATTCGCAAGGCGAGCTGGACGCCCAGATCGAGCGGAAGACCGACTTCGCGACCTTCTTCGCCGAGGCCCCGGCCATGAACCCGGCGCGCTCGCTGATCACCGGCACGATCTGCGGCGACCGGGTCCAGGATATCGAAGAGCCGCTGAAGCGCGAGATCCGCACCCTCGACAAGCTCATCGACGAGCTGGCCAGGGGCAAGGCGATGGAGAAAATCTTGAGGCACCGAGCGTAGCGACGCCGACGCGAAGCAGCGCCGATGCGGCGCCAGCCAAGAATTTTGGGATGGACGCCGGATCGCACCTGTGGTGATCCCGAAGCATGCCCGCTCCCGATGTGCCGCCCAGCGCAATCGCCTCCCTTTCCCCCAAGGAATTGGAGGTCCTGCGCTTGCTGGCGATGGGACACACGGGAAAGTCGATCGCGGCGCGCCTGGGGCAATCGGAGACCTCGATAAACGAGCGTTTGCGGGACGCTCGCCGCAAGACGGGTGTCGGTAGCAGCCGCGAGCTCGCCCGCATCGTCGATGCCCAAAAAATCTGGGACAAAAATATCGATCTATCCACTTCTCGTTGTTCGACCGAAGACCCGGCGCAGCCCGTGGCTCAGGGTCGGGCAACGTCGAAAGGATTGATCATGATCATATTACCAATGGCCGCCGCCACTGCGGCGCTTGGCATGGCTGTCACCGGGTCTTCGCAAGATGAGCAACGCTCGCCGATCGTCCAGGCAAGCGCGTCGGGCCAACTCCCGCTGGTCGGAAAATGGTCGCTGGATGTCTCGCGCATACCGGCAGACGAGCGGCCACGCAGCGTCACCCTCGATTTTCGCGTCTCGGCGGATCAGGAATGGACCGGTCAGAGCGAGATCGTCGCCGCCGACGGCTCGCGCCAGCATGCTGAAGCAACGGGGCCGGCGGACGGCACCCCCGTGCCCGTCACGGGCAACATGACCTTCGCCGACAAGGTTTCGATGCGCCAGCCGGCGCTGAACACCCTGGTCCTGACCTTCACCAAGGACGGTAATCCCGTATCGACGCGAGTCTACACCATCGAAGAGGACCGGAAATCGATGAAGGAAACCATCATCTGGGCAGGCAATGTGACGCCACGGATGGTGACGACCTATTTCAACCGCGTCAGATGAACAGCGGTCTGGTTACACTGCAGTCGCGGCTTGACGATGGCTTCTCTCCGTAGATCCTTATGTCTGCTTTCGACCCAAAGCAGACTCTTCACTCGGCTTCGATATCGAACAGGTTCAAGTAGCGGCCCTCGATGGGCCCGCCGCGCTCCGGACCAAGTTCATCCGGTTGCGCCGCTCCGCGCCACTCGCCTGATTGAAACTCGGCCGGGATGGGATCGACATTGGGATCGATGCCTCGCGCCTCTAACTCGTCAAACCAACGATCCCGTTGGGAAGGTGGCAGCTTTTCGCCGCACCATGGGCAGTAAAATAGCAACTGCCGTGCGCCACCAGCCTGAACCCAATAGTCGTCGAACCTTGGGTCATACTCGACCGACGCCCAGTCGTTCTGCCGGTGCCGCTCCATGTGTCCGCGATGCATTTCAGCCATTCCGGAAGCCTAAAGAGGCTCGTGGCAGCTTTCCACCCATTCCTGCCATTAAGACCGATCTGCATCTGTTGAGCCAAAGCCTGCAGAATGGCCGCCAGCGGGCTTTACGGGTCCGAACGTCGGATATGCCTCGAAACGATCGGAAACGGCCTCTGCGAGTCTCCTGGCGGCCTCATCGGCCTTCGAAGCATCGCGACCCGCCAAGTCGTTTCTGACGCTCCTGCGAATGAGGCGAATCGCCAGATAGGCCAACGCTGCGACCTCTTCGCGCTCCAGCCGTCGCCAGCCCCGGCCGTCATTGTCGGAAGGATCTTCGAGTCGCATCCTGACTAGATGGTACAAACGGGGAACGCATGGCTAGACGGGACCTTGAGTGAGGTCAGATTTCCAGCGCCTCGGAGAGCGCCAGCGCGTCGTCCAGCTCAACACCCAGATAGCGAACCGTGCTCTCCAGCTTCGTATGCCCCAGCAGCAACTGACAGGCCCTGAGGTTGCCGGTCTTGCGATAGAGCATCGCAACCTTCGTCCTCCTCAGACTGTGCGTTCCGAACGCGGCAGGCTCCAGTCCGATCAGCGCAACCCAGCCTTTGACGAGCCGGATATACTGCCGGGTTGATAGGTGAACGGTCCGGTTCATGCGGCTGGGGAACAGCCAGCCGTTCGCCTCCCCCAGTCGGATTTTCAGCCACTCGACCAACGAACGGCGAGTTTGCTCCGTGATTTCGAACTGAACCGGACGGCCCGTCTTCTGTTGAACGACAATGGCACGGCTCCGCACCGCACCGGCCGCGATGATGTCCGGCAGCCGTAGCGAAACGACGTCGCACCCGCGAAGCTTGCTGTCCAAGGCAATGTCGAACAGCGCCAGGTCTCGGAGTCGGTTCGCGATCTGTAGTCGAACGCGGATCGCCCAGACATGCATCGGTCGGAGTGGCCGCTTGGCTCCCACAATGACCTGTGGCGGTTGGTTCATGGCTCGCTCCCTGATTAGAGCGATGATCAACGGCTAGCGGCAGGAATGGGTGGAAAGCTGCCACTAGCGACCTAGCGGCAGGCGGACTCAAAACTCCTCGAGTTCGCTTAGGGCGACAAGCGCATCCCAAACCTTGGTGGGCTCGCGGGTGTCGTAATCAATCCACTCGCTCTCCGGCCTCACGTAATTGGCGAGTATTGCGATAACTTGGCTCAGAGCCGGGAGCGCCATGGCCGCGAGGTGGAGAACACCCAGCAGGCTTGCGAGAAAGCTTTCAAAAACGGGGCTCGTTGGGGAATCCGAGAAGATGCTCCGCCGTCATCGCGAATAGCGTAATACGACGACGAATGAATCAGATGATCGATCCGACAGGTTCGCCGTCTTTAAGGACCTCGCAAACAGGGCAATCCGGGCTGTTGGCAGCCTTTTGCACGGCCTCCCTATCGGACCCCGCGAGTACGTGCTTCTTCTTGAGCACAAGCCCCCCGAGTTTCGTCAACTTGTTGATACGATAGAGTTTCATGAAAGCCCCGTGCCATAGGTCTACCGAGGAGTCATGTTTGAGGACCCTGGCTTAGTCAACGGGGTTTGCTTGGATCCAAGACCGTCAGCCCTCTCGTCCCCGCTATGTCAAAGACAGACGCTGGACGGGACCTCAAGAAGGCCAGCAAGCCCTTAACTGCCTTCCGTTCGTGTTTCCGGTTCGGACTGGTCGCCGCGCTGGTCTCCCGCGATCATGGCACGATAATTCCTCACGATCGAATGACAGGCCTGGAGCCCTTCCGTCAGACGCGAACTAGCTTCCTCTAGTTCCGTACCGCGCTGATCCTCTTTTTCGGACACTCGCTCGCCTCGTCATGCTGGAGCTGCTGGGTGAAACGGCGGCTGGACGGAACCGTTTCTCGGTTCATCCCGCGACGTTTATTATTTGGCGAAACGGGCTTTGTTTGCTCACCGAGTAGTTGCAGTCGGACCACAGGCTCGGGCGAGCGCTTGTTGCAGCGCCTTTTCCCGGAATGGCTTCAGCAGAATCTCGACGCCGTCCGGGCGGTCCCGAACCGCCTCGGTCTCAGCATAGCCCGTGATGATGATCGCGGGCACCTCCGGAATCACCTGTCTCGCTCGGCGAACGAACTCCGTCCCTGAAATATGCGGCATCGCATAATCGCTGATGAGCAGGTCACAGCAGGCGGCTCCGTTCTTCAACGCGACCAAAGCCTCCTTCCCGTCCGTTGCCTCGATGACCGAGTGGCCTAGATCCTGGAGCATCGCGGCGGTAGTCGAGCGGACTCCATGGTGATCGTCGACAAGCAGGATGCACAGCGGATTTGCTGCAGGAGAAATCTGCTGTTCGGATATCCCGATCTTGGGAGGCATGCTTTCTACGGTCTCGGGGGCACGGGGAATAAGAAGTTCGGCCGCAGTCCCCAGTCCAAGCTCGCTTTCCACGCTGAACGCTCCGTTCGACTGCTTCGCGAACCCGTACACCATCGGCAGGCCGAGCCCACTTCCCTTGCCGACATCCTTCGTCGTGAAGAAGGGCTCAAGCACCTTTTCGAGATGCTCAGGAGCAATGCCCGTCCCCGTGTCCGAGACACGCAGCTCCACGTAATCGCCCGCGGGTAGCCCGGGCACTTCTTCGTCGTTCGCGCAACGATTTCTGATGGACACGGTCACCGTGCCGCCGTCGGGCATCGCGTCGCGGGCATTGATGATCAGATTGACCAATGCGAGTTCAAGTTGTCCCTGATCGGCGAACGCGGGACGAACATCGTCCGCAATCTGCCAGTCGATGTTGACGAGCCCTCCGAGCGTGTGCGTGAGCAGGTCAGAGACCGCATCGCGCAGCTGGCCCATGTCGAGTGCTTTCGGTTCGAGCGTCTGCTTGCGCGCGAAAGCAAGCAGGCGCCTGACCAGCTCGGTGCCCTGCTCCGCGGCGCGCTTCGTCATTCCCAGGACCTTCGATTCGTCTTCCCTGAGATTGGCCCTCTTTTCGAGCAGGCCGAGCCCGCCGATGACCGCCGCGAGCAGGTTGTTGAAGTCGTGCGCGATTCCCCCGGTAAGTTTACCTATTGCGTCCATCTTCTGGACCTGGACGAGCTCAGCCTGCAGCGCGCGCTGCTCGGCCGCCTTGCGCTCTATTTCCTTGGTCTTCGCGAAAAGATCGACGAACACGGCAACCTTGGAGCGCAGGACGATCGGATCGACGGGTTTGAAGACGTAATCGACGGCACCCATCGCGTAGCCGCGCATCAGGTGCTCTGCTTCCTTGTTCACCGCCGACAGGAATACGATGGGTATGCCCTTCGTTTGATCACGGCCGCGGATGATCTGGGCGGTCTCGTAACCGTCCATTCCCGGCATGTAGACGTCTAGCAGAATGACCGCGAACTCGCCTTTGAGAAGGTGCCGCAATGCCTCCTCGCCCGACCGTGCGAGAACGACCTCCCCGAGATCCTCCAGGACCGTTGCGACGGCCAGTAGGTTCCGCTCGTCGTCATCGACCAGGAGAACGCGGGGGCGCTCACCGTCAACGACGGAGATTACGCCGTCATGTTCCGGCCGGGATTCGGCCGCGACCTTTCCCACAGAGTCGGTCATCCGCTATTCGGCCGCCTCCAACGGCGCTTCAGCTCTTATGCGCGAGCGGGCGATCCACACCCGAAGAAGTGCGAGCAGGAGCTCAATATCGACCGGCTTGGCGATGTAGTCGGACGCGCCGGCATCCAGACACTTCTGTCGGTCGCCCTTCATCGCTTTGGCGGTGACCGCGATGAGCGGCAGGTCCGCGAGTTCAGGGCGCTCGCGGATCTGCCGCATGGTCTCGTAGCCGTCCATTTCGGGCATCATGATGTCGATCAAGGCGACTTCGACGCCGGGCGTCTGCTCAAGAATCAGGATTCCGTCTTTTCCGCGCTCCGCGTGGAGCACCTCCACATCATGGCTCTCGAGAACGCTCGTCAGCGAGAAGATGTTTCGGATGTCGTCGTCGACGATCAGAACCTTGGCGCCTGCCAGTTCCGGAATGTTTCGAGTTGCCTTATTGGAAGAGTCGGCCGGCTTGCGCCGTCGGCGCGGTTTCTGCTGCTCGACCTCGCGCAAGAGTTCTTCGAAAACCCTCACCAGATCGGCTCGCTCGGCAGGCTTCTCGGTTATTCCGACCGCACCCATCGACATGACCGAATTGGGCTTGTCCAATCCAGAGATCACATGGATCGGAACATGCCGCGTTTCAGGATCATGCTTCAGCAGGTCGAGCAGGACAAACCCGTCGATATCCGCGAGGCCGAGGTCGAGCGTGATTGCCGACGGCTGAAGCTTGCGGACCATTCCGAGCGTGCCAGCGCCCGCGGTTGAAACGACTCCTTTTAGGCCAGCCTCGTGGGCCGCATCGAGCAAGATGGTCGCGAAGGTGGGATCGTCCTCGACGATAAGGACGAACGGCCGCTTTCCGAGATTCTCGCGATCGTCGTTGACCTCGAAGCCCGTCGGAAGAGCCGATGGGATGACAGCTCCGCTATTGTCGTAGCGCGCGGTCGTTCCCTCGGCCGTCGAACCCGCCTCCTCCGCCTGGAGCGGCACATAGAGCGTGAACGTAGATCCTTCACCGGGCGTTGAACGAACTTGCAGTTCGCCTCCGATCAATCGCGCGATTTCGCGGCTGATCGATAGTCCGAGGCCCGTACCGCCGTACTTCCGGCTGGTGGTGCCATCGGCCTGCTGAAACGCTTCGAAAATGAGCTTCTGCTTGTCCTCGGGAATGCCGATGCCGGTGTCCGTCACCGTGATCTCGATCGCCCGGTCGGCGCTGCGGAGGACGGGGTGGCTGGGGCTCCATCCCTTGCTCGTGGACCGGACGCCTAGCGTAACACTGCCTTTCGACGTGAATTTGAAGGCATTGGACAGCAGGTTGAGGACAATCTGCTGCAGCCGCTTTTCATCCGTCCGGATGGTCTCGGGCAGCTTGCTGTCGAACTTCACGTTGAAGTCGAGGCCCTTGTCGGCAGCGAGCTGACGGAAGGTCCGCTCCATATGCTGCTTGAGGTGCTGCATCGGCATGTCGCCGACCTCGATCGAGACGGTTCCGGACTCGACCTTCGACAGATCTAGGATGTCGTTGATGAGGTTGAGAAGGTCGGAGCCCGCTGAATTGATCGTCTTCGCGAACTCGACCTGCTTGTCGTTGAGATTGCCCTGAGCATTGTCGGAAAGCAGCTTCGAAAGGATCAGCAGCGAGTTGAGTGGTGTCCGGAGCTCGTGGCTCATGTTCGCGAGGAACTCGGACTTGTATTTCGACGTGAGAGCAAGCTGTTCGGCCTTTTCCTCGACCGCGCGGCGCGCCATCTCGATCTCGATATTCTTCGCTTCGACCTGCTTCTTCTCGTTCTCGAGAAGCTGCGCCTTCTCCTGAAGCTCCTCGTTAGTCGCGTGAAGTTCCTGCTGTTTCCGGGTGAGCTCGGTCTGGCGAGCCTGGAGCTCCTGCGTCAGAAGCTGGGACTGCTTGAGTAGCCCCTCGGTGCGCATCGTCGCCGCGATCGTATTCAAGACGATGCCGACCGACTCCATCAGCTGATCGAGGAAGCTTTGGTGAGTCTCGTTGAACTCGTTGAACGAGGCGAGCTCGATCACCGCTTTCACCTCATCCTCGAACAGGGCCGGAAGGATGTTGACGGTCGCTGGTTGAGAATGACCGAGACCTGACCCGACGCGAATGAAGTCGGGCGGCACGTCCTTCAGGAGAATCGGACGGCGGTCGGCCGCGGCCTGGCCGATAAGACCCTCGCGGAGCTGAAATTCCTGCTTGAGCTCATGCTGCCGTTCGGCGCCGTAGCTTGCGACCAGTTCGAGCTTCGTCTCGTCCTCTTCGCGCTTGGTCACGTAGAATACGCCATATTGAGCGTTCACCAGCGGTGCGAGCTCGGACATGATGAGATTGGAAACGGTCGCGAGGTCGCGCTCGCCCTGAAGCATGCGCGAGAAGCGGGCGAGGTTGGTCTTGAGCCAATCCTGCTCCGCATTCTTGAGGGTCTGCTCCTTCAGGTTGAGGATCATCTCGTTGATATTGTCCTTGAGCGCGGCCATTTCGCCCTGCGCCTCGACCGCGATGGAGCGTGTCAAATCGCCCTTGGTCACGGCGGTGGACACTTCCGCGATCGACCGCACCTGGTTGGTCAGGTTCGCGGCGAGCTGGTTCACGTTGTCGGTAAGGTCGCGCCACAGGCCGGCAGCGCCCGGCACGCGAGCCTGGCCGCCCAGCCGGCCCTCGATGCCGACCTCGCGGGCCATGTTGGTGACCTGGTCGCCGAAGGTCGAAAGCGTATCGATCATGAAGTTGATCGTGTCGGCGAGGGCGGCGATTTCTCCCTTGGCGTCAAGCGTCAGCTTGCGCTTGAGGTTGCCCTGGGCGACGGCGGTCACGACTTCGGCGATGCCGCGCACTTGGTTGGTCAGGTTGGTCGCCATCAGGTTCACGTTGTCGGTAAGGTCCTTCCAGGTTCCACCAACGCCCGGCACCTGCGCCTGGCCGCCGAGGCTGCCTTCGGTGCCGACCTCGCGCGCCACGCGCGTCACTTCCGATGCGAAACCATTGAGCTGATCGACCATGGTGTTGATGGTGTTCTTGAGGGCGAGGATTTCGCCCTTCACGTCGACGGTAATCTTCCTCGAAAGATCGCCTTTCGCCACGGCCGTGGTCACATCGGCAATGTTGCGCACCTGACCGGTGAGATTGTCGGCCATGAGGTTCACATTGTCCGTCAAGTCCTTCCAGGTGCCCGCGACGCCGCGTACCTGTGCCTGGCCGCCGAGCTTCCCTTCGGTGCCCACTTCGCGGGCGACGCGGGTCACTTCCGACGCGAAGGAGTTTAGCTGGTCCACCATCGTGTTGATGGTGTTCTTCAGCTCGAGAATCTCGCCCTTCACGTCGACGGTGATCTTCTTGGACAAATCTCCCAGCGCCACGGCGGTCGTCACCTCGGCGATGTTGCGCACCTGGCCTGTCAGGTTCGCAGCCATGGCGTTCACATTATCGGTCAGGTCTTTCCACGTGCCGCCGACGCCTTCGACCTGAGCCTGACCGCCGAGGCGGCCTTCGGTACCGACCTCGCGAGCCACACGGGTCACTTCGGACGCGAACGAGTTGAGCTGGTCCACCATGACGTTGATGGTGTTCTTCAGCTCGAGAATCTCGCCCTTCACGTCGACGGTGATCTTCTTTGAGAGGTCGCCAAGCGCCACGGCCGTGGTCACCTCGGCGATGTTTCGCACTTGACCGGTGAGGTTGGCGGCCATGAGATTCACATTGTCGGTCAGGTCGGCCCAGGTTCCGCCGACGCCTTCCACCTGCGCCTGACCGCCGAGCTTGCCCTCGGTGCCGACTTCGCGCGCCACACGGGTCACCTCCGACGCGAAAGCGTTGAGCTGGTCCACCATGGTGTTGATGGTGTTCTTGAGCTCGAGGATCTCACCACGGACGTCCACGGTGATCTTTTTCGAAAGATCGCCTTTCGCCACCGCAGTCGTCACCTCGGCGATATTGCGGACCTGTCCCGTCAGGTTGCCTGCCATCAGGTTGACGCTGTCCGTAAGGTCGGCCCAGGTTCCGGCGACGCCCTCCACCTGTGCCTGACCGCCGAGCTTGCCTTCGGAACCCACTTCCCTGGCCACGCGCGTCACTTCCGACGCGAACGAATTGAGCTGGTCCACCATGACGTTGATGGTGTCTTTCAACTCCAGAATTTCGCCGCGCACATCGACCGTGATCTTCTTCGACAGGTCGCCGCGAGCCACCGCGGTCGTCACTTCGGCGATGTTGCGCACCTGACCCGTCAGGTTGGCTGCCATGAGGTTCACGTTGTCGGTGAGATCCTTCCACGTGCCCGCAACACCCGGAACCTGGGCCTGTCCGCCGAGATTGCCCTCGGTGCCGACTTCGCGGGCAACGCGGGTCACTTCCGATGCGAAGCCGTTGAGCTGGTCCACCATGGTGTTGATGGTGTTCTTCAGCTCGAGGATTTCGCCCTTCACGTCGACCGTGATCTTCTTGGACAAGTCGCCGCGAGCGACGGCCGTGGTGACCTCCGCGATGTTGCGGACCTGGCCGGTGAGATTGTCGGCCATCAGGTTCACATTGTCGGTAAGGTCCTTCCACGTGCCGGCGACGCCTTCCACACGAGCCTGGCCGCCGAGCTTGCCTTCCGTACCCACTTCGCGGGCGACACGGGTGACCTCGCTCGCGAACGCGTTGAGCTGGTCGACCATGACGTTGATCGTGTTCTTCAGCTCGAGGATCTCGCCCTTCACCTCCACGGTGATCTTTTTCGACAGATCCCCGCGAGCCACGGCAGTCGTCACCTCGGCGATGTTGCGAACCTGACCCGTGAGGTTCGTCGCCATTGCGTTCACGTTGTCCGTCAGATCGGCCCAGGTTCCGGCAACGCCCTTCACCTTTGCCTGGCCGCCGAGCTTACCTTCCGTACCGACCTCACGGGCAACGCGAGTCACTTCCGAAGCGAAGGAAGCGAGTTGCTCGACCATCGTGTTCACGACCTTGCCGATGCGAAGGAACTCGCCGCGCAGCGGACGACCATCGATTTCGGTGGTCATCGACTGGGAGAGATCGCCCTTGGCGACCGCACCAATGACGCGTGAGACTTCCGCGGTTGGCTGGACCATGTCGTCAATGAGCTCGTTGACCGCGCGAAGCTTGCTGTCCCACCCCCCGCTGGCGCCGCGAACACGCGCTCGCTGCGTGATTTTGCCTTCCTTGCCGACCACCTTGGAAAGGCGATCAAACTCGTGCGTGATCGCTTCGTTCATGCCGACCACCTCGTTGAAGAGGCTGGCAATCTCACCGTCGATCCCATCGACGGCCTCGGGAAGACGAACGGTGAAGTCGCCCCGTCTCAACGCGCGAAGAGCGCTGACGAGCTGGCGGCGATCGATAAAGTCGCGCTGGGCTTGTACGTTCACTCTTACTCTCCGGTCGGTTTTACTCCCCCCGCCCCGGCGAATTCGCGCGACCCCCCGGCCGCACGAACCCTACATTAGCGTGACAATAGGTTTCCGCTTTCTAAAAAAATACTCTTTTCCTGCAGGGGCCCCCGCCTGCGGTTGCCAAGCGCCGTTTCCGGCGGCTACGGGCATTCTCCGATGTCCGGCACGAGTACCCTCCGGCAGTAAGTGGCAAGTCCTTCCGACGACCTGCTGCGCTTTATCGGATCGAGCTTTCGGTCCGTCTGGGCGCTCGAACTCATCCTGATCCTGAAGAGGGAGC
>Ga0307411_10001002_pt1 | contig 10879 bp, 10 predicted proteins | sample DK1Ometagenome_2_FD_203712 | JGI IMG/M metagenome (GOLD analysis project Ga0307411, IMG submission 203712) | Maize rhizosphere microbial communities from greenhouse at UC Davis, California, United States - DK15-O-1 | ecosystem: Host-associated > Plants > Roots > Rhizosphere > Soil | place: USA...
TTTCTCCTGGCAGATCACGCCGCGCGTGCTGCTCGAAGCCAACAACAGCCCGGACAAGGCGGCGGCCAAGCGCGCGTTCGACGCGATGATGACGATGAAGAAGATCGACGTCGCCAGGATCGAAGCGGCCCTCAAGGGCGAGACCGCCGATGCGTAAACTCACCGGCGCCGTCTTCCAGTCGCTCGATGGAGTGATGCAGGCGCCCGGCGGGCCGGACGAGGATCCGACCAGCGGCTTCGAATACGGCGGCTGGTCGTTCCACTATTGGGACGAAAGCCTGGAGGAGCCTTTCGGCAAGGTGATCAATGCCGATTACGACCTGCTGCTTGGCAAGCGTACCTACGACATCTTCGCCGCCTACTGGCCTCACAACCAGGAGATGGAGATCGGCGCCAGGTTCCAGCGCATCAACAAATATGTGCTGACCCATTCGGACGAGCCGCTGGGCTGGGAGCATAGCCACAAGCTGTCCGGCGACACGGCCGAGGCGGTGGCCGAGCTCAAGCGGAGCAAGGGCCGCGACCTGCTCATCCAGGGCAGCAGCACGCTCTACGCACCGCTGCTCGCGGCCGGCCTCATCGACCGGCTGGTCTTGATGATCTTCCCGGTCGTGCTCGGGAAGGGGAAGACGATCTTCGATGGATCGCAGGTCGCAGAGGCGCTGAAGCTCGTCGATCATCGCGTGTCGGACAAGGGCGTCGTGTTCCTGAGTTACGAGCCGGGAGGCGAGGTGCCGACCGGCAGCTTCGCGACCAAGGAGCCGAGCAAGGACGAGCTGGAGCTCAAGGAAAAGATTAGGGAAGGAAACTGGTGAGCCTCCAACTCTTCGGCCACCCGTTCAGCAGCTATACGCAAAAGGTGCTGATCGCGCTGTGGGCGGACGACACGCGTTTCGAATATCGTATCATCGATCCCGATCATCCGGAGAATATGGAGGAATTGAAGCGGCATTGGCCGTTCGGCCAGTTCCCCTTGTTGGTCGATGACGGACGGCCGTTCGCGGAATCGACGCCGATCATCGAGCATCTCCAGGCCGAACATGGCGGAATCCACCGCTGGATACCCGACGGCGACATTGGCAGGCGGGCGCGCTTCCTCGACCGATTTTTCGATCTTTATGTGATGGATCAGATGAGCGTCGCTGTTTTCAACGCACTCCGCCCTGAGGAATCGCGCGATCCCTATGGCGTCGAGCGGGCGATGGGCCGACTGCGCACCGCCTACGACTGGCTGGAGGCGAACCTCGGCGACGGGCCCTGGGCGGTCGGCGAGGAGTTCACGCTCGCCGATTGCGCGGCCGCGCCATCACTCTTCTACGCCGACTGGGTCGAGGAAATCGGCCCCGGCCGCCCGCGACTCGCCGCCTATCGGGCGCGCCTGCTGGAGCATACGGTCGTCAAACGGGCGGTCGACGAGGGCCGACCATACCGCGCCTTCTTCCCGCTCGGTGCCCCTGACAGGGACTGATTGACTCGGCAATGTGATACTGTAACATTTGATCTTCCGTAGGGAGACCGCAGATGCGTAGCCAGTTGCTTGCCTTGCTGATTTTGCCGCTCGCCGCCTGTTCGACCGCTCCGGAGCCTCGGGTCGACCATGACGAGACATTGTTGACGGTCACCGCGACCGGCCAGGCCGACACCAGGCCCGACGAGGCGCGGTTGCAACTCGGAGTCCAGTCCAACGCACGCAGCGCCGGCGAGGCGAGCCGCCTCAACCGCGACAAGATGGCCAAGGTGCAGGCGGCGCTGGCGAAGCTGGGCGTGAAGCCGGACGATCTCCAGACCCGCAACCTCAGCCTCAACCGGATCGACTATGGCGCCGAGCGCGGCACCTACCGCGCCTATAATGTGGTCGAGGCGACGTTGCGCGATTTGACCAAAGTCAGCGACGCGGTGACCGCCGCGACGGAAGCGGGCGCCAACGTGCTGAGCGGCCCCGACCTGCGAATTTCGGATCGCGAGAAATCGAGCCGCTCGGCCTACGCCGCCGCCTACCGCGCCGCGAGGGACAGGGCCGAGGCCTATGCCGGCGCGGCGGGACTGAAGATCAGCCGCGTCCTGAGCATCCAGGATGGCGGCGAGGGCGGGATGCCGATTCCCTATGCCCAGTCGATGGACGCGGCCGGAATGGCGACCGAGCAGGCAAATGTGCCGGTCGCCGCCCCGCCTCCGCCGCCGACCCCGTTCAACCCAGGCGTCACGACCCAGCAAGTCAGCGTTCGAGTCGACTTCGCCTTGTCGAAATGACGCCCGCGCGTTCAGGCGAAGGCGCGCGACCCCTTGAGCAGCTGATAGGCGTCGATCACCTGGACGAGCCGAGCCTCGTGCGTCCGGTCGCCGCCGTTGCGGTCCGGATGATAGCGGCGGACCAGCTCGGAATAGCGTTTCCGCAACCTGGTTCGGTCGGCGTCATCCTTGAGGCCGAGAATTCCGAGCGCTTGACGCTCCCTCGCCGTGAACCGGTCGACGCCTTGGCGACGCGCGTCCGGCCGGAAGCGCGCCGAGATGGCATCGAGCGGGTCCGCGAACTCCGCCCATGCCGGACCTCGGTCGGCGCCGTTCGATGCGAATGCCCGCGTCGAGCGCTCCCATCCGGCGATGGGCGATTGGGCCGCCTCAATCTCCTCCGGGCTCATGCCGTCAAAGAAATTGTAGCGGGCGTTATGGGCCCGGACATGGTCGAGACAGAACCAGCGCCAGCTCCCCGGGCCATCGAAATCGCCCGGCGTGAGCGGCGCGCGAAACTCGCCCGGCTCGCGGCAGCCGGGTGCGGAGCATCGATCTCTCGCGCCCTCAACCCGCCCGTGCCATTTGCTCGCCTTCGTCGCCATCGCCTCTATATAGGGCCAATGAACAGCACCGCCACGGGTCCGGTCGCCTCCGAAATGATCAAGCGGCTCACTTCCGCGCTCGATCCAAGTCGGCTCGAGCTTGAGGACCAGAGCCACCAGCATATCGGCCACGCCGGCCATGACCCGCGCGGCGAGAGCCATTTCGCCTTGACCATCGAAAGTGCCGCTTTCGTCGGGCTTAGCCGGGTCGAGCGCCAACGCAAGGTCTATGCAGCGCTCGGCGACCTGATGCGCGAGCGCGTCCACGCCCTGACGATCAAGGCGGTGGCGCCCGGCAAAGGATGAGCGCAAAACTGGGGAGGGCAAGCGTATGAAGAAGCGGATGTTGGTCGGTGCGGCGGTGATGGGCCTGGTGCTGGTTGGCTGTTCGTCCCAGGAGGAGCGGACATCAGAGGACCTGAAGACCTTCGACGTGTCCGAAGATGCTTCCGGCGAAGCGTCCGCGCCGGCTGCGCCGGGCATTGTCCCGACAGCCGCGCCGGGAGTCGCCTTCAATTATCGCTATGGCTTCCGCCTACCCGACACCAACATCAGCGCCGCTCAGGAAACCCATGCGGTCGCTTGCGAGAAGTTGGGTCTCAGCCGATGCCGGATCACCGGCATGACATATCGGCTGGACGACCGCGACCGGGTCGATGCGACGCTCGCCTTGTCGATCGATCCGCTACTGGCCCGTTCATTCGGGCGCGATGCCATTGCCGTCGTCGAAAAGCGGGACGGTCGCCTCCGCTATGCCGAGATCACCGGCGACGACCAGAACCCGGCGCTCGACGAAGCGGCGCGGCGCCAGGGAAATGCCAACAAGAATATCGCCCAGCTGGAAGCCGACCTAGCCAAGGCGAAGAGCGAGAATGAGCGGGTCCAGATTCGCGAGCAGATTCGCCAGTTGCGCGCCGAAATCCAGGCTGCGCAATCGGCCGCGGCGGAGAGCGAGGCCAGAATCCAGCGGACGCCGATGACGTTCAGCTATGCCGGCGGCGGCGCGTCAGGCAGGGGCTTTGCCGGCGAGAACCCGGCACAGGAAGCCTGGTACCTGTTCGTCGACAGCCTGGCGACGATGGTCGGCTTCGGATTGAAGCTGCTTGCCGTCGCGTTGCCATGGCTGTTGCTGATTGCCGCGCTGGTTGCGCTGGCCCGCTCGCGACTGACCACCCCGCTGCGCCGCTGGTGGCGGGAAGGGGGCGCAAAGCCCGAGCAGGAATAGAGGAGCGGCGGCGCGGGCGAACCGCACGCGCCGCTACCCTCCCGTTCCTTACATGGCGACCTGCAGGCTGAGGCGGCCGCCGATGCCGACCTTGCCGAGCTGGTCCTCGGCATTGATCTCTCCGGCCAGCGACATCCCCCGGTCGCCGCCCATCAGGCGGAGGCCGGCCAGCCAGCCGCTTTCGCGGTCCTCGGGCGTCAGGGTGAACGTCTCGCCGCCTTCGAAGCGGGCGCGGGTCTTGCCGACCGAACCGCTCAGGATGCTGCGATAGCCGCCTTCCAGCTCGACGCGCATCCAGCTGCTGTCGGTCTCCTTGCCGCCGAACAGTTCATAGCCGATCGCGACGAGAGCGTTGGCCGCGGTCTCGTCGCTGTCGCGCTTCTCGACCTCGAGGTTGAACGCGTCGCTGTCGCCGCTTTCCTTGTAGGCCTTCTCGGTCAGCTTGTAATGTTCGAGCAGGATCGACGGGCGGACAGAAAAGCGCCCCATCCTCATGTCGTAGGAAACGCCCGCCGAGGCCGAGTAGAGGCGTCCCTTCCAGTCGCCTTCCGCCTCGCGGGTGACGTCGATTCGGTCGGTCACCCCGTTGAAGGTGCGGCTGCTGTCGAAGTTGACCATCGCCGCGGTGCCGCGGGCAAAAGCCGACAGCCCGCCCCATTGGCCGCGCCAGTAGAGCCCAGCTTCATACTGATTGCTGATCAGCTCATTGTCGCCCCTCGCGTCGCGCCCGGACAAATAGGCAAGCGAGACGCCGACGCCGCCAGCATTGCCGAGTCCGGCCTCTGCGCCAGCCGCGATGCCCCAGCCGCCGAGCTTGTAGTTGGACGTCGCGCCGATCGCCTTGCTCGAAGCCCAGGCGACCTGTTCCGTCCAGAGCCGCCAGGGTCCGTTTTCCGAGCCCGGAGCGCGCGGATCGAGCAGGAACTTGTTCATCAGGCGCGAGCCCTTGGTCGCCGTCTCGAACGCGCCACCGGCATGTTCGGGGAGCATCTGCTGGAGCGTATCCTGCAGCGTCTCGCTGTCGCCGATGTCGAGCAGCACGCCGGCAATGCCCGCATCAGAATCGGCGGCACCCAGGACGGCGCCGAGGATGTCGCTTTCGGACCGGTTGATGCCAAGCTCCTCAGCGCTCTTCAGCTCGATGGTGAGCGAGACTTCATTGGGGACGGAGGTCACCAGGTTGCTGTCGAAGAAGAAAGGCAGCGAGCCAACCTGGCTGGTCAGGCCGGTTCCGCCGGTCAGCGAGCCCGCCTGGATGATCTTGTAGGTTCCGGCAACGTCTCCGAGGCTGAGCAGGTTGACCGCGATGATGTTGTTCGCGCCGAGGTTCGCCGCGCCCGCAACATTGTACAACGTGTTGGTGCCAGCCGCGGAATCGATCGTGACGCCCAGCGTCGCGCCTGCCCCGGTGGTGAGCGACGCAAGCGCGACACTTCCGGTGTTGGTCGCGTTGAGTATCGTGCCGGCGCCGACCGTCGCCGCGACTCCGCCGCTGTTCAGCAAATTGCCGGTGAAGGAGGAGGTGCCGCCAAGCTGGAGCACGCCCGCTCCGCCGCCGAAGTCGGCGTTGCCCGTCATCGCGGAATCGCCGGCGAGCAGCAGCGAGTTGCTGCCTCCGCCGAAGGTCACATTGCCGTTGACGGCGCCGTCGCCGATATCGAGCACATCGTTGCCCGATCCGAACTTGATCTGGCCGTTGATCACCGGTGCCGGCTTGCCGGTCGCGGCCGCAACCTGGCGGACGGTTGCGCCGGTCGTGTTGGCGCCGAGGTCGATCGCGGTCGCGCTGGTGCCGAGCGTCGCAGCACCCGTAACACCGATGTTGCCGCTATTTTCGATCAGGCCCAGCGTCCCCGACTTGTCGACGATCGCGGCGGCCGTGCCGGCGGATCCGTTGCGCACGCCGAGGATCGTGCCGCTGTTGGTGATGCTCGAGACGCTCGCGCCGGTGTCGATCAGGATCGCCTGGGCCGCGGTTGCGGCCGTTCCGGCGCCCTCCGCCCGGACCGTGCCGCTGATCACCAGCTCGGGGACCGTGGCGCCAGTCCCGATGCGAAGCGCGGTGGCATTGGCCTCGACCGCCTTGGCGCTGATCACGCCGTTGATCGTTGCTCCGCCGGTAACGGAGACCGTTTGGCCGGCGCCGCCAATCGAAAGGCCGGTCGCCGAAACGCCCTTGTAGACGCCCACCCCGTTGATGCCGCCCTTGACGACGAGACCGTGTCCGTCCGCCGACGACGCCACCGCGCCAAGCGTAACGGCCTGCGACGATGTGCCGATCTGGACGGCGGGTGCCGCGCCATAGCTGTTGATCTGGGCATTGCCTTCCTGGGCGTCGGCGATCCCGTCGTCGTCCTCGTCCGTGTCGGTCGTGCTGGCGTCTGCCGGACGGACGTCGAACATGATGCCGCCGGCGACATTGCCGCCGACGACAACGCCCGATCCGCCCTGAAGCAGGTCATCGGCGTCGAGCTTCGACGGGTCGGCGGGCGCGACGATGCTGCGATAGCCCGTCGTATTGACCGTGTTCTGAATGACCAGCGCGCCGCTGATGTCGCCCGACAGCTGGACGCCTACCGCATTCGCGCCCTGGACAGAGATCGTCCCGTTGGTCAGCGCGACGTTGCCGTTCACGGCGGCGGCCCTGAGCCCGACGCTGTCGTTGCCGATCACGTTGATGGTTCCGGCCGTCAGCGAGATATTGCCCACGAGCGCGCTGTCGATGGCGATTCCCGCCGACTGGTTGCCCTCGACAGTGATGTTGCCGCCGTTGACGATGTTGCCGGTGAATGTCCCGCCGCCAAGGACGCGGATGCCGAAGCGGCCGGTCCCCTGCGCGAAGGCCCCGTCGAGGTCGCCGTCACTGTCGGTGTCGGTCGCGGTGAAGGTCTCGTCGATGGTGATCGTGCCGGTGTTGGTGATGTTGGCGGTCAGGCCCGTATTGGCGAGGATGCCGACAGAATTGTTGGCGCCCGTGATCTGGATCGTGCCTTCATTCTTGACGTTGTCGTTGCTGTCGATCGTGACCGCGACGCCACTGGCCGGCTTGACGGAACCGGTCGAGGAGATGCGGACATCGTCGTTGCCGGTGCTGGTGAGGACCGGGGTCGTCACCGCCGTACTGATGACCGTTTCGGCGCCGGCGAGGGCCGGCAGGAACGCGAAGGACAGGGGCGTCAAACAAGTGGCGGCTAGCAGCTTTCGCATCGTGAATCCTCATGGCTCTGCCGCGTCGCGATAGGCACCGCCGGCGCAGCGTGAATGGGTATGATGTCGGGGTCAGGGAGTCGGACGACTCTCGTAACTATTTGGAAACAAACCTCTAAATAATGACCAGCTAACGGGCGCGGACCCGTACAGGGGCCAATTAGCCAAATCCGAGAGCCTCGACTACCTCCATTCATCGAATTTCGCCGGCGCCCAAATAACTATCGGAAATAGTTATATTTTATTTGTGAAGCACAGGCTTTCCTTCGTGACCGCTTTTGTGGTTGAGAGGCAGGAGGAGACGGCCGATGCAAACGATCACCCCGGTGACTCACGACCTTGGCGACTTCAAGGTCCGGCGAACCCTTCCGGCGAAGACCCGGACAATGGTCGGGCCCTTCATCTTCGTCGACCAGTTCGGACCGGCGCGGCTTCCGCCGGGCCACGGGATGGACGTTCGGCCTCATCCGCACATCAACCTCGCCACCGTCACCTATTTGTTCGAGGGCGCGATCGAGCATCGCGACAGCCTGGGCACCCGGCAGGTGATCGAGCCGGGCGCGGTGAACCTGATGACGGCGGGGCGCGGGATCGTCCATTCGGAGCGGTCGCCGGCCACCGAGCGGCCCGACGGCCCGACGCTTTACGGGATGCAGACCTGGCTGGCGCTGCCCGATGGGCGGGAAGAGGTCGAGCCCGCGTTCGAGCATGCCGACGGCTCGGCGCTGCCTTTGGTCGAGGGCGAAGGTGTATCGGCGCGAGTGCTGATGGGGACATTGTGGGGCAAGAGCGCCGGGGTGACCGAGCATAGCCCGACCATCTATGCCGACATCCTGCTCGATGCGGGCGCCAGCGTCCCGATCGATGAGGAAGCCGACGAGCGCGCGGTGATGGTGGTCGAAGGCTCGGCGGCCCTCGATGGCCAGCCGCTGGACCCGTTCACCCTTTATATCCTTGCCCCCGGGGAAGCGATGACGCTGAAGGCCTCGGAAGCCGCACGGGTGATGCTGCTGGGCGGCGAAGCATTCGCGACCAAACGCCATGTGTTCTGGAACTTCGTCTCGTCATCGCGCGACCGGATCAACCAGGCCAAGGAGGATTGGAAGGCGATGCGTTTCCCGCTCGTGCCGGGCGACGACAAGGAATTCATCCCGTTCCCCGAGGTCGTCACGACGGTCAGCTATCCGTGATGCGGCAGGAGCATCTTCCGCTTTCCACCGGCATCGCGATGAATGTCGCGCTAGCTGGGCCGGAGGATGCGCCACCGGTCATCCTGCTTCACGGGTTCCCCGAGTCCCATCGAACCTGGCGGGGGCTGGCACCGCTGCTGTCGGACGAGTTCCGGCTGGTCATGCCCGACCAGCGCGGCTTCGGCGACAGCGACCGGCCGCAGCAAGTCGAAGACTATGCGACCGACAAGCTGATTGCCGACCTGTTCGCGCTTGCCGACGCGCTGAGGATCGACCGGTTCGCGCTGGTCGGGCACGACTGGGGCGGTGCGATCGCCTGGGCGGCCGCGATCCGGGGTGACCCGCGCGTCGAGCGGCTGGCGATCGTCAACTCGCCGCACCCGCTGATCTTTCAAAAGAGCCTGATCGAGGACGAGGCCCAGCGCGAGGCTTCGCAATATATTCGCGCCTTCCGCGAGCCGACTTTCGAGAAGTTCGTCGAGGGCATCGGCTATGAGGCATTCTTCGACAAAGGCTTTTCGAAGCATGTCGATATGGCCGCGATCCCGCGGCACGAGCGCGACCTCTACATCGCGCAGTGGAGCCGGCCGGGCGCGCTGACCGCGATGCTCAACTGGTATCGCGCCTCGCACATGGTCGTCCCGCAACCGGGCATCACGGTTGATGTCCCCGACCTGGTTCTGAGGGCGTTCCCGAAGATCAAAGCCCCGGTGCGGGTCGTCTGGGGCCTGGACGACAAGGCGCTGCTCCCGGTCCAGCTCGACGGCATTGGCGAGATCGGCGACGACGTCGAAGTCTTCCCGCTAAAGGGCGTCGGGCATTTCGCTCCCTGGCAGGCCCCGGAACGGGTCGCCGAAGCCTTGCGCCCCTTCCTTGCCGGGAATTGAGCCGCTACAGGCCCGCCATCATGACTCGCTCCATCTCGCGTTCCGCCGCCCGGCTCGCCGCCGTGCAGGCGCTCTACCAGCAGGAAATGGAAGGGACGCCGACGGCGCGCCTGATCCACGAGTTTCACGATCACCGGCTCGGTGCGACGATCGAGGGGGACACCTATGTCGAGGCCGAGCTGAGTTTCTTCGATGACCTGGTATCGGGTACCGCCGCCCGCCGCGACGAGATCGACGCGCTGATCGCCGGGCGACTGGCCGAGGGCTGGACGCTGGAGCGGCTCGACAAGCCTATGAAGGCGATCCTTCGCGCCGGCGCTTATGAGCTGATCGGGCGACCCGACGTGCCCGTCGGCACCGTCATCAGCGAATATGTGGACGTCGCGGATGCCTTTTACGACAAGCGCGAGAAGGGCTTCGTCAACGGCTTGCTCGACGCCATCGCCAAGAGCGCCCGGCCCGCCGCCTAGGGGCTTCCATCGGCCCCCGCTCCCGGGTCTATAAGCAGGTCATGAGCATCGGCGAACTGGCATTTATCGAGCGGCTGCGGGCATTGGCGACCCATCCGGCCGCGCGCGGTCTCGACGATGATGTCGCGGTGGTCGGCGACCTGGTGCTGACCCACGACACGATCGCGGAAGGCGTCCATTATCTGCCCAACGATCCGCCGGCCTCGGTTGGCTGGAAGCTGGTCACGGTGAATCTGAGCGATCTCGCGGCCAAGGGCGCGGAACCGGTCGCGGCGCTGATGAGCGTGACGATTTCGGGCGATGGGGAGTGGGAGGACCGCTTCCTATCGGGCGTGGCGGCCGCGTGCGAGGCCTATTCGCTCCCGCTAGTCGGAGGGGACACGATCGCCCTTCCCCTTCACGCGCCGCGAGTGCTCGGCCTGACCGCGATCGGCCGGGCGGCCGGGCGGATACCGTCGCGCGGCGGCGCCAGGCCGGGCGACAGGCTTTGGCTGGTCGGCACCCTCGGAGACGCTGCGATCGGCCTTGCCGCCCTGATTGCGGACCCAAGGGCGGAAGGGCCGCTGGTCGAGTCCTATCGCCGGCCGGTGCCGCAGCTGGCGGCCGGGCGCGAGCTGGCAACCCATGCCAGCGCGATGATGGATGTTTCGGACGGGCTTCTGCTCGACGCATCGCGGCTGTGCGCCGCCAGCCGTTGCGGCGCACGCATCGACCTGGACAGCCTGCCCTTGTCGAAAGGCTTCATCGCCGAGCGCGGAGGGGATCGGAAGGCCCGGTTGGCGGCGGCGACGGGCGGCGACGATTACGCGCTGCTGGCTGCCTTTCCGGCCGGCTTCGACCCGGAATTAAAGCTTTCTTTACCTTCGCGGACGATTCTTGCCTGCATCGGCACAATCACCGACGGCCACGGGCTTTCCCTGTTCGACGCCGCGGGCGACGTTCCGATGCCGGAGCAACTGGGCTATGAACATCACGCTTAGCGCCCGCCAATGGGCCATCGCCGTCCTGGGGCTCGCCTCGGGCATGGCGACCGCGCTGCTGCTCCGCTAGGCGGCCGACAAGAGGC
>Ga0307411_10001003_pt1 | contig 10877 bp, 9 predicted proteins | sample DK1Ometagenome_2_FD_203712 | JGI IMG/M metagenome (GOLD analysis project Ga0307411, IMG submission 203712) | Maize rhizosphere microbial communities from greenhouse at UC Davis, California, United States - DK15-O-1 | ecosystem: Host-associated > Plants > Roots > Rhizosphere > Soil | place: USA...
CTGAGGTTGATGAGAGGTCCCCTCACGGACAACGGTCCACTCAGTACACTGCACTACACGTTGCAGTGCAGTGGAGGGGAACGTCGATGACCCAGCACCGGGGTCAGCCCGAGAAGCGGCTGGCCATCGCCCGCGGCGCCCGGACCGTGTTCGGGCGTGAAGGCTTCACCCGTGCCAGCGTCGACGCCATCGCCGCCGAGGCCGGGGTGTCCAAGCGCACCATCTACAACCACTTCGCCGACAAGGAGTACCTGTTCCGGTCGGTCATCCTCGACGGCGCCGCCGAGGTCGCCGCCACGCACACCCAGATCGCGGACCGGCACCTGCGCAAGATCCTCGACCTGGAGGAGGACCTGATCGCGTTCGGGTTGGAGTGGGCCTCCTCCCCGACGGCGTTCGCCGGGCACTTCGCCCTCGTCCGCGCCATCCAGGCCGAGGCCTCGCACATCCCGCTGTCGGTGCTCCAGGCCTGGCAGGAGGCCGGGCCGCTCGCGTTCCAGCGCGAGCTGGCCGGGCACCTGCGCCGGATGGCCGACCGCGGCCTCCTCTCGGTCCCCGAGGGCACCGAGGCGGAGGCCGCGAACCTCTTCAACCTGCTCACGTTCACCAACGTCGTCCAGCGGTCGTTCTACGGAGCTGTCGAACTGCCCGAAGCCGAGGTCGTCGCGCTGGTCACCAGCGGGGTCAAGGCGTTCCTCCGGCTCTACCAGGCCTGAGCCTCACGCGGCTGTCAGCTCCGAGGTCAACGCGGCCAGCAGCTCGCCGACGATGCGCACGCCGTCCTGGGTCAGCACCGACTCCGCGTGGAACTGCATCGACGCGAAGTTGTCGCCGCGCAACGCGTGCACCTCGCCGGTCTCCCGGTCGCGGCTCACCTCCACCACGCCGAGGCCACCGCAGTCGACCTGGTCGGCGGAGCTGTGGGCCGCGAAGGTGTTGTAGAAACCCACGCGTTCCGCGGCGCCGAACAGGTCGATCTGCCGCTGCGTGCCCTGGTTCGGCACGTCGCGGCGCACCAGGTCGAACCCGAGCAGCGTGCTGAGCACCTGGTGGCTCAGGCACACCGCGAGGAACGGCTGCCGCCTGGTGAGCAGCTCGTCGATCGCCGCGCGCAGGTGCGCGATCTTCGGGTGGTCGACCTCGCGCGGGTCACCCGGCCCAGGCCCCATCACCACCAGGTCGTGGCCGTTGAAGTCGTACGGTTCATCGAACCGCCGCACGCTCACCTTCAGGCCCAACGACCGCAGCTGGTGGGCGATCATCGAGGTGAACGTGTCCTCGGCGTCCACGATCAGCGCCCGGCGCCCGGCCAGCACCGGCTGCGACTTGGTGCGCGCGCCGTCCTCGGTCAGCCAGAAGCCCGCGATGTTCGCGTTGCGCTCCTCCAGCGCCGCCCGCACGCTCGGGTGCTCGGCGAAGCGGACCGCGCCGTCCGAACCCAGCGCGGCGAGCAGGCCTGCCGCCTTCGCCCTGGTCTCGGCGACCTCGGACACCGGGTCGGAGTGGCGCACCAGCGTCGCGCCGACACCGATCCGCACCCGGCCGCTCGCCTCGATGTCGGCGGATGACGATGGACGAGTCCATCGTGCGGCCGCCGTGCTCGTCCCGCCCGATCAGCGCGATGACCCCGCTGTAGTACCCGCGGCCGTGCGGCTCGTACCGGCTGATCACCTTGCAGGCGCTCTCCAGCGGGCTGCCGGTGACGGTCGGGGCGAACATCGTCTCGCGCAGGATTTCCCGCGGGTCGCGGGTGCTGCGGCCGTCGATGAAGTACTCGGTGTGCGCCAGCCTGGCCATCTCCCGCAGGTACGGGCCGACGACGCGGCCGCCGTTGTCGCAGATCCGGGCCATCATCTTCAGCTCTTCGTCCAGCACCATGTACAGCTCGTCGGATTCCTTGCGGTCGGCGAGGAAGTCCATCACGCCGGACAGGGCCGGACCCGACGGCGGGTACCGGTAGGTGCCGCTGATCGGGTTCATCACGACGGTGCCTGCGGACAGGCTGATGTGCCGTTCCGGGGTGGCGCCGACGAACGTGCGGTCACCGGTGTGCACGAGGAACGTCCAGTAGGCGCCGGTCTCACCGCTCATCAGCCTGCGGAACAACGACAGCGCGCTGTGCGTGGTGTAGCCGGTGATGTCGGCGACGTACGAGCGCTTGATGACGAAGTTCGCGCCTTCGCCCTCGCCGATCTCGTCGGCGATGACCCGGCGGACGATCTCCGCGTACGCGTCGTCGTCCACGTCGAAGTGGCCGCCCGCCAACTCGGTCGGCACGTTCGGCAGCCTGCGCAGCACGTCGTCCACCGACAGCACGGCCTGGTCGGTGACGGTGAGCGCGATCAGCGGCTCGCCGTCGTCGACGGCCGCGAAACCGCGCTCGGCGATCTGCCGGTACGGCACGATCGCCAGCACCTCGTGGCCGGGGCCCGTGTTGTGCCCCAACGGGATGCCCGCCAGGTCGTCCGGAGTGGACAGCGTGCCGACGAGGACGTCGAGCTTCCCCTTGCCGGTCGACTCGGGGCGGTGCAGCAACGCGAAGGCGGGCGGTCGTGGCGCGAGCACCCGGTTGAGCAGGTCGGTGTTCACCGGCGGTCCTTCCTCGGTCACCGGGCGACCGCGTGCGCGGGTGCCTGGAGCTGGTGGAGAGCGTCATCGGTGGTGGTGACGACCGCGCAGCGCTGCGCCGCGTAGTCGATGGCCATCCGGTGGAACTCCGGGGTGAAGTCGGCGATCGCGTCCGCGACCAGGAACGTCTGGATGTCGTTGGTGAAGGCCTCGACAGCGGACATCAGGACGCCGACGTGCGCGTAGACGCCGCAGATGACCAGCTGGTCGCGACCCCGCGCACGCATCCGCGCCAGCAGGTCGGACCGGAAGAAGGCGCTGTAGCGCCACTTCGTGAACACCCAGTCGCGCTCACCGGGCGCGAGCGGGTCGACCACCTGCCGGTCGACCGGGTCGACCCGCATGCCCGGACCCCAGAAGTCCTTGAGCAGCCCGCGCTGCTCCTCGTTCATGCCGCCGGGCTGCGCGGTGTAGGCCACCGGGATGCCCAGGTCCGCGCAGCGCTCGCGCAGCCGCACGGCGTTGCCGATCAGCTCCCCGCGCAGCGGCTCCGGGAACGGCTTGAGGAAGTACCGCTGCATGTCGTGGACCAGCAGCACGGTCCGGTCGGGATCCGCTGTCCACTGGGCGATGTTGTCGGGCAGTTCGCCCGCTGTCGGCATCGGGTACGGCGCGATCGGGGGAATGCCCGCCATGGCTCCTCCTCGAAGTGGGCTGGACTGTCCGGAGTGGACTTGCTCAGACGCCGAGCGTGGCGCCGCCGTCGACCGTCAGGTCGTGCATGGTGATGTGCGACGCCTGGTCCGACAGCAGGAACACGACGGCGTCGGCGATGTCGGAGGGGAGGGCGAGCTTGCCCAACGGGATGCCGACCCGGTAGGCGTCCGGCCTGCCCTGGATGGTGCCCCTGGGCCCGCTCTCGTCGTGCCACATCGAGCTGAGCATCGGGGTGTCGGTCGAACCGGGGGCCACCAGGTTGCAGCGGATCCCGTGCTTGGCGACCTCCAGGCCGAGGCACTTGGTGAACATCGTCGCGGCGGCCTTGGACGCCGCGTACGCGGACATCTCGGTGCGCGCGGTGCCCGCGGCGTTGGACGCCACCGTGACGACGGCGCCGCCACCGCGCGGCACCATCCGGTTGACCACTGCCTTGGACATCAGGAAGACACCTGTCGTGTTGACGGCGAAGGTGGCCGCCCAGTCCTCGTTGCTCAGGCTCCTGGCCTCGCCCAGGCGCAGCACGCCCGCGGCGTTGACGAGGTAGTCCAACGGGCCGAGGTCGTTCTCCACGGCGTCGACCACGGCCTCGACGTCCTCGCCGTCGGTGACGTCGGTCGGGAAGGCGTGCACGGATAAGCCGTCCGCTGTCAGTTTTTCGACGGCTTCGCTCAGGCCGGTGGCGTCCCGGTCCACAGCGGCGACGCGCACGCCGCGCTCGCCGAGCGCACGGGCCACCGCCGCACCGATCCCACCCGCGGCACCGGTGACCAACGCGATCTTGTTTTCCATGTTCCGACCTCTCGTTGGATGTGTCAGCCGCGCCAGGCGGAAACCGCCGCGACGGCCTGGTCCGGGTTGAGCCGCGGGTCGCAGAAGCTGGTGTACTTGTCGCCGACCCGGTCGACGTCCGACTGGTTCATCACGCACTCGGTGACGTCGTCCGGCGTGGTCTCCAGGTGCAGGCCGCCCGCGACGCCACCGGCTGTGCGGACCCCGCTCTGGAAGTACTGGATCTCCCGGATGACCGTCTCCAGGAACCGGGTCTTGAGCCCGTCCGGCGCGGTGACGGTGTTGCCGTGCATGGGATCGGTGAGCCAGATGACCGGGTGCCCCGCCGCGCGCACGGCGGCCACCAGCGGCGACAGCTTGTCCACGACGGCCTCGGCGCCCATCCGCGCGATGAGCGTGAGCCTGCCGGGCTCACGCCACGGGTCGAGCCGCTCGCACAGCGCCAGCAGCTCGTCGATCGCCATGCCGGGGCCGACCTTGCAGGCGACCGGGTTCACGACCTGCGCGAGCAGGTCCACGTGCGCGCCGTCGACCTGGCGGGTCCGCTCGCCGATCCACGGGAAGTGGGTGGAGGTGAGCAGCAGCCCACCCGCGGAGTCCCTGCGGAGCAACGGGATCTCGTAGTCCAGCAGCAGCGCCTCGTGGCTGGTCCACACGACCGGGTCGATGCTCGGCCGCTCGGCCGTGTCCCGCCAGCCGAGGTGGTCCATCACGTCGCTGGCCGCCTGGTAGCAGGCCAGCATGCGGTCCGGATCGGGCCGCCTGCCCTCGGGGTCGGGCTCCGGGCTGTTGACCATGTGGCCGCGGTACACCGGAAGTTCAACCCCGGCAACCATTTCAGTCGGTTTGGAGCGCGGCTTCGCGAACTGGCCCGCAATCCGGCCGACTCGCACCACCGGCTGGTGGGTCGTCATCTTCATCATGCCCGCGAGCACGTCGAGCAATCCCGCCTTGCGGGCGACGTACCCGGCTTCGCACTCGGCGGGATCCTCGGCGCAGTCTCCCGCCTGCACCAGGTGAGCTTCGCCTGCGGCGACCGACGACAGCACCGAACGCAGCGTCGCCACGTCGTCAGCGGTGACGAGTCCGGGACGCGACGCGAGCTCATCCCTCACCCGCTGGACATGAGAATCGTCGCCCCATCGCGGCTGCTGCTGAGCCTGTCTCGGTCGGATGTCGACCAGGGCGTTGTCCACTGAAGTCTCCAATCACGAATGGGCGGATGAGCACGGCGGCCATTTCGGCTGCGGAGTAGCGAAAAGGAATGAAATCCGGGAAACCCGCGGACAATTCGATACTGCGGGGAACTCCCGAGATCGGCAAAGATCCGTCGCGCACTCCGTCAAGTGACGGCTATTCCATCAGGTCAGTGCCCACGGAGTGGTCGACCAGACGCGCCGCGGCGCCGGTGTAACGGGTCGGGTCGCACAGCTCCGCGAGTTCGGCGGCGGAGAGCAGACCCAGCAGTTCGGGTTCCCGCGCAAGGACTTCGGGCAGCGGGAGTCCAGTGTGGTCGGCGGCGATCGAGGCACGGGTCAGCAGGCTCCGCGCCACCGCGCGCCCGATCCGGGGCGCCAGCACTGCCGCGATCCGCTCGGACACCACCTGGCTGCCGGTAAGGTCGAGGTTCGCTCTCATCCGCTCCGGGCGGACTTCCAAGCCCTGCGCCAGTTCCACGGCCGTGTGCGCGGCTCCGCCGGTCAGCCGCAGGCATTCGCGCAGCAGCTGCCACTCGGCGTGCCAGGCGCCCGCCGAGCGCTCGTCCTCGGACACCAGGCACTGGGTCAACCCGGCCGCGATCGCCGGGACTTGGATCGCCGCGCTGCGCAGCAGCGTGGCGAGCACCGGGTTGCGCTTGTGCGGCATGGCCGACGAACTGCCGCGACCCGCCGCCGTCGGCTCGGCGACCTCGCCGACCTCGGTGCGCGCCAACGACTGCACGTCGACAGCGATCTTGCCCAGCGCGCCCGCTGTGAACGCCAGCACGGCGGCCAGGTCCGCGATCGGCGTGCGCAGCGAATGCCACGGCAGCACCGGACGCGCCAGTCCGGTCTCCGCCGCGAAGGCGTCCACCAGGTCGTCGACGTAGTCGGGCCCGACCTCGCCGTCGAGGTCCGCGTAGACCAGGTAGCCCGCGAGCGTGCCCGCGGCTCCGCCGAGCGCGACGGGCAGTCCCCCGTCGAGCACGGCGGCCAGCCGCCGGTCGGCGTCGAGCACCAGCTGCCGCCACCCGGCGACCTTGAGCCCGAACGTCGTCGGGACGGCGTGCAGGGTGAGCGTGCGCCCGGCCATCGCGGTGTCGCGGTGCCGGGAAGCCAGTCGTGCCAACGCCGCCGCGGTGCGCCCGAGGTCGGTCCTGATCACCCGGAGCACCCGGTCGGCGACCAGCATCGCGCCGGTGTCGAAGATGTCCTGGCTGGTGGACCCCCGGTGCACGTACTCGGCGGCGGCCGGGTCGACCGCCGCGACGGCGCCGGTCAGCGCCCGCACCAGGCCCACCACCGGGTTCGCGGTTTCCCGCGCGGCCACGGCCAACCCGATCAGGTCGAACAGCTCGGCCCGTGCGGTGCCGGTGATCGTGTCGGCCGCGTCCTTGGGCAGCGTGCCGAGCCGGGCCTGGGCCCTGGCCAGCGCCGCCTCGGCGTCGAGCATGGCTTGCAGCCACGCGTGGTCCGACACCATGGACTCGACCGGGGTGCCTGCCCGCACCGGTGAGAGCAGGCCCGCGTCGTGGAGCATCTCGGTCACACGATCACGCCGGTCAGGTGCGTGTCCACACCCTCGAGGTCCGACGGCAGCACCGGGAACGGCGCCCGCGCGACCGGGGGCAGGGACAGCACGGCACGGGCGATCGCGTCGGAGTCGCCCAGCGTCACCGAGTCCACGCCGGGCCGGATGCCCGCCGCCGTCACCCAGTGCACGGCCTCCGTCGGGACGCCGTAGGCGAACCGCCGGGGGTGCGCGTTGCCCTTGGCGTCGAGGACCCGGTACGGGCGCTCGGTGACCGCGAGCCCGCCGGTCTCGTAGCCGGTGCCGCAGGCGCCCGCGATGCGGTAGTTGCGGACCTGCTCGGTGGCCAGCAGGTGGCGCAGCAGCGGATCCGTGGTGCGCCGCAGGTCCGGCTCGGGCAGCCGGGCCTCGATCAGCACCGTCGACCGGATCGGTGGGCCCGCCACGACGTTCGACTCGGCGACGAACGCCGGGTCGTCGCCGGTGTCGAGCACCACCACGGTCCCCGGCCCGGTCAGCTCCAGCACGCCCGCCTCGATCAGCGCGATCATCTCCTCGATCCGCGACACCGGCGGGCCGATCGACAGGAACGCGTTGAGCGGGGTGTACCAGCCGTCCAGGTCGTCGCGGTAGGAGTTGCCCTCCAGCCCGCCGTGGTCGACCAGCAGCCGGATCTCGTTGCGCAGGTCGCGCAACACGTCCAGCGCCGCCTTGAGCGGACCGCTGACGTTGCCCGCCCGCGCTTCCACGACGTCGTGGGCCAGGTACTCCAGCAGCCACGTCCGGAAGTCGGACCGGTCGGCGAACTCACAACCCCGGTACGGCCGGGAAATCCGCTCCCAGTCCCACCTGTCGGTCGGCTCGACGCCGTAGGAGTCCAGCAGGCGGTTGCGCGCCGGTCCTTTCGCGACGGTCAGGTACCGCTCGACGAGCTCCGCGCCGTCGGCCGCCCGGCCGCGCGAGGTCAGCAGCGTGCCGTAGTAGACGCTTTCCACCTCGGTGGCGATCAGCGGCCACAGGTCGGTGCCGAAGTGCAGCCGGTCGCCGTCGTTCGCGCGGTCGCGCAACCCGGTGATCACCTCGGGGGTGAGCAGGCGCGGCAGGTACCTGCCGTACGCGCCCTTCTCGTTCTCGCCGCGGGCGTGGTACGGGATGCCGCGCCGCGAGGTGGCGTACAGCTTCGGCTCGCGGCCGGACGGCTGGTACACCAGCCGGTCGCCCGCACGGGTGAACTCGCCACCGCGGCCGACAGTGAACAACGCCATGTGGTCGAAGAAGTTCAGGCCCAGACCGCGCAGCAGCACCGGTGTGCCCGCCTCGATCGCGCTGAGGTCGAGGTCGGCCGGGTTGCCGGGGGTCACGTAGGTCAGGTTGTGCACGCGGGCCAGGCTCGCCGTCCGCGCCTCGCGCGGGGACAGCCGCGCGGGCACGTGGCCCTGCGCCAGCACCACGGCGTCCAGGCCGTGGACGCGGCTGCCGTCCTCCAGGCGGATCCCCTGCGGGCCACCGGGAATGCCGTTGGTGTCGGCCATGGCGACCGCCCGCGACCGGTGCACCTCGATGGTGACGTGCTCCGGCGCGAGGTCCACGACGCGGTCGAACGCGGCCTTGAGGTAGCAGCCGTAGAACGCGCGGGTCGGGTAGGAGTCCGGGCCCAGTTCCCGTGCCTCGGCAAGGGTCTTCTCGTCAGTCTGATCGTCGGCTCCGCCGACGGCAATCTGATCGTCGGCTCCGCCGACGGCAATCTCCCGAGCCCACTCGTACAGGCTCGGGCCGGGCTCGATCGGTCCGTCGATCGAGGCGCTGTCGTCGGTGTAGACGGTGATCTGCGAAGCCACCGTGTTCATCAGCAGGTGCCGCGACTGCTCGGTGCGCCACACCGCGCCCGGTCCGGGAGTGGCCGGGTCGATCACGTGCACGGTGATCGAGCGGTGCGACGGCGACCTGCGCTCGTTGGCGCACAACCGTTCCAGCACGGACAGGCCACGAGGTCCGGCGCCGACGACGCACACCTCGACGTGATCAGCGCTCATGCCGACGCTCCAAAGGTCTTGGCCCCGTGCATCCACGCCACCTGGTCGTGCAGATCGGACGCGGACAAACCGGCCAGCAGTTCGTTGCGCGCCTTCGCCGCGTCGTCGGCCGGGTGCCACAGCACGGTGCTCTCGCGGGAGGTGAGCTGGATCTTGGCGGTGCGCTCGCGTCGTTCGGCGTTGTACTTCTCGAACCGCGCGGCGAACTGGTCCGCGGCGCAGTCGAGCAGGTCGCCCAGCAGCACGGCGTCCTCCAGGCCCTGGCACGCGCCCTGCGCCGCGAAGTGCAGCATCGGGTGGGCGGCGTCGCCGAGCAGCACGACCCGGCCGTCGGTCCAGTTCGCCACCGGGTCGCGGTCGACCAGCACCCACGACTTGAAGTCGTCGCCCAGGTCCAGCAGCCGCCGCGCGGCGGGGCCGAGTCCGGCGAACACCTCGCGGACGTGCGCGGTCTCCACGGCCACCCCGTTGACGGCAGTGGTCGCGCCGTCCTCGTGGATCGCGGCCAGGTTCAGCGTGCGCCCACCGTTGATCGGGTAGTGCACGAAGTGCCGACCGGGTCCGGCCCACCAGGTGACCGCGTTCCAGCGCAGCTCCTCGGGCACCTCGTCCATCGGGATCAGCGCGCGGTACACGGTGTGCCCGGACACGCGGGGCTCGCCGTCACCGACGAGCTGCCCGCGGATCGCGGAGCGGATGCCGTCTGCGCCGATCACCGCGTCGCCGGTGATCCGCTCGCCGGTGTCCAGCACGACTGTCGCGCTGAGCGCGTCCTGCTCGTACCCGGTGACGTGGCAGCCGCTGCGCAGTTCGATCCCGTCCGCGGCGCGGCAGGCGTCGAGCAGCAACGTGTGCAGCTCGGCGCGGTGCACGACGACGTACGGGTTGCCGAACCGCGCCCGGTACTCACCGGTCAGCGGCATGCTCACCACGTGCTCGCCGGTGACGCCGTCCATGAACCGCAGCTCGTCGATGTAGACCGCCGCCGCGCGGACCGCGTCGCCCAGGCCGAGCCTGCCCAGCGCGTGGATCCCGTTCGGCGCGATCTGGATGCCCGCGCCGAGTTCGGCGAAGACGTCCGCCCGTTCCAGCACGACCACCCGGTGGCCCTGCCGCACGATGCTGATGGCCGCGGCCAACCCGCCGATGCCACCGCCGACCACAACTACCTCGGACATGCCGCTACCTGCCTTCACCGCTGGCCAGGATGCGCGCCAGCTCGAGCCGCTTGATCTTCGTGGTGGCGGTCTGCGGCAGATCCGCCAACTTCCACTGGACCGGGTCCTTCATCACCGGCAGGGTCGACGCCGCCGCGCGCCACGCGACCAGGTCGAGCGGCCGGTCGCCCTTGGTGCACACCACCGGCAGCGCCTTGCCGTCCTCGGCCGGGATGATGATCACCTCGGCGAGTTCGGGCAGCTTGCCGAACAGCGTGTCCTCGGCGGCCAGCGTGCTGCCGAAGCCGTCGATCAGGTCGACCTCGCGGTCGAGCAGGTGCAGGCAGCCCCACTTGGTGCGGTAGCCGACGTCGCCCATCCGCCACCAGCCGTCGGTGACCTGGTTGTCGTAGCGCTCCTGCTCACCCAGGTACGTGACGATCCGGCCGTCGCTGCGCACCTCGATGTAGCCGGGGTTCTCCTCCGACGGCGGCTTGCCGTCACGGCTGACCACCCGCACGTCGGTCATGCCGGGGAACGGCATGCCCACGCAGCGGCCGTCGTCGGCGAGCGTGCGGCGCTTGGTGAACGCGCGCGCGACCGCCGGGCCGACCTCGCTCTGGCCGTAGAGCTGGCCGAACAGCGGCGCGCGCCGCTTGGAGGCGCGCAGCAGGCGGTGCACCGTGCGCGGGTGGATGGCGTCGAAGGTGCTGCTGAACAGCTTCACGTTCGCCAGCGGCTGCCGCGGGTCGTCCGCCAGCTCCTCCCACTCCATGAACGAGTTCGGGTGGGCTTCCAGGATGCCGGGCTTGAGCTGGGCGAACAGGTCCGCCGCGCGCTTGGGGTCCGAGTCGGCGAGCACCACGATCGGGAACCCGCG
>Ga0307411_10001004_pt1 | contig 10876 bp, 8 predicted proteins | sample DK1Ometagenome_2_FD_203712 | JGI IMG/M metagenome (GOLD analysis project Ga0307411, IMG submission 203712) | Maize rhizosphere microbial communities from greenhouse at UC Davis, California, United States - DK15-O-1 | ecosystem: Host-associated > Plants > Roots > Rhizosphere > Soil | place: USA...
GGGCTGCATCGCGAGCCAGATCAATCATCTCTGACCCGGACGTTGGTCGTTGGTCGTTCTTCGTGGGTCGTCGGGGGCACAGGCACCGGTCTCTGTCCCTCGACGACCCACGACGAACGATCCACGAAGAACGATTTGTTACACTTCGTCGGTTCCGCTCCATGCACCCTGGCGCCCTGAGGGCCCTCGAATTCGACCGCATCGTCTCGGTGGTCACCGGCCTGGCGCTGACGCCGACCGGCGCCGCCCGGCTGGAGAGCCTCCACCCGCTCACTGACGGCAACAAGGTCATCGCCGCCCTGCGCGCGACCACGGAGGGCGCGCGCTTCCTCGCGGACAACCCCGGGTTCCCGCTCCGCGCGCCGTCGGACCTCGAAGCCATCCTCGACGCGCTCGGCGTGGAGGGGCGCCCGCTCGAGCCGCTGCGGCTCCTCGGGCTGGCCGACTACCTCGAATCGATCGAGCACTCGCGCGCCGCGATCGCGAAGCTGGGGCCGTCGTTTCCGATTCTCACGACGCTGGTGGCCGCCGTCGCCTCGTTCAAGCAGGAGATTGCCGAGGTCCGCCGCAAGATCGACGCGTCAGGCGATGTCGCCGACAACGCCAGCCCGGCGCTTGCCGGCATTCGCGATCGTCTGCGCAAGCAGAAGCAGCGCCTGCGCAACACGCTGGAGTCGTTCCTGCGCGGACGCGACACTTCGAAGTACCTCCAGGAGCAGGTCGTTACCGACCGCAACGGCCGCTACGTGCTGGTCGTGCGCGCCGAGCATCGGTCCGCGATCCCTGGCATCATTCACGGCGCGTCGGCCAGCGGCGCCAGCCTGTTCCTCGAGCCGCTCTCCACGGTCGAGATCAACAACGACATCGTCGCGCTGGAGGAGCAGGAGCATGAGGAAGTGCTCCGCATCCTCGCGCAGTTGACAAGCGCCTTCCGCGCGCGCCCGGCCGACCTGCGGCGCACGCTCGACGTCGCCACCGAGCTCGACGTGATTCAGGCGAAAGCGCGGTTCTCGCAGGTCGTGGACGGCATCGAGCCGGCGGTGTCGACCGACGGCACGTTCGAGCTGCGCGGCGCGCGTCACCCGCTGCTGATGAAGAAGGTCAACGACCGCCTCGAAGACGGCCGCCGCGACCAGAACGATGGTCGGGCACGCGAGCCGGTGCCGGTCGACGTGCTGCTCATCCCGCCGGTGCGCATCCTGCTCATCACCGGACCGAACACCGGCGGCAAGACCGTCGCGCTCAAGACGGCGGGACTGGTCGCGGCGATGGCGCAGGCCGGCCTGCACGTGCCCGCGGAGCACGGCACGCGGCTGCCGATCTTCCGCTCGCTCTTTGCCGACATCGGCGACGAGCAGTCGATCTCGGCGAGCCTCAGCACGTTCTCGGCGCACATCACCAACGTCGTCTCGATGGATCGCGACCTGCAGCTGCCCGCGCTCGTCCTGCTCGACGAAGTCGGCGCGGGCACGGATCCGGTCGAAGGCGGCGCGCTCGGCACCGCGGTCATCGATCATTTCCGCCGTCGCGGCGCGCACCTCATCGCCACGACGCACTACGACGCGCTGAAATCGTACGCGTCGACCACGGAGGGCGTGACGAGCGCCGCGTTCGGCTTCGACGCGGAGACGTTCGCCCCGACCTACCGCCTGGTCTACGGTTCGCCCGGCCGCAGCCTGGCGATCGAGATCGCCAAGCGCCTGGGCATGCCCGCCGGCGTCATTGCCGCCGCCCGCGCGAACCTCGGGGATCGGGAAAAGCAGCTCGCCGATCATTTGGCGAAGATGGACGCCGACCTGCGGGCGCTCGAGCACGAGCGGCGGCTCGTCGCGCGCGAGCGCGAAACCTTTGCCGACTCCGAGCACAAGCTGCGATCGCGCGAGGAGACGATCCGCCACCGCGAGGAAACGTTCAACCGCCGGCTGACCGAGCGGCTGGACGAGCAGATTCGATCGGCGCGGCGGGAGATCGACGCGGTCATCGACGGGCTCAAGGCGCGCACCGCCGAGATGACGGCGCAGGCGGCGCGCCAGGTGGCCCACACGATCAGCACCGGCGAGGCGGGCGCCGCCCGCTCCGAAGCGCGAGCCGCGATCGATAAGGTGATCGAGCGCGTCAAGGACGGAACAGGCGCCGAACCTGCCGCGGCAGCCGCGGCCAACGCCGGACCGGTGACCGCCGGCGCGCGTGTGGCGGTCGGCGCGCTCGGTCTCGAAGGCACGGTGATTCACATTCATGACGGCCGGGCCGAAGTCGACGTGCGCGGCAAGCGCCTCCGCGCCCCGCTGCGAGACCTCCGCGTCGTCGCCCAGGCGCCCGCCGTTCGGTCGACGCCGTCCGCCTCGGTGAAGGTGCGCGTCGACCTGCAGCCGCGCGAGACGACGCTGTCGGACCTGAATGTGATCGGCTGCACGGTGGACGAGGCGCTGAGCCGCGCCGAGAAGTTCCTCGACGAGACAACCGTGACCGACCAGCGAACGGTGCGACTGATTCACGGCCACGGCACGGGCCAGCTGCGCCGGGCACTCGCCGAGTTCCTGAAGGGACACCCGCTCGTCGCCAGCTTCCAGCTCGCGCCGCCCGATCAGGGCGGCGGTGGCGTCACGGTCGTGGAACTCAAAGACTGATGGAACAACTCCCAATCTCCAACTCCCAATCTCCAACTTCCAACTCCCAAAGCACGTGCAGGGAGCAAGTCGTCGCCCGGAGCAGGCGTCTTGGGAGTTGTGTAGTTGGTCGTTGGTAGTTGGTCGTTGGTAGTTGGTCGTTGGTAGTTGGTCGTTGGTAGTTGGTCGTTGGTAGTTGGTCGTTGGTAGTTGGTCGTTGGTAATTGGTATGCCCCTCTTCCCGCAGCAGTTCATCGACGACCTGAAACACCAGGCGGACATCGTGCTGGTGATCCAGGACTACGTGTCGCTGAGGAAGATGGGCGCGACGTACAAGGGACTCTGTCCGTTTCACGGCGAACGGACGCCCTCGTTCCACGTGAACCGCGACAAGGGTTTCTTCCACTGCTTCGGGTGCGGCGTCGGCGGCGACGTGATCAAGTTCCTGGAGCTGCACGAGAAGGTCGGGTTCGCCGACGCGGTGAAGATGCTCGCGCAGCGGTTCGGGGTCACGCTGCCCGAGCTCGAGGCCAGCGACGAGCAGCGCGCGAACGCGGCCGAGCGCGAAGGGCTGCTCAAGGTGCACGAGGCGGCGGCCGCGTACTTCCGGCAGCAGCTCGCGTCCAATGCTGGTGCACGCATCCGCAAGCAGATCGCCGAGCGCGGCATCAGCGAGGCGACGAGCGACGCCCTCGGCCTTGGCTACGCTCCGCGCGACGGGCTGCGGACGACGCTCCTGAAGCAGGGGTTTTCCCAGTCGCTGCTGCTGCGCGCCGGCCTCGTGCTCCAGCGTGAAGACGGATCCGTCGTCGATCGCTTCAGGAACCGTCTGATGATCCCGATCTGCCGCGACACCGGCTCGGTCACCGCGTTCGGCGGACGCGCGATCGACCGGGACCAGCAGCCGAAGTACCTGAACTCGCCGGAAACGCCGATCTATTCGAAAGGCCGGACGCTGTACGGGCTGAACCTGTCGAAAGGCGCGATCCGGCAGGGCGGATTTGCAGTCCTAGTAGAAGGCTACTTCGACTTCGCCCAGGTGTATCAGGCGGGGTTCCAGGCGGTGGTGGCCTCGTGCGGCACCGCGCTCACGCCGCAGCAGGCGCAGCAGCTCCGGCGCTTCACCGGCAAGGTGGTCCTGAGCTTCGACCCCGATGCGGCGGGCCAGGGCGCCACCGCGAAGTCATGCGAGATGCTGGTGGGAGAAGGCTTCGAGGTGAACGTCGCCGTCCTGCCGCCGGGTGACGATCCTGACACTTTTGTACGCAAGAACGGCCGTTCCGGCTACGGCGAGCGCCTCAAGAACTCGACGCCGTACCTGGAGTACCTGCTCGATCGCGTGGCCGCGGGCCACAACCTCAATACCGACGAAGGCCGCGTGAAATTCCTCGGCGAAATCATGCCCGTCGCCGGCCGCATCCCGGATGCGACGATGAGGGATCGGTTTGCGGAGCGGATTTCGTTCAAGGCGCGGGTGACGGACGAAGTGGTTCGCGCCGAAATCCGGAAAGCGGCGGTCCAGAAGCAAACCACCCTCACGAAACGGGAAATGCCGAGTTTCGGGCAGGTTACCAAGGCTGAAAAGGGGCTGATCTGGCTCCTCGTTCATCGTCCCGAGGATGCCCTGGCGGCTATCGGCGGCCTCGAGGAGGCCGACCTGGAAAGCCTGGCGTCCCGGCCAGTGCTGGATCTTGCGCGAAAACTGAACGAAGATAGGGGATTCTCTCCATCGGTGCTCCTCGAGCGTCTAAGCATGGGGGAGGCTCAACTCGTGACGGGCATTGCCGGCGGCCAGCCGGAACCGCACGTGCACGATGCCGAGGGGTGTGCCCGCATCATTCGCCGGCTGCGCTACGAGCGCGAGCGCGCGGCCGTGCAGCGGGAGATTGACCGGCTGCAGCAGCTGGGCGCGGCGCAGCATGGAGAACAGATCAACGCGCTGCTGGCGCGCAAGCGCGACCTGTTTCATCGCATCGAAGGCTTGATTTAGGAGACAACGCATCTTGTCGATCGAAGAAAAATACGACGAAGTACGGCAGCTGATCACCGTCGGCAAGGAGAAGGGCTACCTCCTGTACGACGAGATCAACGAGATGCTGCCGTCCGAGGTCACCTCGTCCGAGGAGCTCGACGATCTGTTCAACGCCTTCGGCAGCGCGGGCATCGAGGTCGTCGATTCGGACAAGGCCTACCGCGACGACAAGAGCTTCGATCGGGACGGCTCGGGCGACGAGCCGGAACTGGATCTCACGCCCGGGGCCCTCGACAAGACGAACGACCCGGTCCGCATGTACCTGCGCGAGATGGGCACCGTGCCGCTCCTCACGCGCGAAGGCGAAGTGGCGATTGCCAAGCGCATCGAGCAGGGCAAGCTCGCCGTCATCAAGTCGATCTCGCGCACGCCGACGATTGCCAAGGCGATCATCAGCATGGGCGACCAGCTGCGGGCCGGCGAGCGGACGGTCCGTGAGCTCATTATCTTCACCGACGAGGAGATCACCGACGACCTGATCGAGGAGCGCGCGCAGCACCTCCTCAGGCAGATCGAAGCGGTGCGCAAGGCGCGCGTCGAATTCCAGAAGCTGAACGAGAAGACGCAGGAGACGCCGAAGAAGGACAAGCGCAAGTACCGGCGCGCGCTGTGGAAGTCGCTGCGCGCGCGCATCCGCGTCTCCCAGCTGATTCGTAAAATCGAGTTCACCGAGTCGGTGAAGCGCCGCCTGGTCGACGAAGTCAAGGACGCGGTCGATGCCGTGCAGCGCGTGCAGCGCGAGGTGGACGCCATCGAGCGCCTCGTCAACCCGAAGGTCAAGGCGAAGGCGCCGAAGCTGAAGGACGAGGAGAAGAAAAACCTCCTCAAGAAACAGAAGGACCTGAAGACGAGCGTCAAGGCGCTCATCGACGAGCTCGAGGAAACTCCCGAGCGGCTGCGGCGCACAATCGAGGTCATCGCGCGCGGCGAAGCGCAGGCCGAGCAGGCGAAGAAGGAGCTGGTCGAAGCGAACCTCCGTCTCGTGGTCTCGATCGCGAAGAAGTACACGAACCGCGGCCTGCAGTTCCTCGACCTCATTCAGGAGGGGAACATCGGCCTGATGAAGGCGGTGGACAAGTTCGAGTACCGCCGCGGCTACAAGTTCTCCACCTACGCGACGTGGTGGATCCGGCAGGCGATCACGCGCGCGATTGCCGACCAGGCGCGCACGATCCGCATCCCGGTGCACATGATCGAGACCATCAACAAGCTGATTCGCACGAGCCGCGCGCTCGTGCAGGAGCTCGGGCGCGAGCCGACCTCGGAAGAGATCGCCAAGCGGATGGACATCCCGGTCGCGAAGGTGCGCAAGGTGCTCAAGATCGCGCAGGAGCCGATCTCCCTCGAGACGCCGATCGGCGAAGAGGAAGATTCGCATCTTGGCGACTTCATCGAGGACCGCAACATCGTGTCGCCGGCGGAAGCGGTCATCAACCTGAACCTCAAGGAGCAGACGGAGTCGGTGCTGAAGACGCTGACGCCGCGCGAGGAGAAGGTGATCAAGATGCGCTTCGGCGTGGGCGACGGCAGCGAGCACACGCTGGAGGAAGTGGGCCAGAGCTTCGCGGTCACGCGCGAGCGCATCCGCCAGATAGAAGCGAAGGCGCTGCGCAAGCTGCGGCACCCGTCAAGGAGCCGGAAGCTGAAAGCGTTTTTGGAAGGAAGAACGTAACAGAACGCCTGAATTGGCGATTGGGTGATGAGGCGATTCAGTGATTGACGCGCGAAGCGCGAATCACCGATCACTGAATCGCTCAATCACCAATGATCTTCGGGCCCGTAGCTCAGCGGTTAGAGCGGCCGGCTCATAATCGGTTGGTCCCAGGTTCGAATCCTGGCGGGCCCATTCAAATGGAACTTCCAACGTCCAACTACCCACTCCCAAGGCGCCCCACTCCCGAACGGCCTCGCCGACATGCGGTTTGGGAATTGGGAGTTGGCGTGGTTGGAAGTTAACCCGATGTCTCCAGACCTCGAGCGGCTGATCAAGCTGCAACACCTCGACTCCCGCATCGACGAAGCGCGGCGGACCATCGCCGCGCAGCCTGAACGTCTCGCCGCCGCCGATGCCCGCCTGGCCGCCGCCAGGCAGGTAGTAGACGCCGCCAAGGCCCGCCTCAAGGACAGCCAGGAGAGCCGCCGCGCGCTCGAGAAAGACGCCGCCCTGTATCAGGGTCGGCTCGACAAGTTCAAGGACCAGCTCTCGGCCGTCAAGACGAACCGCGAATACCAGGCGATGCAGCACGAGATCGCCACCGCGCAGCAGGACCTTGGCGCCGCCGAAGAGAAGGTGCTGGAGCGCATGATGGAGGCCGACGCCCTCACGGCCTCGGTAAAGGAGGCGGAGGCGACGCTTGCCGCGCAGCAGAAGGAGATCGACGCGGAGAAGAAGGCGCTCGCCGAGGAGCTGACGGCCACCGAGCACCTGCTGAAGGACACGACCGCGGCGCGCGCGGCGCTCGTCAAGGAGCTCGAGCCGCGGCTGGTGGCTCTCTTCGAGCAGGTGTCGCGCGTGCGCAAGGGCGTGGCGCTCGCGAGCGCGACGCGCGAAGGCCTCTGCTCGGCGTGCCACGTACGGCTGCGGCCGCACGTCTTCCAGCAGGTGCGCGCCAACGATACGATCATCCAGTGCGACAGCTGCAACCGCATCCTCTACTACGTCCCGCCCCCGCAGCCCGTCACCCCTCCGACCATCGTCACGTCGTAGCGCCCTCGTGAGCCAGCTCTCGTTCTTCGGTCAGACAGGCGGCGCGTCGGCGACGGCGAATGTCGACGGCGGCTCGCGCGGCAATCCCGGTCCCGCCGGCTACGGCGTCCGCATCGAGCAGGAAGACGGCACGGTGGTGGAGTTGAAGCAGGCGCTCGCGATGGCCACCAACAACGTGGCGGAGTACAGCGGTCTGCTGGCAGCGCTGCGCTGGGCGGTCGACCACGGCGTCAGCGCGCTGCACGTGCGCGCCGACTCCGAGCTGATGGTGAAGCAGATGAAAGGCGAGTACCGGGTGAAGAACCCGGGGCTGCAGCCGCTCTACGAAGAAGCGCGCGCGCTCGTGCGCCAGATCGGCCGCGTGAAGTTCGAGCACGTCCGCCGCGAGTTCAACAAGGACGCCGACCGGCTCGCGAACGAAGCGATGGACGAGGCCGCCGCGCAGGCAAACGAGGTCCGTGGCGGCCGGTAATATGTCGCCGGGGCCGGCTGTGTTGCCCGCCGCAGCTTTAGCGGAGCCGGGAGCCAGCCCTACCGCGCGCGAATGACTCCTGCCATTCTTCCCGCACGCTCCTTCTCCCTCCTGAACGACGGAAACAGCTCGAGATTGCACGCCGTGCACAGCCCGGCGACGTGGATGTTCCCGGGGCGCACGCCCGCCTGCTCCAGTTGATCGCGGTTGGCGGCCCACGTATCGAGCCGCGGCCTGGATGCTGTGGCCGCCGTGGTGAACCAGCGCGCGACGTGCGATCGCGAGTGGCCGGCGGCAACGAAGGCATCCACGAGTTCCGTTCCGACCTCGTAGCAGCACGGTCCGATTGCCGGGCCGATCGCGGCGATCAGGTCGGCAGGCCGCGCCCGGAACTCTCGCGATAACGCGTTGACCGCCGCTGCCGCCGCGCCTGCTGCAGTGCCGCGCCAGCCGGCATGCACGGCGGCGACCGTGCCGGTAACCGGGTCCGCGATGAGCAGCGGCACGCAGTCCGCCGCACGAACGGCAAGCGCCGTGTCCGGATCGTCCGAAACGAGAATATCAGCCGTCGGCTGGCGTACCGAGGTTGCACGATCACGCCTGCGCATAACGACGACGTCCCGGCCGTGAACCTGCGCGAGCGTGGCCACGTCCCTCGCGTCCAGCGCGGACGCCACCTGCGCCCAGTCGTCGGGCGACGACAACGCCAGTTGTCGTGTCGTGAACAGGTGCGGTGCGACCGCGTCGAGCGGCCGGCACCGCAGCGCCGGGCCCCACGCCTGGGCCGTCCAGCGGAAGTCGTCGGGGATGGGAGAAAGCGTCATGTACGATGAAGGCGCATGGAAATTATAGGGGTCGGCCTCGACGCCACCGAGATTCAGCGCATTGCCGAGGCCATCGAACGCTACGGCGAGCGATTCGTGCGCCGCATCTTCACCGACGGCGAGATTGCCTACTGCCGCCGCAAGCGTGACGCCGCTTCGTCGTTCGCGGCGCGGTTTGCCGCGAAGGAGGCGGCGATGAAGGCGCTCGGTACCGGCCACACGCAGGGCGTGTACTGGACGGGCATCGAAGTCGTGCGCCGCCATGGCCCCCCGAGCATCAGGTTCCACGGCGGCGCCGCGGCGCGTGCCGAGCGGATGGGGGTGACGGGATCGCTCCTGACCATCACGCACTCGCGCGAACTGGCGATAGCGCACGTGATGCTGACCCGCGCCTGACAACTGCTGTTTCCGATCGCGATCGCGCTCCCCGGCACAGCCGAACGCGCCGGCGCGCAACTTGCGCGCTGGCTGTGACTTGCAGCCACACCGCACGGCCGCCGGCAACGGCCCTCGCCTTGCCTCTCCTCCGATCGCCAGCGCAGGAGGACGCCGTGATCGTCAGAATCGTTCACAACGACAAACAGAACCCGCCCGGCAAGCTTGCCGACGCAGAACTGCACTTCACCGAAGGCGTCCTCGGAGGACTCAAGCTGATTGGCTTCAGCGTGTGGGAGCGGCGCACGGGCGGCGGCCGCAACGTCACCTTCCCGGCCCGCAGCTACGCCGTCAACGGCGAGCGGCGCAGCTTCTCGCTGCTGCGCCCGATCGCCGACAGCACCGCGCAGGATCGCATCCGCGAGCTGATTCTGCAGGCATACGCGGAGCACGAGGAAGGAATGGCAACGCCGATGCCGGCAGGGGCCGACCTTTAGGTCGACCCTACAGCATGGGCAGAAGTTTGGCGTTTTCCTGGGCGCGCTTCGGCGGGAGCGTCCACTCCTCGCGCAGCGCCTTGTCGAACTCGCTGCGGAAGAAGCCGTCCTTCAGGCCGCCGTCGATGATGTCCCAGGGCAGCACCGCGTCGGCGGAGCGGTCGCGGAACACGTAGAAGTCGGCGTCGACGCCGCTCTCGGCGCACGCCGCGCGCCAGTTGCCGCCATTGCGCTCGGCGGCTTCGATGGCCGGCGCCACGCGCCGATCGCCGAGTGACAGCAGCGCCTGGTAGAAGGAATGCCGCTCCGATTTGATGTTGAAGTAGACGTTCTCGATGCCGCTCATGAGCGAGCGCATCCGCTGCATCTTCTTTTCGATGCTGCGGGTCTCCTCCATCGCCAGCCGCTGGTAGGCCGTGCCGGGCTTCGGCACGAGCGCGTTCACGCTGCCGACGATGGTGCCGACGCGGCCGCGGGGGCGGGCGTGCCGGAGCATGATGTCGCGCAGCTGCAGCGTGAGATCGCGAATCGCCACCAGGTCCTCGTCGGTCTCCGTGGGCAGCCCGATCATGTAATAGAGCTTCAGGCTCTCCATCCCCTGGCCGAAGATCGTTTCGGCCGCGGCGAGGATCTCGTCGTTGGTCACCGTCTTGTTGATCACGCGGCGCAGCCGATCGGAGCCGGTCTCCGGCGCGATGGTGATCGAGCGCTCGCCGCTTTCGCGCAGCAGCCGCACGATGGTCGGCGTCAGGTCGTCGAGGCGCAGCGAGGCCGGGCTGATCGAATAGCCCATCCCGACGAGGCGCGTCAGGATCTCCTCGATGTCGGGATGATCGCAGAGCGCGATCGACACCAGCCCGGCACGCTTCGAGTACGCCCTCGCGCGCTCGGCCAGTTCGAGGATGCGGTCTTTGGGAAACGCCCGCACCGGCAGGTAGTTGTAGCCCGCCCAGCAGAACCGGCACAGGTTGGCGCACCCGCGCACGACTTCGACGAGGAACCTCGACCCGAACTCGGTGTCGGGCGTGAAGATGGTTGTCGCTGGGGGATCGACGGCTTCGGTGGTCCTGAGCGCGGCTTTCTTCACCACGGGCGGCGCGCCGGTGCCCTCGCGCGGCACGAACCGGGCGATCGTCCCCTCAGCGCCGTACTCCACGTCGTAGAACGCCGGCACGTAGAAGCCGCGCTCGCTGGCGAGCCGTCGCAGCAGATCGTCGCGATCGGACGCGGCCGTGAACCCGCGAAGAAGCGAGGGAATCAGCGCCTCGCCTTCTCCGGCGGCAATGACGTCTGCGAACGGGGCCAGCGGTTCGGGGTTCACGAACGTCACCGCGCCGCCGATCATCACGAGCGGGTCGTGCGC
>Ga0307411_10001005_pt1 | contig 10875 bp, 13 predicted proteins | sample DK1Ometagenome_2_FD_203712 | JGI IMG/M metagenome (GOLD analysis project Ga0307411, IMG submission 203712) | Maize rhizosphere microbial communities from greenhouse at UC Davis, California, United States - DK15-O-1 | ecosystem: Host-associated > Plants > Roots > Rhizosphere > Soil | place: USA...
AAACGATAGCCCGCTGGCGCCCGCTTTGCATTGCGAATCCGTCAGCTCGTCCGCCGGTCGAATAGCGGATTGAATCGGGCGGGATCGCCGTTAGGCTGTTCCGCAGAAGTTTCCCGTTACCAATCCCAGCCATCGGAGATGTGCCCATGCGTTCGAGCTTGCCGCTTGCCGCCCTGCTTTTGACCAGCGCCTGCATGACCGTGCCGCCGCCTCCTCCTCCGCCGCCCGAGCTGGCCGCCGCCGAAGCTCAAGTCGAAACCGCCAAGGAGGCAAGCATTTCCTACCCGTTGACCCGCCGAATGGACCTGGTCGAGCCGCAGTTCGGGGTGAATGTCGCCGACCCCTATCGCTGGCTGGAAAATGACGTCCGCAACGATCCGGAAGTGCGTGCCTGGGTGACGGCGGAGAACCAGGTGACCGACGCGTTCCTGGCGAACCTGCCGCTGCGCGCCCAATTCAAGGCGCGGATGACCGAGCTCTATGATTATGAGCGGTTCGGAGTTCCCGAGAAGAAGGGCGGGCGTTATTTCTACACGCGCAACGACGGGCTGCAGAACCAGTCGGTGCTGTTCGTCCGCGACCGCGTGGACGGCGAAGCGCGGATGCTGATCGACCCCAACACATGGTCTGCCGACGGCGCGACCGCGCTGGCCGAATGGGTGCCGAGCGAGGACGGCAAGCATCTTCTCTATTCGATCCAGGACGGCGGCACCGACTGGCGGACGGTCAAGGTGCTCGACGTCGCGACCGCGCAGCCGATCGCCGACGAAGTGAAGTGGGTGAAATTCTCCAATCTCGATTGGGCCAAGGACGGCAGCGGATTTTACTATTCGCGCTTCCCGGAGCCGAAGGAGGGCCAGACCTTCCAGCAGCTGAACGAAAACCAGTCTATCTATTTCCACAAGCTCGGCACCGCCCAGTCCGCCGACCGGCTGGTCTTTTCGACGCCGGCCAAGCCGGAGCTCAACAACACCGGCGAGGTCAGCGACGACGGCAAATGGCTGATCGCCACCTCGTCGAGCGGGACCGACGCTCGCTACGAGATTTCGCTGGTCGACCTGACGAAGCGGAACGCGAAGCCGAAGGTGATCGTGCCGGGCTTCGATTATGATTATCGTTACGTCGGCAACCGCGGGCCGATCTTCACCTTCGTGACCAACCAGGATGCGCCGCGCCTGAAGATCGTGACGCTGGACGTCAGCAAGGCGAACCCGAGGCCGGTGACCATCGTCGCCGAGGACCAGGCGACGCTGGACGGTGCGTCGATGGTCGGCGGGAAATTGATCGCGTCCTACCTGGTCGATGCGAAGACCGAGGTGCGGGTCCACGATCTCGCCGGCAAGCTGCTGGGCAAGGTCGAGCTGCCGGGCATCGGAACCGCGTCGGGCTTCGACGGGGAGCTTGGCGACAAGGAGACCTTCTTCTCCTTCACCAGCTACAACCGCCCGACGACCATCTATCGCTACGATGTCGCGGGCGGGCAGGCGAGCGTGTGGGAAGCGCCGAAGCTGAAATTCGACCCGGACGAATATTCGGTCGAGCAGCGCTTCTACGCGTCCAAGGACGGGGCCCGGATCCCGATGTTCGTCGTCCGCAAGAAGAGCACGACCGGGCCGGCGCCGACCATCCTCTACGGCTATGGCGGGTTCGATGTTTCGCTGACCCCCGGTTATTCGCCGACCAAGCTGGCGTGGATGGAAGCGGGCGGCGTTTTCGCCGTCGCCAACCTTCGCGGCGGCGGCGAATATGGCAAGGCCTGGCACGACGCCGGGCGGCTTCAGAACAAGCAGAACGTGTTCGACGATTTCATCGCCGCCGGCGAGTATCTCAAGGCCAGCGGGATCACCGGCAAGGACCAGCTGGCAATCGAGGGCGGGTCGAACGGCGGGCTCCTGGTGGGCGCGGTCGTCAACCAGCGGCCCGACCTGTTCGCCGCCGCCCATCCGGCGGTGGGCGTGATGGACATGCTGCGCTTCGACAAGTTCACCGCCGGCCGCTACTGGGTCGACGATTATGGCTATCCCAACAAGGAGGCCGACTTCCGCACGCTCCTGACCTATTCGCCCTATCACAACATCAAGGGCGGGCGGGACTATCCGGCCATCCTGGTGACGACCGCCGACACCGACGACCGCGTCGTCCCCGGCCACAGCTTCAAATATATCGCGGCGCTGCAGGCGGCGGAGGGAACCGGCGACAAGCCCCACCTGATCCGCATCGAAACCCGGGCCGGGCATGGCAGCGGCAAGCCGACAACCAAGATCATCGAGGAAGCAGCGGACGTCTATGCATTCCTCGGCCGGTTCACGGGGTTGGGCCAAGCGGCCGAGTAGGACCGGGGGCATGCCACTTGCGTGTCCCCCATCCGCAAGAGCCGGCCCGAGGCGGCCGTGCGACCAGCGACGACCGGTTTCGAAACCGTAACGGCGCCGAAGCATTCTATCGTTCGAGGTTCTCAACATGGGGGACCCGAACGAGGAGAATGTTGATGAGCATCTTCGGCAAGATCAAGGACGCGATTTTCGGTCATAAGGAGGCCGCGAAGCCGGCGCCGGGCGGGGCTCCCCCGCCGACGGGGCAAGCCTCTCCAACGCCTCAGGCCCAGCCCTCTCCGCAGCCGCAGGCGCAGCAGGTGGATGTCGAACAGGTTCTGGCGGAGATTGCCCGCGGCAAGGGCAACCCGGACCTAAATTACCGGACGTCGATCGTCGACCTGATGAAGCTGCTGGGGATGGATTCCAGCCTGGAGAACCGGAAGGAACTCGCCACCGAGCTGGGCTACACCGGCCCCAAGGATGGAAGCGCCGAGATGAACATCTGGCTGCACAAGGAAGTGATGAAGCAGCTGGCCGCGCACGGCGGAAAGGTGCCGGCGTCGCTACTGGATTAGGAAGAGGGGAGGCGGCGGAGTCTCGCACTCCGCCGCCTTGCCCGATCCAAAGGTCCGGCGAATCGTCGCTAGCTATTGTCTTCGATCGCCGCGCCGGGGCCATTCTTCTTGAAGGATTCGATGGCGTTGGTCGCCGATGATTTGCTCGAATATCCCTCGCTCGAGAACATGGTCTCGCTATTATATTTGAAGCGGACGCGATACTCGCCCTTCTTGTCCTTATAAATTTCGAACTTGTGAGGCATGCCTTGTCCCTCCCGGTTTGTGGGTTCAGTCGACGATAAAGGTGACGGCCATCGTGACGCGCCATTCGGTTACGCGGCCGGCGTTCACGATAACCTTGCTGTCCTTGATCCAGGCGCCTTCGATCCCCTTCACCGTTTCGGATGCCTTGGCGATCCCGCTGCGCACCGCATCGTCGGTCCCTTCGGTCGAGCTTGCGATGATTTCGATAGTCTTCGCGACTGCCATGTTCGGCTTCTCCTTCGGCGATGCAGAAGCGACGAGGCTAGCCGCTTATCGGGAATTGGGAAGTCGGAAAGTCGACTAGCCGACTTTATTTTCGCCTCCGTCGGATGCAAGCGCGGTTAACCAAGCTGAACGGCGGCAAACGGCGAATTCAGCGGCGATGCAGCCCGACTCGCATAAATGCGTTACACAGCCGGAAAGAGTCCGGCCTTTTGACGCGTGAATTAAGGAGACAGTCGATGTCGCTGAAGATGAAGATCCTGGCCGGAACGGCCGGTCTCGCGGCTGCCGTGGGTTTGGCGACCCCGGCTGCGGCGCAATATTACCCACAGCCGGGCTATGGCTATCCGGGCAACCAGGGCGGCGTCCTTGGCCAGATCGTCAACCAGGTGTTCGGCTATGGCCAATATCCGTACGGCAACTATGGCTACAATCAGGGCTATGGCAACCAGCGCATGGCGATCGACCAGTGCGCCCGCGCCGTCGAAGCCCGTCTGAACGGCGGCGGCTATGGCAACTGGGGCTACCAGGGCTGGAACGGTCGCAACGACAACCGTTACGGCGGTGGCTACAACAATGGCTACGGCGGCGGCGGCCGCGTTCTCGGTATTACCCGGGTCGAGCGCAAATCCTACGGCCTCAAGGTCGCTGGCGTCGCCAGCTCGGGGTACAACGGCTATGAGGGTTACAACCGCCGGGGCTATGGCACTTATGGCTATAGCTCGGGCGCGGACCTGAAGTTCGACTGCAAGGTCCAATTCAACGGCCGAGTCCGCGACGTCGATATCGATCGTCGCAACGCATACTGGCGCGGCTACTAAGCCCTCCGCCACAAGCGAAACGGAGCGCGCGTCCCTTCACCAGGGGCGCGCGCTTTGTTTTGGGTCAGGCTTCGGCGACGAGCGCCTTTGCATATTCCTCAAGCTGGGTCGCGACCGTGCCCCAGCCGTCGTGGAAGCCCATCTGCTCATGCTTCTCGCGGTCGGCTTCGTTGGCGTGGAGCGCGACGGCCTTGTAGGCCGTCTTGCCATTGCCCGCGTCCGCGAAGGTGATGATCGCGGTCATCGGGAAGCTTTCGCAGCCGGTCGCGGCCATTTCGGCCGGGCGATAGTCGGGGCCGAGCGCGCTGGTCCAGGAGAAGGTCTTGCCTTCCTCGACCTGCAGCACGCAGCCGGCATTGCCATGGCCGGTGTCGAAGCCGTCCGGGCCCTGCATCCGGATGCGGAAGATGCCGCCCGGCCGAAGGTCGAGCTCGCATTCGGTGATCTCATAGGGCCGCGGGGCGAACCATTGCTTCAGATGCTCGGGGTTGGTGTAGGCCTTCCATACCAGGTCGACGGGCGCGTCAATCGTGCGTTCCAGGACCAGGTCAAGCTTGTCGGTCATCCTTTTTCTCCTTCAATTCCATCACATATTCCTCGAGCCGGTCGTGACGCTTCTCCCAGTCGGATCGGCGGTCGACGATCCATTGCTCGGCCGCGGCGAGGACTCCGGGGTTCAACCGGCAAGTCCGCACGCGGCCCTTCTTCTCGCTTCGGATCAGGCCGCTGTCCTCGAGCGCCTTCAGGTGTTGCATCACCGCAGGCAGGCTCATCTTCAGCGGCCGGGCCAACTCGCTGACCGTCGCCGGGCCCGTCGCCAGCCGCGCCAGCATTTCGCGGCGGGCGGGATCGGCGAGCGCCTGGAACGCGCGGTCGAGGCGGGTTGAATCCTTAAGCATATGCTTAACTATCGAGTCGCGGATGGCGAGTCAAGATACTTAATGGAATGCTTAACTAAAGGAGAGCGTCAACTCGCCCAGGCCTGGCCTTCGGGTGCGCCGCGCCCCAGCTTGTCGGGCAGCGGTTCGCCGTTGGGCACGAACTGCAGCGAAACGCTGTTGATGCAATAGCGCTCGCCGGTCGGCGGCGGGCCATCGGGGAAGACGTGGCCCTGGTGAGCGCCGCACCGGGCGCAGACGATCTCGGTCCGGACCATGCCGTAGCTCGTGTCGCGGATCGTTTGGAGGTGCCCTTCCGCAAACGGCTCGGTGAAGCTTGGCCAGCCGGTGCCGCTCTCGAACTTCGACCCGCCCTTGAACAGCGGAAGCCCGCACAGGCGGCAGGTATAAAGTCCCGGCCGCTTCTCATCGAGGAAGACGCCGCAAAAGGGGGCCTCGGTGCCATGGTCGAGCAGGACGTGCCGTTCCTCGTCGCTGAGCTCGACGGCGAGCGAGGCCAGCTGCTCCTCGCCGGGGGGCGTCAGGTCGAACTGGATCGTGGTTGAGTCAGCCATGTCGCTTCCTTCCGGATGACAGCGCCCTACCACGTCATGGGGTTCCGGCGAATGCCGACGACGATCGAGGTTTCGGAGGCCGAACTTTACAGCGGGGGCGCTCGACCTTAGTGCCCCGCCATGACGATTCAGCCCAGCGAAACCATCCTCATCGTCGACTTCGGCAGCCAGGTGACCCAGCTGATCGCGAGGCGGGTGCGCGAGGCGGGGGTTTATTGCGAGATCGCGCCATTCAACGCCTCCGCAGAAGCGTTCGAGCGGCTCAATCCACGGGGCATCATCCTGTCGGGCGGACCTTCGTCGGTGATGTGGCAGGACAGCCCGCGCGCGCCGCAGCATTTTTTCGATACCGGTCTGCCGATCCTGGCGATCTGCTACGGCCAGCAGACGATGGCGCACCAGCTGGGCGGCGTGGTCGCGGCGTCCGACAACCGCGAGTTCGGGCGGGCGTTCATCGATGTGGTGGACGACAGCGCGCTGTTCGACGGGCTGTGGAAGGTCGGCGAGAAGCACCAGGTCTGGATGAGCCACGGGGACCGGGTCGAGAAGCTTCCCGACGGGTTTTCGATCGTCGCCAAGTCGGAGGGCGCGCCCTACGCGATCGCCACCGATGAGGACCGCCGCTTCTATTCGATGATGTTCCACCCGGAGGTGGTCCATACGCCCGACGGCGGCAAGCTGCTGGCCAATTTCGCGCGGCATATCTGCGGCTGCGCGGGCGACTGGACGATGGGCGCCTATCGCGAGGCGAAGATCGCCGACATCCGCGCGCAGGTGGGGGACGGCAAGGTCATCTGCGGGCTTAGCGGCGGGGTCGATAGCGCGGTCGCGGCGGTGCTGATCCACGAGGCGATTGGCGAGCAGCTGACCTGCGTGTTCGTCGACCATGGCCTGATGCGCGCCAACGAGGCGGAGCAGGTCGTCTCTCTGTTCCGCAACCACTACAACATCCCGCTGGTCCATGTGGATGCGGAGGAATTGTTCCTGTCGGGCCTCGCCGGGCTCACCGATCCGGAGGCCAAGCGCAAGTTCATCGGCAAGACCTTCATCGACGTATTCGACGAAGAAGCGCGCAAGATCGGCGGGGCGGATTATCTGGCGCAGGGGACACTCTATCCCGACGTGATCGAGAGCGTCAGCTTCACCGGCGGGCCGTCGGTGACGATCAAGAGCCACCACAATGTCGGCGGCCTGCCCGAGCGGATGAACATGAAGCTGGTCGAGCCCTTGCGCGAACTGTTCAAGGACGAGGTGCGCGAACTGGGCCGCGAGCTTGGCCTGCCCGAGGTGTTCGTCGGGCGGCACCCCTTCCCTGGGCCGGGCCTGGCGATCCGCATTCCGGGCGAGGTGACCAAGGAGCGGTGCGACATTTTGCGCAAGGCCGATGCCGTCTATCTTGAGGAGATCCGCAACGCCGGGCTGTACGACGCCATCTGGCAGGCGTTCGCGGTGCTGCTGCCGGTGCGCACGGTCGGCGTGATGGGCGACTATCGCACGTACGACAGCGTCTGCGCGCTGCGCGCCGTGACCAGCGTGGACGGCATGACGGCCGACATCTATCCGTTCGACGCGGCGTTCCTCAGCCGCTGCGCGACCCGGATCATCAACGAAGTGAAGGGCATCAACCGGGTGGTCTACGACTATACCTCGAAGCCGCCCGGCACGATCGAGTGGGAGTGAACTAGCTCGCTCAACTAACGGGGGGTTGGCATGGATAGACGGGCGGTCGTCAAGGCGATGGCAAGCGCAGCCGCGCTGGCCGGATTCGGTCCGGCGCTTGCGTCGGCCCGCAAGGTTCCCGCGAAGGCCTGGGACTCGCTTCGCAAGCAGGTTGGCGAGAGGCTGGTCCCGGTCCGATCGCCGCTTGCCGAGGTTGCCAGGGCAGGCGGTGCTGGAGCGGACGAGCTGTTCGCGCGAATTCGCAATCCCTACTTCCTCGGCGACGAGCCGGGCCTGACCCAGACGCTGGGCTGGGTCGATGCATGGACGTCGCGGCCGAGCGACTATGCGGTCGCCGCCGAAAGTGCCGCCGATGTCGCTGCGGCGGTCAATTTCGCGCGAACGCATGGCGTTCGGCTGGTCGTGAAGGGCGGCGGGCACAGCTATTTTGGCAACTCGAACGCGGCCAATTCGCTTCTGGTCTGGACCCGGCGGATGCGTAGCGTCGAAATGCACGACAATTTCGTCCCGCACGGCAGTCCAGCGGGAGCACGGGGGGTCCCGGCTGTATCCGTTGGTGCAGGGGCTATCTGGGGCCAGGTCTACGACGCCGTGGCGGTCAAGGGCGGCCGCTACGTTCAGGGGGGCGGGTGCCTGACCGTAGGAGTGGCCGGCTTCGTCCAGGGCGGCGGCTTCGGAAGCCTGTCGAAGCGGTTTGGCACCGGGGCGTCGAACCTGCTGGAGGCCCAGATCGTCACCGCCGACGGGCAGGTTCGAATCGTCAACGCGCACCGGCATCCGGATCTATTCTTCGCCTTGCGGGGTGGCGGCGGTGGGACGTTTGGCGTGGTGACCCGGGTCACCCTGCGAACCGATCCGTTGCCGGAAACGATCGGGGCCGTGCTGTTCAAGGTTGCGGCAAAATCGGACGAGGCATGGCGGGCGCTGGTCGCGAAGATCGTCGAATTTTACGCGGGCGCGCTGTTCAACCCATACTGGGGCGAGCAGCTGCGGTTCGAGGACCGCGAGCTCAGCGTTTCGATGCTGTTCCATTCCCTTTCCGCCGACCAGGCCAAGGCAGTGTGGAAGCCTTTCCTCGACTGGGTCGCGGCCAGCCCGGCCGCCTATTCCCTGGGCGGCGAGCCAATCGTCCTCGCCGTGCCCGGCGGGCAATTCTGGAACCCGAAATTCCTCCGCTCGCTGCCCGGGATCGTTCTTCCTGACGACCGGGCCGGAGCTCCTGCGTCGAACATCTTCTGGGCATCGAACCGCGACGAGGCGGCGCAGGTGCTCCATGCTTACCAGTCCGCCTGGTTGCCGCAAAGCCTGTTGAAGTCGGGGCAGCGCGCCTCGCTGGTCGATGCGCTGGTTGCGGCGTCGGCGGAATGGACGGTCAGCCTGCATACCAACAAGGGTCTGGCGGGCGGTTCGGCCGAAGCGCTGGCGCGGACGCGGCAAACCGCGACAAACCCGCAGCTGCTCGATGCCTTCGCGTTGATTATCGTCGCGGCGGAGGAGGGGCCAGCCTGGCCCGGGATTCCCGGCCATGAGCCCGATGTCGAGCGGGGTCGGCGGCAGGCCGCTGGGGTAACGCGCGCCATGGCTCCCATCCGGCGGCTCGTGCCCGGTGCCGGCGCCTATATGTCGGAGGCAGACTATTTCCAGAAGGGCTGGAAGCGGGCCTATTGGGGCCGGAATTATGAGGCGCTGGCGGCGGCAAAGCGCGCCTATGATCCAGGCGGCTTGTTCAGGGGGCATCACTCGGTGGAGCCGGCCTGATGGTGGTGCGTTTTCCTGGGGACAGCAGGAGACACATCATGACCAACCCTCCCAATCGCCCGCGCGACGACCGAAGGATGCACGAGGGCGAGAAGCCCGGCCTGGGCGAGAAGCGCGAGCGGGGCGAACAGGAAGATCTAAAGCTCGAGCGTGATCGGGACGAGGAATCCTCGACGACCGACCGGCACCAGGAAAGCGCGCTCGGCGGCGACGTGGCGACCCGGTCGAAAGCGTGAGGCTTCGGGCAGCCGGTGCCCGAAGCGTTTCACATTCAGCGGCGGACCCGGCGATAGGGGACGAATTCCGCCAGGAACACGTTGCCGGTGTAGAACTGGCCGCGATTGTCGAAGGTCGTGATCTGGTCGGTCCGGCAGAGCTGCGTGCCGGTGGCGGTCGAGCGGACGACCAGCGTATCATCCTCGTCGATCGACCGCGGATGCTGGGTGCGGTTGACGTAGATGACGTCGCCATGCCCGAAGACATAGGCGGTTCCGTCGATCGTCCTCATATCGTTTCGAGTCCAGGTCCGGATGCAGTCGGTTGGCTGACCGGGCACGCGGCCTTCGAGCATTTTCGCAAGCTTGGCCTCGCCCGACAATTTGGGCTTGGCGTCGGCCGCGCCGGTTACCGCAAGCGCGGAAGCGGCGGCGGCAAGAACGAGAAGGCGCATATTCCATTCTCCCACAGATCAATTTCCGGGTCTGTATCACAAATTATGTGAACCGTAGCTGATCGGGACGCCGGCCGCCTGGAAGCGGCCCTGGGCGGCGAATTTGAGCGCGCGCGTTCCGTCGAGCAGCGGCAGCGGCGCGGAGTCGCTCCACCCCACCTCGACGCCGAGCTTGCGGCACGCCTCATATTCTTCCTCGAGGTCGGACTGATGCGCCTGCTCGGCCGCGACCAGATAGCCGGGAAGGCGGATGAAATCGGCTTCGATCCCTTCTTCCCGGCAAATCGCCTCGACGCGGTTGATCGCAGCAACCTGGCTCTCGTGATAAAGGCGCGCCTGTTCCTCGCCGACCGCCCGGATCAGCTCCGAATAGAAATCGTCGATTTCGGAGGCGAGATGCGCGGTCGTCCGCGACGTCATCCCGCCGGCGATCTCGCCCCGGTCGATGACGATGACATCCGCACCGCATCGCGCTGCTTCATAGGCCGACGACAGGCCAGCGATTCCGCTCCCGACGACCAGCAGGCCGCAACGCGCATCATGGTCGAGCGGCGGGAACGACGGCAGCGTGACTTCGGACTTCCACAGCGACGGCATTGGCTCACCTCCGGACGGAAAAACGCCCGGAAAGCGGCAAAAGCTGCATTGGTGGCTAGAAGGCGCGGGCGGCGGTGAACTCGACGGTTTCGATCAGCGCCGACCTGGCGCGGCTGGTGGGGAATGGCGCAAGCGCGTCGATCGCCCGGCGGCCGTACAGGCGGGCGCGCTCCAGCGTATCCGCCAAGGAACCCGTCGATTGGATCAACCGGGTGGCGTGGGCGAGGTCCTCGTCGGCCGTGCGGTCGCCTTGCATCGCCGCCTTCCAGAATGCGCGGTCCTCGTTCGAGCCACGCGCGTAGGCGAGGATGACCGGCAGCGTGACCTTGCCGTCGCGGAAGTCGTCCCCTTGGCCCTTGCCCATCGTCTCCTCGTCCGACGAATAATCGATTGCATCGTCGATCAGCTGGAAGGCGATGCCGAGATTGCGGCCGAAGGATTCCAGGGCTTCCTCCGCTTCCTCTCCGGCTTCCGCCACAACCGGCGAAATGCGGCAGGCGGCGGCGAACAGGGCCGCCGTCTTGGCGTTGATGATGTG
>Ga0307411_10001006_pt1 | contig 10872 bp, 14 predicted proteins | sample DK1Ometagenome_2_FD_203712 | JGI IMG/M metagenome (GOLD analysis project Ga0307411, IMG submission 203712) | Maize rhizosphere microbial communities from greenhouse at UC Davis, California, United States - DK15-O-1 | ecosystem: Host-associated > Plants > Roots > Rhizosphere > Soil | place: USA...
GCGCGCGAGCAGGATCTCCGGCTCGTTCAGGAAGTAGTACGTCGTTCCCTTCGGCAACTGCCCGGCCACCGCGGCGACGATCGCCGGGTGCGCATGCCCGAGCAGCGCCGGCCCGGAGGAGAGGTGATAGTCGAGGTATTCGCGCCCCGCGACGTCCCAGACGCGCGCGCCTTCGCCGCGCGCCACCACGAGGTTGAGCTCGGGGGGCAGCACGAACAGTCCGAGTCCCCCGCCCGCGAGGTAGCGCCCGGCATCATCGAGCAACGCGCGCTGCCGGCGCGCCGCCGCATCGTCGCTCACGAGCGCCGTCCCGGCACCGTGTAGAGATAGACGGTGGCCCGCTCGTTGAACGTGTAGTCGCGCTTCTCGGGCACGTCGAACGCGTGCACGCGCTCGATGCGCCAGCCCGGCAGCGGAAAGTCGTGCGTGACGATGCGGGCGCCCGGCTTCAGTTCGGCACGCAGCTTGTCGGCGATGCGCCCCATGATCGACGGCAGCAGGTAGATCGTCACCACGGTCGCTTCGGAGAGGTCCGTGTCGAACAGGTCCTGCTCGACGAAGCGCGCCCGATCGGCGAGCCCGTCGTGCGCGGCATTGCGACGCGCGAGCGCCACCAGACTGGCATCGATGTCGACGCCGAGGGCGCGCGCGCCGCGCGCCGCGGCGCCGATGACGAGCCGCCCATCACCCGATCCGAGGTCGACGACGAGATCGCGCGGGCCGACGTCCGCCATCGCGAGCATCGCCGCAACGACCGAGTCCGGCGTCGCGGCATAGGGCGAGACGCTGCGTCCGTCGTCGCCGCGTGCCGGCGAAGCGAGCGCCACCCCGACCAGAAGCGCGGCCACGGCCACGGTTCGCACGAGCGTCATGCCGTACCCGCACGCACCGCGCGCCACCGTCCGCCGCCCTCGACGCTGCCTTCGATCGCCTTGTCGGCGACCTTGCCCTTGAGCTTCACCGCCTTCGCGCCCGCGATGCCCGCGGGCAGCACGATCGTCACGTCGTTCGCATGCACGTCGATGCCGGCGACGGGCACCGTGCGATCGCCGCGCGCGACCCGGGCGGAAGCACCGCTCGCGCGCTGCGTGACGCTGAGCCGCAGCGGATCCTTCGCCTGGGCCGCCGGAAGGCGAAGCTCCCAGTCCCCGGCGATGCGCGCCGGTACCGTGTAGAGGTAGAGCGTCGTGCGCGTGGTGCCGGAGATGTCGACCTTCTCGGGCACGTCCATCTTGACGTAGCGATCGTGCGGCCAGTCGGGGAACGGGTAGTCGTGCGACACGACGCGCGAGCCGGGCCTGAGCTCGGCGAGCAGCTTCGCCTCGAGCTTGGGAACCGACGTGGGGAGCAGGTACAGCGTCACGACGCTCGCCTCGCCGATGTCGGTCTCGAACAGGTCGCGCACGAAGAACTTCACCCGATCGGCGACGCCGGCCTTGCGCGCCTGCTCGTTCGCCTGCGCGACGAGCGGCGCCTCGATGTCGACACCGAAGCCGCCCCTGGCCTTGAATCGCGTGACCGCCGTGAGCACGAGACGGCCGTCGCCGGAGCCGAGGTCGACGACGTAATCGCTCGGTCCCACGCCGCCGAGCTTCAGCACCTCGTCGACGATCACCCACGGCGTGGGCACGTACGGACCCGCGCTCTCCGGCTTCTTGTCCTGCGCCAACGCCGTGACGCCGAGCGTGAGCGCGGCGAGCGGGACGAGCGCGAGCGTTCGCAGCAGCGGGGAGCGCATGGGGGGGACCGGACGGGAACGACCGCTGCAGTTTACCGAAACGGCACCGGCTCGGCGCCCGCGGGCGGCGACTCGTCCTCGTGCAGCCGGTTCGCCGGCGCGTCCCGAGCGCCGATGGCGGCCTTCCAGCGCGCCAGCGCGTCGGCGTCTGCGCTCGCCACCGCCTCGATGAAACCGAGCGCGATCGCGTGGATGCGCGGTCGCGTCGCGTCCGGAGGATCGTTGCGCAGCGCGAGACAGGCCACGCGGCAGAAGCGATCGGTCGGCCACTCGAAGTCGCAGTGCGATGCCCGTCCCATCGAGACGATCGTCGCGTCTTCGAGCGTGTGCAGCGCGTCGTCGATGTTGCGCCACGCGTTGCAGACCTGGGGTCGCGACACGAGGGCCGCGACCGGCGCCCGCACGCGTGCGGCGGCGCTTCGCGCCTGGCCGCCGGCGTTCGTCGGGTCGAGCAGGAGCACCCCGCGCGTCGTGGCGGTGTCCTGCGACGCCGCGATCAGTGCGGCGAGACCGCCCGCCGACACGCCCATGTAGACGACGTGCGCGAAGCCCAGCCGTCGGCGCAGCGAAACGAGGTCGGTCGCATTGTCCGCGTGGCGCCCGTTCGGCGCGGACGAAGCACACAGGTCCACCGTCGCTGCGACGATGCCGCGCGCGGCGATCGCCTCGGCCCACCCGCGCATGAACTCCCCGTTGCGCATGAAGCCGTGCGCGATGATCACCGCGGGTCCCCGCGCCCGGGCGGTTTGATCGCGCGGACCGTACACCCGGTAGTGGACGTCGCACTCGCGGATGGAAACGAAGCTTTGCGCGGCGTCCTCCTCGCCGACCGTGCCGGCATCGCTCGCACCGGGCGGTGTTGCGAACAGGCCGAGGAGCACCGCGAGCGTGAGAGCTGCGCGAGGGCGACGCGGTGCGCCGACGGCGGTGGGAGGAGGGGACCGACGCATGAATCGCAGCGCGACGCGGCCGGGCAAAGCGCAGTAGCCTATCGCAGTCATGCGACGCAGTGCCGGCATCCTCGTCTATCGCCGCGCGAACGGCTCACCCGAGGTCCTGCTCGTTCATCCCGGCGGACCGTTCTGGGCCCGCAAGGACGCCGGGGCGTGGACGATCCCGAAGGGCGAGCTGCAGCCTGGCGAAGCGCCGCTCGATTGCGCGCGCCGCGAGTTCGCCGAGGAAACCGGACACGCGATCGACGGAACGTTCGTCGCGTTGCCCGCTGTGCGACAGGCCGGTGGCAAGGAGGTCTACGCGTTCGCCGTCGAAAGCGACTTCGACCCCGAGGCGCTCGCCAGCAACACGTTCGCGCTCGAATGGCCGCCACGATCCGGGCGCTTTGAGCAGTTCCCCGAAGTGGATCGCGCGCAGTGGTTCACGCTGAACGAAGCGGCGCACAAGATCAACGCGGCCCAGCGCGCCTGGCTCGCGCACATCGAGCAGCTGGTCGCGATCCCGCCAATGTAGGACGCAGCCGACATGTCCTACATCACTTGCGCCTACAGTTGCGTAGAATGCGTTCCGTACTGCAGCAAGGGAGCGGCGCAAGCGTGCTCGCAGCAATTCAGGAACGTTTCGCAGTCATGCGCGGCGGCGCAACGACGGGGCAGGATGGGCGCGATGCCCGCGACGCCGACGATGACGCACTCGCGGGAGAGGCGATCCGCATCCCCGGCGTCACCGAGGACAGCGAACGGATCATCCGTCCGGCGCTGTTCGTACTTTTCCGTATCGCGGTCGGCCCGTCAGCCGACTATTACGGGCCCCGATTTCTTGCCTTCGAGCGCGCCGGACACGGACGCGTGGCCTGGCACTGGCCGGCGCTGTTCGCACCTGCGGTGTGGGCCTTCTATCGCAAGTTGTGGCTGACGGGCGCTGCATTCGCGCTGTCGCCGCTGATCGGCGCGGCGGCGATGGCGGCGATCGCTCCCTGGTTCGACGAGTCGACGCTGCTGTGGCTCGCGTGCGCGGCGCTCCTCACGTTCGTCGTTCCGGGCGTGGCGGGTGCGTCACTTGCCAATGCGCTGCTGTATCGGCGCGTGCGGCGGAACATTCGCGTCGCCGAGCGGGAGGCGAACAGCGCCTCGCAGGTGGCGAGCCGCGTCGGCGGTGTCATGCCGGTGTCGCCCTACGGCGCGGCGGTGCTCGGCTCGCTTGCATTCGCGTTGCTCTTCGGCGCCGCGGGTCCGCTGCTCGTGAACGCCTACAACGACCACGCGGTGCGGGTGAAGGTGGTCAAGGCGCTCGCCGGCGTCGCGCCGATCAAGGAGCAGGTCGAGTCCGCATGGCTGGCGCTCGGTCGCTGGCCGCGTCCCGCCGTCGCGATGGAAATCCCCGCGCGCGCGGGAGCGGTGCTTTTCGACGAAGTGGCCGTCGATCCCGCGACGGGTCGCGTCAAGCTCGCCGTCGGTCCTTCGATTCCCGAACTGGGCGGCAAGGCGATCCTGCTCGTGCCGACGATCGATCGGCTCGAGCGCGTGCAGTGGTTCTGCGTTCCCGTCGGCATTCCCGAGCGGTACCTGCCGCAGGTGTGCCGGCAGGCGTCGCGCTGATTTACGCCTGCGAGCGCGCGCTCGCGCGCCACGGCTTGGCTCGTGTGCGTGGCAAGGAACTTGCAAACGTTGGGGACGAGGCGGCGTGCGTGGTGCGCATCGCCTCCGGGATGCATGCCCCAGCGCGGCTCCCGAACGCTCGGAGGCCGCATGAAGTCGATCCTCGATCCCTCGTTTACCTACACGCCTGCTGCGAGCACCGATCTTCGGAAGACGTTCGCGCGCGTTCGGCGCGAAATGAAGAAGCAGGCGCGCGCCGACGCCGAGACATCGGCCAACGTGTCGCCGATGTTCGACCGTCAGCCGAGGATGGCGGCATCGCGTCCCCGGTGACCGCCGGGAAATTTTTTCGTCCTCCGGCAACCCGAATTCGCTCGGCGTCGTCGCCCGTCCTACGGCCGGCGACCCGATCCGGCGACGCTCACTGATCGGGCGGCGAGCGCCTGCGCCCGCGTCGACGCCACCCGCCCCGCAAGTTCGCGGTCAGCGTGCGAGCGGCAGGTCGTCCCGCTCGGGTTCAGCCGCCAGCGCCATCACGGCCATCACGAGCACGCCGGCCATGCCGCCGGCCATGAACGTCACCACGAGCCACCACGCCGAGACCATTGCTCACCCCCCCGTGTGCACGGCGGATCTCCGTCCGCCGGCGCGACCGCGCGCACGATTCCGCGCGACGGCCGTAAAAAAACCGGGCCGCGGCCCGGTCACCCGCGTGCAGCATCGGCGCACCGCGATGGCTCCGCCTCGGGAGTGTCGACCGGCATGACAGAGGCGCAGCGGCACGCGTTCGTCTCCACACAACGTGTGGTGAACATACCCAGAACTTCACTCGGTCGCAATAATTTCCCGAGCAATTTTTCACGCAGGCGCCAGGCGGTTGCCTGCGCGCATCACGCGCGCGCTCAGCTTTCGTCGTAAGCCTGGTAGACGACGGCGAACGGCGGCGGCAGCTCGCTCACGTCCATGCAGAGCTGCGCACTGACGAACGAGGACAGCGCCTTGAACGCGCCACGGATCTCGTGCGCACCGTCTGCCTTGCTCAGCATTCGCCACCGCGCGCGCCGTGACGCGGGCCGGAGCCGCACGACGATGCCGAGCGGCAGGGCGTCGAGCGCCGGCTCCTGGCTCAGGTAGCTGCCGAAGGGCGCGAGCGCCGCGATCTCCAGGGGATTGCGCGTCCACTCGTCGTTGATGCGGGCTGCGAGGTCGCGCGCGCTGGCGACGACGGCGCGCGCGCGGGCCCGGCTGAGCGGCTCGACGACGCGGGCATTCGCGTATTCGACGAATCGATCGGTGAGCTGGTACTCGTCGCTCGCCTCGGCGCGCGGCGCGAGCAGGCCTTCCGCGACCATTTCCTCGACGATCGAGACGCCCTCGACCGTGTCGGCGCCGAAGTCGCGTCGAATGTCCTCGGCGCGCACGCGCGCGCGCTCCGGGGCGAGGCCGACGACGCGGCTCAGCACCTTGCCGCTCGCCTCGCGCAGGCGGAAGGCGTCCACGCCGAAGTAAAGACGCTGGGTGACGAGCGTTCGCGGCTTCATTGCCTGGCCTTACGGGATCGCGGGACGTGATATGACGATAGCATAATACGCCGGGCGCGTTCGTCAATCCCCCGGTGCGCGCGCGATGCGCGGCGGCGACGCTGGAAGCGAGGCTTCAGTCGGCGGCGGCGCGACCGGCGGCATGGGGGCGCATGGGCAGCGAACGCCGCGCGACCCGGCTCGTGAGCCACGCGGCCGACCGCTTGGCGCGGGCGGCGACCACGTCGACCGGCAGCTGCACGTAATCGTCGTTGAACACTTCGAAGCTGTAGTCGCCCCGGTAGCCCATGCGGTCGAGCCGGCGAACCAGCGTCGCCACGTCGTCCCCGTGCACGCCTTCGCCGGGGAAGACGCGGAAATGGCGCGCGGTGTTGATTCGCTCCTCCGGCGAGCGGATCTCCTGCCACATGAAATCGGCGAGCTGCACGAGGAAGACGCGGTCCGGAAACACGTACTCGAGCTCGTCCTGCGACGTCTTGGTCGCGAGCATGTGGAACGAGTCGAGCGCGAGGCCCAGATTGCTGCGGTTGCCGCGCTCGACGATGTCCCAGGCCTCGGGATACTCGTTGACATGGCGGCCCCACGACAGCGCTTCGTAGGCGACGCGGATGCCGAGCGGCACGGCCAGCATCGCGAGCTTCGCGAGGTCGCGGGCGATCGCCTCGGGTTCGCCGGTCGCGTGCACCGACGTCGACGAGCACACGAGCAGCAGATCGGAACCGACGGCATGGCACATGTCGAGCATCGCCTTGGCGATGTCGACCTTGTAGGCGTGCAGGTGACCGCTCAGCCCTTCGAAGTCGCGCAGCACCTGGAAGCCGGTGACGCGGAGCCGGCTCGCCTTGACGGCGGCCACGGCGGCCGCGACGCCGCCCGGGTGATCGGTGAGATCGCGTGCGGACAGCATCACCTGGCGAAAGCCGGCGGCGCGGATGGCCGCGAGCTTGTGCTCGAGCGTGCCCGCGAGCGTGATCGTGTCCATGCCGAAATGGTCGAGGTTCATCGCTTCGCGCCCGTGGTGTCGAGATGGCTGGCGACGAGCTCGAACGTCACGCCGCCGAGGTAGATCTGCGTCAGCGCGCCGCGCTCGGTCGGTTGCACGGGCGCCCGGTCGATGAAGACGACGCCGCGCTCGCGCAGCGTACGCACCGCGGCCGGGACGTCGGGTGCGCCGAGCCCGATGCGAAGCAGGCGCTCGTCCCACTCGATGTCTTCCGAGCCTTCGGGCGGCTCGATCAGCTGCAGGTAGAAGCGCCTGCACGGACTTTCGAGCAGCGTCCCCTTGGGCAGGATGCCGAAGTATTCGCCGCCGGGCAGGACGTGGAAGCCGAACAGGTGCTCGTAGAAGTCGACCCAGTCGCGCGTTCGATCGCCGAAGATCGTCTGCACGATGCCGAAGTAGTGCAGTCCCGCGAGGGCGGGCGGGTGGCGTTCGGCGCCGGGCAGCGGGACGAAGTCGACGTCGTAGATCGAGAAGTCGCCGTGCCGGTCGACGAAGTAGATGAGGCTGTCGCCGACCCCGTGGATGCCGGGAATGTTGAGCTCCATCGCCGACGCGCGCGTCGGCATCTCCCAGGCGCCCTGGTCCAGCGCATGCCGCCAGGCGTAGCCCGCGTCGCGCACGCGCAGCGCCATCGCGGACAGCGTCGGCACCGACGTCGGCGCGGCGAGGCCGGGCAGCGATTCGGGATGCGCGTTCACGATCAGGTTCATCGCTCCCTGTCGGTACAGCATCACTTCGCGCGAGCGATGACGCGCGACCGGCATGAAGCCCATCGACTGTAGGACCGCCCCGAACGCCTGCGGCTGCGTCGTGACGTACTCGACGAACTCGATGCCGTCGAGGCCGAGCGGATTGGTCGGCTCGGGATGCTGCTCGTTGATGGCCATGGGCGTCCGGGTCGTGGAGTCGGTCACGGCATGATCTGCGCCGCCAGGTCGGCGGCCGCCGTGCGCAGCGGGTGCAGCGATTTGGCGACCAGCGCGTCGGCCGGGCAGCGGGCGGACTGGGCGATGACGTTCATGCCGGCGACGACGCGGCCGGCGGCGTCGCGGACCGGCACGGCGACCGACACGACGCCGACCTCCATCAGCTGGTCGGCGACCGCGTGGCCGTCGCGGCGCACCTCGTCGATCGCGCGCAACAGCGCTGGCGCCGACGCCGGCGTGCGATCCGTGTACTGCACGAAGCGCGCGCGCGAGGCGTACGCTCGCAGGTCGCCGTCGTCGAGCGCGGCGAGCAGCACCAGTCCGATGGAGGTCGCGTACGCCGGCAGCCGGCTGCCGACGTTCAGCGTGATCGAAATGATGCGCGACGTGACCGAGCGCGCGAGGTAGAGGATGTCGTCGCCTTCGAGCATAGCGAGCGAGCAGGATTCGTCGAGCGCCTCGCTGACCCGATCGAGGAACGGCTGCGCGGCGATCACGAGCGGCGTCGACGACAGATACGCATGGCCGAGGGAGAGCAGCCGCGGCTGCAGCGCGAAATGGCGGCCGTCGTCGCTCGCCACGTAGCCGAGCCGCGAGAGCGTGTACAGGCAGCGCCGCACGGCCGCGCGCGGGATGCCGGTCTTGTGCGACAGCTGGGCGATCGACTGGCGTCGCTGGTCCTGCGAGAAGCCGCGGATGACGGCGAGCCCGCGCGCGAGCGAGGTCATGAAGTTCGGGTCGCCGGCGAACGCCTCGATGTCGTCGGCCGCCGAGCGGCCGGATGTCTGCAGCGCGGTCGACGGCGCCTCCGCCGGCGGCGCGGTGGCCGGCGTCGTGGGCAACAGCGGTGTCATGGCCGCCGGGTCACAGCTCGAAGAACACGGTCTCGCCCGGGCCCTGCAGGATGACGTTCCACTGCAAGCCGCTGGCGGATCGTTTCGCCATCAGCGTCGTCACGCGTTCGCGCGGCACCGTGGCGAGCAGCGGATCGTCCGCGTTCGCGTCGTCGCCGTCGAAGTAAATGCGGGTGATCAGGTGCTTCAGCATGCCGCGCATGAAGATCGTGACGTTGAGGTGCGGCGCCTGCAGACGCCCGTCGGCGGACGGTACGCGGCCGGGCTTGATGGTGTGGAAGCGGTAACCTCCGTCCTCGTCGGTGAAGACGCGACCGAAGCCGCTGAAGCGCTCGTCCTGGGGAAGAGTGCGCGGGTCGTCGGGATGCGCGTACTTCCCGGCGGCGTTCGCCTGCCAGATCTCGAGCATCGCGTCGTTCACCGGGCGGCCGTCGCCGTCGACGATGCGCCCCGACACGGTGACGCGTTCGCCCGGCACGCCGGGAGCGGCGAAGTTCTCGTCCACCAGCCACCGCATGCCGATGTGCAGGTAGGGACCGATGGTTTGCGAAGAGGTCGTGTACATGGCAGCTGTCCCTCAGGCCGCGAACGGGTTCTCGGTGGGCGTCTCGTCGCGGCCGCGCAGCACGATGTCGAAGCGATAGCCGAGCGCCTGCTCGGGGATCGTGTGCTCCCACTCGAACGTGCTGACCAGCCGCTGCCGCGCCCTGGCGTCGGGAATGCTCATGAACATCGGGTCGTATTCGAGCAGCGGGTCGCCGGGGAAGTACATCTGCGTGACGAGCCGCGTGACGAACGACGGACCGAACAGCGAGAAGTGGATGTGCGCGGGGCGCCAGGCGTTGTAGTGGTTGCGCCACGGATACTCGCCCGGCTTGATGGTGACGAAGCGGTATCGCCCCTGTGCATCGGTCAGCGTCCGGCCGGCGCCGAAGAAGTTCGGGTCGATCGGCGCGTTGTGGTTGTCGCGCGGATGCGGATAGCGCCCGGCGGAGTTCGCCTGCCAGATCTCGACCAGCGTGTTGGCCACCGGCTTGCCGTTGCCGTCGAGCACGCGGCCGGTGACGACGATGCGCTCGCCGATCGGGTCTGCCTCCCCCTGCTTCGTGAGGTCCCAGTCGTTGGCCCGGAGGCGTTCGTAGCCGAACACCGGACCGGTGATCTCCGACAGCGAGGCTTGCAGCGGCAACAGCGGCTCGCGCGGCGAGCGCTTGACCGTCGACGCATACGGCGGGTAGTGGTAATCGGGCTGCGTATCGCGGTCGTAACCGCGGTAGCCGAGCAGCGTCGGCGGCAGCTTGGGGTTCATCGGGGTTCTCCTGGCAGGCAATCGGTCACGCGCGACGCAGCGCGACGCCGGTGAGCCGCTGCAGCTCGTCGAATGCGAGGCCTTCGACGATGTCGCTGACCACGAGGCCGTCCGGCGTCACGTCGATGACGGCGAGGTCGGTGTAGATGCGGCTCACGCAGCGAAGCGCCGTGACCGGGTAGGTGCACTCCGGCACGATCTTCGACTCGCCGCTCTTGGTGAGGTGTTCCATCATGACGAGCGTCTGCTTCGCGCCGATCGCGAGGTCCATCGCGCCGCCGACGGCGGGAATCGCGTCCGGCGCGCCCGTGTGCCAGTTGGCGAGATCGCCTCGCACCGACACCTGGAAAGCGCCGAGAACGCAGAAGTCGAGATGGCCGCCGCGCATCATGGCGAACGAGTCGGCGTGGTGGAAGAACGATGCGCCGGGTAGTGCCGTCACCGGCTGCTTGCCGGCGTTGATGAGATCGGGATCCTCGGCGCCCTTGGCGGGAGCGGGTCCCATGCCGAGGAGGCCGTTCTCGGTGTGCAGGATGATCTCGCGGTCCTTCGGCAGGTGGTTCGCGACCAGCGTCGGCAGGCCGATGCCGAGATTGACGTACGCGCCGTTCGGGATGTCGCGGGCGACACGGGTGGCCATCTGCTCGCGGGTGAAGCGTTGCATGCGGCTCTCCTTCACGCGGCTGCGCCCGGCTGCGCCGGCGCCTTCTTCGCCGCCGGGATCTCGACGATGCGCGAGACGAAGATGCCAGGCGTGACGACGGTCTCCGGATCGAGGTCGCCGAGGTTCACGATCTCGCGGACCTGCGCGATCGTCACTGTCGCCGCGCTCGCCATGATCGGGCCGAAGTTGCGCGCCGTCTTGCGATACACGAGGTTGCCCCAGCGGTCGCCGCGAAGCGCCTTGACGAGCGCGAAGTCGGCGTGGATCGGGTGTTCGAGCACGTAG